>Ga0209390_10000004_pt1 | contig 358496 bp, 307 predicted proteins | sample BON01_FD_187212 | JGI IMG/M metagenome (GOLD analysis project Ga0209390, IMG submission 187212) | Freshwater microbial communities from Lake Bonney liftoff mats and glacier meltwater in Antarctica - BON-01 (SPAdes) (version 2) | ecosystem: Environmental > Aquatic > Freshwater > Ice > Glacier... | reverse complement strand
TAATGTTGATCATGCTGACATCTGCGGCAGTTAATCCCTATCTTATCTCTTTCAAACTTAAAGTGCTCTCTACACGATAATTCGGTATCAAATTGGGCAGTAAAGCTAAATACATTCATAATCAATTATTTGCTTTAAAGTTAATCAATTATTGGCAATTGCGGATATACATACAAATATTCTATCCTACTAACTTCTGCATTAATATTATCCACTTACGCATGTAAAGACGACGACAGCGGCAGCACGCCGGTTGCGGAACCAACAGCATCAGAAAAAATGATTGGTGATCCTTACAATTTTTACGACGTCACCTCTACAATTGATTATAGTGATTTTTACAACAATCTAGGCGTAAATGACACTACTACTTCGGAGAGAGCCAATTGGATGCCTTGCGAATTAGACAATAAAATTACATTTTTAACAGCTGCTACTTGTCAATTTGACGAAGGTCCTGTAAAATGTGATGCAGCAGACCCTCAAACGGAATCTTTCCCATGGTCACTTCTAACAAATGATACACAAATGGTGCTAGATGGTGATACATTTAACATTTACGTAAATGACGGTACTCGTTTAGAATTTGGACAAACGATGGTGGAGTATGAGCCTAACTCAACTACTGTAATTGCTACAGCGAATTTCCGATACATGTTGATTAGATAATCATCCCCAGATTAATTTTACAAAAGCCGCCATTAAATGGCGGCTTTTTTTGTTTGTATAAATTTGGTTACCTGCATTTTTCGCAGTAAATAACCTTTATGTAATTATGAGAAAGCAGTTGCATTCCCATTGTCGACACGTTAAATAGTCGACAAAAATCAGTTGTAAAAATCTCTGAGCCTCTTTTTAAATAGTCTACTAAACTACTGTCTTCGTTTTTATTCTCTCTGTATTGTTCAATTTGCAAATAGTATAGCAACAGACCCTTACCACCGTCTTCCTGCAACTCTTGCTGCAATAAATTAATTGCCAATTCAAACTGATCTTGATAACAAAGTGTCTTGGCCAAGTCCAGTTTCTCCTCTTCATTCAAATTTGCCTTTCCCTGCCATTTCATAAGTTCCGAAAAAGATTTTTTCCGCTTGTCATAGTTCCCCTTCTCATAAAAATAATCGACTGCTAACAAGTAGTAATTCATCATGGCTCTAGCATATTTCTCTTGGACAATTTGTTCTGATGAAATTTTTCTAAAATCCGACAACCAGCCTTCCATATTTTTCATTTCCTTCCGGTGCTTCGACCAATACTCCAATTTTGCAACGTGATAATTGAATGCCACCTCAGGCTGTTTCTGATTAATGAGGTAAAGTTCGAACAAAGCCAGATAAATAGGATTTCCACCATACTGCTTGGCTCCCATAATAGACTCTAGTACTATTTGATTATTAATTACCGCCAGGGTGTTGACTTTTTGAGCAGGGTCTGCTTGTGGCAGTTCTTTCGCTTCTAGCGCCCCCGCTCTAACCTTATTCAACAATTTTGACTGAACAAAAAGTGCTGGGTTTATTTGGTTGTTTTCCAGAAAAAAACGATACAAGAGTAGCTGTTCCTTGGTCTCCTCTGTCAACTGGATACTTGCTTCACCTTTTACAACATAGTGAAGTTCATTTAACCCAAGTAAAAATAATTTAAGCTTCTCATCTTTAATTTGCGCCTCTTTTAAGAACTCTATTTTTCCGGCCTCTGTTAATTCTGCCAGTTCTAATTGGTAATCTGTATTTTTCACATAAGTCTGAAGTAGGTCCCAGGCAATGTGCGTTTTGAAAGGCACGTCATGTTGAACATTTCCCGTCTCCTCTTGATGAATTGGAGAGAGCTGAAGGACGAAGTCAGAAGAGGTAATTTTGAACTTCAACCTTTCTAAATTAGTCTTTGCCTGTTGCAAGGAGTCGAAGCCCCCCGGAAACAATGGAATTTCAAATACTATTGAATCTTTCCAGGTATATTGATTTGACTCACTTTCTCCTACAACTGCAAATTCAAGGGCAACCTGCGCTGTATTTTTTGACTCAATTTTATTAAAAGGAACCGTTGCACAGTGCACTCCATCTTTTACAATTATAAGATTAGGCTCGGTAGACTTTTTCGAGTAAAAGCTGGGCACTGGGCCCAAATTTACCCTAAGTTCTTTGCTGCTATCGGCTATGTTTTGACCCAGTATGAATGACTTTTTAAAAGGCTTTTGAAGGTATCCTTTGGCGATTGTTCCGGGAAACAGTTGAGTACCTTGTTCGCATCCATATTGCCGCTGGTCCACCCAGTCGATGGCCATAGCATCAGAAGCTTCACTTAAAAGTCGCTCAACAAAGGGCAAGTTGTGGTATTCTAGATAAACCTGCTCCCCCTTAATTTTTACAACATCTGAAAAGAGCTGTGAAATACTTGGAAAATCCTCGAGAAACTCCCTGCACTTTTGTTTATTAAAGGGTTCTATTCCATAATTCTTGCTACTTAACCGTTCGCTACCTAGTGGAACATAGGGCTCGTTGCCAAATACAGCACAAACCAAGTAATCTATTTCATTGCTTTCAATCACTGATAAACCTAGGGTGTAAAAATCAGGGTCTAACACATTTAACTTACTACTTTTTTCATCTTCCAACCAAGCGGCAACCATGGCTTTCACTAATTTCTCATCAGAATCTATTTCCTCTCTTATTCCGTTTGGTTCTAGCGCTTCTTTCGCCCCAAAGGAAATTTGAGATAAATTCTCCTCCAATTGCGCATGTAAGCCTTCGTAGTAAATAACTCTCTTGCTAACGTTCTCCTTTTTACTACCTTCTTGTGTGTGGACTAGCCTTCCCAACTCCGAGCAGTATTCAGCTTGATCGAATGCAGCTGCTGACAGCACCTCGTCTAACCGCAAGTGCTGAAGTTGATTCATTTCTCGCACTCTATTTACCTCACTCAACAGAAGTTCCGCCCAATAGCCCTCGTTTTCTTGCGCTCTGGGAATCATCACAGTACTTACGAGAAGAATTGTATAGATTATTTTTATCATTTACCGCTCTATCGTTATGGTCACTCTTCTGTTTTTTGATTTACCCTCTTCTTCCAATCCATGGTAAATAATTTCATACTCGCCAGACCATGAAGTATAGAGGTTTTGAAGGTTAAAATTACTCATCCTTGCCTTTACCTTATTTGCTCTACTTTGGGAAAGTTGCAAATTATATTCTAAACTAGCATCTTGATCTGTATGACCTTCTATCTTTATTGGATAAAAAATTGGAAGGGGAATTTGCTGAATAAACTTATCTAACCGCACTAATTCTGTTTCGGAAATAGAGGAACTATCTTTTTCAAAATAAACCACGTGACTCCATTTTACTGCTGCAGAAGAAAGCGGCTCATTTGGAGCAGAGAGCGGTTTCTTGCCTAGATAGAAATCGTCAACATAATAATAAGTTGTGCGATCAGTGGCCGCTCTGTTGACTATTTTTTCTGTTATAAAATGTTTTGCAAAGAAGTTTCCAATCGTGATGAATTTTTCGCCCCCAACAGCTGTATATCGTGCCGCCAATTTTTGCCATGACTCTGTCTTATCGGCCACTTTTTCAAATACTACTTGCGGGCGATTTTGAAAACGAACCCAAAGATTTCGATGCAAACCATTTTTGCTAAAAAACGCACCAATTTTGTTCATCCCTATCAGTGAGCTTTCCGACAGTCGAAGGTAGAAACTAAACTCATACTCTTCGTTTGTCACAAGAGAATCTGTCAATTCAATTTGAAGGTATTCAACAAATGAGCTTGCCTCACTCAAGAAGATAACACCGGCCATTCCATTGCCACTATTCGGAGAAATACCAGCCCTAAAACCACAATTATGGAATAATTCGGGTGTGCCAGCATTTGCGCCATACCAATGCTTCGCTAACTCCAATTGCCGCAATCCAGTTGGACAAGCGTGCACTTCTTCAAATCCAGGGTTTGGGATTAAATTTTGCGCACTACAAAAATTTGTAAGCAGAAAAATAGCCACCGAGGTGGCTATGTTTTTCACTAAAATTTCCAATTTAGAGCACTTTTATCGTCACTCTTTGGTTTTTAGCTGCACCTTCTTCGCCTGAAGGTTTAGTTATTCCTAAGGACACTGTCTTCAACTGTGCACTCGGAATTCCCATTTTAATTAAAACCACCCGAAACAAGGCACTTCTGCGCTTCCCAATGGAACTAACAGAAGATTCAGATGGATCTACATGTCCTTGAATTTGAATAATTACAGATTTATTTGCTTTTAAATAATCTGCCAATTTCGCCATGGCTTCCTTCTCCCCTTCAGGAAATTGAAACTCTTTTGACTCATAATAAACAACCAGGTCGTTTGGGGAGTATGCTTTAGGGGCTTCAGAAACTTGCCCTTCCTCTATTGCAATAGAATTTGCTTTTTTGTACACCACCCCGCCTTGCTCAATCGTTTTAGCAGCGTCCTTCATTTCTACCACCTTTGGCTTGTCTCCAACTTTCGAACCATCAGAGCTAACATAGGTCACTTTTTGAGCTGTATTCTGATCACCCAACTTTGTTTCGAAAGTTTTGTATTCCGTTTTCATTTGCCCCCCTGCAATTCGCTCACAAGCACAGTCTTTATCTCCTATTTTTTCCGTTGGAATTACAGAAACATCGTCGATGTAATAATACCCGTCATAGGTTTGGCGACCGGTAAAGTCTCGTGACAATCGCACGGTCTCGTTTCTAGTATCGTCATCTTTAGCAAAATTTCCAATAACTATAAATCGCTCCCCACCTTCAGCCGTGTAGGTTCCACAAACGGGTGTCCAAGAGTACTGCTTGCTATAAATCATCTTAGTCACGCTAATCACATGCGGATCTTCATACATGTTTCCGTCAATGGCCTCGCTCATTGGTTGAAAATCGATAAATACACCAATGTTGTTTACCGCATATTTCGACATATCTGACATAGATATATGGAACTTCACACAATACTCCTTGCCTTCTTCCATTGGTTTTAACAGCTCCACTCCCAGATAATTTCTTGGCTCTTTCCCTTTATAACCGTAAAAGTTCAGGCCAGCATAGTTAGTTCCTGTCCTAGCCTTTTCTTCTCCTCGTTTATTTACCGGAGTAGCAAAATCCTCTGTTTTTGTATTCTCAGAGTATAAATCTACCGGATTCATGGTAACTGAAGACCAAGGTGCTGCTAAGTAGATTTGGCCTTCGTCAGTTACTTTTTCTCTTTTCCCAATGTCCTCAAAACTTGGGTTTGGAACTAAATTGTACTCCTCTTGTGCTTGAATGGTACAACCAATGCATAAGGCTGCCAATAATAAGTTTAACTTTTTCATGCTTGTTTTTTTCGACGTGGTTCAAAGATAGTACCAAAGTATGAAACTAAGAAAGGTTAAAGAAAGAATATAAGATGATGAATGAAGAGTGTAGAATGGGAAGTGTGTAATGTGGAATGAGAAATGAAACCAGCTGGTTTTAAACCGTCAAATTACTTCTCGCTTGGCATCTGGCAAATTGCGCCTCGCAATGACTTTTATTGTTTAATTATTTTTTTAGACACAACCTCTCCGTTCTCTAATTCTATTTTTAAAAAATAAATTCCTTGAACCAAATTTGTCAGGTCGATTGATTTTGAATGTACATCGAGTGATGCTGCTTCAGCAGCATTGTATCGAGATGCACGTTTAAAATTGTTGTAATTTGTCAGACTGAGCGATAGCAAGGTGTATCGAAGCCCAGACAAATTAAACACCTCAACACTTACAATTCCAACTTCACTTTCAACTTTAACAACACCATTCGTTGGGTTTGGAGAAATAGAGACATTAAGAAATTTCTCAACTGAATGCTCTGTCAATCCGGTAATTAATTGACAGGTTCCATTAGGATGAGAATAAACAATCTGACTATTCTGTTTAAAGCAAAAAAGTGTGCCAGTTTGCCATGGATCACATATTACATAATCTCCTAGCAAATTCTGATTGGACCCAATACCTTCAATCAATTTGAGGCTGTCAGTATTTGTAAAAGCACAGTAATTAAAGGTAAACCTCTTTCTATATACTCCACCTAAAAATACACTATCTATCCTTGAGACTGTTAAAGTTATATTAGAGTAATTAAGAGTGTTTTTATAGGAGATAGGTAAAGAATCACCTAAGGATAAATTGAAATCATAAAGTAAGGTATCTCGGGTAAGATTAGGAGGTAAAAAAAATACTTTCTTGTTTACACTATCGTTACGATAGGCTCCTGCATAATAACCATATATGCTATAACTATTAAAATTAGGACAACCGGTTGGTCCTTGCGTATATGCTTTTGTATTTAAGTATAGAGCATGATAAACGACTCCATTTACAACAGTATCTCCAACCAATTCATAATGGTGTTCATCACAAAAAACTATATCAATCCATGAAGCATTTGAAGATGGAAACGGGACATAGTTTTGAGCAAAAAAACCCAAGCTAATTGTTCCGAGAATAAAAAGTAAGGCTATCTTTTTCATTGTTGTTATTCTTTAATATTCTAATTCATTTTAATCTAATTACTTCGCCAACCTTCTCGAAATGACTACTCCTTAATCACCTTCTTCGAAAACACCTTGCCGTTTTTCATGTGCAATTTTAAAAGGTAAATGCCTTTTTTGCGATTGGTGAGGTTGATTTTGTTCACACTTCGACTATCGCTCTGTATGACAAAATCTTGTATCGAAGCACCTTTCAAATCATACACCTCAACCCTGTCCAAACCATCTATGTAAGGAATATTTACCACACCTTTTGTTGGGTTAGGGTACACTCTCATATCCGGAGTTACTTCTCGAAAACCGGAATTAAGGCTTGTAATTAATCCATTCGTGTCTGTTTTGAGCACAAATACATCATTTCCTGTGCCGCCGGGGGCGTTTAATATAAAACCTGTCATGGCGAAACCTCCGTCTGAGGTAATGATTAAATCCTTCACGTACTCGTTTGTGCCTAGACCGTGGTAATTGTAATCTCTACTCCACAATTGATTGCCTGCACCGTCTAGCATGCTCAAGTTTACATCGTCTATGTTTTGATTGTTGTGCACTCGTATAGAAGTTCCGGCACAAATGAAATTTCCGTTAGGCAATTCTTTGCCAACTATATAACCTTCATCTAAATAGTTAATGCCGTGCTTTCTGCGCCACATTAAAGCGCCGGTGCTGCCGTTTATTTTTAAAATGGCACGCTCAGCTGCTAAAGGATGATAACCCGTTCCAAACATTGCAAAATTCCCATCTGCCAATACTTCCACATGTCCGCCTCTTTGACTAAGTAACTCGTGATAATATTGTTTCCAAACCAAATTGCCAACACTGTCTACTTTGGCTAAAAATAAATCGGTATGCCCGCCAGGGTTTCTTGCTCCGTTCCACTAAAAACATAACCGCCTCCGGGGGTGGGTTGCATGTTTTTAATTTCTGCATCGTGGTTTAACCTGCTGTGGGTTTTAAACCACAAAACATTGCCCGCAGTATCAATGTTTGCTATGTAGGGCTTTCTCTCTGCAGGTATAGTGGTGTAACCTTCGGCACTGCCGTAATTTCAAAACTAGGGTTCAGCAATAAATTCTGTGCACCGCAAAGCGATGCACAGAATAGTAGTCCTATTAAAAGTATTTGCTTCATTTATTCTACCACCAATTTACCACTCAAAAACTCCCCCTTTTCATTTCTTATTTGATACAAATACAAGCCTTTTTTAAGTTGCTCTACCAAAATTTGATGTTCGCTTCCAACTTTTAACAACTGCTCCTGAACCAACCTTCCTTGTAAATCATATAGTAAAAAACTGAACTGCTCATTTGGATTTACCTCAAAAGACAAATTAACCTGATGGGTTGCTGGGTTAGGAAACAAATTATGATTGCGTTGAATTAAATTCTGTTCTTGTAAACCAACATTGGTATCAAAAGGTAAACTGTCGCAGCTGCCCAAATAGATATCGTCGATATAGTAGTAGGTTCCAATATTATTAGGCTCTGAGCGATTCCCTCCAACAAATAAAGTATCAACTTCTGTAGAATCTGTAAAATTCCCAATAGTTATATACTTCTCACCACCCAATGCCTTGTACTCAAAGTTAAACTCCAACCACTTTTGTTTTTCACGAATAAAAGAATCTGGAGAAACCATTATTTGAGGAGTAAATGGCAAATAAAAAAAGTCATTGGATTGAATTTTAGTTGCAGAAAAGTAAACGCCCAACTTGTTTTTTGATGCAAAAATAACAGAATCTGCTAATGAAACAAAAAGCTGCAAACAATACGTACTATCTTGAACCAATGCCTCTGTCATTTCGTTTTGAATGTACTCGCGAAAACGCTTTGAGTCATTGTTCTGAAACAAAGAATACATCAATAAACCTAGATAATTAGTTCCAGAATGTGCAAATTGATAACCTGCGAAGTTTTGTGGAACATCTAACAACCCGCCATTAAACTTTGTGTAAAAATCTGGATTACCATTTGTCGGATTTAACCATAAAGCAGGGCTGTACTGGCCAAATGGAGCAGCAACAGTATCCTCAAAACTAGAGTTGGGCAATAGGTTCTGTGCATTGCTTTGAGATGCACAGAATAGTGTTATAATTAAAAGTATCTGCTTCATATTAGTGTAAAATTAGTTTTCCAGTTTGAATTACCTCTCCACTTTTTACCAAGCGATGAATAAACACTCCAGCTTTCATTTCAGCAACACTTATTGTATGTAAATTGCCTTCTTGCAAGCTTGTTGTTTGATGTAATTTACCCAAAACATCCAGTAACTGAAACTCTACCAAATCATTACCTTCTACTATGAGTGAAAAATTAATTTGATCTTGAGCAGGGTTCGGATACACTAGAAATTCAGACTCTTCTGCTCCTTTCAACCTTCTAAACGGTTTTTGAACCATTTTAGGGGTTATTTCACAATCGTTCACAATAATACCATAACCCATGTCTAACATGATATCTCTAGCAAAATATACAGCAATACCATCATAATAAGGGCATAACATGGCAATTCTACCAATTTCTATACTGTCTTGTATAGTCAGTATTTGATTCGCTTTAAGTTTTTGTTGTATAATACCGATTGCAGTTACGTTTACATCAAAGTTGTTGGTTGAACGCAAAACTGTGCGATTGTTTTTACCCATTGCTTTGCCCATTGCAGTATTTTTCATACTATCAGCAAAAGGTCTCCAACTGCTGTCGGCTGATAAAACAGAATCTTTCGCTAGCTTCCAATACAACAATTGTTGGTTGAGACGCACGGCACTGTCTACCGCATGTTCCATATAGCCCATTCTGCCTTGTGCCATTTTTTTCGCGTGGTTTACATTAATTGATCGATTATTACTTAAAGTATCCGTTCCTTTTTTTATTCGGAGTAAGGCAGAGCAGCCTACATTGCTAGGTGAACCACCAACACCTATTTGAATTTGCTGGTTTCGGTTAGTTGTATGAGCACTTAAAATAACTGGCTGAAAAACGCCACCTCCTTGATAATATATGATACAAGTATCTCCTCTGGAATTATTTGCAAAGGTATGGCTAAAACCAAATGTTCCATTCCATTGGTTCCCTCCTGCAGCGCTGCTGCTCACTACATTTCCAATAAAACCGTTGTTCACTAAAACAAATCCATAGTAATTGCCCTTCATGTTATTATTGGCTACTAAAGTGGTAGCATCGTTACTCCCCAAAAATTGCAAACCTGTACCCATAGATTCTGTTTTGTTGCATTTAATTTTAGAGCCATTGCCATACATACTCACTGCATTTTCTAACGAGATACCTATTACTTTGGGGTTTGTGCTTGTCGTTCTAATGGTGTTGGAACGCACAATAAATTCGTTTTCAGAATTGGTTACCCTTATACCATAAGCGGGTGCCGGTGGTGGGCACTGAAAGAAGGGTGGGCAACTAGTTCCTTGTACAAAATTATCGTTCATTTCCGTAATGGTATTGTCATAAATTTCAGCAGAGGTAAACCACGCTTGTATTCCTGTTTTAGCATGTAAAATAGTGTTGTGGTGTATTCTAGTATCTGCGAAATCATTATTTATTGCAGCATTGTGGACATTACGTGTTACAATAGCAAAACCGTCAACGTTATTTTTAACCGTATAGCCCCAACCTGCGCGCTTTCTTTCCAAATCGAATGTATTATTATCTATCTCAAGGTCTGTAACCGCCTCGGTTAAGATTCCCTGTGTCACATTGTGGATAGTATTAGAAGTTATTCGAACTGGTTCTTTATTATTTGTTAGATATAAAAAATTGGATTGTTCTTGCCACGGGTAATCCGTTACTAACAATCCGCCAAACTCAAAATTAACTCTGCTATGCCGCATGTCCAAATCCATTGATCCATTCCCATGCACGGCCACTTTACACTGTCTAAAACCAGTGTAAATCATGGTGGTAGTATAATCTTGATTACTGCTTGTTGAATTAGTGATGGCAATGGCAGTTTCCCTTTTTTGATGGATAAGTTCCATCGTAATTGTTAAAATTTTCAAAGGTCACACCACTTAAAGTGAGGTCAGAATTTCGTGAAACGATTCCACCTGCTCTTCCATTTAGCTTGCGAATTGATGACCGGGAAGGAGTATTCTTTAAATGAAATCCTAAAGTTCTGTAGGTACCTGTATCAAGGTCATGAAAATTTATTAGTTCTATAGCAACAGAAGGGTAATACGAAGAGCTTGAATTTACCAATGGAGCTGTGCAGTCAAAATTGCAATTCTCTACTGTGAACGTTTTTTCAGTTAGAGGTGCAGAATTAATATTGGCGTTATCTATTTTAACACACCTCTCGTTTCTATCAAAATATACGTTTTCAATGGTTGAAGCTCCGTTGACGGCTAAATCGGTATAAACTATTCCGTCTTTCATGTTAGAAATTTTAATGTTCATGTCGGGTCCTTGAGTAGATTGATTGCCGCGAATCCACAAACCAGCATTTGCAGCCCCGTCTACAAAAATACCATCCCAAAAGTCATTTGGTGCACAAGTTTTTATTTGATTTAACTTTCCATCCATATCAACAATTCTAAGAAGAGCGCTGTTATTCACAACGATTCTGCTATTTGCCGCCATTTGCAAATCACAATCTAGGAACGTTAAATTTTGATTCACGGTAAAAATCCCGTTTATCTGAATTATTTTGTCGCGGATAACACCGGTACATAAACCGAAGTTTGCATCAGCCCAAGTTGCATTTTGCCCCAGAGGTATAATAAATGGGCTGGGGTTCGACTCCAAATGAACATCATCAATTACCACATAAGAATAATCATAATTCAACTGTGTATCGTTTTCACATAAAATCACTAAGCGGTTATAGTTCCCGTTCACAATAACGGCAGTATCATTTATAACTGTGAAGGTTTGGATAGCTATTTACTATTTGGTTCTTGTTGACTGTTGCAATCAATTGAGCATTTGGATTGGATGCTAAGGTTAAAACGCTATTGAATAAAGAATCCGGTAATCCTGAAAGGACAACATCTGTAGTTAAATAAACCTTAATTCGATCTGGTGTTAGTGTCGCACTTATAAGTGCTGGATTTATAGAAATTGGAGAAAATATCTCTTTCCCGTATTTAAAACTTAATTCCATTGTATCGCCTGCAGTGGTCGATTTTCTTAAAACGTTTGCCATCGACTCTGTAAACTCCCCCGAGAGGTTAGCAATATTACCGCTAACCATTCCACCATAAGCATTTGCACCATCGTAAAACAAATCGCAAGAACTGGCAATATCTAACCATGAGCAGACAGCTCCCCTTTTAAATCCTAAAAAATCAATTGAATCTGCCGGTATTACCGTTAACGGTGTACTCATCCGAACAAAAGTCATATGCACTATTATCACAAGGAGTGCGAACAGGACTAGGGATAATGTAAAAAATAAAAGATGTGGGATCGGGATAATCTTCTTGGTTTTTATCTAAAACTATCACGTATTCCTTATCCACTTCAAGGTTTGTTATGGTCCAAGAAGCTCTATTAAAGACATCGCAAATCTCACGTTCCTCTATTAGGTCAATTCTTCACAATTGCCATCTCCTGTTACATACAGTGTCATTTTTGTTATTGGTAAGTTAACCCCTGTATTGTGCTCCACAACCAAGTTCAAATCCGTTTCGTCTGCTACAAACTTAAAATAACTCTGCAGCTGTTCTTCTGCAAATTAACAGTTAGAATTAGTTGTGGTTAGAGTGTAAGAGGATTCGCAATCATTTCCATTTTCCTCGCCTGAAGCGTAGGTGTTATTATTAAAACAAATTACAAGTATTCCAAAAAGTAGCTTTTTCATTAGATGTAGTATTTAAAGTTTAAAATATTAATTTACCAATGTTCAATAAGTTGAACACTTTACTGTCTGTTGTATCTTACAACAATATTATTTCTATACAAAAATTACTAGGCACTCTGGTTGCCAAAGCAGTTCGAGAAACTGCGTTTCGAAAAAGAAGTATCGAAACTAATTGGTTAATTCAGGTTAAAAGTGAAAAAAAAACGATTTCACAAAGTTTTGTTAAAAGTATTTTTCAAATCACTCAACTAGAACTACTTACAATTATCTGATTTTAATCAAAACGCATAAAAAACTACATTTTATGACATTACGATTTATAAGATTTTACTAAAAATGGGCAATTTCCTTCTAATACCGTTTACACAAAATATTTAGTCCAATGTTTTGGACTAGTATTTTGTAGTTACGGCATTTACCAATGCAGATTAGACTAAAAAATAAACACATTTGGTATGAGGTGGCATAGCATTATGCTATTGAACCACTTCAATTGTTGCCAAGGTTGCACCTAAACGAAAAAACCTCCAAGCTTTCGCTCGAAGGTTTTTAAAAGAGTGTAAATATATTAAGCTACTCTACAAATCAATCTACATTATCATGCAAGAATGAATTATTCTGTCTCAAATTCGTTTTGTTCTCATCGTCCTCGCTTAAGGTATATCGAGAAACATTTGATTCTGACGAATGAGGAGTATCATCTAAAGAAATATTTCGTCTCTTGTATGCTGGTTCTTTCTCCAAATCATTTATCGCTCCTGGACTCTTGATTTTTTGACTCAATTCATTTACCCTTCGAATTCTCTCGTGCGTTTTCTTAATCTGAGCTTCTTCATTCTCTGCTGACTTCTCAGGAGTAGATTGATAGGAAGTCATTTCTGATTTTTGTTCCGCAGGCGTTGAAGGAATACTTACACTATGAGGCGTCCAATCGTCTGCTTTTGTTTGTTCATTAGACTTAAACTCATCTTCTAACGTAAATCTTTTTACTTCAGGCTCTTCTTGTTTCTTTGCCTCAGTCTTTCTGATTTGAAATTCAAAACTCTTCTGGTCGTCGCTTGAATTTCTCAAAGTTGGCTCATCTGAATTTGCACTTTCAGGTGCAGCTGGAGCCGCTTTCTCTGAAGGAGCTGTAATTACTGTATTCACTTCATCCGTTAGTTTTCTCACTACCTTCTTAGGCTCTTTAGCAGTTGTAAAACCACCTGGCTCAGCTTTTCCAAAACCAGTTGCAATAATGGTTACCGATAAGTTATCTCCAAGCGATTCATCTACCCCATTACCCCAAATAATATCCGCAGTATTTCCTGCCTCATTTTGAATGTACTCTGTAATCTCATCAATTTCGTCCATTGTAACTTCGTCGTCGCCAGAAGTAATGTTCAATAGAATGTAATTTGCTCCAGTAATGTCATTGTCATTTAACAAGGGAGAAGCTAGCGCCTGGCTCACCGCCTTCACCGCTCTTCCTTCACCTTCCGCTATAGCGGAACCCATAATTGCCGTTCCTCCGTCCTTCATTACTGTTCTAACATCTTCAAAATCTACGTTGATGTATCCTGCAACGGTAATAATCTCTGCAATTCCTTTTGCAGCAACCGTTAAAATATTATCCGCCATAGAAAAAGCTTCCCCAATCTTCAAATTTCCATGCATTTCTCTCAACTTGTCATTGCAAATAATCAGTAAAGTATCCACATTGTCTCTTAGTTCAGCCAAACCAGAGTCTGCCTGAATCTTTCTTCTTCGACCTTCAAATCCAAAAGGAATAGTTACGATACCCACCGTGAGAATGCCCATTTCTCTGGCAGTTTTTGCAATTATTGGAGCCGCCCCCGTTCCGGTTCCACCACCCATGCCTGCGGTAATAAAAACCATCTGAGTGTTTTTCTCTAACAACTCTCTCAATTCGTCTACGTTCTCAATCGCGGCATTTTTACCCACCTCAGGATTTGAACCGGCACCTCTGCCCTCTGTTAAGGTGGAGCCCAACTGAATTTTGTTTGGAATTGGACTTAAATCCAATGCCTGCTGATCCGTATTACAAATAATGAAATCAACCCCAGTAATTCCTTGACGGTACATGTGGTTAACAGCATTACTTCCGCCACCACCGACTCCAATTACTTTAATGATTGATGATTGCTCTTTGGGTAAGTCAAATCTCATAATTTCTTTGTTTTAATTCTATAATTTTTAATTCTCAATTTTTAATCCCTTTTAGTTTCTGCTATTAAAAGCTAAAAATTCTGGAATTAATAACTAATTCTCGTCTTCTTCAAAAAATTGTTTTCCTTTTGCCAACATGCTCTGTAAAAAGCCACCTTTTGTTTTTTCTCCTTGACGGACCTTAATTGATTCTACTTGCTCAATGTCTTTCTTTTGCCCTTTTTGGCGTTCCAACTTTTCAAATCCTTTCAAAATTAAACCAACACCCGTTGCATACATTGGGCTTGTAATTTCGTCTGCATTGCCATTTGCCAAATACTCATTTGGGTAACCAATTCTAGTATCCATTCCGGTCACGTATTCAAACAATTGGCTAATGTGCTTCATTTGAGAACCACCACCGGTAATTACCATTCCGGCAATTAACTTGTTTTCATACCCACTATTTTTTATCTCGTAATAGATGTGCTCTATAATTTCTTCTAGTCTTGCTTGTATGATGTGCGATAAATTTTTAATCGAGATTTCTTTTGGTTCTCTTCCTCTTAAACCAGGAATAGAGACAATTTCGTTTTCTTGACTTTCATTCGCCAACGCAGAGCCAAACTTCACCTTTAGCAGCTCAGCTTGATTTTTAATTATACTACATCCTTCTTTAATGTCTTCCGTTATGATGTTTCCTCCAAAAGGAATTACTGCAGTATGTCTTATTATTCCATCTTGGAAAATTGCTACGTCGGTGGTCCCACCGCCAATATCCACCAACACTACTCCCGCCTCCTTCTCTTCTTCACTTAGCACTGCCGCAGAAGAAGCAATGGGCTCCAAAATAACATCTTGAACCTCCAAGTTGGCTTTGTGCACACATTTATGAATGTTCTTTGCCGCTGCAACTTGCCCAGTTATTATATGAAAGTTAGCTTCCAAACGGATACCCGACATTCCTATTGGATCCTTAATTCCTTGTTCGTTGTCCACAATAAACTCTTGCGGCAAAACATCGATAATCTCTTCACCCGGCAAGGTAACTAACTTAAACATGTCGTTAATCAACATATCTATGTCCTCCTGAGAGATCTCATCATCTAAGGTATTTCTCATTTTAATCCCTCGATGCTGTAAACTTTTAATGTGCTGACCGGCGATTCCAACATTCACCACACGAACATCAACTCCAGACTTATTCTCTGCCTCAGCAACAGCAGTTCGAATGGATTGCACTGTTTTCTCAATATTAGCTACTACACCACGAGTAACACCCAACGATTCAGAACGACCCATACCAAGGATCTCCAGCTTCCCAACTTCATTCTTACGTCCCACCATAGCCACAATTTTTGTGGTTCCGATATCCAGTCCTACAACTATATCTGATGATGATTCCATGTTAATTTAGTTTTTTGCAAACCACTTGATTTGCGAATTTTAGGTTTATGACACTATATTCATTCCAACCTGTTTTACTCAATCCTTTCTTATAGAATATCTTAAGCTTGTCAAACTTCTCTTTTATATCGGTGGCATCTCCTACTACAATTGTATGGTTTCCAACCCTTGGTATTAATTCAATCTCCAATTCTTTATTAACATACAACTGTTCAATCTGTGCATCCCATAGCGGATCGGTGCGAATAAATTGAGCCATTGTAAAAATATCGTCTATCATTACCCTGTTTTGAATTGAATCTGCTACCATTCTTGCATTTAGGTGGCTTACGGTTTTAAATGGATCGTTTATAAATCCGTTTGCCACAAAAACTCTTGACGTATATTTATCCGAAGGAGGCATTACTTTTCCAGTGCTATCTAGGTAGTAACTGTCGCCGTTCATGCTAAATATTCGCACAATAGGAGTTCGCTGATATACCTCTACTTGCAATTTCCCATCAATCGTTTTATACACTTCAGAATTTGAAACTGACGGATGATTGTTGATTTTATGTTCTAGCTTTTCAGCCTCGATAGCCGAAATAGGTCTCCCTAAAATAGTGTCCATTACATGATACACCATGCTAAAAATATCTTCCTCGTCAATGAAGAAATTACCGTTACTATTGTCAATATTGATATTAATATCAGTACAAACCATTTGCTTTTGGGCATGATTTACAAAGCCCAAAACAACCACCAACGCCGCTGTTAGCAAAATCCAAGAAGCAATATTTAGTGCATTTTTCATAGGTCTACTTGGTAGTGATTAATTATTGGTTCAATCATAGTATCAATATCTCCCGCACCAACAGTTAACAAGACTTCCACTTCTTTTGTCTTTAAAATATTCATTAAGTGATGCTTATCACAAACACTTACTCCTTCTTTACCGATCAATTTTGACAACCACAATGAATTTATTCCTTCTAAGGGTTCTTCTCTAGCGGGGTATATCTCAAGTAAAATTAAATCGTCTGATTGAGCTAATTCTCGAGCAAAGTCTTTTCCAAAGTCTCTCGTTCTGCTGAAAAGGTGGGGCTGAAAAATGGTTGTAATTTTTTTCCCGGGATATAACTCCTTCACTGATTTCAATAGCATCCGCAACTCCTCGGGATGGTGAGCGTAATCGTCTATGTATACAAAGTCAGCCCTCTTTAGGTGCACGTCGAACCGCCTTTTAACTCCTTTAAATTCCGCAATGGCAGTCTTAATCTTTGCAACATCTACTCCATTGGAATAGGCCACTTCCATCGCTACTATGGCATTTTCAACATTATGCAAACCTGGTAACCCGCAGGTGACATTTTGTATCGAAAAGCGCTCCGATACAAAGTCAAAAACAAAATAACCGTCCTCTACTTTTAAGTTTTGCGCTTGGATGCCCGACTTTTGGTCTAACGAATACGTTATCGATTGAATTCCCTCTGGAACATTCAATTCTTTCATCACTCGGGGCTTGGTATATAACGTGCCATTTGCATCTACTTGAGCAATCAGCTGGTTGTAGGTGTTTTTTAAATCGGCTTCATCTTCGTAAATATCTAAATGATCTGCATCTATTGAAGTAATAACCAGCTGGTTTGGAAATAATTGCAAAAATGAACGATCATATTCATCTGCTTCTGTCACTAAAATTTTAGCTCCAGGGTCCAATAACAAATTCGTTCCAAAATCTATGGAGATTCCTCCTAACAATCCGTTAACCTTTATTCCTCCTGCCTTTAGTAAATAAGTAATCATTGAAGAAACGGTTGTCTTCCCATGCGTTCCTGCAACAGCAATTGTTTTCATTCCTCGACTGATTAAGCCGAGTACTTGTGCTCGTTTTAAGCATTCAAATCCTTCTTCCTTAAAATAAACCAGCATCGGGTGATTCGCTGATATTGCGGGAGTAAACACCACTAAAGTGGTTGAAGAATCTCGGTAAGGATAAGGAATTGCATCTGCTTCTGAAAAATCACTAATAGACATTCCTTCCTTTTGAAGCTGCTTTGTCAAGGCCGTTGTCGTGCGATCGTAGCCAGCTACCTTTTTCCCAACTTGGTTAAAATAACGCGCCAAAGCACTCATGCCTATGCCGCCAATTCCTATAAAGTAGATGTTTTGTTTTTCTATCATTTAGATCGAGAATGAAAAATGAAAAATGAAGGATTCTTAATACCAACTGATAAATTTGGAACTAACAGTGCATCACCATCACAAAACGAATATTTAGTACGTCCTTTTTTCTGCATCACTTGTTTACTTTATTTCTCATGGTTTTTAATTTCGCACCTATTATTATTGGCAACTCCTGGGCACCTTGTGCTAACTTTTGTTCTTTTTTTTTTGCCAAGAAATTAGACTCCATCCCCCATCGATTGCAATAGTTACTTTCTCCTGCTTTTTTACATTCGAGAGGTAACTTGTAATAAAAATCTTTACACTTAAAAGAACCTACTCTTTCCTCTAGCTTTTCTGCAATTGGCATTCCGAAGCGCAACAACTGTTTTGCAAGAACATCTTCTTTAAATTCATTTTGAATAGAACGGCAGTCCGCAAGAACGTTAACAGCACAAGCAAAACTTTTATCTTTTGCGAAATTCAGACGTTCATTCATGCTATTCATTGTTCTAGTCTATTTTTTCACTTCATTACTATTGAATTCCCGATTTTTTATTCCTGTACTATTTATCATTTCACACGCTGTATTTCACCTTCAAGAATTCACAATTTTGAGCACTTCATTGGCAATAATATCCGCAGCGTCGTGATAGCCCAATGGACTAATATTTTTACTCAAATTATTTAACTCCGACTCATTATTTATTAACTCCAAAACCGTTTTTTCCAATATGTTTCTCACCTCCGCATCGTCTATTATTCTAGCAGCATTTAGGGTCGTTAACACCCTTGCATTTTTGGTTTGATGATCTTCCGCCGCTGAAGGCAATGGCACAAATATGGATGGCTTTTTTACCAAGCACAACTCTGAAACAGCAAGCGCCCCTGCCCTAGATACCACCAAATCCGCTACCGCGTAACCCAAGTCCATGCGCTTAATAAACGCTGTTACTCTCAACCACGATTCCTTTCCTGCCGCAAACTTTTGAGCTCGTTCATAAAACAACTTTCCCGTTTGCCAAACAACTTGAATTCCGGCTTTCTCCCAAGCATCAATGGAGTTTTCTACTGCTTCATTTACCGACCATGCACCTAAACTACCACCGACAACTAACAGTGTTTTTTTAGAGGAATCCAATTCAAAAAACTCAAGAGCTCTCTCTCTTTTCCCTTCAAGTTTAATTACTTCAGATCGGACTGGATTTCCCGTTAAAATGACTTTTTCTTTTGGAAAGAATGCCTCCATTCCATCATAGGCAACGCATATTATATTGGCGTCTTTCCCTAAAATTTTATTGGTTAAGCCTGCATAAGAATTTTGCTCTTGTAATAAGGTCGGTACCTTCGCTTTATTCGCTGCTCGTAGCAAGGGTCCACTTGCATAACCTCCCACTCCTATAGCAATATCAGGTTGGAAGTCCCGTATCACCTTTTTTGCCATTGCTGCGCTCTTGAGCAACATAAATGGAAATTTTAAATTCTTTAAGGTCAACTTCCTTTGCAAACCCATTATTGGCAATCCAACAATTTTAAATCCTGCTTCCGGAACTTTTGTCATTTCCATTCTACCCAACGCACCTACAAAAAGAAACTCGGTATCGGGTCTTATTTTTTTTATCGCATTTGCAATGGCGATGGCTGGGAAAATATGCCCTCCAGTTCCTCCGCCAGAAATGATTACTTTCAATTTAGCCATTACTCACCTCCATTTTTTCATTTTCCGTATTTCGACTTACGCTCAAAATAATTCCAACTGCGAGGCAGGTAAACCAAATCGACGTTCCTCCCATACTCACCATTGGCAAAGGCTGTCCGGTAACGGGAAACAAATTTACGGCAACAGCCATGTTAATCATTGCTTGAAAAACCAAACTAAAACTAAGTCCTATTGCGAGCAGAGAACCAAATGTTCGCGGAGCGTTTTTAGCGATTAAGATGCCTCTATACAATAAAATTAAGTAGAGCAACAAAGTGAAAGTACCGCCAACAATCCCATATTCTTCAATAACTGTAGCAAATATAAAATCCGAGTACGATTGTGGTAAAAAATTACGTTGCGTGCTTCTTCCCGGACCTTTGCCAAAAACGCCCCCCGTAGCTATTGCTATTTTCGATTGTTCTGCTTGATAGTTAGCTTGAGCACTGCCATCAGAGAAATTTGTAATTCTGTTTTTCCAGGTAATTACGCGATTTGTTAAGGGGGAATTTTCTTCTGAAGTTTTAGTTTCCTGAACACTCAGGCCAATCGCTATGAAGATACTTAGCAAGGTAATACCAACAGCGACCAACGATATAATATATTTTAAATTTATTCGACCAATAAACATCAATACCAAGCAAGTAACAAACAACATTGCCGCTGTGGATAGGTTAGCAGGAAGAATCAGTCCGCAAACAATCAAAACCGGAATCATAATCGGCAAGAAGGCTTGATTGAAGTCTTTGATATTGTCTTGACGCTTTGAAAGCATTCTCGCCAAGAACATAATCAACGCCAGCTTTGCTAAATCTGAAGTTTGAAAAGTTTGATTAATAATGGGTATTACCAACCAGCGACTCGCATCGTTGATACTTGCCCCTGTCAAGAGGGTAAATAGGAGTAGCGGAATGGCTAACAACAATCCAATCTGCGACATCCTAGAATAATACCGGTAATTAACCTTGTGCGCAAAATACATCAATAAAAAGCCAATAAATAAAATAATGGAATGCTTGAACAGATAGTACTCTGTATTTCCATCTTGATACTTGTAGGCAAGGGTAACTATAGAGCTATAAACAACCAGCACAGAAAATATAGCCAGCAGCAAAACTACTGACCATATCACTCGATCTCCCTTTATGTATTTATTGATAAAATGCATTTTACAATGATTTTACAGCACGTTTAAACTGATGTCCTCTATCTTCATAATTTTCAAATAAATCGAAACTAGCGCAGGCTGGAGACAACAAAACAGCATCACCGCTTTCCCCAATCTCGTAAGCTTTCTTCACCGCTTCATCAGCCGAACGTGCTTCCTCAATAATCTGAATATGCCCTCTAAAAGCTTCAATAATTTTTGTATTGTCAGTTCCTAAGCAAATAATAGCTTTTACCTTATCCTTTACTAATTCCAATAATTCATCGTAATCATTCCCTTTATCTACACCGCCTACAATCCAAACAATTTCCTTATTTACACTTTCTAAGGCATACCATGTTGAATTTACATTGGTTGCTTTTGAGTCATTAATAAACTCAATGCCGTGAATGGTTCCTACAGTTTCTAACCGGTGCTCTACATTCTGAAAGTCTGTTAAAGACTCTCTGATTAATTCTTTTCTTAAATCCAAGACTCTGCCTGCGATTCCAGATGCCATTGTATTGTATAAGTTGTGCTTGCCTTGTAAGGCTAAATCATGTATTGACATAATAAAGTGGTTGTTTGTTGTTAGTTTAATTATTAGTTGTTCGTTGTCTATATATGCCCCTTTAGGGAGTTGTTTTTTTATTGAAAATGGAATGAGTTCAGCTTCGGTCTCCGTTCGCTTCATGGCTACTCTAATGCGCTCATCGTCTCCGCAAAAAATGAACTTATCACTCGGCTTAGCATTCATTGCGATTCTCATTTTAGCATCGGCATACAACTCAAATGAATCGTTGTAGCGATCTAGATGATCCGGAGTGATGTTCAATAGAATTGCGATATCCGCTCGGAACGTTTTGATACCATCTAATTGAAAGCTACTTAGCTCCAATACATACCAATCAAAATCTTCCGTGGCAACCTGCGCTGCAAAGCTTTTTCCAACATTCCCGGCGACACCGGCATTCACGCCACACTTGGTTAAAACATGGTGCATTAAAAGTGTCGTAGTTGTCTTCCCATTGCTACCCGTAATTCCAATAATTTTTGCTTTGCAATAGCGGAATGCAAACTCAATCTCAGAAATTACGGAAACGCCTTTTTGAAGTAACTGCTGAATCAAGGGTGCCCGATCAGAAATACCCGGACTTTTAATCACCTCTCCTGCCTCTAAAATTCTTTCAACCGAATGCTTTCCTTCTTCCCATTCAATTTCATTTTCTTCCAGAACGATCTTGTATTTGTCTTTGATTTTTCCAAAATCTGAGACAAAGGGTACAAGGCCCTTTTTCTTCGCTAGTAATGCTGCTCCCACACCACTTTCTCCACCTCCTAATATCGCTATCGCTCTATTTTTCAATCTTCAATTTTTAGTTTTCAATCTCTGTCATTTTACCTAGCCAATTTGAGTCGCTTGCTGACCTCGATACAATTTTTCCCTATTGTCGAAAAACCACTTAGTCCGACACGCATTCCTCATTCCTAACTCTACATTCTGCCCTACCTCAACTTCAGCGTCACAATAGAAAGTATAGCGAGCATAATTCCGATAATCCAAAACCGAGATACAATCTTTGATTCGTGCATTCCTTTTTTCTGATAGTGATGGTGCAAAGGCGCCATTAAAAACACTCTTCTTCCCTCGCCGAACTTCTTTTTAGTGTATTTGAAATAAGCAACCTGAATCATTACCGATAAATTCTCTACCAAGAAAATCCCACAGAAAACTGGAATTAAAAGCTCTTTACGAATAGCTAAGGCAAAAACTGCTATAATTCCACCCAGGGCCAAGCTGCCGGTATCGCCCATAAATACTTGAGCGGGATAAGAGTTGTACCATAAAAACCCAATACAAGCCCCTACAAATGCTCCAATAAAAATTACCAGTTCACCGGAATTGGGGATGTACATTATATTCAGATAATCAGAAAAAATAAAGTTGCCAGATACATAGGCAAATACCGCCAAGGTGATTCCAATAATGGCCGAGGTTCCAGTCGCTAACCCATCTAGACCGTCGGTCATGTTTGCTCCATTTGATACCGCAGTGACAATTACAATCACAACAGGAATAAAAATCAACCACGCCCAATCCATGGCATTGTCGCAACACCAATCTAAAACTGACCCGTAATCAAACTCATTATTCTTTACAAAAGGAATGGTCGTTTTCATCGACTTTGTCGCTTCCCAACTTGTTGAATTTTCACCTACTAGCCGAACCGTTTCTACTTGAACTTCTTGCGCTACGTAAACATCTTCATGAAAATAAAGAATAGAGCCAACAAACAGGCCTACTATTACTTGGCCAATAATCTTAAATTTCCCTGCAAGCCCCTCCTTGTTTTTCTTGAATACTTTAATGTAATCGTCAATAAAGCCAATGGCTCCTAACATCACCGTTGAAACCAGCATTAAAATAATATAAATATTATCTAGTTTGGCAAATAATAGAGTTGGAATCAGAATAGAAGCAAGAATTATTAACCCACCCATGGTCGGAGTTCCTTGTTTTGCTTTTTGACCGTCTAAACCCAAGTCACGAACTGTTTCACCAACTTGCTTTGCATGTAAATAGTTGATAATTCGTTTTCCAAAAACCATGGAAATTAATAGCGACACAATAACAGATGCCGCTGTTCTGAAAGTAATGTATTGAAACACTCCAGCTCCGGGAAAGTCTAATTCGTTTAAATATTCAAATAAGTAGTACAACATGCCTATTTAGTTTGGTTTTCAGTCAATGCTTTGGTTAATATCTCTAAATCGTCGAAATGAAATCGCTCTCCGTTTATTTCTTGATAGTTCTCATGCCCCTTGCCTGCAATCAATAAAATGTCATTGGCTTGAGCCAAAGAAGTTGCCGTTCTAATTGCCTCTTTTCGATTGGTTATCGCTAATACTTTGCGTTTTGAAGCAGCATCGACTCCCAGCTTCATTTCCTCGATAATTGCTTCTGGGTTTTCGGTTCGCGGATTGTCTGACGTGAGAATTACCCGATCGCTAAATTTGCAAGCAATCGCCGCCATTAATGGTCGTTTCGATCGATCTCTATCACCACCGCATCCTATTACTGTAATCACCTCTTCATTCCCCGTTCGGATGTTTTTAATCGTTTTTAAAACATTTTCCAATGCATCCGGGCTGTGCGCGTAATCCACAATACCTAATACTTCTCCAATTTTTAAATGCTGAAACCTACCAGCAACTGCGTTTAAAGAACTCAGAACAGTTAAAACCTCCATTTTATCTTGCCCCAATAACATTGCGACTCCGTACACCGTTGTTAAATTATACGCATTGAAAAATCCAATAAGTGGACTCCAAAAATCCTGCCCATCTATCTTCAAACTCAGCCCATCAAAATTGCTTTCAATCACTTTCGTTTTAAATTCAGCTTGCGTTTTTAATGCGTAATACTGTTTTTTTGCTACTGTTTCTTGAAGCATTACTCCGCCATTCTTGTCATCGCGATTCGACAGTGCAAAGGACCCTTTTGGCAAAAGGTTGAAAAAGCTTTGCTTTGCCTTGATGTATTCCTTAAATGTTTTATGGAAATCTAAATGCTCGTGTGTTATATTGGTAAAAGCTCCTCCTGCAAAAGTGACTCCCGCCACTCTATGCTGAACAACCGCATGCGAGCTCACTTCCATGAAACAGAATTCGCAGCCTTCTGAAAGCATTTTAACTAAAAGCTCATTCAATTGAATTGCATCAGGAGTTGTGTGTGTTGACTTAATCTCTTCTTTGCCAATCTTATTCACCACGGTAGAAATCAAACCTGCAGGATGACCCAACTTGCTAAACAACTGATGCAATAAAGTAACAGTAGTTGTCTTACCATTGGTTCCTGTCACTCCTATCAGCTTTAATTTTGAAGAAGGATTATCATAAAAATTAGAAGCCATTATTCCCAATGCTTCCCCGCTATTTTTTACTTTAACATACGTCACTCCTTCTGTAACATTGCCGGGAATTTTTTCACACAGCACCAGCTTAGCGCCGCTTGCAATAGATTTTTCAATAAAGTCATGCCCGTCTACCTGAGTACCCACTTGCGCAACATAACAGAAGCCAGCTACAACGTTTCGAGAATCAAAAGCAATCCCAGTCACCTCAATAGAAGTATCTCCTACCACTTCCAAAATAGGAACTCCATACAATATGTCTTTTAAATTCTTCACGATAGTTCGATTTGTATTTGTTGACCATTTTGGATTTTTTCTCCTGCCGTTAGCGATTGAAATTTCACCATTCCGGCACCATGTACCTTCACTCTCAATCCCTGGTTTTCGAGTAAATAAATCGCATCTCTTAACCCCATTCCAACAACGTTTGGCACAAGGTTATCTCTTACCATTCTCGGAGCCAATTGTACTCCTTTAGATTGCGTCGAAGTCACTACCCAATCTACATCTCCAGCTGAAGATTTAACTGGAATTCCCAGTTGATTAAATACCTGTTCGATGTTGTCTTTATACCCATGCTTCGAATATGGAATAGCTGAATTAGCGTAGAATTTTTGCTGTTTCAACTCCTCGTGCATTTCCAAACTATTGGCATAAACTTTATCAGCAACCTCTTTAAATATTGGACCCGCCACTAAGTTTCCATAGTATACATTTCTGCTGGGAGCGTTGATGACTACAATGCATGAATACTGAGGATTGTCCGCAGGGAAATAACCTACAAATGAAGCCTGATGGCTTACTTTAGACTTGTCTTTGTAAGCATTTACTCCACCGCGGTTATTTGCAATTTGCGCCGTTCCTGTTTTTCCAGCAATCTTGTAATCTGCATTCTTGAGGTTTGTGGCTGTTCCATTCGAAACAACTCCCTCTAGCGCAGATTTTACTTTATCAATTGTTTCCTTTGAGCAGATTCTTGGATTTAATACTTCCGTTTTTATTTCTTGAACCACTTTCCTTCCCTTGGTGATTTTCTCAACGAATTTTGGCTTTACCATTTTACCATCATTCGCTACGGCGTTGTAAAACGTCAAAATTTGAAGCGGCGTCATTTGCAACTCATACCCATGCGCCATCCAAGCCAAAGTAATTCCCGACCAGGTGTCTTCAGATGTATTTTTTATGTACGGTTTACCTTCTCCTTCAATCTCGATACCCAATTTATCTCGCAAATTCATTTTCGCTAAATGGTTTATAAATTTTTGAGGGTTTTCGCTGTAGCTTCTTGTAATAATTTCAGCCATTCCGATATTTGACGAGACTTCTAAAATTCGTTGGACGGTGATTTTTCCCCAACCACCTTTGTCGTAATTGGAATCAAACATGGTACGATCGTAATATTGTTTTGAACCATCACCGCAATCAATGATGTCTCCCATATCTACATATCCGTCTTCTAAGGCAGCGATTAGTGCAGGCAGCTTGAATGTAGAACCAGGCTCGGTGCTCTCTCCTATCGCATAATTATACCCTTCATAATAAGATCCGCTTGACGTTCGCTTTAAATTGGCAATTGCCTTAATTGAACCGGTAGCTACTTCCATCAAAACCACCGTTCCATGATCTGCTTCGTGCTTTTCCAATTGCTTCATCAACGCATTTTCTGCAACATCTTGTAGGTTTACATCAATGGTAGTGTAAATATCTTTTCCATCCTCAGGCTCTATCTCATCTGCGTCTCCAACAGGCATCCAAACTCCTCCCGATATTTTCTGCATTAATCGCTTGCCATCAATACCACTCAACGCGGGACTGTAAGCTCCCTCTAGACCTACAGGAGAGATGTCGTCTCGCTCGTACCCAATAGTTCGAGCCGCCAGAATTTGAAAAGGTCGCGCTCTTTTATTTTGTTGAATCGTGATGAATCCTCCTTTGTACTTTCCTCTCCTGAAAAGTGGAAAATTTTTTATTTGCTTCAACTCGTTGTACTTAATTTTTCTGCGAATCAAATGGTAACGTGACCCTTTTTCACGGGCAGAGATCAACTCTTTTCGATACGAAGCTGGAGAGCGATCTTTAAATAACTCGCTCAAACTCCAAGCAAGGGTATCTACCTTTTCTGCAAATAAAACATCCGTTATTGCGTCTGCATTTGGATCAAATCGCACTTCATAAATAGGAATAGAAGTAGCTAGCAAGCTTCCATCTGAAGAATAAATATTCCCGCGAACGGCCTTTATACTCTTATCTTTCAAGGTTCTACTTTGAACTTTCTTTCTCAAATCAGGGCCTTCAACCAACTGAATCGTCAGCGCTTTGCCAACTATAGCAAGCCCAAAAAGACATACCGTGAAATACACGATATAGATTCGCCAAGCGATGTCTTTTTTAATTTCAGTCATTTTAATATTTCCTCTTTTTCTTTTTGATTGACAACTATTTTTTTAGGTGGAGAAATCAATTCCCTCAACCCCATCACAGCAGTCGCTTCTGCTACTTCTGATTGCTTGCTGATAATCATCAAATCCGACTTGGTCGTAATGTATTCTGACCGCAGCTCCTTGAGCGAATTATTCGTTCTGTGCAGATTAATTACCACCTTTTGAGTTCGGTATCCGTTAGCGATGTAACAGATTCCTAAAAAGGTGAGAAAGAAAATAAATGGCAGCGCTCCAACCACGTTTTCTTTCGACAAAAAGCTACCTGTCAACAGCGACTTGAAGCCAACCGAAGAAGTCTTTTCCTCCTGCTTTTCATCAGGCTCGTCTTGCTTTTTGTATTTATTAAACTTCACTTTAATTCAATATTATTTTTTCTGCTACCCGCAGTTTTGCACTTCTAGATCTATTGTTATCTTTTACTTCCTCTGCACTTGGCGCAATGGGCTTTCTATTAATTGGCTCCATTGGGCGAATTAGATTTCCAAAAAAATCTTTCTCCACCTTGCCTTGTACGTTTCCTGTTTTAAAAAAATTTTTCACCAAACGATCCTCTAAAGAATGATAGGTAATTACCGACATACGACCGCCATCTTTCAGCACTTCAACTGTTTGCTCCAGCAAGTCTTGAATCACTTTCAATTCTTCATTCACCTCAATTCTCAGTGCTTGAAAAACCTGTGCTAAAAACTTATGCTCTATCTTTTCTGGTGTAATGTTTTTTAAAATAGCTTTCAGACCTTCTACTGTTGTGATTTTCTTTTCAGCCCTTGCAGCTTCTATATTTTGAACAATCTGCTTTGCATTTCGCAGTTCCCCGTATTCTTTAAAAATCACCTCTAACTGCTCTGCCGAATATGAATTCACCACTTTAGCTGCCGTTAATTTTCGCTTCTGATCCATGCGCATATCAAGGGGTCCCTCGAATCGAAAGGAGAAACCTCTTTTAGGAACATCAAATTGATGAAACGAAACCCCCAAGTCAGCTAACACACCATCTACCGGAATCGCATTGTACATGCGAAGAAAGTTTTTGAGAAAAGAAAAATTTTGAGCAATCAACGAAAAACGATCGTCCTCTATTCTGTTTTCTTCTGCATCGGGATCTTGATCAAAGGCAAAAAGTTTTCCCTCTTTGGAGAGGCGTTTAAGTATTTCTTTAGAATGACCCCCGCCGCCAAATGTCACATCTACGTAGCAACCATCAGCAACAATTGACAATCCATCAACACTTTCTTTGAGCAAGGCAGGTTTATGATACACCATCGCTACCTCCACTTTTGTCCCGATTAGTATCGGAATTTCCTCCCATTACTTCTTCAGCCAGATTTGCAAAATCTTCCGGCTCGTCTGTAAGTAATCCGTCATATGTATCCTTATCCCAAATTTCAATGCGATCAGAGTAAGCGAACAAAACTAATTCCTTTTGAAAAGCACCATATTCTTGTAGTCGCTTTGGCAATAAAATCCTACCAGTCCCATCTAAAGATAACTCCGTGGCACCTCGGTAGAAGTATCGAATAAAGTCCCGATTCTTCTTAACGTATTGATTCAACTGATTTACTTCAGCAGAAATTCGCTCCCAATCATTTTTAGGGTACAACACCAAACACTTCTCAAAACCACGGTTAACGACAAACGACTCATTTGCTTCGGGACTCAATTGCTTGCGCAGACCTGAAGGCACCATAAGGCGGCCTTTAGCATCCAGTTTACAATCGAATTCTCCTATGAAGTTTGTCATAACCGCTTAAATAGTGGGCTTTTTAGTAATAATTGAGTAAAATTATATATAAATTCCCCACTTCTTACCACTTCTTACCACTTTGTTGATAACTTCTAACTCATCCTAAGGAATTTTATTGTTTTTACAGTCTTTAAATTTTGATATACCGCCTGTTATAAAAAGTGGAAGAAAATCTACTTTTCGATACCATCTTGCGTTGCAGCGAGGGTTTTACTTCCGCATTGTTCACATCGCGAGAGTTCAAAAGTTAAATCATTAAACAGCTCCAAGTTTTGAAAATCACTTACCTTTGAGGCATGAACTATGAGAACTACATAAAAAAAGAAGACAAATTTGAATACCTTGAAAAGGGAGAGGGTCATGTGTTACTTGTTCTGCACGGACTATTTGGAGCGTTGAGCAACTTTGCCGATGTAATTGATGGATTTTCAAAAAATTACAGAGTCCTTGTGCCCATTATGCCACTCTATACCAACCCCTTGCTTAAAACTTCTGTTAGCGGCATGGCCACTTACATAAAAGACTTTATGAGCTATAAAAAGCTTGATCACGTTACCTTATTGGGAAACTCTTTGGGCGGTCATGTTGCGCTAGTATGTGCGTTGGATGTTCCTGAGAAAGTTCATTCTTTGGTTTTAACAGGCAGTTCCGGTTTGTATGAAAATGCGTTTGGTGGTTCTTTTCCGAGAAGAGAAGACAAAGAATACTTGAGACAAAAAATTGCAGTAACTTTTTACGACCCTGATGTTGCGACTGACGAACTTGTTGAAGAGGTATTTAAAATTGTAAATGATAGGTCTAAGTTGATCCGAATTTTAGCCATGGCAAAGTCGGCAATACGGCACAACATGGCGAATGATTTGGACAAATTTAAAATGCCAACCTGTCTGATTTGGGGAAAAAACGACAGCATTACTCCCCCAGAAGTAGCTGAGGAATTTCACAAACATTTAGAAGACTCAGAACTACATTGGATAGATAAATGCGGCCATGCTGCTATGATGGAGCATCCGAAGGAGTTCAATGAAATTTTAAATGAGTGGTTGAGCAGAAAGGTAAGTTGATACTTTCTACCAAAACCCCAAAAGATAAAAACATACAGCTCACTATTTTCAACTCTACTATTGAAGTAGTGTTATATTGACGACTTAATTAATTAAAGCACATGGTTATTCACTCAGCAGAATTTTTAATTAGCAACACGGATATTGCAAAGTGCCCTGCACCCACTAAGCCAGAATACGCCTTTATTGGTCGATCAAATGTGGGCAAGTCTTCCCTCATAAACATGGTGTGCGAGCGCACTAAATTGGCAAAAACGTCACAAACACCTGGAAAGACTCAATTAATCAACCATTTTTCAATAAATGACGCCATCTATTTTGTTGATTTACCTGGATTTGGATTTGCTAAAAGTTCAAAACAAAGCAGAAACATATGGAGGAAGTTTACCCATCAATTCTTAAAAACAAGAGAGAACTTACTCTGCACTTTTGTCTTAATTGATAGCCGCCTAATTCCTCAGAAAATTGACTTAGAATTTATGGAATGGATGGCTGTAAATCGGATGCCTTTCATAATCATTTTTACAAAAATTGACAAGTTATCTAGTTCTGTTTTAAACAAAAACATCGCTCACTATAAAAAAGTGCTTTTAAAAACGTGGGAAGAGTTGCCGCCGTCAATTTTAACTTCGTCGACTACCAAAGTTGGCAAAGAAGAATTTTGGGAAATCATTGAAGAAACCAATAAGAGTTTCGTTTAATTCGTGAGCGGAAGCTTCAATTCTTTGCGAATGACCTTTCTTAAATACTTCACTTCTGACTCTCGTTCGTTAATCCGCCTGTTTTTTTCTTTTATTAGTCTTATTCCATCAACCTTAAAATAGGCAATCAGCTCAGCTTCTTTGGAAATGAGCTACGTCTTTCGCAACCTTTTTGTTTGAGGAATAAATTCTGAATTAGGAACATTCAGCACAGTAGCTAATTCTTGTAACCTCTCAATATTTATTACAGTTGAGTCATTCTCCAATTTTGAGTATGAACTTTGAGAAATCTTTAATTCAGGTGTGACTGCCTCTTGTATCGGCCCTTGTTTTACCGAATTATTTTCATTTAAATTTCTATTTCCAGCGATGTAATTTTTGCCACATTTAAATTTAGAATACTTTTATAAAAATTTGAACAACATAACTAACTTACCGTATGTTTTTTACAAACTATTTCTTTTACTACTTTTAATGCTACAACAGATAAAATTTCCTCTTATACCTTTTCACAATAATTGAAGATTGTAGATTAAAAGTAATTTTATTCTACTGCTCTAGTGCATGGTTTTTGTGACTTATTCCTTATCACAAAAGAAATACAGCATATAATTGAGGTAGAAATTACCGCGAATCACTAAAAAAAATTAAGATGAAAATTAAACCAATAGCAATAAGTACGATAGTTGCTGCAGGGATGATGTTTACCGGCTGTGAAAAAAGCAGCCTGCAATCACCCTCTGACACTGCTTCTGCAGATACGGAAGTGGTGAAAAAGTTACTAAAAACAACAAGAATGGCTACCTAACATAAAGCGAACTTGAGGATTACCTAAGCAACATGGAAGAGGAAGAGGAAAATGCAATCTCCGTTACGAAGTGAGTCCTACACAGCATGAAGTCACTGCTGCTCCGTTCAACGATGGAAGCATTAATAATCCTCTGAGCCCTGATAGTGTGGGGCCTGACACTCCTCATGGAAAGAGAAATGCGATGACGAAAGCACTACAACTAGCTCAAGGCGATGGATGTATAAGGATATACGGAGCATATGGAGCATATGGAATGATCGCAGTTAATGCAGTTGACAGTAAAGATTAGAGAAATTATGAAAAATATAATTCTAATTATCCTTTTAGGAATTTCCTTTGATTATTTCGCGCAATTTTCTTCCTATTCCGAAAGCGAAGAGAATGTTTTGTTTACCTGCAATATGCTTTTTTCAGCTCGATCAAACTCCGAGGTGTCTCAAAAGTACTTGCTGAGCGCGAAAAAAGACTGCGAATTGACTGAACAAATGGGACCATTCAAAAATATAGTACCGGTTTTAGAAGAAGCTTTTGAATTAGCAGATTGCAACGCCTGTACGCAGATATCTGAATATTTGACAGATAACCCGACAAGATACATCTTTAGTTTAATTGAATGCCATGATGTGTTCTTAGTTACGGAATATAAAAATCAGTATAAAGTAATACGGTATCAACCTGAGGAATAAATAACCTCATATGCCCCGAAGAAATTTGGGGCATATTTTATACTTTAAATCTCGCCCAGTATGACATAAGCCCTATTACTATTAGCCTATTTCAACGCTCGTTCTCTTTGTGCGATAATTTAAAAAACGCTCACTATATCTTTTTTGCCAATTAGACATTCGAAACACACAAACCGCTTACTGTAATGGTTCTAAACCAATTGGCAACTTACATCCAATTCTTATTTGAATCTTCTATTTTATACAAAATGTAAGTATAGAGTTCCAGCGCAACCTCAGCATCTAATTGCCACATTCGCAAACTTCCTGCTGCAGTATAAAAATCAAGATGGGCAATATTTCTTCTCTTTTGAAAAATATTTTGTCGCAGAGCAACACTCTGTAACTTATAATAGCTCAATACTTCTGTTTTAGGAAAAAGCCACCCTTTACGCAAACGCATTACTTCAACATCAACATCTAAATACATTTTCGAAGCATATTGAATTGAAAAAGGCAACCCAATAACCAGCCAAAAAATAGAAAGCACTAAAAAGTCAGGTTCAAGGAAACCCAAAAACCCGAGAATCATTGAAGGTGCAACTGCAAAAAGCAGTGCCATTTGAACTTTTAAGTATGAATTTGCTTTCCATGTGATTATAGATGACACTGAAAACTCAGGAAAAAATTCTTTTACTAACGCTTCCAATTGAAATTTGGTACAGCCCGGAATCATTAATGATTGTTTATCGCTCGATGCTTTGCTGCTCGCTTGTTTTACAACTACTGTATGGAATCCAAATAGTTTTCTCAACGGGTTACTTGAATACTTTAGAAATTGAATTTTGGTGATTGGAATTTGATATTCTGTTCTCTTTAGTAAACCAGATATCTTCTGCACCTCTTTAGCGCTTACAATAAACTGAAGTCCGTACTGTTTTAAAACCGACAATACAACCGATGAAACTATCGAAATCAATACTAAAGTGATTAGCAATAAGGGCAAAATTAAAAGCCATTTACTAATCCATACTTCTTGACCTTCTGTAATATAATCTAGAAAAAAATTTGAAAAAAAATCTTGATTTTGCCAAAAATATCCATTGACTAATGCAAATAAAGCAACACTTGTTTTCAGGTGATTTTCTGTTAACCCAACTTTCAATACATCCAGAAGACTTAACTCAACCATTGTCTTGCTAGGTAGTTTAGGGTTTTCTTCAACTTCCCTTTCAATAGCATGAATTTTAGTTGCTAGACCCTCTACGTTCTTCTTTTCTATTAAAAATTCTTGAATAGACCTTGCATATGCATCCGGTAAAGCAGCTATCTCTAATTCCTTTGTGCCCGAGCCAGCCGTATCAATTTTTAACCCGACTACCTTCAAGGCGCGTTGAATAATATTTTGATCGATGTGCACCGACTGAATGCGTTCAAAAGGCACTGATATCTTTTCCCTATTCAATAAGCCCTTATCAATCACAAATTGATCCTCTTCGACGTAAAATAAAAATTTACGGTAAACAAGAATGGAGTATACAAGCGTTAAAATTGCAATAACCGCTATACCTGACCATAGAAATAGCATGCCTGAATTTGTGCTGTACTTGAGAATAAAGAAATAGAATATAAAATTAACTGCTTTCCTTAAGTGCTTAAAGAACAGCACAACTATTCCAACCGCAGATTGTCTTTGGGGCTTACTTAAATCAAGCATACTTGCTGCTCAATTTTGTGATATGATCTTTTAAGCGATGTGCTTCCTCTACTTTTAGACCAGATATAGTAATGTCACTGCTAGCCCCACCTGCTGTAAAAACTTTCACTTCGCCTAAGTCAAATAAGCGAGCCAAAGGGTTTTGACTAACTTCTGTGTGCTGAATTCTATTAAAAGGAACGCTTGTCATTGAAAAAAACAATAAACCCGACTTAAAAGAAACGTCATTTTGCCTTAGAGCATATCCCTTTACTTTAAAACCCTTCCACTCTACTATGTAGATTAAACTAAAAATTAGGGTTACAACTATAAAAGGTTTCCGCCAATCCAAATCAGATGCTATGCCGACAATTAGCGAAGTGCACACAACTATCAAAAAGAGTACACTAATAAATAATATTCGCAGCCACAGATAATCTTTCTCTAATTTTTGAAAGTCCGCCTCTTCGAGTTTTGGGAGCGAACTCATTTCAATTACGGGGTTCTCAAATTTAATTTTTGAATCGCTAAGCATCTGTTTCAATTTATTAGTCTGTTTGCGCCGTGTGGCATCTCGCTTTGTTTTTTATCCAAGTTCTTTTAAAGAGCAGCCTTTATCCTTCTACCATCGACCAGTATAACAAAGTGCGTTTTAAAATTAGCCTATTTCAACTTATCGTTCTCTTTGTGTCTCCGAGAATCTCTGCCCGTTTTTTTCTCTAGGTTCTTTTTTAGAGCAGACTGAAGGTCAACGCCTGTTTGATTTGCCAAACAAATTAGCACAAATAAGACATCGGCCAACTCATCGCCTAGGTCTTTGTTTTTGTCGCTTTCCTTTTCCGATTGCTCCCCATAGCGTCGCGAGATTATTCGAGCAACTTCCCCAACCTCTTCCGTTAATTGAGCCATGTTGGTGAGCTCGTTAAAATATCGAACTCCATACTCCACAATCCAATCGTCTACCGTTTTCTGCGCTTCCTCTAAGGTCATTATTCTTTGTTTTTTGAATCTAAAAGTATCGTAACAGGCCCATCGTTTATCAGACTCACCTTCATATCCGTCCCAAATGTACCAGACTGAATTTCATGGCCCAAGTAATTCGCAAGCGTAAGTTTAAACGCTTCGTATTTCTGTTCTGCGAGCTCAGATTTTGCCGCCTTACTATAGGAAGGTCGATTTCCTTTTTTAGTTGAAGCGTGCAAGGTAAACTGAGAAATTACCAATGCTTCCCCTTGAACGTCTATCAGCGACAAATTCATATTCCCGCTCTCGTCTTCAAAAATACGCAGGTTACAAATTTTCCTGGACAACCAATCCATGTCTTCTTTTGTGTCTGCTGCTTCAATTCCAACCAACAAAAGTAGCCCTTGATTTATTTCTCCAACGATTGAATTTCTACTTTCAACCGATGCTTTTGAAACTCTTTGGATAACTGTTTTCATGTTAAAATAAATGGACCGTGAAGGATAAAAGAGGAAAGAAACACATTATCTTTCTCTAAATGAAGGCAATGCATATTGTGTTGGCTCATATCGATTTTCAAATTTACGACACATCTTTTCTCTTTCAACTATAATCGACGCCTAATCGGCCTAGCCTCTAATTCCTTTTGCTCTATGGTGTTCTCTCTCATCATCGTGATAAATTGACAAGTAGCCTTCGTAGCGTTCTTTTGCAATCTCCCCCAGCTCTACCGCTTCTTTTACCGCACATTTTGGCTCATTGATGTGCACACAATTATTGAATTTACACTGTGCCATCTTGCCTCTCATTTCACGAAAATAATGCGACAGCACCGCATTTTCCAACTCCACCGTTCCAAAACCTTTGATTCCAGGAGTGTCAATTATTTTACCCCCAAAAGGCAATTCAAACAATTCGGCAAAAGTTGTGGTGTGCTTTCCAGTTTTATGATAATCGGATATCTCAGAAGTTTTTAATTTAAAATTTTCATCTAAAGCATTTACCAGCGTACTTTTCCCAACACCGGAATGCCCTGAGAAAATAGAAGTTTTACCTGTCATTTTTCCTTTCAGTTGCTCTATTCCCGTTTTTTCCTCTGCTGAAACTTCCAGCTGTTCGTAGCCCGCCAAATTATAAATTGCTTTCCACCTCACGAGTTCTTCCTTTTGCTGCTCTGTTTTATACAAGTCAATTTTATTGTATACCAAAACAGTTGGAATTCGGTACGCTTCTGCTGCGGCTAGAAACCGATCTACAAAACCCAAGGTTGTTGGCGGATCATGAATGGTAATGACCATAAATAGTTGATCAATGTTAGCCGCTATGATCTGAATTTGTTTCGAAAGGTTAATGGATCGCCGAACGATATAATTTTTACGATCTTCAATGGTATGAATCACTCCATCCTCTCCTTCCATGTGAAAACGGATAAAATCCCCAACCGCAACAGGGTTTGTGCTCTTCAACCCTTTTAGCCGAAATTTACCCTTCAACCGAGCGCTAATTCGCTGTCCATCATCTTTTTCCACTTCATACCAACTTCCTGTAGACTTCACTACTAAACCTCTTAATTCTTCCATATTTCAGCCTTTAAATTTAGTAAATTCGTACTGCATTATAGAAGAGAAAAAAGATGTCGATTGTTGTAAAAAATGTGACAAAACTTTACGGAGAGCAAAAAGCGCTTGACAAGGTAAGTTTCAGCATTAATCCGGGAGAAATTGTTGGCTTTCTAGGGCCAAATGGCGCGGGAAAATCCACCATGATGAAAATCATTACTGGCTTTATTCCTTCTAACGAAGGAGAGACCTATGTTTGCGAACTAGATGTGAGCAAACAGCCCTTAAAGACCAAGAATAAAATTGGCTATTTAGCGGAACAAAACCCCTTGTATTACGACATGTATGTTCGAGAGTATTTAAGTTTTATCGCTGGAGTGTTCAAATTAAAAAATATCCCAGAAAGGATTGATGAATTAATTAAAATGGTGGGACTCACAGTTGAGCAAAACAAAAAAATTGGTCAACTTTCAAAAGGCTACAAACAAAGAGTCGGGCTTGCACAAGCTCTCTTACACGACCCAGAAGTGTTAATTCTTGACGAGCCAACAACGGGTTTAGATCCTAACCAATTAGAAGAAATTAGAGGACTTATTAAAAAAATTGGAGAGAAGAAGACCGTAATGCTTTCAACGCATATTATGCAAGAAGTTGAAGCCATTTGCGATCGAGTCATCATTATCAATAAAGGAAAAATTGTTGCAAATGAGAAAGCTGAAAACTTGAGCTCTTTACTGAGTAACAAAAATGCAATTCAAATTGAATTTGAAAAAGCAATTGATGAAAAAGCCCTGCAACAATTGAACGGAGTAAAATCAATAAAAAACAAAGGAATTAATAATTATTTGATTCAAAGCGATTCGAAACAAGACATTAGAAACGACCTGTTTCAATTTGCAATTTCCCAAGGAACATCAGTTCTAACCTTAAAAAAAGAGGAATTAAAATTGGAAGACATCTTTAAACAACTGACAACCTAAGAATCTAGAATTATTTGAATAAAAAACTTTTTCAATTCGTACTTTAGCAAACCTAAAAATTAATAGAAGAATATGTCATATTTATTTACTTCAGAATCTGTTTCAGAAGGGCATCCTGATAAAGTTGCCGATCAGATTTCTGATGCGTTAATCGATAATTTTTTAGCCTTTGACAGTGAGTCAAAAGTTGCTTGTGAAACGTTGGTTACTACCGGACAGGTAGTGCTAGCCGGGGAAGTTAAATCCAAGGCTTATTTAGACGTTCAAATAATCGCTAGAGAGGTAATCAATAAGATTGGTTACAACAAAAGCGAGTATATGTTTGATGGAAACAGCTGCGGTGTATTCTCTGCAATTCATGAGCAATCTCCTGACATTAATCAAGGGGTAGAAAGAGCAAACAAAGAAGATCAAGGAGCCGGTGACCAAGGAATGATGTTTGGTTATGCTACAAATGAAACCGAAAACTACATGCCATTGGCATTAGATTTATCTCATTTGATTCTTAAAGAACTTGCCGATTTAAGAAGAGAAAATAAAGCAATCGACTATTTAAGACCGGATTCAAAAAGTCAGGTAACACTTGAATATTCAGACGATAATGTTCCACAAAAGATAGTTGCAATTGTTGTTTCTACCCAACATGACGATTTTGTTAAAGATGGTTCTAAAAAGGACAATGACGACAAGATGCTTGCTAGAATTAAGGCAGATATCATTTCTATTTTAATGCCAAGAGTAATTGCCAAATTGCCTGAAGACATTCAAAAGCTTTTTACGAAAGATATTATTTATCATATAAATCCAACAGGAACATTTGTAGTTGGCGGACCTCATGGAGATACAGGGTTAACAGGTCGTAAAATTATTGTTGATACCTATGGTGGCAAAGGGGCTCACGGTGGTGGTGCTTTTTCTGGAAAAGATCCAAGTAAAGTCGATCGATCTGGAGCATATGCGACGAGACATATCGCTAAAAATGTAGTTGCAGCAGGTATAGCTGACGAGGTTCTTGTTCAAGTTGCTTATGCAATTGGGGTGGCTGAACCGATGGGATTATACGTAAACACTTACGGCACTTCAAAAGTTGATTTCACAGATGGGCAAATTGCTCAAAAGTTATCTGAAATTTTTGACATGAGACCATATGCTATTGAAACTAGATTTTCTTTAAGAACCCCTATTTATTCTGAAACAGCAGCTTATGGCCATATGGGCAGAACTTGCGAAGAAGTTGAAAAGACCTTCACTTCTCAAAACGGTGAAAAAGTAAGCATGACGGTTAAATTATTCCCTTGGGAAGAATTGAACTATGTAGCTAAAGTAAAGAGCGCTTTCGGATTGTAAACAAACGAAGAGTTAATTTAAAAACCTTGTCAAAATCGGCTGTACCCGATATGACAAGGTTTTTTACCTCTTATAATTTTTAATTAGACGATAATGCAGCTCCAAACCATGTAAAAAATAGTTAAATGCGAGAACAGACTTGCTTTCTATCGCTTACAAAAAAGTAGCGATTTTTTCTTTGTAGCGATTTACTCTACCACTATTTTTTCGAGATATACTCCTGTTGAAGTTTTAATTGTCAAAACATACAATCCTCTCGGATAATCGTGCAATTGAATTTTCTCCATTTTAGAAGCCTCAACCTCCTTTTCCAAAGCCAATTGACCACTTATATGGTACAATTGAACATGCATCGATATCGCTTCATCTGCGATAATCGTTAAGACTTCACTCACAGGGTTTGGGTAAATGCTAAATACCGTTTTATTGGCAAGTCCCTCTTCTATACTTCCCACACTATCTACTACAATGTAATCCTCTAAACTCCCCAAACAATTGAGGCTTGTATCGTTTAGACAGATAACCTCGAAGTTTACTTTTTTAGCTGAATCTACGTTTACAATAACAAAGTTATCCAATGGGGTACCACCCATTCCGCTAGCTATAAAATTGATATTTCTGTACCTATCCATAGAGATTGAAGAAGCCCAAGAAACACCCACATCTCCTGCAAACATATTGACCTGATTGGGCAATGCAGAAAATAGAGGAACCAGTTCAGTCCAAAAATTCAATGGCAATTGCCTTCCTTCATTTGAATTTGGGACTACATGTCGAAATGCGTTATTGTCTGTTCTCCACAATACTTGATGAAAAAAGACAAAGATATTTGCACTGCTATTTGCGTTACTGTCAAGCGTGTTCTTTAAAAATTGCAGTTGTTGACCTTTTATACTCCAGCCATTTTCATTGGCATCTAAAACAATAAATAGGTCATCTTTAAACCGGAGTTTATAGTAGGTGCTGCCATACCGAGATTCAAACAAGGGTTTATCCCTCAGGTCATGGTTTCCGGCTACTAAGTGAACAGGCATTTGCAAACTATCGATATCCGCATCAACTTCGTCCCAATCTTGAACTTTAGGATTGGGAACAATGTCTCCAGTCAAAAAACCCATTCTCATTCCGAGTCGCCCTCTAATATAGCCGAATTTTGCTCTAAATGGAGGGTGAAGCCCCACATTATTAACCCCGTTAGCGCCGTAAGTGTGTCCCGCGATAAAAAAGGAATAGGAGTTTGTATCACCTTGAGCAACTGCACTTCCAATTACGAGGCAGAATAGAGTTGATGCTAACAAAATCTTCCTGCCATAGAGGTAAAGAAGAATATCAAGTCTCTGGGTCATGAAATCTTCCATCTTCTGGTTGCAGAATTGATTTTCTTGAAGTTTTGAATCCCTCGAGTGTGCAATAATAAGTAGGAAGTCTCATCTTTTTGCACCGTCACTCTAGCCGGGAATAAGTTCAATTATTTCTCTCTAAAAAATAACTGAATTGGCACTCCGGTAAAATCAAAGTGCTCCCTTAGTCTATTTTCTATGTAACGCTTGTACGGCTCTTTAATATACTTTGGATGATTACAGTAAAAAGCAAATGTTGGCTTATGAGTTGGCAGCATCGTGACATACTTTACCTTAACAAACTTACCTTTAACAGAAGGCGGAGGGTGGTTTTCGAAAATTGGCAACATTACATCGTTCAACTTCGAAGTTGATATTTTCTTTATTCTGTTTTGATATACCTGAACGGCCATCTGCAAAACGTCGTGAATTCTTTGTTTGTCTGTAACAGAGGTAAATATAATTGGCACATCGGTGAAAGGTTGAATCTTATCCACTATTCTACCTTTAAAGTCCTTCATAGTGTTTGATCCTTTTTCTTCAATCAAATCCCATTTGTTCACCATGATAACAATGCCTTTTTTATTCTTTATAGCTAAACTAAATATGTTCATATCCTGAGCCATCATACCTTCATGTGCCTCAATTAATAAAACACAGACATCTGCATTTTCAATCGCTCGAATAGAGCGCATAACTGAATAAAACTCGATATCTTCCTCTACTTTACTTTTCTTCCGCAAACCAGCGGTATCGGTAAGAATAAAATCAAATCCATACGAATTGTACCTTGTCCCCACCGCATCTCTTGTGGTTCCAGCTTTCGGTGTTACAATATTTCGTTCTTGTCCAATTAGGGTATTAATGAAGGAAGATTTTCCAACATTTGGCCTTCCAACAATTGCTATTCTTGGAATATCAATCTCCTCAGCTTCTTCTACTTCGTCAAATAGAGCAATAACTTCGTCCAATAAATCTCCGGTTCCACTGCCATTAATACTTGAGACATTGTGCACTTCACCTAATCCGAAATTATAGAATTCCGCTGCATCGGCGATACGAGCATGGTTATCTACTTTGTTTGCAACAACTAGAATTTTTTTATTTGTTTTTCTTAGCAACTTCGCTACAGCACTGTCTAAATCAGTTATTCCAACAGCTGCATCAACAATGAAAAGAACTACGTTGGCTTCCTCTAAGGCAATAATTACCTGCTTTCGAATCTCCCCTTCAAATTCATCCTCAGAACCACGAACATAGCCCCCAGTGTCAATGACCGAAAACTCATGCTTTCCCCACGTAGTTATTCCGTACTGTCGATCTCTAGTTACTCCACTAGATTCGTCAACAATTGCTTTTCTACTCTCCGTTAATCGGTTAAAAAGTGTTGATTTTCCAACATTAGGTCTCCCAACTATTGCTACAATATTTCTCATAATTCTCTATAAATAACCGAATCGTTTAAGCTGCTTTTCATCGTTTCGCCAATCCTTGTTTACTTTTACAAAAAGCTCCAAAAATATCTTTTTTGCAAAAAACTCTTCTAGGTCTTTTCGCGCATCCGACCCTACTCGTTTAATCTTCTCTCCTCTCTTGCCAATAATAATAATTTTCTGGCTTTCTCGACTGACATGAATAACTGCCCGAATCCGTATAATATTTTCTTCTTCCTTAAACTCCTCTACCTCAACTTCTACCGAATAAGGAACCTCTTGTTTGTAAATAAGTAGAATTTTTTCCCTGATTTTCTCTTCCACAATAAAACGTTCCGTTTTGTCTGTGTAATTCTCCTTTGAATAAAATGGTGGACTCTCTGGAAGTAATTCTAACACTCTTTTCTCTAAAAAATCTGTATTGAAACCCAACAGTGCTGAGATCGGAAACACTTCAGCATTCGGAAATTTTTCAGACCAAAGCTGAACTGCAACTTCCATTGCTGTTTGATCGGTCAGGTCTAATTTATTAATTAAGATTAATAGAGGTGTTTTTATTTGAGCTAAACGCAATTCCAGTTTTTCGTTTTTCAAATCCTTTTGACCAAACTCAACCATTAAAACCAACACATCTGCATCCTCTAGGCTTGCATAAACAAACTTCATCATCCCCTCTTGCAACTTGTAAGCGGGGTCTACTATTCCAGGAGTATCGGAATAAACGATCTGATAGTCTTCTTTGTTTACTATTCCCAGAATTCGGTGTCTTGTTGTTTGAGCCTTTGGTGTAATAATTGATAATTTCTCACCTACTAATTGATTCATCAATGTAGACTTACCAACATTTGGATGACCGATTATATTTACGAAACCTGCTTTATGTGCCATAGGTTGAGATTCAAAGTACAAAGAAACAAATTCTAAAAAAGAATGATTCAAAAAAAAAGCCTCAGAAGTTTCTGAGGCTTAGTAGCGGGAGCCAGACTCGAACTGACGATCTTCGGGTTATGAGCCCGACGAGATACCACTTCTCCATCCCGCAATATATCTTTGGTATTTATTGTCTATATTGGGAAGGCAAAAGTACACCTTTTTATTGGTTCTGCAAAATTCACATTTGATTTTTTAAAACTTATTTATATTCCTCGTATTTCGACGTACAATTGAATTGAATTCAATTAATTTAGTCCACTGAATGAAAATTTTGCAAAACATAGGGGAGTACTTTATTTTGATGGGAAGAACATTTTCTGAACCCACCAAAGCTTCCTTAATTCGAAAGCAAATTTTATTTGAAATAAATTCCCTGGGCATAGGCTCAATGGGAATAATAACAATTATTTCAGCCTTCATGGGGGCGGTCATTACACTTCAAACTGCATCTAATATCGACAGTGCTCTAATACCCGAATATACAGTAGGGTTCACCGCCAGGCAATCGATGATTTTAGAGTTCTCTACAACTATTATTGCTCTTATCTTGGCAGGGAAAGTAGGCTCTAACATTGCCTCAGAAATTGGAATGATGCGGGTGACTGAGCAAATTGATGCATTGGAAATAATGGGCGTTAATTCTGCTTCCTATTTAATCGTTCCAAAAATTATAGCTGCTGTCTTTATTAATCCATTTCTAGCAATTTGGAGTATGTTCGTTGGAATTTCAGGAGGTTATCTAGTTGCCGAGTTCTCAGGCGTTGTTAGTACAGACGCATATATTGAAGGAGTTCAATTGGATTTTAAAATGTTCTCTATCTACTACGCCTTAATAAAAACAGCCGTCTTTGCTTTTATCATCACATCCGTTCCTGCTTATTATGGATACAATGTAAAAGGCGGAGCTTTGGAGGTCGGTGTAGCTAGCACAAGAGGAGTAGTTACCTCAAGTATCGTTATTTTAATTGCCAATTATGTCATCACCCAATTGCTACTAATTTGATTGAACTGAAAAACATACACAAGTCTTTTAACGGCAAGCAAATTTTGCACGGTATTGATGCGGTGTACGAGAAAGGTAAAACCAACTTAATTATTGGAGCATCAGGTTCTGGTAAATCAGTGTTAACAAAATGCACCGTAGGTTTAATTGAACCAGACCAAGGTCAGGTTATTTATGACGGCAAGGATTTTACCAACATGAAGTTGGACGATAAAAAGGATATTCGAAAGAAAATTGGGATGCTGTTTCAAGGAGGCGCCTTATTCGATTCATTAACGGTAGAAGAAAACATAAAATTTCCGCTTAGGATGCATGCTAGCATGACAGAAAAGGAAATGCAGGATAGGGTTAATTTTTGCTTAGGAAGAGTCGACATGAGCGGTATAAATGACCGTTATCCTTCCGAGATTAGCGGTGGGATGCAAAAAAGAGTTGGAATTGCAAGAGCCATTTCTTTAAAACCTCAATACCTTTTCTGCGACGAACCTAACTCCGGTTTAGACCCAAGTACATCTATTCTAATTGACAACCTAATTAAAGAATTAACTGAAGAGTATCAGATTACGACAATAGTTGTAACTCACGACATGAATTCAGTAATGGAGATAGGGGATCATGTTATCTTTATTCACAAAGGGCACAAGCATTGGGAAGGCACTAAGGATACTATTTTGAAAACCACCAATAAAGAGTTATCAGATTTAGTTTTTGCCTCTCATTTGATGAAAAAAGTTCGCAGTTTGGGCTAAGCTCGCTGCCATTCTCTCCTGTACTACAGTCCCTTCGATTCTTTAATTTATAACCAACCGGATAAGCGAACGTTCTTCATGTAATCCCTTCACAGCTCTCCTTGATGTATCCTTGAGCCGAATCAAAGTCAAGGTCTCAGTCGAAAAACATAAGGATATCCTGTTAAAATTTAACTTTGTACAACCCATGAGTCTCGTTCCTTTCGCTCTTCTTAAACGCTAAAGAGCTACCTTTCATACATCTCGCTAATCCCCTAGCATTGGGCGAATTCAAAGCTCCTTACCACTGGGTTGTCGAATTGCAAGCAAATTCAAATACCGGAGCTCTGAGTGCCCTTAGAGGCAACCGAGTGCTTCTATCTAACATAGCGCTAGAAGGATGAATTGTCTCGAGGATTACAGATGACTTTATGACATAAAAAAAGGCATTTCTTTTAAAGAAATGCCTTTTTAAGTAAATTTATTTAGACGTCTTAGTTCACAGCAGCCTGAAACTCTGAATCATCTTTATACTTTAAAAATTCAGCATCTTTCTTAGCCTTAGCTTTCATGTCACCATTTGCAGCAACAGAAGCCTTTAAGTTAGATACCATCATGTTTTTATCTCCCATTCTAGCTCCAATGATTGCTTTTAAATATAAGCTCTCAGCAGAATTAGCAGTTGAAGAACCATCGATTGTTTGAAGCGCAGTTTGGTAGTCTCCATTTAATGTTTGAGCCAAAGCAGCGTTGTATGACTTAGTAGAGGCATAACTTGCAACAGCTGTAGAGTAATCTCCTGTTAAAATTTGTAAGTAACCCATATTGGCACCAACTTCAGTACCAGCGCCATTTGCAGCAGCATAATATTCCATTGCTTTATCGTTGTTACCCATTGCTCTTTCATACACTCCTAAGTTATTATTGATAATAGGATTATTTGGAGAAAGAGAATTAGCCTTGTCGAAATTAGCTTTTGCTTCAGACATCAAATTTTGCATTGTTTGAATATACCCAACGTTGTTTGGTCCTCTCCAATCGTTTGGAAATAATGTGGCAAAAGTTGTATAAACGCCCATTTTCTTTTCCATGTCAGTAAACATTGTAGCGGCGTGCAACAATTCCTCAGCATTTAAAGTATCCGGATTTGAAGTTGAAAAGTCTTTGATTTTTTCCTCAGAGAAACTTATCATCTCTCCTTTTAAATTCACTTCTGACCTTCTTAAGTTTGGCAAAATACTTTCTTGAATTACTTCAAAAGTTGCAGCCAAGTTTCTAATCTCTTGCTCTCTTTTTGAGTTATCCTCGTACATAGAAAGAACTCTTAAGATTAAATCTTTGTCTTTAATGTCTGAAGACTGCATGGCAGTTTTAAAACCATCCCAATCTTCACCTTTACCATTTTTCATGAAAAACTCCTTGCCAGAAGCAGCTTTTACTTTTGCACTTCTCAACATAGAATTTACAGCAGAAGCACCAGTATTTGCTCTTTGGTTTGCCAAATTAGCATTCAAAGAAATCTCTCCTTCTGGAGATGCGTAAGCTGTAATGTCAGCTCCTTTGAAAACAAACATTGGATTTTTTGCCATTTCAGTAGCCCAAGTTTTCATGGTCTTCACATCCTCGTCAGATAATTCAGAAGAGCGAACGTTAGATTTATTCTTATCGTAGTTAATAACTGCCGCAGCATTCATTGGCGTCGTTTTTGTGAACTTATCTGCTCCAACTATCGCCATATCATCGTCCATGGCAGACATTGGTGTAATTACCGTTCCTGTTGCAATTTGCACAGGAGCAAATGCTTTTTCTTTTCCTTTGTACATCCCAACTGCTGATGCATTCAAAGCTGCAACATCCATACCTTCTGTGTAAGCAATCTTATCCGTGAAAGAAAAGCTTCCTCCTGTTTCGTATTTTATTTTTTGACCCGAAACTTCTGATGCTTCTCCAGCTAAGGTAATTTTATTCAAATTTTTCTCACCACCTTGATAATTAATGGTTGGAGTAATTTCTACTGAAACTTTCTTGTTGAAAAACTTTGGAGGAATAGTTCCAGCAATATTTATTTCAACACTATCTCCGTGCATTTCTAGAGGACTTGGAGTAACTGTGTAACTTACCTCCTCAGCTCTTTTTGTCATATTTTTCAATGGATTACAAGCTACAGTAGTCACAGCAGCTAATCCAACAAGAGCAAATGATTTAATGGTATTCTTTTTCATATTAAATTGTATTCTAAACAGTTTAGTTCTAATGAGCAATATTAACGAATTCTGCTATTACATACAAATAACGAATAACTTGCTTACAAGTTAACTTTATAAAGCTTCAAATCTATCACATTGCAGGTAATCTTCGCATACAGCGAGGTGTTTTTCAATAGAGTATAAAGAATACGGAAGTTGAAAATGGGGAGCCAAATCTGAGAATGGCAACAAAACGAACCGCCGGTTGGTCAACATCGGATGAGGAATTGCAAGGGTTTTCGAATTAATTGTTGTTAAATTAAATGTTAATATGTCAATGTCGATCATTCGATTTTCATACAATTTCCCGGTTGACTTCTCCGCCCTACCCATCTCTTTTTCTATTTCCTGCGTTCTCTGCAATAGCAAAAAAGGGTCAAGGGTTGTTTTAATGTGAACGACGCAATTTAAAAAAAAACACAGCAACCCATTGCCCCAAGGTGCAGACTCATATACAACTGAAACTTTTATTTCTTCAGTGGCCAGCATTTGGAGCATTTTAGTAGCCTGTTTCAAATGCGCTAGCCGATCGCCAATATTTGTTCCCAACGACAGGTAGACGCTATTTTCCCTTTTATCACTTCGCATTACCATTAATGTAAATCTATTGAATTCCGCCATCTAATGCCATTAGGTTTGTAAAAAATATATAACAAATGAAACAGTTCTTCAAATTTATGTTCGCCTCTATGCTGGGGTTTAGTGTAACCATCTTCTTATTAGTTGTTATTTTCATTGCAAGTATCTCAGCTATTGTGGCCGGCGCTGAAGATAACGAAGCTCCGAAAATTGCAGCAAATAGTATCCTTCACATTCAATTTGAAAATGCGATACAAGACCGACCGTCAAACAACCCTTTCGAAAATATTGATTTCAACACGTTTGAAAACAAAACCCCTTTGAGCTTAAAAAATATTTTAGACAACATAAAAAAAGCGAAGTCGGATGATGCGATTAAAGGTATTTATTTAGACATCTCTTCTCTTCAAGCAAACATGGCAAGTGTTGAAGAAATTAGAAATGAGTTACTCGACTTTAAAGAGTCAGGTAAGTTTATTGTGAGCTACAGTGAAAATTTTGGGCAAAGTGACTACTACCTCAGCAGTGTTGCCGATGAAATTTATTTGAACCCAGCCGGAGAAATGACCTTTAAGGGTCTGAGTGCTCAAGTAATGTTTTTCAAAGATATGCTCGGTAGACTAGAGATTGATATGCAAGTAATCCGCCATGGGAAATTTAAGAGCGCCATTGAGCCTTTCATTAGAGAGGATATGAGCGAGGCCAATCGGGAACAGGTTTCTACCTTGGTAAACACCTTATGGAATCACATGACCCAGCAAATTGCTGCAGCTAGAAATGTATCTGTTCAAGAACTAAACACCATTGCAGACGAACTCCTAATAAGAAGTGCAAAAGATGCAAAGCGCTATAAGTTGGTGGATGATTTAATGTATGAAGACGAAGTTTTAGCCGCATTAAAAGAAAAAGTAGGACTTGAGGAAGACAAAACGCTTAATACGGTTGCGTTAAAAAAGTTGAACAAAGTAAAAGCAACCCAAATTGATGGCAGTAAAATAAAACGGAATTCAAAAAACAAGGTAGCAGTTATCTTTGCAGAAGGCGAAATTGTAAGCGGTGAAAGTAGAGACGGAACTATGGGCTCGGAGACCATAGCAAGTGCCCTTAAAAAAGCAAGACAAGACAAAAAGGTAAAAGCCATTGTGCTAAGAGTAAATTCCCCAGGAGGGAGCGCATTAGCCTCAGATGTGATGTGGAGAGAGGTAATTCTTGCCAAAGGGGAAAAGCCTGTTATCGTTTCTATGGGTGGTGTTGCCGCCTCAGGAGGATATTACATCTCATGCGCAGCCGACAAAATATTTGCCGAAGCAAGCACAATTACAGGGTCAATTGGAGTATTTGGATTAATCCCAAATATGAAAGGCATGTTCAATAATAAACTCGGAATTAACATTGACCGGGTGAATACCAACACGTTTTCAGATGGCCTTACCCCTTTTAGACCGTTAGAATTAAAAGAAAGAGAAGCTTTGAAAAGTATGATTGAGGACATCTATTCTGATTTCACACAGAAGGTGGCTGACGGCAGAGGAATGACACAAGCAGCTGTGGATAGTATTGGTCAAGGAAGAGTGTGGACTGGAATAAACGCAAAACAGATTGGACTGGTGGATGAAATTGGTGGATTGGAAGATGCAATAGCAGCAGCAGTAGCAGCAGCGGAATTGGAAGATTACCGAATTTATGAATTACCGGAACAACAAGACCCGTTTGAAAAAATGATACAAGAGTTTTCGAATGAAGTAAAATTTCAAATTCTTGGAGAAGATATTGGTAAGGCAGAACATTATTATAGAAATATTAAAAGTGTAATTAGCACCAGAGGGGTTTACACAAGGTTACCGGTTGACATCATTATCGACTAAAACCAAACCCTGCAATTTTAAAGCCGCTTCTCTTGAATGAGAGAAGCGGCTTTTTTATGGGGCATTTGTGTAGAATATCGCTATTTTTATGACAATTAAACTTCGCTTTAAGCATGCCTATTTTTAATTCAATCTTTTCTTGGTGGATGAAAAAGAGAGCTCATCAAATTGAGCTTTTCTTAAAGTATCCTATAGAAGTTCAAAATGAGTGGTTTGGAGAGCTCATCACTACTGCAAAAAATACAGAGTTTGGCAAAAAATACAAGTTTAGTTCCTTCGATACGATTCAACATTTTAAAGAAACCGTACCTGTTCATGATTATGAAGACTTAAAGCCTTACGTTGATCGATTGAAAAGAGGCGAGCAAAATTTACTTTGGCCCACTGAAACAAAGTGGTTTGCCAAATCATCTGGAACAACTTCTGCAAAAAGCAAATTTATTCCAGTCACCAAAGAAGCCTTAGAAGAGTGTCATTACAAAGGGGGGAAGGACATGCTTTCCATTTATTGTAAGCGACATCCGGAAACATATATATTTACAGGAAAAACATTAATGATGGGCGGCAGCAGCCAAACCATAGACCCCAACACAGAGTCCTACGAAGGAGACCTGTCCTCGATCATTATACAGAACCTTCCTTTTTGGGCTGATATCATGCGAACCCCCAACAGAGAGACTGCTCTTCTTAAAGATTTTGAAGAGAAGCTTCTCCGAATGACAAAAATTACGGTTAATGAAAATGTCACTAGTCTTTCGGGTGTTCCCTCTTGGATGCTGGTTCTGCTCAATAAAATATTGGACGATTCAGGAGCCCCTAACATCTCAACAATTTGGCCGAATTTAGAAGTGTTTTTTCATGGGGGTGTCGCTTTTACTCCTTACCGACAACAATTCAAAGAGCTAATTTCAAGCTCTAAGATGAATTACATGGAAACTTACAATGCCTCAGAAGGCTTTTTTGGCATTGAGGACCTACACCACGAAGGAGAGCTTCTATTAATGTTGGATTATGGCATTTATTATGAATTTGCTCCAATGGATGAATGGGAAAAGAAGTTCCCCAAGACTCTGAGCCTTGATGAAGTTGAACTACATACCAATTACGCCCTAATTATTTCTACAAACGCAGGCCTTTGGCGCTATAAAATTGGCGACACGGTTCAATTTCTATCAAAATACCCCTTTAGAATAAAGGTCTCAGGAAGAACTAAGCATTACATGAACGCTTTTGGGGAAGAGTTGATTATTGACAATGCTGAACAAGCGTTGGAGTACGCGTGCAACCTAACAAGTTCGAGTATAGAAGACTACACAGCAGCTCCAATATACTTAACGAATAAAGAGGCAGGAAAACATCAATGGTTAATTGAGTTTCGTAAACCACCGAACGATTTAAATCAGTTCACCTGCTACCTTGACCAAAAACTGAAAGACCTTAATTCTGATTATGAAGCGAAACGAAAAGGAAATATGGCGCTAGAATTGCCGTTAGTACAACCTATGCCCGAAAGAACCTTTTACAATTGGATGAAGAAGAAAAATAAATTAGGAAGCCAGAATAAGGTTCCAAGACTTAGCAATACAAGAGAGTATGTGGAAGATATTTTAATTACGAATCAACAAGTGTAATGAAAAATTATGTGTGCCTATTTCTTTTTTCTCTCTCTGGTTTTTATGGGTTTTCTCAAGAACAATCTATGGGCGAAAAGATTTTTGAACTTTCTCATGCAGCAGATCACTTCACTACAGATCAACTGGGAAATGTCTTTCTCTGGAATGATAACTTCATTTGGATGTATTCCAATACAGGCGATTCGCTTGCTGCATTTAATAGCAGAAAACACGGTGCCATTAGCCATGTAGATGCTACGAATCCGTATGAAATATTAGTCTTTTTTGCAGATTACAATCTTATCTTATTTCTCGATAATTATTTAAGCGACAACGGAAATGATATTGACCTACAACAACTAGGTTATGATCAAATTTCAAATGCATGCAAATCAAGGGCTAACGGAATATGGATCTACGACCTCATTCAGCAGCGAGCCATCCATTTAAATGACAATTACATAAAAGACAAGCAGACCTTAAACCTTTCTCAATGGTTTAATGAAAGAGTTACCCCAAACTTATTATTGGAGTTCAACAACCAGCTATTTGTAAGCTCAAATGAAGCAGTTTTTGTATTTGATCATTTTGGAACCTTTAAACGTAAAATTCCCATTCAGAATGTTAGAGAGTTTCAACTTGTAAACGAAGAAATTCGTTATTTGAAAGGCGAAAAGTATTGCAGCTATGTGCAGAAAGACTTTGAAGAATCGTGCCGAAATATCGCAATGAAGAGCGTAAAGAACATACGAATCGAGAAAACGGGGCTTTATGTCTTTAGCACAAATAAACTGACTGTTTTTTCGACGAATAATTAACAAAAACCCTTGCTGCCCGGCTCCTTTTTATTATTTTAGTGTCTTATAAAATAGCAGATATGCACATAGCAATAGCCGGGAATATTGGGTCTGGAAAAACTACCTTAACTTCTCTTTTAGCAAAACATTACAAGTGGGATCCTCATTTTGAAGATGCTGATGAGAACCCTTACTTGAATGATTTTTACAATGACATGCAGCGTTGGTCATTCAACTTGCAAGTTTATTTCTTGAATAACCGGTTTAATCAGGTTCAGGAATTTAGAAACAATAAGAAAAATGTCATTCAAGATAGAACCATTTATGAAGATGCATATATTTTTGCACCAAACCTTCATTCAATGGGTTTGATGACTTCTAGAGATTTTGAAAGCTACTTCTCACTATTTAAATTAATGGAATCTTTTATTGCTCCTCCAGATTTGCTCATCTACTTACGAGCTTCAATTCCTGTTTTAGTAGATCAGATTAGCAAAAGAGGAAGGGAATATGAAGAAAGCATTAGACTTGATTATTTAAAACGTTTAAATGAACGCTACGAGGCCTGGATAAGCACCTATGATCAAGGAAAGCTTCTTATAATAGATGTAGATAACATCAACTTCCTGGAAAACAAAGAAGACCTGGGTGATGTAATTAGTAAGATTGATGCAGAAGTTCACGGACTATTCTAATTCTTAAAAAAAGACATAAAAAAACCTTGAAGTTTCCTTCAAGGTTTTTTTATGTCTTAATGTAGCGATTACATCTTAAATCCTTTTAAGTCAAACTTCAAATCAAAGTCATCGTAAATGAACTTATCCAAAACAGCATCAAAGCTTTTGGACTTATACTTTATTCCAAATTTTGTTCTGTCAATTGTGAATCCTGTAGTAATTCTAAATCCCTCTGCAGACGGCTGAACTTTAGCATCAAACTTAATTACCTCTGTAACGTCTTTGATGGTGAATTCACCTACCAATACTTGGTTTCCGTTATCTTCACCCATTCCTTTCGTGATGTGAATTCTTGCTTGAGGAAATTGAGCCACGTCAAAAAAATCGGCTGCCTTTAAATGTCCTTCTAGGTCGTTGTTTTCTTCCGCATCTTCTATGTCAAGTACGGTTATTGTGTTCATGTTAACAAACAACTCTCCCTCTTGAATAATACCATCAACCACCGTAACAGATCCATTTTCGATTTGAATATCACCGTAGTGATTTCCTCCTACTTTCTTTCCAACCCATCTTAAGGAGCCACTTTCTCTGCTGAATGAATAATTCCCATCTGCAATTACAGATGCATCTGCTGCGTCAGCCTGAATTGAAATTGGCTCTACGTTATGTGAGTCAATAGAACCATGAGCGCCACCTTCAGCAATATGAGGTGCAATCACTAAAGATACAATAGACATCAGTTTAATCAAGATGTTCATTGAAGGACCGGAGGTGTCTTTAAATGGATCTCCAACTGTATCACCAGTAACAGATGCAGCGTGTGCATCAGATCCTTTATATTCCATCTTGCCATTAATCATTACTCCTTTTTCAAATGATTTTTTAGCATTATCCCAAGCGCCACCTGCATTGTTTTGAAAGATTCCCATCAACACACCTGATACAGTTACACCTGCTAATAATCCTCCTAACACTTCGGGTCCGAAAGTAAATCCGACCAAAATTGGCACAGTAAGCGCAATAATTCCCGGCAGCATCATTTCTCGAATAGAAGCTTTTGTAGAAATGTCTACGCACTTATCATATTCCGGTGTTGCTTTGTATTCCATGATACCAGGAATCTCTTTAAATTGTCTTCGCACTTCTTGAACCATAGCCATGGCAGCTCTACCTACTGCAGCAATGCACAAGGCTGAGAAGATAAAAGGAATCATTGCTCCAACAAATAAACCAGATAACACATTTGCCTTGTAAATATCAATTGAATCAATTCCTGAAAGACCAACAAAAGCAGCAAATAATGCCAAAGCTGTTAATGCAGCAGATGCAATCGCAAACCCTTTTCCTGCCGCAGCAGTAGTGTTTCCCACGGCATCTAATGTATCCGTTCTCCCTCTAACCTCTTCTGGCAATCCGCTCATTTCAGCAATACCTCCCGCGTTATCAGCAATAGGACCAAAAGCATCGATAGCTAATTGCATCGCCGTTGTTGCCATCATACCTGCCGCTGCAATTGCAACACCGTATAACCCTGCAAATTCATGCGAAATAAAAATACCTGCAGCTAAAACTAAAACTGGAATTACGGTAGACTCCATGCCTACTGCCAAACCTCCAATAATATTCGTTGCATGCCCGGTAGACGATTGCTGAACAATTGAATTCACCGGCTTTTTACCCATTGCTGTGTAGTATTCCGTAACAATACTCATGATTGCTCCTACCACTAAACCTGTTATTATTGCCCAGAAAATATCCATTGAAGTTAAGTCGTAACCTCTAATTGTCATCTTCTCTACCATCATGTAATCCACCAAGAAGTACGATGCGATGGCGGTAAGAATAACCGATGTCCAGTTTCCTAAGTTTAATGCTCCTTGGACTGATCCATCTTCTCCTTTTACTTTCACAAGTAAAGTTCCAATAATAGAAAATATGATACCTAAACCAGCAATTACCATAGGTAATAAAATAGGAGAGAGACCGTTAAAATTATCCGTTCCTGTTGCAGTTCCAAATTGAACTTCAGCACCTAAAACCATCGTTGCCAAAATTGTTGCAACGTACGAACCAAATAAATCAGCTCCCATACCTGCAACATCGCCTACGTTATCACCAACATTGTCAGCAATAGTTGCAGGGTTACGAATATCATCTTCAGGAATTCCTGCTTCAACTTTCCCTACTAAGTCAGCTCCTACATCAGCAGCTTTTGTATAAATTCCACCACCCACTCTCGCAAACAATGCAATGGACTCAGCACCTAGTGAGAATCCTGCTAAAATTTCAATTGCTAAAATGTAACTTCCTTTACCAACCATTGTCCCTTCAGGCCCAAACATGGCTAGCAATACAATGAATATACTACCAACACCAATAACAGCTAAACCAGCAACACCCAATCCCATTACTGTTCCTGCAGTAAAAGAAACATTTAATGCCTTAGCCAATGAAGTTCTTGCTGCTTGCGTGGTTCTTACGTTTGCTTTAGTTGCAATGTTCATTCCTAGATATCCTGCTAATGCAGAAAGAAAAGCCCCTATGATAAAGGTAATTGCAATAATAGGATGAGAACTTTCAGTCATTGTTCCTGACCAAGCAAGCAGAATAGCTGCAATTACAACAAAGTAGCCCATTACCTTCCACTCAGCTTTTAAAAAGGCCATAGCTCCGGTTGCAATGTGATTTGCAAGCTCCTTCATGTTATCATCTCCAGCATCTTGTTTGGTTACCCAAGCTGATTTTACTGCCATTACAAGCAGTCCAATAATTCCTAGAAAAGGAACAACGTACAATAAAAAATTTTCCATAATGTGTTATTAGTGTATAGTCTTCTTTCTTTTTTGAAGTTCGCAAAAGTAGAAGTATTATTTTTTATATGCAATACGGGAATCAAAAGCTGCTGGATTGCCAGTAGAAAAGCCATGCCAACAAAATAGAGGAAGACAAAAATTATTCCTTCGCTTATTTTAAAGGACCAGAAAGCAAAATAAAATCAAAAAAGCTTGATTAAATAGGCAAATTCTATTCGATCAAGCTTTCGTTTTTTTAAAAGGAAACATCGGTCAAATTGCGAAGCCTCCTTTCGTAGTCTGTATTTTATACGGTTACCTCACGTAAGTAACATCTTTCACTGCATCCATTACATCTTTTATGTTAGGCATCCAAGCTTCAACTAAGGTTGGAGCATATGGCAGTGGAGTATCTTTTGTGTTGATTCTTCTTATTGGCGCATCTAGGTAATCAAATGCATTTCGCTGAACCATATAGGTTAATTCTGTAGAAATGTTACCTAAAGGCCACGCTTCTTCTAAAATCACCATTCTATTTGTCTTTTTAACTGACTCTATAATTGTTGCATAATCAATAGGACGAATAGTTCTCAAATCAATTACTTCGGCGTTGATTCCTTCTTTTGCCAATTCTTCGGCCGCAGCAAGTGCAACTTTCATAATTTTTCCAAAAGAAACGAGAGTAACATCTGACCCTTCTCTAACAATTTTTGCTTTGCCAATTGGAATTAAATATTCTCCTTCAGGCACTTCACCCTTATCGCCATACATTTGCTCCGATTCCATAAAAATAACCGGATCATTATCTCTAATGGCAGATTTCAACAAACCTTTCGCATCAGCTGGATTGGAAGGAACGATTACTTTTAAACCAGGAGTATTGGCAAACCAGTTATCAAACGCTTGTGAATGTTGAGCTCCTAGTTGACCCGCAGACCCTGTTGGCCCTCGAAAAACCATCGGTGAACCAAAATTACCACCCGACATACTTAGCATTTTAGCAGCTGAATTAATCACTTGATCAATCGCTACTAAAGAGAAATTGAACGTCATGAACTCAATAATTGGACGAAGGCCATTCATTGCTGCTCCTACTCCAATGCCGGCAAAGCCTAATTCCGCAATTGGGGTATCAATTATTCGTTCAGGACCAAATTCGTCTAACATACCCTGACTTACCTTGTAAGCTCCATTGTAGAGTGCTACTTCTTCCCCCATTAAAAAGACATCTTTGTCTCTTCTCATTTCTTCATTCATTGCTTCACGAAGCGCTTCTCTAAATTGTAATGTTTTCATAATCGATTGTTCTATCTAAAAAGGAAGTCAAAAGTAATAAATTGACAACAAACTAAAACATATGATGTTGTAAAACAGCATATGAAATTGAAAAAAAATTATTTGTCTATCTGCACTGATTTTGATTAATTTCGTAAGTCATCGATGCTAACCTATCGTCTACACTTAATGTGTTTATTGTAAATAAGTTAATTTAAAAAATTCAATATGAAAATTTTAGTTTGTATCAGTAAAGCACCTGACACTACGTCGAAAATTGCATTTACCGACAACAATACTGCATTTGATACGAATGGAGTTCAATTCATTATTAACCCCTATGACGAGTGGTATGCATTGGTAAGAGGGTTAGAATTGAAAGAAGCAAATGGCGGCAGCGTAACCATTTTAAATGTAGGTGGAGCAGGCAATGACCCAACCATCAGAAAAGCACTAGCTATTGGAGCTGACGATGCTGTGCGGGTGAACATGGAACCTACAGATGCGCTAGGAGTTGCAAAACAAATTGCAGATTATGCAAGAGAAAACGCATACGACATGGTTCTTTGCGGAAAAGAAACAATCGATTACAACGGTTCTCAAGTTGGCGGAATGGTAGCAGCATTTTTAGATCAGCCATTTGTTTCAAATGCTTCTAAATTGGAGATGGCAGGAAATACGGCTACCATCGAAAGAGATATTCAAGGAGGAAAAGAAATTATTGAAGTGGACACTCCATTTGTGTTAAGTGCGGCCAAAGGTATGGCTGAAGCTCGAATTCCAAACATGAGAGGAATTATGGCGGCCAGAACAAAACCGCTAAAAGTTGTTGAGCCAAGTGCTTTTGAAAACACAACAGAGGTTGCCTCTTACGAATTACCTCCTGCAAAGGGAGCTTGCAAAATGGTATCGGCAGATAATCCTGCTGAATTACTGGAATTATTAAGAAACGAAGCAAAAATAATTTAAGACATGTCAATATTAGTATATGCCAATACGGCAAAAAATAAAGTTCATAAATCAGCTTTTGAAGCAGTCTCTTATGGTGCTCGAATTGCTGAAAAATCTGGAGAGACAGTTACAGCAGTAGTTGTAGGAAACGCAGACGATTTAGATACCCTTGGGAAATTTGGAGCCGATAAGGTCATCCATATAACCAGTGATAAACTAGCAGATTTTCAGCCCAGTCTAATTGCTGAAGCAATCCAAAAAGCGGCAAATGACAACAATTCGTCTATCATTATTTTTTCTCACGATTTATCGGGAAAATCAATTGCTCCGATGTTAGCTGCAAAAATGAATGCAGGAATTGTAACTGGAGCGGTAGATTTACCTCAAACAGAGGGTGACTTTATTGTGAAGAGAGCGGTTTTCTCCGGAAAAGCTTATGCTCACATTAAAATTAATACGCCTATAAAAATTATTTCTTTAACACCAAACGCCTTAGAGAAGAGAGAATTTAATAAAACGGCAAGTGTTGAATCAACGTCATATGACCTGGCAGATTCGCGGTTGAAAGTAATTGAACAAAAAATTCAGTCAACTGATTTACCACTTACCGAAGCTGACCTTGTTGTTAGTGCGGGCAGAGGTTTAAAAGGACCCGAAAACTGGGGAATGATTGAAGATTTAGCAAAAGCGTTAGGCGCTGCAACAGCTTGTTCGCGACCAGTTTCCGACATGGATTGGAGACCGCACCACGAGCATGTAGGCCAAACAGGTGTTGCTATTCGACCAAACCTTTACATTGCTATTGGAATATCTGGAGCAATCCAGCATTTAGCAGGAGTAAATCAATCGAAGGTAATTGTGGTCATCAATACCGACCCAGAAGCCCCATTTTTCAAGGCCGCAGATTACGGTATAGTCGGTGATGCTTTTGACATCGTACCTAAGTTAGTAGAAGCTGCAAAGGCAATGAATTAATTGCTAGAATAAGAATTAAGATAACTTTTGTCTCGCTCCGCTATGAAGCAGGCAAAAGTTATTTCTTTTCAAATCAACTCATGGAAAAAATAGCCTTAGATATAGTAGGATTATCCTACAGCCAAACACAATCAGGAGCATACGCCTTGGTTTTGGGAGAGCAAGATGGAAATCGAAGACTGCCAATTATAATTGGAGGTTTTGAAGCACAAGCCATCGCCATTGAACTAGAGGACATGACTCCGAGCCGGCCTCTAACGCATGATTTATTTAAAAGTTTTGCAGATTCATTTGAAATAAATATTCAAGAAGTCCTGATATACAACTTAATGGAAGGAATTTTCCATGCAAAGCTTCTTTGCCGTCAAGGAGATTCTGAAGTTGAAATAGATACCAGAACTTCAGATGCAGTCGCGTTAGCAGTTCGCTTTAAATGCCCCATTTATACGCATGAGTTTATTCTTAAAGAAGCGGGAATAATTCTAGAGGATGGAACAGAATCTGCCCCGTCAACTGGTGCTAAAATGCCAAAACAATCTAAAAAAGAAAAAAAAGGTATAGATTCGTCATCCCTTTCCGAGTTAAACGAGAAACTAGAAAAAGCTTTAGCGACCGAAAATTACGAGGAGGCTTCAAGGATTCGAGACGAAATCAACCGGAGAGGCGAAAAAAATAACTAAGCAACCATGCCTTTTAAAAGTATTTCTACCCTTCTTTTTCTACTCTTATTAGGTTTTCTACCAACAGGTCTATCGGCTCAAGAAGCATCTAGCGAAGTTGCTAAAGCTGCAGTTGAAACCATTCCAATGGAGGGATTTTCATTAAATTCCCTCGTTCGAGGAGTTGTTGGGTTAATTTCATTATTTCTTATCGCATTTATTTTTAGCAATAACCGCAAAGCAATTAATTGGCGAACCGTTGGAATTGGCCTAGCCTTTCAAATTGTAATTGCAATTGGGGTTTTAAAAGTGCCCTTTGTTCAAACTATCTTCGAATTTATAGGTAAAATATTTGTCAAGATTTTAGAATACACCCAAGCGGGGAGTAAATTTCTATTCGATGGATTGGTCATGGACATGGACACTTTTGGATTTATTTTTGCCTTCCAAGTATTGCCAACCATCATCTTTTTTTCCGCATTAACCTCAGTATTGTTTTATCTTGGAATAATTCAAAAAGTGGTAAAAGCGTTTGGCTGGTTACTTTCTAAATTACTTCGTATTTCTGGTGCAGAGAGTCTGAGTGTTGCAGGTAACATATTTTTAGGCCAAACGGAAGCTCCTTTATTGATTAAAGCCTATTTAGAAAAAATGAACAAAAGTGAAATTCTCTTGGTCATGATTGGCGGAATGGCTACCGTTGCTGGAGCTGTGCTTGCCGCCTACATCGGATTCTTAGGGGGCGACGATCCAGTTTTAAGGCTTGTTTTTGCAAAACATCTATTGGCGGCATCTGTAATGGCTGCTCCAGGTGCAATTGTAATTTCAAAAATCCTTTATCCTCAAACGGAAGAAATTAATACCGACGTTCACGTCTCCTCCGATAAAATTGGCTCTAACATATTAGATGCCATTGCAAATGGAACTACAGAAGGACTTAGACTTGCTGTTAACGTTGGCGCCATGTTATTGGTTTTTGTTGCATTTATTGCGTTGATAAATGGCGGACTAGGAGCCTTAGCTTCTTTTGACGGTTTAGCTATTGAATGGCTCGGCATTGACTGGCACTTCACCTCACTTAATGCCACAATAGCCGCCAATACCTCTTACGATGGTTTGTCTTTAGAATTTATATTGGGAACTATATTTGCCCCACTAATGTGGTTAATTGGCGTTGCAAAAGAGGACATGATGCTGATGGGACAGCTCTTGGGAATTAAACTTGCGGCTAGTGAATTTGTGGGCTACATTCAATTAGCTGATTTGAAAGATGTAACACGTGCTTCGCACTTACAGTATGACAAGTCTATTATTATGGCCACCTACATGCTGTGTGGCTTCGCTAACTTTGCATCCATTGGCATTCAAATTGGTGGCATTGGCTCACTCGCACCTGGACAGCGTAAGACTTTATCTAAGTTTGGATTAAAAGCACTGTTAGGAGGTTCTATAGCTTCTTTAATTTCTGCAACCGTTGCCGGAATGATTTTGGGATAACATTAAAAACTTACTTTCTATTTCTTAGCCCCAAACTGAATCTTTCGTGGTCAGCAATTTATGGCTATTTTTCGGTATTCGTTTACAAACGATAGATAGTACACATAATTTGTTTTCCCGGTTGTTAGTCATCATTAGAACAAAAAAACCAATGATTCCATTCTTTAGAAAAATCAGACGAAGTTTGCTTCAAAAAGGCAAAATTCTAAAGTATTTTAAATATGCCACCGGAGAAATTATACTTGTTGTTATAGGAATTCTTATCGCAGTACAAATCAACAATTTGAATGAAGAAAAAAAACAAAAGCACGAGCTAAATGATATCTTACAAACTGTTGCAAACGGGGTGCAATCTGATTTGAGGGAATTACAGTTATTGTCAGCGGCTAGAGCAAACATTGTCACTAAAACAAATTTTATTTTTAAAAATTTTAGCATTCCAGAGAATAAGACCTTAACCATTGAGGAAGCATCCTACGTTAACTCTGCTTATGGCAATCTCTTGAGTACTGTTCATTTGAATACCGATGCAAATGCCTTTGAGTTTCTAAAAAACTCCACCTATTTCAGCAAAATTCAAGGCACCAACTTAGCGTTATTATTGAACACCTATTACACCTCTGCAGATCGTATTAGAGTTAGAGAAGATAGATACAATCAAGTTCTTGTAATTCTAGAACAAGATTGGGAGTCTCATTTTAGAAATAATGACCGAGACCTTTTTGCAATGCCGTGGGATAAAGGCGATTTTGCAATTGTTGGCCCTCGGTTTCTAGAAATATTGAGAGACCGACATACCGCAGGCTTATTTGAAAATGGGGCTAGAGAAGGATATTTTATTAAAGCATACCAAAAACAAATCTTGATGGGCAAAAAACTTGTGGAAATGATACAAGATTCAAAAACAAGCTTTGATCAACAAACTAAACTAGAATTTAGCGGCATACTATTTTCCTTTGGAGACGCCGATATCATCAGCCTACTTATTAACGGAGAGGTGCCCACTGGTTTTAAATTAAAATACGCAGCATCTACGCAGTTTAGCTACCATTTTTCCAACCAAAAAGATTATTTAATCATAGAATATCCAACAAACAAGTACGCTTGGGCTTCCTCCTATTTTTCTGTAGATGCCCTTTATGGAAGAGTGGACCAAATGGACTTTTCTCCTTATTCAAAAATAGTTATTGAAATGAGAGGTGAATCCGGTGGGGAGTTAGTTGAAATAGGCATGAAGGACATCAATGACCCACCAGATGGCTCGGAGTCGAAGATTAAAATTAAACTGACTGAGGAATGGAAGTTCTACGAATTTGAAACCAACCAATTTGTTACTGCTGACATGAATAAAATAATGATTCCGCTTTTATTTGTTTTTGAAGGGCCAACTGGAAGAAAAATAAATGTACGGTCGGTGCAGTTTAAAAAAGAATAATTACCATCAATACCAAAAGCCTAATTAGAAGTGTATACAAGCTGTAAAGCAGTCACATAAGAGTTTAGAGTCACCTGAATTTGTGCGCAACAGCCCTTTGATCGTCTACTTAAAAGGTAAGTTTCTTGAAGTTTTATGAGCTGAGATGGTCTTGCGGTATTTCTGAAAGTAATTAGCTCTACTAGTTCCGCTATAGCCGTTGTCTGTAAGTCTCCATTTAACTGTCCCACGGTAATAACTTTCAGGACCAAAATCACACAATGATTCCACTTACTGTTCTAAACATAAGCACTCTAAATGATTTATTTACGAGCTAAAAAGCTATAAATTAGTGCATTGATGAGGATGATGCAACATCCTATACTAACCAGATTTTCAAGCGTAGAATCAATACAATTGTAAAAAAAGTTGGGAGGGAAGCCGTGGAAGTTATCCTTGAAGCCAAAGACAAGAACGATGACCTTTTTAAAAATAAAATGGCTGATTTATTCTACCACAGCTTAATTTTACTAAAAGCAAGTAAATAGTTCCTTCTTTGAGATAGAACAGATACTTTCACTTGGAAATAGGAACATAGCTGCTATAACTTAATCTGAATTGAAATGCATTTATCCAAAATAGTAGGAGCAGTAAATTACTCTCAAATTTTTAACAGTGTATCTTTCGTTCTTCCTATTTTTAAATACAACTTTAACAAGCATGAATTTTCCTAGCCATTTTTTCTTTACCCACGAGGAATCGCGGTTTCGTGTTCGCCCAATAACTCCTTCCGATAAGGATTTGTTACAAAAAGGATTTGGCGAATTATCTGAAAGGTCCAAGTACCTCAGGCTCTTTCAAATTAACAATCAATTGAGTGATACCCAATTGAAATATTTTACGGAGGTAGATGGCGTGCAGCATGTTGCCTGGGGAATACTCGATGAGTCAGGTGAAGAATCCCTGCCTGTTGGCGTAGGGCGCTTTGTGAAATACAAGGACGAGCAAGATGTAGCAGAAATTGCCATTACGGTAATTGATTCACACCAAGGAAAAGGATTAGGGAGACTTTTATTTGTCACATTAAACTTTATTGCAGGACAAATGGGGATGAAGAAACTCAGGTATTACGTACTGAGAGAGAATCGTTTTGCCATGAACAGTCTGAAAAAGTTTAACATTCTAAGTCAGAAGAATGAAGGTACAGTATCCATATTAGATATCTCAGTTATTCCAAACCACAAGGCAATGGAAGATCGCCCCGACCTGCAGCGTTTTATTGTAGCCATGAAAAAAATAGAAAAAGAAATGCGACAATAAGTTCAAGCTTCAAGAAAGGTGTTGATTTAATATCCAATCGTTGGATGGTAAAATAAGCTCCTTCGGCTCTATGCAAAATAACAGTAACCTGCTGGATATTGGTTCCATTGCAATGTGTAGCAAACTTGCATCAAAAAATTACTTCGTTGGAAAAAACCGCAACCTCTGCCAACAAATTGCCCAAGTTCTGCTTAAAAACGGCGATAAGAATGCAGCGCAAGAGCAATGCAACGGGTTCGTATATCCGCCCAAACGAAAAGTTTGCATGTAAGAGATTTAGAATTGAATTCGAAAGATGTTACTTCAATCGCTAACGTTCTCAATGTAGACTAAGAACTTACTTCTATTAGTTTTAGCTGCAACCCGATTGGTGATACTGGTGCGATTGGGCTTGCAGCAAAGTTTCCCAAATCCATTCGAGAAATTGAAATGGTAGGTTGCGACATGCAAGACAAAGATAGAAAAGCGATTCTACAATGGACTATAAGCGCTACTCAACTGCAGCTGATTTGTATCCAACAGAACAACTTTTCAGCAGAGCTCAAAAAAATATAGCACCTTTAAAAGAAGTCTTCCTGATGGGATGGCAGTGACGTAAGTCTTTAAAATAAAAAAAACAGCTCTCTTCTACTGTGTATTTATAGCTAGTACTTGTTTATATCTTGTTCCTAATTTCCTTTGCCTGCTTCCAAAATTTTACTTCTGCACCGTTAAATTTGATCAGAATTTAGATTCCATTCAAATGCAGCAATACCACGATTTATTACAACACATTTTAGACAACGGAGCCGTAAAAACGGATAGAACGGGTACCGGAACAAAGAGTGTATTTGGCCACCAAATGCGATTTAACCTGCAAGAAGGTTTTCCTATGGTGACTACAAAAAAGGTTCACCTCCGATCTATTATTCACGAATTACTTTGGTTTTTAACAGGCGATACTAATATAAAATACCTAAAAGACAATGGTGTTCGCATTTGGGATGAATGGGCAGATGAAGACGGGAACTTAGGACCAGTTTACGGTTCCCAATGGAGATCTTGGCCCACACCAAATGGAGGGTCAATTGACCAGATTCAAAAAATTATTGAACAAATTAATAACACCCCAGACTCTAGACGTATTATTGTAAGTGCCTGGAACGTAGCAGAAGTAGAAAATATGGCACTACCTCCTTGTCACGCTTTTTTTCAGTTTTATGTGGCCGATGGAAAGCTTTCCTGTCAGTTGTACCAGCGCAGTGCCGATACCTTTTTAGGCGTTCCCTTTAACATTGCTTCTTACGCTTTATTAACCATGATGGTTGCGCAGGTTTGCGGACTGGAGGCAGGTGATTTTATTCACACCTTGGGCGATGCTCACTTGTATTCGAACCATCTAGAGCAAGCCAACCTGCAACTTTCTAGAGAGTTGCGAGATTTGCCAACGATGAAAATAAATCCCGAAGTAAAAGATATATTTAATTTTAAATACGAAGATTTCACGTTGGAGAATTACGATCCACATCCGCACATTAAAGCGGCGGTAGCAGTATAACTTCAACTATCGCTTAGCCTGACAACTGCCCTGTAAACTTTATCGTACTTTTAAGAAAAAGCACCTTTAAACAGCAAGATCTTCTCTTAAATTTAAGGGGTATTGCAATTATATGCTACTTGTCATTCCGTGCAGCTTGCCCGGACGAAGAAGACAATTATAAACAGTACAACTGTTTAATTAAATACAAATATTCGATCGAAGTTCAACCCTTACCGGGCTGAGCGGAATCGAAGTCTAGACAAAGAAAACATGAAAGTATCCCTCATCGTAGCAGCTTCGGAAAACAATGTAATTGGCCGAGACAATGATTTGCCTTGGAAATTGCCAAATGACATGAAGTACTTTGTGCAAACCACAAAAGGACATTGCATTTTAATGGGCAGAAAAAACTTAGAATCATTTGGCCGTTTACTTCCCAACAGAACAAATATTTTATTGACCCGAGATAAAGATTACAAATTTGAAGGTGCTGAAATATTTTACGATTTACAAAAAGCCATTGCTTTTGCCAAAGAAAGCGGTGAAGAAGAATTAATGGTAATTGGTGGGGGTGAAATTTATCGCCAATGCCTGCCATTTGCAGACCGAGTATACATTACTAGAGTGCATGCAGAAATTGAAGGAGATGTATATTTCCCAGAGTTAGATTGCAATTTTTGGGAATTAGAATCTGAAGAATTTCACGAGAAAGACGAAAAACATAATTACAGCTTTACGTTTCAAATGTTTGAGAGAGTTGAGATTGCTTAAATTTATAATGTGAAAAAATTGCTTTTTATTCTTGTTGGTGTTCTCTTGTTTTCATGTAAAGATGATGAAGGAAATGTCTTAGAAGAAGTAAATTCTGATTGCGTTACTTTGAATCTAAACCAAAAGATTTGTAAAATAAGTCAAACTAAAATTCATTATAGTTTTACCCCAATAGATACCTTAATTCTTTCGTACACATACAAAGGAAACACATTAGACAAAACATTTCTTAGCATTGTTGGGTATAGCGCAAATTTAGACTCGTCAATATATCTCTACAATGCTAGCGACCAACTCTATGCAGTACTCAAAACAAATTTAGTAACAAATAAACCGGATACATTTGAACGTTATTCCTATAACCTTTTTAACCAACTAACAGAAGCCCTATTTTACAGTAACGATGGAAGCTTATTAAGTAAAGTAAAATTGACATATTCTAATTGTAAGTTAACGAAGTTGTTTGCGGAATATCCGACAATTACTACTTCGGAAGAATATGAGGTAACTGTTGATGAGAACGACAACATAGTTGACTATAAGCTGACAGAAAGAGACGGCCATCCCTCTATGCTGGCAGACAGCACTTTCTTCATAGAGTATGACAATAAGGTAAACCCTAGTAGATACATACCAAGTAGACATCTACCAGACAGCTATTTCCCGACCAGATATTTATCAACTCAAAATTTCAATCCGTTTATTTACTTTTCAGAAAATAACATAACGAGGTATAAAGTTTTAAAAAATAACACCCCCCAGTTAGATAAGTCAATTCAATATACATACAACCAAGATGCATTACCAATTAAGGCAATTGAGACTGAAGATAGCACAACTATAACAACCTGGTTTTCCTACAACTGTAACTAATTAAAATTCAACAAAAAAACGCCATTCCGAAACCTCGAAATGGCGTTTTTTACACATTAGCTTAAACCTTGACTATGCTACTTTCAATTGTTTGAATGCAGATTTATCAAACTTGTTTTTTGCATATTTTAAATCAATGCGTATTACCTTATTTTTTGAGGTAGTATCCGTAGGCATGTTAAACATGTGGTCAATTAGAATGGCCTCACAAATGGAACGCAACCCTCTAGCTCCTAATTTGTACTCAATGGCTTTCGTAACAATATAATCCAATACCTCTTTATCAAACTTCAATTCAAATCCGTCCATTTCGAATAACTTCATGTATTGCTTCAAAATGGCATTTTTTGGTTCTGTTAGAATCCTTTTTAATGCTTCTTCATTCAATGGCTCTAAATAAGTCACAACAGGAATCCTACCGATCAGTTCTGGAATCAATCCAAAGGAACGAATATCAGAAGGAATAACATACCTTAAAAAGTCCTCTTTTTCAATTACTTCACTATCGGTTTTGGCCTTAAAGCCCAAAGCATTTGAATTCAATCGTTTTCCAATCACCTTTTCAATTCCTGAAAAAGCTCCTCCACAAATGAAAAGTATGTTTTGCGTATCAATAGATACTAATTTCTGTTCTGGATGCTTTCTTCCTCCTTGCGGCGGAACACTAACCGTTGATCCTTCCAATAGCTTTAGTAAAGCCTGTTGAACGCCTTCTCCTGAAACATCTCTTGTGATGGATGGATTGTCCCCCTTTCGGGCAATTTTATCTACCTCATCGATAAAGACAATTCCTTTTTCAGCTTTTGCCACATCAAAATCTGCAGCTTGCAACAAACGTGACAAGATACTCTCTACATCTTCTCCAACATAGCCTGCTTCAGTTAGCACAGTAGCATCTGCAATGCAAAAAGGAACATCCAATAGCCGAGCAATTGTTTTGGCCAAAAGAGTTTTACCAGTTCCGGTTTCACCTACCAACATAATGTTAGACTTTTCCAATTCGATATCTTTAATCGAAGCCCCTTTTATAACCCTTTTATAATGGTTATAAACTGCCACAGAAAGCACCTTCTTGGCATCCTCTTGTCCAATTACATATTCATCCAAATGCTTCTTAATTTCAGCAGGTTTGTGAATCGTAATATTTAAATCCTTAGTAGCTGGTTTAACTTCTTCCTTAACAATCTCGCCAGCTTGCACAATACAGTTGTCACAAATGTGACCTGTAATACCTGCAATTAAAACGTTTGTGTCTTTTTTATCTCGACCACAAAACGAACAGTGGATTTTATTCTTTTCGCTCATAAGCTATTTCTATAGAAAAAATTAGCCCCGCCTCGAAAAACGCGACAGGGCTAAATTACGTGATTTTGCTCGATTTATTTTCGTGCCAATACTTCATCAATCATTCCGTACTCTTTTGCTTCAGAAGAAGACATCCAATAATCTCTATCAGAATCTTCTTGCACTTTTTCAAAGTCTTGCTTCGAATGATTCGCAATGATTTGGTACAATTCTTTTTTCATCTTCAACACTTCTTTCAAGGCAATTTCCATATCCGACGCCTGACCCTGAGTTCCTGCAGAAGGCTGGTGAATCATCACCCTAGAGTGAGGCAATGCCGTTCTTTTACCTTCAGCACCTGCACACAGTAAAACGGCTCCCATAGAAGCGGCCATTCCAGTGCAAATTGTTGCTACGTCTGGAGCAATGTACTGCATGGTATCATAAATTCCCAAGCCTGCGTAAACTGAGCCCCCCGGAGAGTTTAAATAAATTTGAATGTCTTTTTTAGCATCGGCAGATTCTAAAAACAACAATTGTGCTTGAATGATATTTGCTACTTGGTCGTTAATTCCTGTTCCTAAAAAGATAATTCTATCCATCATCAATCTAGAGAAAACGTCCATTTGTGCTACGTTCAACGATCTTTCCTCAATAATGTAAGGAGTCATTGACGCTTCTAAATAACTATCTACATGCATGCTGTTTATGCCTGCATGTTTGGTAGCGTAACTCTTAAATTCTTTTCCGAAATCCATACTATTTATTATTTAGTTCTCTTTTTCTCAGCTAATTTAACAAAATCGTCATAAGAAACTTCCTTCTCTTTGATTTTCGCCGTAGCGTTGTACAATTCTCTCAGTTTAGTTGCATACAATTGCTCATATAACCGTTTCGCTTCGTCTTGGTTCTCTAACACTCGATTTGCTGTCGCTTCCATTTCAGCATCCTCCATCATGTTGCCACCCATGCCGGATAATTGTTGTGCAATTAACCCTTTTGTGTGCGCAATAACTTCGTCTTTTGTTACCTCAATCTTATTGTCTCTGATTAGCTTGTTTTCAATTAATTGCCACTTCAAACCCAAGGCATATTGCTCGTATTCTGAGTCAATTTGTTCCGCTGTAATTGGCTTTTCATTGGCATTCATTAGCCACTTTTTCATGAAAGCATCTGGCAAATCTAATTTTGCTTTCTTAATCAAATAATCTTGAACGTCTCTTTCAAATAATTGCTCAGAGTTTTGAGCGAAAGACTTCTCCATTTCCACTCTCAACTTGCCTTCCATTTCCTCTTTCGAGCTAACAGTATCCTTGCCATAAATTTTATCGAAAAACTCTTGGTTTAACTCAGCCGCTTCCATTCTGTTAATCTTAGAAATGGTGTACTGAAATTCTGAGGTCTGGTCTTGAATATATTGCTCTTCGATTCCCAGCCAAGCAGCTACATATTTAGCATCTGCAATCTCTTGTGGTTTCACCTTCACAAGGTCACCAACAACAGCACCAATAAATTTCTTTTGATTCTTCTTATCGTTTATCGAGCGAATATTTACGACAGTTTCGTTTGAAATACCGCCTTCTTTAACCGTCTTACCGTCTAATTCTTCCCATTTTCCAAAAAGCATATCTTCTTCCTCAGACTTATCCACTTCGCCCATCTTTCCATAACGCTTTGCGATTTCGGTAATCTGCTTGTCGATCATTTTCTGATCTGCCTTAATCTTCAATTTTTCGAACTTGTCCTTCTCGGTAATTTCAATCTTTACTTCCGGTGCTAAACCAATCTCATAGGTAAATGAAAAATCTTTTTGGGTTTCCCAATCAATTCCATTTGCATCATCCCTCTTAGGAAGAGGATTGCCAAGCACATCTAGTTTATTTTCGCTAATAAACTTGTGTAAATTATCAGAGAGTGTTTTGTTAATTTGATCGACTAACAAATTAGTTCCAACCATCTTTTTCACCACTCCCATAGGAACCATTCCTTTTCTAAAACCAGGTAAATTGGTTTGCTTGCGGTGTCGTCTTAGAGCAGACTCGACGCTTTCCTTGTAATCTGCTTCTTTAATGTTGATAGTAATTTCAGCGTTAAGCTTATCAATGTCTCTTTTAACTACTTCCATTGTAAATTTTGTTTAAAAAAAATGGCGTAAAACAGAAAGCCTTACGCCATTTAAATGGTGCGGATGGAGGGACTCGAACCCACACGCCGTGAAGCACTAGATCCTAAGTCTAGCATGTCTACCAATTTCATCACATCCGCTTTCAATATAATAAGAACTCATCCCAAAGAATTGGGAAGACAAAAGTACTAAATTTTCTAATAAAGGAGAAAACTGTTTCCTTATTCTTACATGAAATATTTTAACCCAGTTTGCCGGCAGAGAAGAGAAGGCAAATTACTACCCTAATAGAAGAGAGAACACTCTACTGCTTGAGAAGAGCAAAGCAGACTAACAGCTCTTTTTTGAAAAAAGAAAACAGCTTGAAATTATTTCGTGTTTTCTGCAACATGATTCTATAAAAAGCCCCAACAAATCACTGTGACTTGTGTAATTTGGATGTTAAAATATTCGCCCCATGAAAATAGACCCAAAGGAAGTGTCACTTGGTAAATTACACAACACATTGCTAGGTTCTGTTGGTCCAAGACCAATTGCTTTTGCAAGTACAATTGATAAAGAAGGGAACCGAAATTTAAGCCCATTTAGCTTTTTTAATGTGTTTAGTGCGAATCCCCCAATTGCTATTTTTTCGCCTGCTAAAAGTGGTCGAACCAATACTCAAAAAGACACCTATCATAATGTGAAAGAGGTTCCCGAATGTGTCATCAATATTGTGAATTACCCCATTGTGCAACAAATGAGCCTGTCGAGCACAGCATACGGTCCCGAGGTGGATGAATTTGTAAAAGCAGGCTTAACTCCGATGGAATCCGAAATGGTACGGCCTTTTAGAGTCAAGGAATCGCCAGTGCAAATGGAGTGCATTGTAAAAGAAGTTATTGAGCTGGGCAATGAAGGTGGCGCTGGTAATTTGGTAATTTGCGAGGTAAAATTGATTCACATTGATGATGCCATTTTGAACGAAGAAGGAACCATCGACCAAAACAAAATTGATTTGGTTGGAAGAATGGGTGGCGACTTTTATGTGAGAGCTAGCGGCGATGCCTTGTTTGAAGTACCAAAACCAATACGCCAAAAAGGGATTGGTGTTGACGCTTTGCCGGACGCTATTAAAAACAGCTCTATTTTAACTGGCAACGATTTAGGCATGCTAGGAAATATAGAAGTTCTGCCAGCAATTGACGCTTCTACTTTCTCAGAGAATTGGGACGTGAAACAAAAAGCAGCTCAAGAATTGTTGAAAGCTTCTAAGATTGAGGAAGCTTGGGCTAAACTCATTGGCTAATTTTTATCATTCCAGCATTGCAGTAATGGAAATAATTATCTGCATCGTTGGTATAAAATCGCGTCAACGAACCAGAAGGTGCTATAATATATAATCTCCAGACCTCCTTCACGAAGGAAAGCCAATTGTTTATACTCCTCAATTCGCTCTTTTTTTGAGGGCCAAGTTGAACTTGTTCCTGTGAAAATATCTTCCATAGAGAATTTTTTCGATCCTTTGTAATGACGCCCAACAAATTGCTAAAATGATAGTTTGACCGCCTTTACCTGTGGCATTTTGCGAAAGTTATTCTCCTCTAATTCGCTGATTAAAATAAATATAGTATTTATCTTCATAGTTTTTGGTTTTAAATTACACGACAAAGATGATGACCTAATCGTGTTTCAAGTTCACGGTAAAGTTGTAAATTGAACTACTTGTTTATGGGTATTTCGCAACTGTACGTCAACAAATACTGCCACCTTTTACTTTTCAAATTCTGGCGTCTTAAGCCATTCTTAGCTGGTATAAAAACTCAAATTCTTCTTACGAAGTATTCGGCAATGGCATTGGCATTCTGTAATTTCGCAGTCCAATTTGAAGAAAAAAATGGATTACAACTTTTCAGCAATAGAAAAAAAATGGCAAGCCTATTGGCAAGAAAACCAAAGCTTTGCTGCAGAAGCAACTAGCGACAAACCAAAATATTATGTATTGGATATGTTTCCTTACCCTTCGGGAGCCGGGCTACATGTTGGTCATCCATTAGGATATATCGCTTCAGACATCTATTCTCGCTACAAACGCCATCTAGGATTCAATGTGTTACACCCTATGGGGTATGACTCATTCGGCTTACCTGCAGAGCAGTATGCCATTCAAACTGGGCAACATCCAAAAGTTACAACACACGAGAATATTTCGACCTACCGAAGACAGTTGGATCAAATTGGCTTCTCTTTCGATTGGAGCCGAGAAGTGAGAACTTCTTCACCCGAATATTACAAGTGGACCCAATGGATTTTTCTTCAATTGTTCAATTCTTGGTACAATAAATCGACCAACAAAGCGGAAGATTTAAAAGATTTAATTCAGCATTTCGAAACCAAAGGTACAACTGACTTAAAAGCACATAGCGATTCTGAACTTGTATTTTCTGCAGACCAGTGGAAAGGCTTTTCTGAGAAAGAACAGGCCGACATTCTAATGGAGTATCGCCTTGCATTTTTGGCTGATTCATTTGTGAATTGGTGTCCAGGTTTAGGAACTGTTTTAGCAAACGATGAAATTAAAGACGGTGTTTCTGAGCGCGGCGGTCACCCAGTTGAGCGCAAAAAGATGCAGCAATGGAGCATGAGAATTACAGCTTACGCCCAGCGTTTGTTAGATGGGTTAGATAAAGTCGATTGGACGGATGCTATCAAAGAAATTCAACGAAACTGGATTGGAAAATCTAAAGGAGCCTCCATCTCTTTTGATGTAGCTACTTCAGATAAGATAATTGAGGTATTTACGACACGACCAGACACCATTTTTGGCGTTTCATTTATGGTAATAGCACCAGAACATGATTTTGTAACAGCACTTACCACCACTGCACAAAAAGAGGAAATCGAAGCGTATGTTGCGTATGCTGCTTCTCGTTCGGAAAGAGAACGGATGACAGAAGTAAAAAAAGTGAGTGGCGCCTTTACCGGCTCATTTGCAATTCACCCGTTTAGTGGAAAACACATTCCAATTTGGATTGGCGATTACGTTTTAGCAGGTTATGGAACAGGAGCCGTTATGGCCGTCCCATCTGGAGATCAAAGAGATTGGGATTTTGCCAAGCATTTTAAGTTGGAAATTCCTGCCGTTATTGAAGGACAGAGAGTAGAGGAAGGTGCCGACGACAATAAAAGCGGAATCATTTGTAATTCAGATTTTTTAAATGGCTTACCGGTTAAGAAAGCAATTGGTTCTGCTATTCAAGCCATTCAAGAAAAGGGCATTGGGAAGGGACAAACAAATTTTCGTTTAAGAGATGCTGTTTTTAGTCGCCAGCGATATTGGGGAGAACCCATTCCAATTTATTTCCAAGACGGAATTGCGAAAGCAGTGCCTGAAAATGAATTGCCTTTAACATTGCCGGAGGTAGATAAGTATTTACCTACTGAAGATGGCGAGCCGCCTTTGGCAAGAGCGGAAAATTGGAGCTACAAGGGAAACCCTTTAGAAGCTTCTACCATGCCGGGTTGGGCCGGAAGTTCTTGGTATTTGTACCGCTACATGGACAAACAAAGAGAAGGTGGATTTGCAGCGAAAGAAAGTTTAGATTATTGGAAAAATGTTGACCTCTATTTTGGGGGAGCAGAGCATGCTACAGGTCATTTATTATACTCTCGCTTTTGGACAAAGTTTTTAAATGACAAAGGATTGTTACCCCTTGACGAGCCCTTCCAAAAGTTGATTAATCAAGGAATGATTCTCGGAAATTCTAGGTTTGCCTATCGCTCTATTTTAACTACAACCTGGACGGATAAAGAAAAAAAAGTAGTTCAAAAAAAGTACTCCATCTACTTATCAAAAAACATTTCAGACCGATTCATAAAAGATGAATCTACTCCAGATGATTTAATTGAAATGAAGCAGGCAATTGAAGCGGCAAAACGAAGCGTTTATACTTCCGAAAATTTAAATTTCGAAGATGCTGAGCTTTCACACAAAGTAGTTTCAACTAACGTTAACATTGCTTTTGTTGAAGGTGCTGAATTGGATACTGAGAAATTTAGAGCTGAAAATAATGGAAAAGAAAACAACGCACAGTTTGCCATGGAAGAAGGTAAATACATCTGTGGTGCTGAAGTAGAGAAAATGTCAAAATCGAAATTTAACGTTGTAAATCCCGACCACATTGTAGAAAAATATGGTGCAGATACCTTGCGTTTATACGAGATGTTTTTGGGCCCATTGGAACAGGCCAAACCATGGGATATGGAAGGAATCGAAGGCGTTCATCGCTTCTTGAGAAAGTTCTGGAGACTCTTTCATGACAAAGAGAACAACTTCATACTTTCAGAGGGCGAGGCGACCAAAGAAGAGCTAAAATCTCTGCACAAAACGATTAAGAAAATTACAGAAGACATTGAGCGGTTCTCCTTCAACACCGGTGTTTCTGCCTTTATGATTTGCACCAATGAGTTGACAGATTTAACCTGCCATAAAAAAGAGATTCTAGAACAGTTGCTTGTTCTTATTGAGCCATATGCTCCTCATATCGCTGAAGAATTATGGAATAAAATGGGCCATTCAACTTCGATCTCAACTGCAGATTTTCCAACATTTGAGAAAAAGCATTTGATTGAGTCTTCTCATAAGTACCCGGTTTCCTTTAACGGGAAAATGCGGTTTATGCTAGAATTACCACTAGATTTAGGCAAAGATGAAATCGAAAAAGCAGTTTTAGCGCAGGGCGATACAGCAAAATGGTTAGAAGGTAAAACACCTAAAAAAGTGATAGTTGTGCCGGGAAAAATCGTGAATTTTGTGGTGTAAGCCGGGGTTGGCTTTTAAAGAATAAACTGTACATAACTTTTACACCCCTCTGCTCACAATTTTCTTTTAACCTATACTTTTACAAAGTAGTGGCACACCATTTTTTATGTGTTTTTTCATAAAAAAGAACAAATTATACAATAATTAAGTAGGTTTTGAAGAAGAAATTAAGAAAGGTAATTATTGGATTAACAGTTGTGCTTGCGGTTTTTGTCGTTCTTTTCGTCATGAAATCTCAAAATAAAACAGCTCAACCCATTGTAAAAACAAGCCCAAAAGATAGTTTACCAGAGCCTACTCTTTTGTACGAAATTGAGATTGATTCCTTCGAAGTAATTCAATCTACCATTGAACAGAACGAATTCTTGGCAAACATCCTCTTGCCATTTAAGGTTAATTACGGAACGATTGATGCGCTTGCAAAAATGTCCAAGCCAATTTTTGATGTGCGAAGGATTGCCGTAGGGCAGAACTACACACTATTAATTAGTAAGGATAGTATTCGAAAAGCGGACTATTTTATTTATGAAATTGATGCAGTTGACTACATCGTTTACGATTTAAGAGATTCAATTGTAATAGAGCGCAAAAAAAGGCCCATTGAAACAAAAATTCAAATCGCCTCAGGAGTGATTAATTCGTCCTTGTACCAAACCTTGCAAGAGTCCAATGCGAACCCTTATTTAGCAGTTAAATTAGCCGACATTTTTGCTTGGTCCATTGATTTTTATCGAATTCAAAAAGGAGACTGGTTTAAAGTTATTTACGAAGAGCAGTTTGTGGATGGAAATTCCATTGGGATTGGAAAAATTGAGGCAGTAGAATTCAATCACTTTGATCGATCATTCTTGGCCTTTGGGTATGACATTAAAGGAAAAACGGAGTATTACGACGAAGAAGCCAATAGTCTTAGGAAAGCATTTTTAAAGTCCCCTCTGAAGTTTAGTAGGTTGAGCTCTCGTTTTACCATGCGGCGATTTCACCCAGTGCAAAAGCGCTGGAAAGCACACTTAGGAACAGATTATGCCGCTCCCAGAGGAACAGCAATCATGGCGACATCGGATGGAGTTGTAATTAAAGCTGCTTATGGAAGAGGAAATGGAAATTACGTGAAGTTAAAGCACAACTCCGTTTATGAAACGCAATATTTACACATGAGCAAACGCAATGTAACGGTTGGAAAACAAGTGCGACAGGGAGACATTATTGGCTACGTTGGCAGCACTGGGTTAGCAACAGGTCCTCATGTCTGTTATCGCTTTTGGAAAAATGGAAAACAGGTGGACCATTTGAGAGAGGATTTCCCATCTGCTGAGCCGATTTCACCACAAATAAAGGCGGTTTTTATTTTGAAGAGAGATTCGCTGCAGGCGGACTTGGACGTGGTAATAATTGAAAAGGGTTAGTTGACAATTGTAAATTAATTTTCTTTTCGTTCTCCAGATTCTGTTTCTTTGATTTAATTATTGAAATCAAGAATCTATTTAATTATCCGGCAGCATCTCTTAATTCGTTAAATACTCTGACTGCTACAATAATTCTAGCCAATATTTCGCTTCTTTTAGCGCAATATCTAACTTGTGACTAACCTCTTTTTTTACGCTCTCCATGCCTAGCTTCTCTCACCAAGGCTAATTGCAGTCCCACTTCTCACTAGTTGCTTAGACAGAACCTACTCCCTCTTATTTTCAACAAGAAACTTTCGAGTCTTTACAACCTTTTAAACAAAAGAGAACTTTGCCCCTTTCACCAAATTTTCTGGAATCTCAGTTCAATTTAAAACCCCCTTTTCAAATTCACCCATTTACGGGTAAATAAGTACGATTAATTGTCCCTTGTGAATTGTTCTTTGTCAACTGTGGAGAGCAATTACAAGTGGAGCTTATAATCGCTCTCCACAATATTTACAATGCGTTGCATCAATATCATGCCCTTCTTGTGAGCAACTTCTGCAGGACTGTGTAGAGACTCTTCCGTCTCTTGGCATTTTTGACTTAGCAATTTCGCCACCAACGATACCGGTAGGAACTGCAATTATTCCATAACCAAAAAGCATAATAATTGAAGCTAAAGTTTGCCCAAGTGTTGTGCCTGGTGCTATATCGCCATAACCTACAGTTGTAATGGTAACGATGGTCCAATACATGGAAGTTGGAATACTTGTAAATCCGTGTTCGGGCCCTTCAATAATGTACATTAACGTTCCCATAATTAATACCAGAACAATAACCCCACCTATAAATACTGTAATTTTTACAGCACTTGCTTTTAGTGCATTCTTTAACACATTGGCCTCTGAGAGGTACCTTGTTAGTTTTAACACTCTAAATACGCGCAGCAAACGAACTGTTCTAATCACCAGTAAATACTGTGGACCTGCCACAAATAAACTAATGTATGTTGGTATGGTTGATAAAAGATCAACGATTCCCATGAAACTAAAAATGTACTTCCATGGTTTACGAACCAACCAGATTCTCAGCACATACTCTATCGAGAAAACAACTGTAAATGCCCATTCAAGCACATTTAACAAAACCTCATGCTCGTCTCTTATGCTCGCCACTGTCTCCATCAAAACAGCTAGAACTGATAACACAATAGCTACCAACAAAACAACATCAAACAGCTTTCCCATGGGGGTATCCGCCTCAAAAATTACATCGTGTAACCTCTCTTTATATGACAATTTGCTCTCTTTTTCTTTTTCCAACTGCTACCGGTTAATTTTAAAGTTTAAATGTAGTTAATTTGCCAAAGAAGATGAGAAACGATTTTAGAACAATTTTTGAACCGCAAGTGAGCAAAATACGCTTGAGTCACTCATCCAAGATGTACCTCAGCGGTTCCTGTTTTGCTGAGAATATTGGCAAAAAACTAACTGAGTTAAAATTTTCAGCTCTGGTAAATCCATTTGGCATCAACTACAATCCTATTTCAATTCACAAGAGCCTTTGCGTCAAGAATGCTTCGGAAATAAAAAGCACAGCAGTTGAAGGCATCTATTTTTCTTGCCACCTTCATTCCGAAATGAATTCTAATTCAGAGGTCCGCTTTCAAGCAACTATTAAAGAAGCAATTTCCAAACAGAATGACTTCTTGAATTCGGAAAGCACTATGATACTCTCTTATGGAACAGCCTGGGTGTATGAAGAAAAAGCCACAGGTAAAATTGTCACTAATTGCCAAAAACAGCCTTCAAAACTATTTACAAAGCGGTTGCTTTCCGTTGCTGAGGTGGTAGACTCTTGGAAGCGCACCAAAGTGTACTTAGACAAAAATTTTCCTTCCAAAAATTACATTTTCACCATTAGCCCTGTCCGGCATTTAAAAGATGGGGTAAGAGAAAATCAACTCAGTAAGTCAACCCTGCATTTAGCAGTAGCAGAAATTTGTACCGCAGAAATCGGGTGTCATTATTTTCCTGCTTACGAACTTCTGCAAGATGACTTACGAGATTATCGTTTTTACAAAGAGGATCTATTACACCCAAACGAAACAGCCATACAATACATTTGGGAGTGTTTTTCTCAGACGTATTTCGCAAAAGGGACTCAATTGAAAAATCAACAAATTAAAAAATTCAATACCTCACTTCAACACCGAGCCTTTCAGCCAGAAAGTGCCAAGCATCAGCAATTCTTACTGAATTTACAGTCGAAAATTAAGGCGTTCCAATTGGCAAACGATTTGGATTTTCAAACTGAAATTGACTTTATTAAGCAGCAGATTCTATAACGAGCAAAACTGCAACAATCGTTGCCCGCTCTTCCCCTCGACCAAAGCGCAGTAGAAACTCCTCCCGCCATTGGTCGTCCAAGCTCCTCAGCGTGACAATGAGAAATTAACGTTTTAACAAAAAACTTCCCTTTTGTAGCCCATCATTTTATTTCGAGCGGACAAGTATTCGCAATTGACAGATTTATCATTCGCAATTAAAAAATTCTTACTGCGTAATTCCTTTTTCAGAATCGTAATTTTGAATTTTATGGAAGAATACCCTTCGAAACTTTTAGCCAATGCCATTGAGCAATTTTCCTCACTCCCTGGAGTAGGAAGAAGAACAGCCATGCGGTTTGCTCTGTTTCTGTTGAAACAAGAAAAAGAAGAAGTGAATCGTTTTGGAGAGGCTTTTATAACCCTTAGAAATGAAATCAGGTATTGCGAGAAATGCTACAACATTTCAGAAGATAAAATATGCTCTATATGCTGTAACAGTCTCCGCGACGAGAGTTTGATTTGTGTAGTAGAAGACGTTCGAGATGTAATGGCGATTGAAAATACAGGACAATATAAAGGTCAATATCATGTTTTAGGTGGAATTATTTCGCCCATGGATGGGATAGGACCTTCAGACATTAGAATTGAAGAACTAGTTGATAGAGTGTCAGAGGGAAAAGCAAAAGAAGTCATTATGGCGCTGAGCACTACAATGGAAGGAGACACCACTAACTTTTACATTTTCAAAAGATTGAAAGGTTTTGAAATTAATATTTCTGCCATTGCAAGAGGTATTTCCGTTGGCGACGAATTAGAGTATGCTGATGAGTTAACCTTAGGCCGATCTTTATTGAATAGAATTCCATACGAAAATACGTTAGCCAGATAAAATGAAACTCAGTGTCATCATTGTCAATTACAACGTTCAGTACTTTCTAGAGAATTGCCTGAACTCCGTGTACAACTCCTCAAAAGACCTAGATTTTGAAGTGCTGGTAGTTGACAACAACTCTGTGGACGGCTCGCTTCAAATGCTAAAGGAAAAATTTCCTCAAACAACCATCATTGCCAATAAAGACAACAAAGGTTTTTCAAAGGCGAATAACCAAGGGATAAAAATAGCAAAAGGCGAATACGTTATTTTACTCAATCCCGATACAGTAGTTGAAGAAAATACATTTAGATTGTGTTCCAACTTTATGGATGCAACACCAAATTCAGGTGGTCTTGGCGTTAAAATGTTAGACGGAAAGGGCAATTTTTTACCTGAGTCAAAAAGGGGCTTACCAACTCCTGCGGTTGCATTTTACAAAATATTTGGACTTGCCTCACTCTTCCCAAAATCAGAAAAATTTGGCCAATATCATTTGGGTCATTTAAGTAAAGAGGAGAATCACGAAATTGAAATATTAAGTGGCGCATTCATGATGATGCGCAAGTCTGTTTTGGATGAAATTGGCCTATTAGACGAAAGCTTCTTCATGTACGGAGAGGACATTGACCTTTCTTATCGCATTACACAGGCAGGCTACACAAATCATTATTTTTCAAAAACCCAAATCATTCACTACAAGGGGGAAAGCACTAAAAAGAGCAGTATTAATTATGTTTTTGTTTTTTACCGTGCGATGGCCATTTTTGCAAAAAAGCATTTCTCCAATAAAAATGCGCAGCTCTTTTCAACCTTAATCAATTTTGCAATATACATACGAGCGGGCTTAGCTGTTTTAACACGAACAGTGAAACATTTCTTACTCCCTCTAGTTGATGGCATTGTTTTAGGAAGTGGCGTGTACTTGTTTAAAGAATATTACGAGGACAATGTGAAGTTTATCTCGGGCGGTGCGTATCCTGAAGAGGTAGAAACCTTCGGGATACCAATTATTCTTCTTATTTATCTTATTTCGCTTTTCTTTAATGGAGCTTTTTCCATTCCTACTTCTTTTAAAAAGGTATTAAGTGGCGTTTTGAGCGGTTCCGCTCTGCTATTAATGGTGTATTCCCTATTGAGTGAGAGCTACCGTTTCTCAAGAGCTATCATTCTGTTCACGGTTATTTTTGCAAGTATCGTTCTTCCGTTGTTCCGCTACCTTGTGCACCTCCTGCGAATTAGAAAGTTTAGCAGCAACAGAGCACAGCGAGTTGCCATTGTTGGGAAGGTTGATGAATTAAATAGAATCAGCTCGTTTTTGAAGAAAACACTGATGGAGCCCGAAAAAATCATCAACGTTAATGCAGAAAATGACGGAGGCAACAACATTGGTTTTTCAGCACGACTTTACCAATTAAAAGACATCATTGATATATATGATATTAATGAGGTTATTTTTTGTGCGAAAGACCTCAGCTCAGCACAGATTATTGAGCAAATGGGCGCCATTGAAAAAGAAAATGTGGACTTCAAAATTGCGCCGCCAGAGAGCTTATACATCATTGGCAGTAACAGCATAGAAAGTTCAGGAGAGTATTACATATTGGCTTCTGACACCATTCTAAAACCTGTTAATCAGAAAAATAAGCGCGCTTTAGACTTGTTTTTATCCCTTTTCTTCATTCTTCTAGCTCCCCTATTCTTTTGGTTTGTAGCCGAAAAAAGAAATTATTTCAGCAACCTTTTTAGCGTGCTTTGGGGCAATATTTCATTTGTTGGATTTTACTCTTCCGATGACCTGACCGATAAAAACTTGAAAGTTAAAAAGGGCATTCTGAATCCAACCGACTTACATGATTCTTTTGCGCTCGACCACGAAAACATTGAGCAGCTCAACTTTGAATACGGAAGAGACTATAGTGTTGGAAAAGACCTAGAAATCGCATTCAAAAACATCGGCCAATTAGGGCGTTGTGCTTCATTACACTCAACCGCTAACCAATGATAAAATTCTTTAGAAAAATTAGACAAAATATGATTAAGGACAACAAAGTCAGGAAGTATTTCCTCTATGCAATTGGAGAAATTATACTTGTGGTTATTGGAATTTTAATTGCATTAGCAATAAATAATAATAACGAAGAACATAAAACTAGAGCAAAGGAGCTTAACTATTTATCAGGCATTAAATCTGATATAAATCTTAATTTAATCGAACTCAAAACTTATATCACAACCAGAGAAACATCTGTCAGTTCTGCTGAAAATATACTTGAGTTTTTTAATAATAAAAAAGAAGTCATTCCAGATAAATTTAATTTTAATAGTTTAAATGTACAGATTTGGTATCCTTTCAAAAAGAATGATAATACGTATCAAGAACTAATAAACTCTGGAAACCTTGCTATTATATCTAATGATTCAATTAAGGACATACTCATAAATTCACAATTGGGTTACAAGCAAATATCCTTTTTAGAGACTCATATGCAATATGATTTTGAAAATTACATTTACCCCATATATTTCAGTACAACAGACCTTGAATCAGATATTTCAAACTATACTTTTCAAGTATCAAATGGAACAGATGGTGTAAGAACAGAACTCTCTAAAGAAAAGATTGAATTATTATTAAAAAACCAAACATTTAAAAATGGCTTTGTACTTTCCATCTTTAATAATAAAAAGCTTATTACTGAATATAACAACATGATCTTTATGACCGAAAAATTAATTAATTTAATTGATTCAGAATTAATAAAAAACAAATAACGAAAGCACAACACCGTATATAATTTATTTCTTGCTTATAGCCTACTTACGAAAATTCTCGCGGATTTTCTATTCAGTTGTAATTTACTAAATTAGTTGCTTATCCAACAACAAACCATATACAAGACCGGTAAGATACACCTGCTTATATTCTGCTATTTTATCTTTTAATGGGAATTTGTCCTACGAGATATTCCCCTCTTTCTTTAGCTCTAGTTGAATGGTCAGTAGTTGCTTAGTTTCCTTCTCCGTTCCGAAGTTAGTGTATACAAATTCGCGAACACTAACCTTCGCTAATAAAGTCTGTTTCGTGGTACCGTAAAACTTAGCTTCCACAAGATATTTACCCTCAATCGCATGTTTCAATCCAAAACTCTTCAGGTCCGTAACCCTGTCTCATATCGTTTGACATTAGCCCACTAATCCTAGTGTTTTTATTGCTCTAACTGCACTTTTCCTTTCTTGGATCAGCAATACATAAATCAATGCCTGTTTCATTGGCATCCCAATCAATTCCCAAACGGATATCAACTTGGATATTTTTCAATAGACAAGAATCAATAAAAGAATAGTTGACATTTTCTGCAGAGCGATGTATGATGCTATTTATAGCATGCAGCACAAGTTGTTCAATCCCATTAAATCGTGATAAACACGATGTCTCATTCCTTATTAATAACGATATACAAGCTATCTTTACCTATCACAATAAAGATGACACTTGAGGCAGACCTAGATCCTCTGACAGTAGGCTCAGATTCTATAGCATCGCGAGACTCCACTTCTTCCTCCTGCGAATAGACCTCCAAAAACGACAGCACATAGTCCAGTTCTACTTTTAAATTCATTTTATTTCAAAAGTGGTTGTCGCAATATTTTCAATGAAAAAATCAAAAATATGAAGGTCGCTTAATTCTATTGCTTTGTCTTTTTTATTGGGAGTATTGATTACAGGAAAGCTAGTTCTTTAAGCTAAGGCATTGAAGGAATATCCAACGATAATTAACAATAGAAGGGATGTATTTCTCGTCCTAAATTTTCGAATTAGATTCTTGGATCTTTGAATTTTAGCATTCATCGACAAAAAACTAAAATAGCTTGTTGCCTTCGAATAAGTTATAATCGGATGGGAAAACTTTCTTTTAATCAAAGACTCACCCCATAAGGCCGGCTCTTAATTAAAGACAAAAAAATCCCTTATCCGTTTTAATTTAGTTCGATACAATCTGCAATCGACCTTTAACGAGATAAGGGATCTTTGTTTTCTTGGGGCTCTAGGAGGATGTGAATTCAGTCGCCACTAAGCTTACCATTCCAAAGGAGCGATAAGCTTAGTGGCGAAAACTCTACCCCATAATTTCATTCAACGTAGCACTTGGTCTCATCACTTGCTCAACTTTCGCTTCATTCGGGTGAAAATACCCTCCAAGATCAACTGCCACTCCTTGAGCTTCGTTTAACTCTTTTACAATCTGCTCTTCGTTCGTTTCTAATTTATGTGCTAAGCCCATAAAAGCAGCTTTCAATTCTTCATCCTCATTTTGCGCAGCTAATGCTTTCGCCCAATACAACGCCAAGTAAAAATGACTTCCACGGTTGTCTAGCTCATTCACTTTTCTAGAAGGAGATTTCCCGCTTAATAACAATTGCTCTGTTGCTTGATCTAAGCAATCGCCTAACACCTTCGCGTGTAAGTTTCCCGTTTTCTCGCTTAAGTGCTCCAGAGAAACTGCCAAGGCTAAAAATTCACCCAAGGAATCCCAACGTAAATGATTCTCAGCTGTTAATTGCTCTACGTGCTTTGGTGCAGAACCGCCTGCTCCTGTTTCAAACAGACCTCCGCCATTCATAAGTGGCACAATGGATAACATTTTAGCTGATGTTCCTAACTCTAAAATTGGGAACAAATCGGTTAAATAATCCCGTAATACATTCCCAGTAACCGAAATGGCACTCTCTCCGTTCTTCACTCGCTCCAAGGTAAACTTTGTAGCTTCTTTTGGCGACATGATTTGGATATCGAGTCCTTCCGCATTGTAATTCGGCAAGTATGCCTTTACCTTCTTAATCAATTCTGCATCGTGAGCTCTGTTTTTGTCCAACCAAAAAATAGTTGGCCACCCTGTTGCTCTTGCTCTATTTACTGCCAATTCCACCCAATTTTCAATCGGGGCATCTTTCACTTGGCACATTCTCCAAATATCCCCTACTTCTACCTTGTGCTCTAATATTGCAGTTCCATCTTGAAGAATCACTTTTACAGTACCTTTCGCTTTTATTTCAAACGTTTTATCATGCGACCCATACTCTTCCGCTTTTTGCGCCATCAGCCCAACATTTGGAACTGTTCCCATTGTGGTTGGATCAAATGCTCCATGCTTTTTACAAAACTTAAACGTTTCATCGTAAACTGCAGCATAACTGCTATCGGGAATTACAGCAATCGTTTCTTGTAAGTTTCCGTCTGCATTCCACATCATACCTGAAGTTCGAATCATAGCTGGCATAGATGCATCTATAATTACGTCAGAGGGAACATGTAAGTTGGTAATTCCTCTTGAAGAATTCACCATTGCCATGTCCGGCCCTTCCTTCATGCATTTTTCTATTGCTGCTAAAACAGCTCCTTTTTTATCCGCATCAAGCTCATCTAATTGTGAAATTACACTGCCTAATCCGTCATTTGGATTTGCTCCAACTTTATCTAGATCATCTCCAAATTGATTAAAAACCTCATCAAAAAATACGCGAACAGCGAGACCAAAAATAATAGGATCTGAAACCTTCATCATGGTTGCCTTCATGTGCAAAGAAAACAACATATTGTTTGCTTTAGCAGCTTCTTTTTGTTCCTTCAAAAAGTTCACCAACGCCTTTTTACTTAAAAAAGTAGCATCAATTACCTCCCCAGCAAGTAGAGACACTCTCGGTTTCAACACCTCAATTTCTCCATTCTCTTTTTGTAGTTCTATCCTAACATCCTCCGCTTTTTGAAGTGTCACAGACTTTTCATTTGAGCAAAAATCATCTGTACTCATAGTGGCTACATGAGACTTTGTATCACTTGCCCAAGCACCCATTGAATGAGGGTTGCGTTTTGCAAATTCTTTCACTGCCTTCGGCGCTCTCCGATCAGAGTTCCCTTCTCGTAATACAGGATTAACTGCACTACCCTTAATCTTATCGTATCGTGCTTTTATCGATTTTTCTTCTGCTGTATTTACAGCTTCAGGATAGTTAGGAATTTTATATCCTTGACTTTGCAACTCTTCAATTACTGCGAGTAGTTGTGGAACTGAAGCTGAAATATTTGGAAGCTTAATAATGTTCGCCTCTGAAGTTTTTGCCAACTCCCCTAATTCTGCCAAGGCATCATTTACTTTTTGATTTTCTTCCAAAAATTCAGGGAAAACGGTCAATACTCTTGCAGCTAAAGAAATATCTCTTGTTTCCACCTCAACATCTGCCGCCTCTGTAAAACGCTTAACAATAGGTAAGAATGAATACGTCGCTAATGCAGGAGCTTCGTCAGTTTTAGTGTAAATGATTTTTTGTGCCATTTTTGTCTGATTAAGATTTCTATTTATCCTCAAAATTGAGTTTTACTCGCCCGTTTTGGAGGATTACAAAGATACTTTTTTCTTTTGGTCAAGAATCACTTTTAACTTGAAATATACAGCCCAAAATTCCCATCCAACCGCGTCCAATTTTTGATTATCTTAGTAGCAGTCAACAAACTAATGCCTTATGAGAAAAATTCTACTACTTTTAACCATTTGTTTGTTTCAATTCCAAACCAGTAAAGCCTGCTCTTGTGGGGAGGGAAAGTGCATTTTGTGATGTGAACTTTGCAAATCCTACACATCATGTTTTTATTGGAAAAATTCTAAGACAAGATTCCATTTCAGCAAAACTCGAAGTACTTGAGCGAATTCGAGGAGTAGAATTAAAAGATACAATTACCATTTGGAATTTTAACGACACACTGATACCCGGTATAAATTGTCTCTCTGCAGCCAGCAGCTCAATAGGAAGTATAGGTGACAGCATTTTAATCATTTTATCGAAGATTGCATACCTTGCTCAATATTAGCAACATGCAGCCATTGGTAATTACTTTACCCCTTCAAATTTCTGTTCAAAACCATATATATCAATAAGTGACAGTCTAATTATAGGAAACCTAACCAAATATCATCCCTACACTAGCCCATTCACACCATTCATAATCGACTCCATTTCTATCCATGATTTCAAAGTAAACTTCAACGCCAGCGCAGGAGCTATAGACTGTGATTTGTTCGTTGGACTTGAAACGCCAATTTTAAAAGAATCTTTATTCGCTGTATTTCCAAACCCAAGCGCTGAGACCATCACAATTGAATCAGCTCACGCCATTTAATTCATTAGAATTATAACCGTTTTAGGAGCTGAACAAGCTAGTGTTAGCCAGAGTAAATTCAACGCAAACCACCATCAAGTTGATATTTCGAAATTAGAGATTGGCATCTATTTTATTGAAGTGAATTTGGCAAACGGAGAAAAGCTCACTCAAAAATTGATTAAACAAGCAAATTAAGTTGATTCTATTCCTCGAACATTCTTTGGGTTACAATTAGAGCGCCAACCCGATAATCAATTTTACTTGACCCTAAGTTATACCTGAAAGTAAAAAATAGGTAAACCAAAAAGGAGAAGCAATGCTTCTCCTTTCTAACTAACACCGATTAGATCGGTACAAGAAAATATTACTTCTAATACTTTCTCTCTGAAACTAACTCTTGCTTCTCGTTCCACATTCTCCAAGTGCCTACTTTTTGGCCTTTTTCGTAAAACATCTCATATCTTTTATTTCCTTCCGAATCCCAAATGGTCCAGTCTCCTTCTTTATCTCCTAAGTAATAACTTGCCTCGGTTACCTTCTTGCCGCTTTCATCCCATTTAATCCACGTACCGTGCTTTTCACCATTTCTGTATTCTCCAACTTCTTTCTTCGCTCCATTCAAATAATAAAAAATAGCTTGGCCATTTAAAACGCCATTCTCTAGCGTGTAAGTAGCCTCTTTATTTCCATTCTCATAGCTCGTGGTATAGTCGCCTTTTACCAATTCATTATTGGCTGTATAGTATTGTCCGTTTTCAAGAACCAACGATTCTTGAGCGCAAAGGCTAACTGCAAAAAACATCCCGATTAACCCTATGACAATATCCTTCTTCATAACCCTATTTTTATTTGATGATAACGCAAAGCTAAGAAAAAATTAACATAGAGTTAACATTGGCCGCGATAAAAAACAAAAAAGCCTCAAAATGAGAATTTTGAGGCTTTAAAATAATGTTAACACTAGAACTATTTTGACTGAATCTCTAATTTTAGTTCCGTTTGATTTGAATTTCGTAATTCGATTTGAGTGACTAAGTCCTCATGAGAAACGTAGCTTACTTTTATTTTTTGAATTGATTTTGAAACGTTATCAAAACTGAACAGACCATCAAAATCAGTGTACACTTCTTGCTTCGAATCTACCAATATAACTTTTGCTCCTGTAACAGGATTCCCTTCATCGTCAATCACTTTACCCTGTACTGTGGTAGATTTTGCATTTCCCCCTGCCAATACTATTAACGTACTTAGAGAAAAAATAAAACTTAAGATTGATTTTTTCATGGTCTTGTTATTCCTGTACAAATCTATTACAACTGTTCATTCCCAATTTTAAGATAGACTTATCAATGCGTTAAAGTCTGGTTAATTCAATGTTAAGTAAATTGAGCTTTTCATTTCTTTCACCCTGCAGATATGATTATCTTCGCAGCTCATTTTTTGATACCCAACATGAAGAATTCACGAATCATTTTTGCTTTTGTCGCCATTTCAGCCGTTAGCTGCGGACCGGAAAAAGAAGCAATAAATCAAGCCTCAGCCATGAACGAAACGAGCAACAATACGTTAGAATATACTGATCACCATAGTTTCTCGAAGCCTCAAGAGGCCGTTGTGAAACATTTAAATTGGAAGGCAACTATAAGTTTTGAGAAAAAAACGTTGGCTGCCACAGCTGAATACAATATTGACAATGTAAAAGGGGTTGACACCATCTATTTAGACATTCGCAACCTTAACATTAATAAGGTAACAAGAGATGATTCTCCAGAAGTCTTAGATTTTGCCATCCATAAAAAAGAGCCATTTCTAGGTGACCAATTGGCCATTCCAATTACACCCGCAACAAAGAGCATTCGTATCGATTATTTGGCAACTGCTAAAGGTGCTGATGCGTTGCAATTTTTAGATCCGATACAAACTGCAGGAAAAAAGCACCCCTTCTTGTTTACTCAATCACAAGCAATTTTAGCTCGAACGTGGTTGCCTTGTCAAGATAGTCCGGGTATTCGATTTACATATGAGGCAGAAGTTACTGTGCCAAAGGAACTAATGGCACTCATGAGCGCTACCAATCCAACTGAAAAAAGCGAAAATGGTGTATATACCTTTAAGATGGATCAACCTGTTCCTTCTTATCTTTTTGCCTTGGCAGTTGGAGATTTGGAATACAAATCGTTGGGAAACAATACCGGAGTATATGCTGAGCCTTCAGTAATTGAGTCTGCTGCCTATGAATTTGCAGACATGCAAAGTATGGTAGATACAGCTTCTGCACTATATGGCCCGTATCAATGGGGAATGTATGATGTAATTGTATTGCCTCCGTCCTTTCCTTTTGGTGGAATGGAAAACCCAAGGTTAACTTTCGCCACACCGACCATTATTGCTGGTGATAGGTCACTTACCGCGCTAATTGCTCACGAATTGGCACATTCTTGGTCAGGAAATTTGGTTACCAATGCAACTTGGGAAGACATTTGGTTGAACGAAGGGTTCACTGTTTATTTCGAAAATAGAATCATGGAGGAAATCTTCGGTACCGATTTCGCGAACATGCTCGCTCTTTTATCGTACCGGGACTTGCAAGATGAAATTGAGTGGTTGAACAGCGAAAACAGAGCTGCTGATACTCGATTAAGAGTAGACTTAAAAGGAAGAAATCCAGACGATGGTTTAACGGGAATACCATATGACAAAGGGTTTTTTTTATTAAAATTAATGGAGGAGACCATCGGTCGCGAAGAATGGGATAACTTCTTAAAAACGTACTTCGAAACTTTCAAGTTTAAGGTGATGACTACCGATTCATTTTTAGCATACTTGGATAAGGAATTGTTAAGTAAAAACCCAGACTGGGAAAAAACAATTCAACCAAGAAAGTGGATTTTTGAAGAAGGATTACCTGAGAATTGTCCTAGCATAACTTCTACCAAATTCGAAACGGTGGAGAATGAACTTAAAAAATGGACAGAAGGTGGAGCAGCAAAAAACATAGCCTCTAGTAATTGGGTAACTCCACAGTGGTTGCATTTTATCAATTTATTGAACGATACACTGAACCAAAAGCAGATGCTCGAATTAGATGCCGCATTTGCATTCACTCCTTCGGGCAACTCAGAAATTAAAGCTGCGTGGTTTGAGAAAGTAATTCCAAACAACTATGAAGGGCTTGGTGCTGCGGTGGAAGACTTTTTAGTTGAAGTGGGTCGTCGTAAGTTTTTAACACCAATTTATAAAGCACTGTTAAGATCTGAAAGCGGCTTACCTGCCGCAAAGGCTATTTACGAAAAAGCAAGACCAAATTACCATGCCGTTTCAAGTGAGACGATAGACAAATTATTAGGTTACAAATAAGTATGGCCGGCAAGAAAAAACTAGAGCACTTTGCGGAAATGAAGACGTTCCCGCATGCCTTCGAACCAGAATTGGATGAAGTTTTTAGAACTGACTACAAAATGAAGGGGAATTGGAGGAAAGAATTCTTCAAAAATGACAAGCCTTTGGTTGTTGAGTTTGGGTGCGGTAAAGGAGAATATAGCGTTGGTATGGGACGAAAATTCCCAAACAAAAACTTTATTGGAGTAGACATTAAAGGTGCCCGAATGTGGAGAGGCGCCAAAACAGCGGAGGAAGAAAACCTAACAAACATTGCTTTTTTAAGAACTAGAATTGAGTTTATTGAAGGTTGTTTCGCAGAGAACGAAGTAGATGAGATTTGGATTACTTTCCCAGATCCGCAAATGAAAGATAGAAGAGAGAAAAAGCGACTAACCGGTCCTTTATTTATTGAGCGATACAAGCAATTTTTAAAGCCTGACGGCATCATTCACTTGAAAACCGACAGTGACTTCTTTTATAAGTTTAGTGTTGAAGAATGTAAAATCAATGGCTATGAGGTGCTATTCAAAACGGATAATTTGTACAAAGAGGGAATTCAAAACTTTGATACAGACTTTCAGGAAATATTGAACATTAAAACTCATTACGAGCAAATCTTCACTGAAAAAGGACATAACATTCACTATTTAAGGTTTAGACTCAATGGCGGATAACTCCATTAAAATCAGCGAAAAAAATAAAGATTATTTCGATGCGGTTTTCCAAGTAGTTCGTTTAATCCCAAAAGGAAAAGCAACTTCATACGGCGCAATTTCAAATTATTTGGGAACAAAAAGCGGTGCTAGAATGGTGGGTTGGGCCATGAATGCGTCGCACACCCAAAAAGAGTATGTCCCCGCTCATCGAGTAGTGAATAGAAATGGAATGTTAACCGGCAAACATCACTTTCTATCTCCTACTGCCATGCAAGAGGAGTTAGAAGCTGAAGGAGTAGTAATAAAAGACGATAAAATTCAAAAGTTCAACCTCGTCTACTGGGATCCATCTGAAGAATTGGAATTTGATTAAACTAAGTTAAATTGTACTTGTTTTAGGTAGGAAATACAACCTTAGTAGGCTTAAATTTACCCCATGCAAATAACGTTAGAAAAAATTATAGAAGCACTTTCCTTTGTCGTAGAACCAGACTTAAAAAAAGACATAATTGCGTTGAATTTAGTTTCAAAGATTGAGGTTAAAAGCGGAGTTATTTCTTTTGACCTCAAGATTTCTAATCCAGCAATGCACAATCGCAAGCGCATGGAAGAGGCTTGTGAACACCAATTAAAACGTTTTTTAGGTCCTGATGTAAAAATGGAGGTGACTGTTTCGGCCATGGGTAAAGCGCACGAAAGAGCTCCTGAACACAGAAGTATTCTACCAAATGTAAAACACATCATTGCTGTAGCTTCTGGTAAAGGGGGAGTTGGTAAATCGACTGTTGCTTCAAATTTAGCAGCCGGCCTAGCCATGCAAGGCTTTAAGGTGGGTATGGTAGATGCAGATATTTACGGGCCTTCTGTGCCTGCCATGTTTGATGTGGCTATGGAAAAACCAACTACCATTGAAGTGGACGGAAAAGAATACATAAAGCCTGTCGAAAGTTATGGCGTAAAAATGCTTTCCATTGGATTTTTCTCTTCCCCAGACCAGGCGGTTGTTTGGAGAGGACCTATGGCAACTAAAGCATTAACTCAACTTTTCAAAGATGCCTATTGGGGAGCACTAGACTTTATGATTATTGACTTACCCCCCGGAACCGGCGATGTTCACTTAACCATGGTACAACAAGTTCCCTTAACAGGAGCTATTGTCGTAAGCACACCTCAAGAAATTGCTCTTGTGGATGTTAGAAAAGCATTAGGGATGTTTAGCCTGCCAGAGATTAACGTACCAGTTTTAGGTTTAGTGGAGAACATGGCCTACTTTACCCCACCTGAGTTACCCAATAACAAATACTACATTTTTGGAGAAGGGGGAGCAAAAAAATTAGCTGAAAAGATGAATATTAATTATTTAGCTGAAATTCCTATTATTCAAAGTATCCGAGAGGCAGGGGATGCAGGACGACCAGCAGTATTGCAAGAAACGACTCCACAAGCCATTGCATTTAAAAACTTAGCAACAAAAGTTGCAGAGAAAGTAGGTTTATCAGCTCCAAAAGTCGTTTAAACCCAATAATTGACTATCATTGTTATCGAATTATGGCAACAACTCAAGAAATTAGTGTATTCCAGAAAATTGAAGATGCAATCTCTCAACTTCGTCCTTTTTTAGAAGCGGATGGAGGTGACATTAAATTACTTAGAGTAGAAGATAATGTTGCTAAGGTGCAACTCTTAGGAGCCTGTCATAGTTGCAACATGTCTGCTATGACCCTAAAAGCAGGTATTGAAGAGGCTGTTAAGAAAGTAGCTCCAGAAATTATCAGAGTGGACGCGGTTGAGGAATAAAGATATCAATATCTGAACACCTTCATTGTTTTAAAAAGAACAGTCCTACTCTAGCGATTTTTGCGTTGTCTACTTGTTTTGCAAACCAAACTCAAAAGCCACCTAGTTTCATATTATTAATAAAAAGCGCCACAAGACCATAGATCCATTACAGACTTTTGGTTTAGCGTCTTTTTACCGAGAATAAACTGCGAAACATTAGATCTTGAGTCGATAGACCTTTTTTTAATTCAAATTTCGGCGTCTCCCATAATTACAACAGTTTGTGATTTATAATTAGCTCTTGGCTAAGACCTCCTGATAGGGGAAAATGGTACCCTTGCATAGCAGGTGGGAAGGCTAAAAATGTCCCTTCTTAGTACCAAAAATAAACTTCTTGTGATTCTAAATCAGTTCATAAAAACCCTATTATATGCTACAATACCTCCAATCGATCCGCATCCATTTTTATAAAAACGAACAGCAGAATGGTAAATGCCCACAAAGAAGACCCTCCGTAGCTAAAAAAGGGCAAAGGAATTCCAATTACCGGTGCTAAACCAATGGTCATGCCAATGTTAATCATAAAGTGAAAAAAGAAAATGGCGGCAACTCCATACCCATAAATTCTAGCAAAAGCAGACCGTTGCCTTGAGCACATGAATAAGATACGCAGCAGCAGCGTCATGAATAATGCAACCACAACAAAACTTCCGATGAAGCCCCACTCTTCGCCTATGGTGCAAAAAATAAAATCGGTGCTTTGCTCGGGCACAAAATCATATTTGGTTTGAGTGCCCTTTAAATACCCTTTACCAGAAAACCCGCCTGAACCAATAGCAATCAACGACTGATTTACATTGTAACCAGCACCATATGGATCGGATTCTATTCCCAGCATAACATTGATTCGTTTTGATTGGTGAGGCTCTAAAATGTTATTAAATACATAATCCACACTTTTCACCAAGCCTGAGCAGGAAACAAAAATAATGGTAGAAAAAAGCAAAATCTGTTTCCTTTTTCGATTGAAATAATAGACCAATCCCATCATAACAAAGAGACCAATAATTAACATCCAACCGCCGGACAATTCGAATTCAAAAGGCATTTGGTAAATGTCATTTTGAAAGATGAGTGTAACTACAAAGAGAAAAGCCGTTACCAAGCCGATTAGTAAAAAATTTCCGGATAAGCCTTCCCTAAAAAGCACCAAAATAAATGCTCCGTAGACCAATGCCGAACCTGTATCATTTTGCATTAAAATAAGTACCGCAGGAATTCCAAGGATAGCAGCTGCTGCCAGCTTTGTTTTTAAGTCGGTCATTCGAATGTTGAGCGTACTCAGGTATTTTGCTAAAGCTAAGTTGGTAGCAAATTTGGAAAACTCTGATGGCTGAATCTTAAATCCCCCAATGGCAAACCAAGAGGTTGCTCCTTTAGTGGCTGCGCCAACTAGCAATACAGCAACCAACAGAAAAATGACAAACCCATAAATCAAATACCCAAAAGTGGAAAAAAATCGCTCATCGATAAGCAGAATAACAATTGCTATTATTCCGGCAGTTCCTATCCAAAGTAATTGCTTGCCATATCGCTGAGTGGTATCAAAAATGCTTTCAAATTCTTCGTTGTATACTGCTGCATAAATATTCAACCAACCAGCCAAAACTAAAAGAAAGTACAAGCTTACCGTGAACCAATCTATGTTGTCAATCAGACTTTTACTCCCCCTCATTTATCACAACTTTAGGTGGTATTCCAATTAAATTCCCCTCCAACATTCGTTTTTCAATGAGCGGTCGGGTTATGGTATCTCTCAAATATTCTTCAATTAGCAAGCCCGCAATTGGTGCTGCCCATCGTGAACCCCAATACCCATTTTCAACATATACTGAGAGTGCAATCTTTGGATTATCCTTGGGGGCAAAGGCAATAAACGTTGAATGGTCATCTCCATGTGGGTTCTGCACGGTGCCCGTTTTACCACACACCTGCAAAGAGTCAATTTTAGCTGACGTTCCGGTTCCTTGCTCCACCACTTTATACATTGCTTCTACCACCTCGTTAAAGTATTTCGCCTCTACTCCTGTTTCATTACGTACTATGGTAGAATCAAATTCGGTGATAGGTTGACCATTTATCTCTTTTGCAATATGCGGAGTAATGTAATACCCTCTGTTTGCGATTGCCGCCACCATGTTTGCCATTTGCATCGGAGTAAAACCTAGCTCTCCCTGACCAATCGCCAATGAAAGTATCGTGGTTGAGTGCCATCTTCCCTTTGAATAATATCGATCGTAATATTCTGTCTGTGGAACAAAACCACTCAATTCATTCGGCAAATCTATTCCTGTTTTTTTTCCTAAACCAAAATTGGTAACATAACTCCTCCAAACATTATATCCCTCCTCAGCGGTTGGATAATGGTCAATAATACTTCTGAACACATTACAGTAATAGGCATTGCAAGATGTTTGAATCGAGTATTCTAAGTTAACTGGAGAGGAATGTTCGTGACAGCCCATTTTTCTCCCTCCGAAACTATAGCCTCTATTACAAGAATAAAGCGTGGAAGGTGTCAACACTCCCTCTTGCAGACCAATTAATGCATTGATGCTTTTAAAGGTAGAGCCAGGAGGGTATTTTGCCATTAACGCTCTATTAAACAAAGGGTTTAAACTATCCTGACTCAATTTGCCATAATTTTTGGAACGCTGCCGTCCAACTAGCAGATTGGGATCATACGCAGGCATGCTTATCAAGGCCAATATTTCACCGGTAGATGGATCAATGGCTACAATACTGCCTTTCTTATTTTGCATTAGTTTTTCGCCATATGCTTGCAAGGCTGCATCTATAGTAAGTTTTAAGTTACTTCCAGAAACTGCAGTAGTATCAAATGCCCCATCTTGGAATTTTCCCTTTGGACGATTAAAAACATCTACCATTTGGACCTCTTGTCCTCGTTTCCCACGAAGTACTTTTTCATAGTGCTTCTCTATTCCGCTAATTCCAATGTGATCTCCAGACTTATAATAGTTGTCTTTTTCAATAATTTTTGGACTTGCTTCTCCCACGTAACCAACCATATGAGCAGCTGTTCGCTTAGGGTATGATCTCAAGGTTCTCGTTTGCACAAAAAAACCAGGATAGTTAAACAAGCGCTCTTGGATGATAGCATACGATTTGGCTGAAATCTCCTTCTCAAAAATAGAAGCTTTGTGCCGAGAATATTTCTTCGCTTTATCAAAACGCTCATCAAATTCTTGCTGAGACATGCTTAACAAAGAGCAAAACCCGACAGTATCAAAATCTTCTTTAACAGCTTTTGGCACTACCATTAAATCATAGGCAGCCTCATTGTACACCAACAATTCTCCATGTCGGTCATAAATTAAACCACGAGCAGGGTATTTAACTACTGTGCGCAGCACATTATTCGTAGCATCTAATTTGTAGTGGGTATCAATTACCTGAATATAGAACAGACGAATTAAAAATATAATTCCAACAACCAAGAAAATTGCGCCAATGGTAAACTGTCTGGATTCATATTGCTTCATCTTCTGCCCTCAGTATTGGAACTAAAAACTTGAGCCAATGCTATTAGCAAAAGACTAAAAAGTGAGCTTGCTAAAATTCTTCCAAGTGTATCGAAGAACTCTGTAAATCGAAAAACCTCAACAAAGAATAGGAAAAAATGATGCAGAAAAATACCTATAGCTGCGTAACGTAAAAACCAAAACCAGCCTAGCCCCACAGCTGTAGGTAGAATGTTTAATTCATAGCCATCCCGTGGAGCAAGTATGTTCAACATAAAAGGTCTGGCAAAGCCGAGGAATACGCAAGCCGATGCATGCATTCCCATGGTATCATTAAATACATCAATACTCAAGCCCAGCAGAAAAGCAACTCCAAGAACCAAGGCTTTGTTGGTTTCAATGGGCAACCATAATATAAACAAAATGTATACGAATGGATTAACTGTTCCGCCTAGTTGAATGTTATTCAAAATAAGCACTTGCAGCAATACAAAAAGAATAAATTGAAGTGGGTATGAAAGAACTTTCTTAATCATCGCTCTCCTCCCTTCCTGATTCCAATGCTTTAACTTCTAATGAAGCGTTGTTCTTCAGCACATAGACATAAGACAATTGCTTAAAATCATTCAGCAACCGCATTTTAATTTGATAGAAATTCTCTCCCTCATAAACTTCAAATGTTCTAATTACAGCAGTAGCTAACCCCTCGGGAAAAATACTCGAGAACCCACTTGTAACTACTGTATCTCCCTCGCTTAGGAGCACATGATTTGGTATGTCTTTTAATCCAATCATTCGATAGTCTTTTCCGTTCCACTGCATCGAACCGAAGTACTCCGACTTTTTAAGTTTTACACTAATTTTTGATTCGCGGTGCAATACAGAAACAACTGAAGCGTAATGTTCTGATACATTTTTTATAACACCAACTACGCCATTTGGCCCAACAACTCCCATTCCGTTTCGAATACCACTTGACAAGCCAATACTTAGGGTGAGGTAGTTGTTTTGCTTGTGCGTAGAGTTGTTAATTACCTTTGCCTTTGTGTACAGGTATTTTCGTTTAAAGAGGGTGTCCTTCACGATTATGTTTTCGCCAAACAAACGCTCAAAACTATCCAGCTGCTTTTCTCTCAATCGTATGTTCTCATCCCTCAATGCATCGTTCACTTCTTTTAAATGCACATAGTCACTTAAATTAGCAAATTTGGTATAAACCCCACCTGTAACTTCATTTGTAGAGTTAAGAAAAGAGGAACCCTGAAAATGGTTGTTTTTGAAAATAAGATAAAAAGCTAACACCTCAATGCCCAGAAATAGTAAGAAAAATGAATACTTCCGGATGAAGGCGATTAAGTTTCGCATGTACTGGTTTTACTATTAATTTCGAATCAAAAACGGCAATTTAGCTGAATTTTTCAATGCAATTCCCGTTCCTCTAGCAACTGCGCGTAGAGGATCTTCTGCTACGTGAACTGGAAGCTTGGTTTTCATTGAAATACGCTTATCTAACCCTCTTAACAATGAACCACCACCTGCTAAATACAGTCCGGTTCTATAAATGTCGGCAGACAGCTCCGGAGGAGTCATTTCCAATGCATTTAATATTGCCGCCTCAATTTTAGTAATCGATTTATCCAGTGCATGCGCAATCTCCTCGTAAGACACTTTAATCTCTTTTGGCGTTCCAGTCATTAAATCACGGCCTTGAATTGGGTAGTCATCCGGGGGGTTGTCCAACTCAGGTAAAGCAGAACCTACTTCAATTTTGATTCTTTCTGCAGATCGTTCTCCAATTAATAAATTATGCTGACGACGCATGTAATCGACAATATCATTTGTAAAATCATCTCCTGCTACTCGAATAGACTTGTCGCAAACTATTCCACCTAAAGCAATTACAGCAATTTCTGATGTTCCACCACCAATGTCAATAATCATATTTCCCATTGGTTCCAGCACATCAATTCCAATTCCAATAGCGGCTGCCATCGGTTCGTGAATCAAATACACCTCTTTGCCTCCTGCATGTTCTGCAGAATCTTTTACCGCTCTTTTTTCAACTTCTGTAATTCCCGAAGGGATACAAATTACCATTTTCAACGATGGAGCAAATAAGCGTTTCTTTTGATTGATCATTTTAATCATACCGCGAATCATGTATTCTGCGGCTTGAAAATCGGCGATTACTCCATCTTTCAATGGCCGAATGGTCTTGATATCCTCGTGAGTTTTACCGTGCATTTGCATGGCTTTCTTCCCAACGGCGATTACTTTTCCAGTACTTCTTTCAATTGCGACAATTGAAGGTTCATCAACGACCACTTTGTCGTTGTGTATGATCAAGGTATTTGCCGTACCAAGGTCAATTGCAATTTCTTGCGTAAAAAAATCAAAGAATCCCATAGTTCTTAATGTTTAAAGTGGCGAACACCTGTGAAAACCATTTTCAAATCGTTGTTGTTGCAGTAATCAATTGACAATTGATCTTTGATAGATCCGCCAGGTTGAACTACTGCAGTTATTCCTGCATTTTTTGCTAATTCCACGCAATCTGGGAATGGAAAAAATGCATCGGATGCCATTACGGCTCCATTTAAATCAAATCCAAAGTGATTTGCCTTCACCACGGCTTGTTGCAGCGCATCTACTCGAGACGTTTGCCCTGTTCCGCTTGCTAACAACTGGCCATGTTTTACAAAAATAATTGCATTTGACTTTGTATTCTTTACCAACTTAGCTGCAAAAACCAAGTCGTCTTTTTCTTCTTCTGTTGGCTCAAGCTTAGTTGCTGTTTTAAAATCAGCTTGCATTTCAGTTTGCAAATCTTTATCTTGTACCAAGTAACCGTTTAATGCCGTTCTCACCGTTTTTGAAGCCATTTCCACATCATTCTGTCTAAGAATAATTCTGTTCTTTTTACCTTTCAATACTTCCAACGCTTCCACTTCATAAGACGGAGCAATTACCACCTCGCAAAACAGAGAATGAATCAACTCAGCTGTTGCAACGTCAATGGTTTCATTCGCAATCAAAACACCTCCAAAAGCCGAAACAGGATCTCCTGCTAAAGCTGCAGCATATGCGCTTGACAAACTTTTTCTCGTTGCTATTCCACAAGCGTTATTGTGCTTTAGAATGGCAAAAGTTGGAGCGTCATTTTTAAATTCTGCAATCAAATTTACAGCGGCATCAACGTCTAATAAATTATTATACGACAGTGCCTTTCCATGTAATTTCTCAAACATGGCATCCAAATCACCATAAAATGTACCCTTTTGATGAGGGTTTTCCCCGTATCGCAGAGTCGATGCTTCTCGCTCACTCAATTTCAAGGATTCTGTTTCACCTTCGGCATTGAAATAATCGAATATTTTCGAATCATAATGCGATGAAATATCAAAGGCTTTTTTAGCCAATGCTTTCCGATCAGCCTTATTTGTTTCACCACCTTTCTCCTTTAACAAACTCAACACTTCTGCATATTGTTCTCTCGAGGATACGGTTAACACATCGTTAAAGTTTTTCGCCGCTGCCCGAATCAAAGAAATCCCTCCAATATCAATCTTCTCTATCATTTCCGATTCCGTACCTCCATTTGCCAAAGTTTCTTCAAAGGGATATAAATCCACAATTACCAGGTCAAATTCAGGAATTTCATACTCGGCAAGGTGCTTCTCATCCTCCTCCAAACCTCTTCTGCTCAAAATTCCACCAAACACTTTTGGGTGCAATGTTTTAACTCTTCCTCCTAATATTGAAGGGTATGAAGTAAGGTCTTCCACTCTGTGGATGTTAATACCTAAATTTTCGAGGTACTTTTGAGTTCCTCCTGTTGAGTACATATTTACTCCTAGCTTTTGCAATTGCAACGCAATGGCATCTACACCATCTTTGTAAAACACTGATATTAAAGCGTTTTTTATTGTTTTTATCTCTGACATGAAAGGGTTTACTTATCCTAACAAGCTTAACGATTATCTCAAAATACTGAAAGGATTTAAAGCACCTTTTGAAAGAAGAAATGAACAATTTGAAAGAGTTATCAACGAGGTGTTTTTAAGGCCCAAAATCATTCGTTCAGAGCCCTTGACAAATCTTATAAAACCCACGTTAATAAATCAAAAAATACTATTCATCTATTTAAGAGAAGTTAGAAAAGTAAATGACTGAGGGAAGAATACAAGCGAAAAGTTGAAGGCAAAATACGGGTCCATGGCACAAGAACTGACAAACGCAGAAATCACCCTCGAATTATTTCTTTCAAATTGTTCGTTTTTTCTTTCCTTCAAAACAGCTGCTGCAACTCAATCACTTTCCCCTTTTTTATACAGCAGTTTTCAATCCTAGCAAACGACCTAATTCCTCCATTGCAAGCAGGCCATATTTTTAGGTACTTTTATATAAGCGGTACATCGAAAACAATTTTCTTCCCTTAACTTGGCTTTTTAATTGAAGCAATGCTCTACTTAAGGCTCTTAAAAGAAAGTTTACTCTTTGCAATTGACTCGCTCATTGTCAATAAATTGCGAACCATTCTTTCACTACTCGGAATTACCATCGGAATTTTTGCAATGGTTTCTGTTTTTACCATGGTAGATTCCTTAGAAAACAACGTCCGAAACAGTATATCAAGTTTGGGGGACAATGTTATTTATGTAGCTCAAATGCCTTGGGATTTTGACCCTAATCAGGCATGGTGGGATTACATTCGACGTCCACAACCGGATTTAGATGAATTCAAAATGCTAAAAAAGCAGCTTCGAAATGCGGAATCTGTCGCTATGGTATTGGGCGGCACCAACACTGTTAAATACAAAAATAATTCAATTGAAAATGTGGAAGGAAATGGAGTGACTTCAGAGTACAATAAAATTTGGGACCTAACCATTGAAAAAGGCCGCTACATTACGGACTTGGAAAGTAACAGTGGCAGGCCTGTCACGGTTATTGGTTCCGACATTGCAAGTTCCTTATTCGGAGAAAGCAACCCCTTGGGCAAGAAATTAAAAATAAAAGGGAGAAAGGTGGAGGTCATTGGCGTGATGAAAAAAGAAGGCGAAAGCATAATGGGTCCTTCGAATGACAGAAAAATGTTTATGCCTTTGCAGTTTGCTCGAAACTTTTACAACCTGCGAAGTAGAAATTCTGGCGCTGTGATCATGGTAAAGGCAAAGCCAGGAGCCACGGACGCTTTAACAGATGAATTAACCGGCGTAATGCGCTCTCTTCGGAAACTAAAACCAAAAGTGAATGACAATTTCGCCCTCAATAAGATGAGTATGATTTCTCAGGGCTTTGATCAAATTTTTGGAGTCATTAATGTCGCAGGATTTGTAATTGGCATTTTCTCTATTCTGGTAGGCGGTTTTAGCATTGCCAACATTATGTTTGTTTCGGTAAAAGAACGAACGAGCCTCATTGGTATTCAAAAATCACTAGGTGCAAAAAACTTTTTCATACTCTTTCAATTTCTATTTGAGTCTGTCTTTCTTTGTCTTATTGGCGGCGCGGTAGGTCTGTTTCTTATCTTTTTAGGCACCCTGCTCATGACCTATGTTGCCGACTTTCCAGCAACTTTAGGACTCAACAACATTTTACTAGGCTTCGGACTTTCTGCCGGAATTGGCATTATTGCCGGGATTATTCCTTCTTACCAAGCGAGTAGATTAGACCCCGTAGAGGCAATACGAGCAAACTAGTCCAGATCTATTCCGCACTATTTCCCTGTCCATTTGAATACTCTTCTTTCAAGTTTATTATAGTTCGCCGATACATATTGCTTTGTTGCGACAAAAAAAATTACAAAAAATTGAAAATAAATTAATTTTTTTAAAAAATGCAATTGTCTTATTTTAAATAAAATATAGCTAAAAAACAAACTATTTAACAAATAAAAATTGCTAAATTATTTAACCTTTAGAGCAAAAGATTAAACAATTTTAACAAGTTTATGTTAGGCTCTAAACAATTAAACTTTTTAAATATGGAATTATTAAATGTTCTCGTTATTCCGAAAGATGATCCGATAGCGTTCACTTTCTTTACAAGCTACATGGCGATGCTAGCAGCCTCAATTTTTTTCTTTTTCGAAAGAAGTAGGGTAGATGACAAATGGAAGTTGTCTTTACTCGTATCAGCATTAATTACTTTTATTGCTGCAGTGCACTATTATTACATGCGGGATTATTACCTCGCGACAGGTGAAAACCCTACGGCACTTAGATATATTGATTGGACATTAACCGTCCCATTGATGTGCGTGGAGTTTTATTTGCTTACAAAAGCAGCAGGTGCTAAAATTAGCTTGTTGTGGAAATTAATTGCTGCATCTGTTTTGATGTTAGTTGCTGGCTACATTGGCGAAGCATTTAATCCAGAAGGTGGAGACACTGCGCACTCCGTATTTTGGGGCGTAATTTCAACCATAGGTTACATCTATATTCTTTACACCGCTTGGTTTGGAGAAGTTGCTAAACTTGCTGCAGCTAGTAACAGTGAAATCGTTAAAAAAGGAGTACGAACTTTAGCTTGGTTTGTACTTGCGGGATGGGCTATTTACCCAATAGGATACATGTGTATGCCTGGAGGTTGGTTAAATATCGCATTTGGATGGGGTTCTGAAAATGTTGATTTATTCTACAACATTGCAGATGCCATTAACAAAATTGGATTCGGATTGGTAGTGTATGGTATTGCCATTGCCGCAACGGAACAAAACAAAGCTAAAACAGCTTAAATTTAAGACCCTGCGTTACTAATCGTTACGCAGGGTTTATTTTCATGACCAAAGCCATCTTTTTCTTTATTTCTTGTTTGCTTCTCCTGTTGCCACTCGTTTTTTATGCAGGAGAAATTTCTATGTCTAACCAGTTACTCTTCACAACCCCTTTTCTTTTATTATTTGGCATTCCACATGGGGCAATTGACAATGTTCTTTACTTAAGAAACAATACCATTAAAAATGCTCACTTCATCGCAATGTACCTCGTCTTTGTTGCGTCGAATGTTATTGTTTGGATCTTTTCCCCCGGTATCGCCTATGTCATTTTCCTCTTTCTCTCTGCCTATCATTTTGGGCAATCTCAATTCACCCACTATTTCAACAAACAGCCCCTAAGTCACAAGGCGTTGTATCTTTTTTGGGGAATTTCCATCCTTTCAGGCCTTTTGTATTTCAACATCGCTGAAATTCGCTACATCATGATGAATCATGAAGAGTTTGCAGTATTTAGCCCGTTACATAGGGAAGTTGACATGCTGTATCTGTTTGTTGCATCTACCTTGGTTACAGTTTCTTTTATTATTTACCTCACCGCTAAAAAATTTCTTACCCTGGAGAATATGTTTATGGAACTTCTCGTAATTTCTCTTGTTCTTATTTGCTTTTACTTATTGCCCTTTTTAATTGGCTTTTCGCTGTACTTTATCATTCTCCACTCGTTTAAAGTATTGAAAGAAGAATACCATTTTTTGGACGCAGAAAAAGAGATTAGTTCGCTTCAAAATTTCATCCAACTCATTGCGCCATTTACCTTGTTATCTATTTTTGGCATTGTCTTCCTTTTCGCGTTGATTTACATCGACATTCTCACCTTCTCGTATGGCTATTGCTTGTTGATTGTCATCTCCTCCATTACCTTGCCCCACGTATTTGTCATGAACAAATTTTACAAACTACTATTTAGCAACAAGAAAGCTCCAGAGCTGGTGTAGTTTTTTTTCACAACGAAATTTTAATTATCCCTACTTGCAAAACTACTAGCACTATTCCAGTAGAGGCAATTCGAGCAAATTGAAATCAATTCACAGGAGTCGTATCCATAGAACCCGTTAATGCCTCCACTTCTATTATTGCCTTTGCAACATCTTGCTCATACACTTATTGAAACAGCACAAAATAAACAGCATTAAAAAGCCCGTTTATACCAACCTTACACCCTCCCCAACAAATTCAACGCTTTCACAATTGTTTTCACATGTTCGAAAACCAGGCTCAACCTTCCGTTGCGCTCCTTTAGCGTGCACAGGTTTGGATTTTTCTGTACAAAGTTTAGCACCTTCGTAAACAGTGGAGACTGGTAATACAAAGATTCTTGGTTCGAAATGAAGTAACAAATTAGCTTGTTTTGTTTCAGCACCAACTTTTCAATTCCAACTGCTTTACCCATCCAGCGTAATCGCAGCGCTTGGATCATTTCTTTGGTCGATTCTGGCACTGGTCCAAACCGATCAATCAGCTCCTTTTCAAAACCCTCTAACTCTTCTTCGGTTTCGTAATTATCTAGCTCTTTGTACAAGTTAATTCGCTCGGCAATGTTACTCACATAATCCTCTGGGATTAAAATTTCCAAGTCGGTTTCAATCTGGCAATCGTGCACAAAAGCCGTTTGCAGCTCGTCGTACATGTCTTTGAATTCTGTTTCTTTTAACTCTTGAATGGCTTCATTCAAAATCTTTTGGTACATGTCAAAGCCAATCTCAGAAATAAAGCCACTTTGCTCTGCTCCTAGTAAGTTTCCGGCTCCACGAATGTCTAAATCTTTCATTGCAATTTGGAACCCACTGCCCAAATCAGAGAATTGTTCTAAGGCTTGCAACCGCTTTCTTGCCTCAGGGGTTAAAGAAATCATGGGCGGCGCCAACAAGTAACAAAATGCTTTTTTATTAGAACGCCCAACCCGCCCCCTCATCTGGTGCAGGTCGCTTAATCCAAAATTATTAGAATTATTAATAATGATGGTATTTGCATTCGGAATGTCCAAGCCACTCTCAATAATGGTTGTCGCCACTAACACATCGTATTCGTGGTTAATGAACCTCATCATTCGTTCTTCCAAGTCCTCGCCCTTCAGCTGTCCGTGGCCAGTCAACACTCGAGCATCGGGCACCAAACGCTGAATCATACCTGCCACTTCTTTAATGTTTTGCACTCTGTTGTGAATAAAAAACACCTGTCCTCCTCTGCTAATTTCGTAAGCGATTGCATCTCGAATCAGCTCTTCATCAAAGGTTCGCACCTCGGTTAAAATTGGTTGACGGTTTGGCGGTGGCGTGTTAATTACCGACAAGTCTCGTGCTTTCATTAGAGAGAATTGCAGTGTTCTAGGGATTGGTGTTGCCGTTAATGTCAAGGTATCTACATTCACCTTAAATAATTTCAGCTTGTCCTTCACACTTACGCCAAACTTCTGTTCTTCGTCAATGATCATCAAGCCCAAATCTTTAAACTTAACATCCTTTCCTACAATACGGTGTGTACCAATTAGTATGTCCACCTCACCGCTATTTACTTTTTCTAAGGTGTTTTTTTGCTCCTTTTTTGTTTTAAAACGATTGATATAATCCACCTTAACGGGAAAATCTTTCAACCGAGATTTAAACGTTTGAAAGTGCTGCCAAGCCAAAATCGTGGTTGGCACTAGTATCGCAACCTGCTTGCTGTCACAAACGGCTTTAAAAGCTGCTCGAATGGCAACTTCCGTTTTACCGAAACCTACATCGCCACACACCAGGCGGTCCATCGGCGTAGACGCTTCCATGTCCGCTTTTACATCTTGCGTCGACTTAAATTGATCCGGAGTATCTTCATATAAAAAGGAGGCCTCTAACTCGTTTTGTAAATAATTATCCGGCGCAAAAGCAAAGCCTTTTTTCTGCTTCCGTTCTGCATACAATTTAATTAAATCGTATGCCACCATTTTTACATTCTTCTTGGTTTTTGCCTTAAGCTTTTTCCAAGTGTCAGAGCCCAATTTATCTACAGAAGGTGGCGTTCCATCTTTGCCAACAAATTTAGAAATACGGTGCAACGAATGAATAGAAATGTATAAAATATCTTGATTTCGGTATAGAATTCGAATCGTCTCTTGGGTTTTGCCGTTGGTGGTAATTTTCTCAAGTCCTGAGAACTTACCTACTCCATGATCAATGTGAACAATAAAATCACCGGGAGTTAAGTTGTGTATTTCCTTAAGTGTAATCGCTTGATCTTTCCTTTTGAAACCTTCTTTTAATCTAAATCGGTGGTACCGATTAAAAATTTGATGGTCGGTGTAAATTGCTAACTTTTGTTCGTGGTCCACAAAACCCTCGTGAATAGAAAGCAAGATGGTTTCCATTTCGTGTTCCTTGCCAATGTCTTCAAAAATGGTATAAAGTCGTTCTATTTGTTTGGCATTGTTTGCCACTAAAACATTGTCGATTCCCGCTTCAGTGTTGTCTGCTAAATTTTTACTGAGCAGCTCAAAATTCTTATTAAAAGCGGGTTGAGGAGAACTCTTAAACTCCACTTTCAAATCTTGCTGAAAATATGTTTGCAAACCAAACTCAATGGTATTTAACCTCACAGAAGCACGAATAAACTGATCTTTTGAAATAAATAATTCTTCAGGCGGCACATGACCAATTGGAGAAGTTAGCTTGTCAAATATTTCTTTGTTCTGCGTAAACTGCTGCCCTACTTTATCGCGACAAATGCTAAAATCTTTAAACCAAAACAAGGTGTTGTCCGGCATAAACTGAAAGATTGGCACCCGAGCTTCTTCTAGTATTTTTTGCTGTACGTTTGGTAAAATGGCAATTTTTGTCAGCTTTTTAATCGATAACTGCGTAGCGGGGTCAAACACCCGAATAGAGTCAATTTCATCTCCAAAAAATTCTATCCGATAGGGGTTTTCATTGGCAAAAGAATAAATGTCCATTATCCCACCCCGCACAGAAAACTGACCAGGATCCCCCACAAAGTCAACTCGTTCAAAGAGATATTCATTTAACGTTTCCACCAGAAATTCTACACTCAAGGAATCGTTTAGGTGAATTTCTAAGGTATTTTTTTGAAGGTTTTTCTCAGTAATGACATACTCTGAAAGTGCCTCTGGGTAGGAAACGACAAAGTATTGTTGCTCTCTTGCGCTTATCTTATTCAAAACCTCAGCGCGGAGTTGAATATTCGCGTTATCCGTTTTTTCTATTTCATAAGCCTTGCGATACGAAGAAGGATAAAACAAAGCTCGTTCACCCACCAAGGCTTCCAAATCATTTAAAAAGTAAGCAGCTTCCTCTTTATCCGGCAATACAATGAATTGATTAACAGGCAGATTCATTGAAATTCCGTAAGAAATAAATGCATTCAAACTACCTGCACTGCCCAATAACTGAACATGAGAAAGGGGGTCCTTTCTTAACTTTCCCGCAATAGTAGTAACCCGCTTATCGTTCTGATAGCGGTTTTTCAAATCATCTAATTTCATACCGAATGTAAAAGTAGGGGTATAAAGGTTGAAGAGGGGATTTTGTTTTGGGAAATGTGCAGAATTACATTGAAGTACACTTCAGCAGTCTAAGGAAAAGGTGAGAATAAACACCTTTTTTGAGTCAATTAGCCAAAACAATCGGCTCATCGTGTAGTTTTCAAATCAATTTATCCAGCTATCACTTTCGTATTAAATCTACTACTAATCTTCAAAACTTCACAATTAGCCCAACCGTAAAATTCCGCCCCAACTCATCGGCAAAATAACGTTGGCGGTTCAAGTAATCTCTATACCTCACATTCAACGCATTTTCAACTCCTAAATGAGCTTCTAACCGAGTGCCCTTGAATTGCTTTTCAGCAGAAGCTCTAAACCCCAGCAAATAATACCCCTCAGGAGGAGCTACAAAATCTTGCTCTGCTGCAATATTTCGTTGCTCGAACACATACTTATGAATCATTTGTAACGCTACATTTTTAAGGGACTTCACGTTTGGAATTTGATAACTCGTGGTGGATAAAATGGAGTTACTTGGCAAATTTATTAACGACGTGTTGTCATCAATTTCATTTCCTCGAATGAAACTATAGTTTAATTCGGTCAGCAACTTTTCATTCACCTGATATTTGGTTACCACGTCCAACCCATAAATCTGAGCATCTGTTTGCTCGTAGCGAAAGACTGGAAATGCCCCACGAATGGTCAAGCGAAATTCATCTTGCGCTTGCAAGTACAGGTAGTCTTGAATGTATTGGTGGTACAGCAGTACCTCAGCAAATAACTTTTCCTTTTTCTTGGTTGCGAAAGACAAGGTATTTTTAATGGCATGCTCAGAGTTCAGATTAACATCTCCCTCCTCTATTCCGCTCACCCCTTGGTGCAGTCCATTACTATACAACTCGTTTACTTCAGGATTTCGAGTTGCAAACCCCACATTGTAATTCATAGAAAACTGCTCGCTCCAGACATATTGCATTCCAGCTGAAGCGGTGTAATTCAAATAATTATTCTCAAAATTTAGAACTTCCCTCGGAATGGTAGTCGAAATACTTGCTACTTTCCTGTCCTCTTGCTCTACTCGCGCACCTAGCTCCAACTTCAGCTTATCGAAAGACTTGGCAGCAATAAGGAACGCTCCTTTTTCATCAGATAAATAATTTGGTATCAGAGGTAGAATTCCGGTTTCTGGTACATTTTGATTGTCCACTCGATTAATTTGAATTCCCGATTTTAAGTGCCATTCGTTTTTAAAATAGTAGTGAAATTTTGCTTCAAAAAAATCGCTTTGCTGATCTAAACTGAGCGCTGGCGTATCGTCTCTATCGCCCCTGCGAACATCAAACTCTCTCCTATAATTTAGCTGTTTGGCATACACCAATTCTACCCAAGCGTGCTGCGAAAATACATATTTCGAACTCGCTTTTAACAAATGATGGTTTACCTCTTGCCGAGGATTCTGAATCTCGTACGACAATTCATCGTTGGTAAAAAAGGGCGCTTCACTTTTCAAAGCAGCTTGTAAATCGCTTAAGTTGCCAACATGCGACCCTCTTAGAATTCCGATTTGGGTATTGAAAGAACTGACATACAAATTAGTCGTCCATTTCGAAGTAATTTGCTTCTCAAGTTCCACAGAAAAATTGTATTCCTCTATTCCTGTATTGGATAAAAAATAATCAGGCGTTTTGGCATCGCCACTTTTTTTCAACGTTCCGTTTACTTTCCAAGCCACCCATTTGTGGTATTGCTGCAATTCAACATTCAATCCATTTCCTAAGCCATTTGAATTTAAGAAGTACCTTGCTTTCCCATGCAAGTGTGGATCTCTTTCTGTTTTTTTAGGTTCAACTAAAATAACACTGCCCAAACTATTGCCCATAAACTCTACTGCACCTACCCCCTTAACAACTGTAATTCGATTTGCTAAAAGTGGGTCAATTTCAGGAGCATGATCGCTTCCCCATTGCTGCCCACTTTGCACAATTCCATTGTTTAAAATGGTCAGTCGATTACCATACAATCCGTGCACAACAGGCTTTGCAACGCCACTTCCATTTTTTATGGCAGAAACGCCACTCATCTTTTCTAAGGTTTGTCCTAAGCTTTTCGAAAGCTGTTGGTTAATTTCTTTTGCACCCAAGACCTCTACCTCTTGGCTTTGCGACTCCTGAGCATGGTCTTCAACCATGACTTCATTTAGCAACTGGTTACCGTGTTCCACATAAACAGTCCATATGGTGTCTGCTGTTAGACTAAAAAACAAACTCTGCGTTTCACAACCAATGTGACTAACTACCAGGTGATATTCTCCTGAGCAAAGGTTTTTAATTTCAAAATTTCCAGCACCATCAGAAACCGTCCCTTTCACCAATTCCTCTACATAAACAGATGCAAATTCAATTGGCTTTAGGCTGCCTTTGTCCACCACCTTGCCCTTTATCGTTAGCTCACATGTTTGGGCATGCGAGCTAATCGACAAAAAGAATAAAAATGATAAGAGTATAAATCTACCGAACATTCACAGGAAAAACTACTTCTATATCCGTTTCTCCTCCCGCATTCGTAATGTCTCCGCTACTCACTAACGCTGCATTTTTTGAAGGCTCGTGCCGAAGAACAATGGTCAAACTTCCACCTGTTGTTTTTGATTCAAAGGTGGTGGATAATCCAATTGGGTTGCCATTTTTGTCTTGATCGTTGTAGCTTATGACAAAATCGCCGGAAACCTTTTGATAAAACACTTGATGCTCATCCCCTTCCTCTAGAACCTCCATCGTAATGTTATCTGCAGGAGTTACAAGCTCATTTAAAAACTCAATAGAACCGCTATAGGTGCTGTCCGCATCTACGGTATCAGCTGTTACGATAGGAACATTACCTCCGTCACCATCTAAATCTTGAAATTGAAACACTTTTGCATCACCACCATTTGCTGGAGTTAACGTGTAACGAACTGTTGTTATAACTTCTTCCTCGTTCGGAATCACAGGAACCTCAGGTTCATCGTCTTTGCAAGCAAAGAAAGCAGCAGCTATCAAAAAATACAATACTTTTATTTTCATAATTCTTAAATTTTCGTTTAAAATTTTTGCAAATATATAAAAACTTTGTACTATTGCAACATAGTCGCAACAATATTTAATGAAAAGAAGAAAAACTCCCTCTAAAGAAAAGATTCTCGCCATCTTGGCATCTCAGAGTTACGCAACAAGTCACGAAGCAATTGCAAATCAAATCGATGATATTAACAGGGCAACAATTTATAGAATACTGAATCAATTTTGCGAGGATGGTATTGCCCACCGAATCAGTGCTGAAAATGGCAAGCAATTTTTTGCGCTATGCAAAGACTGTAAAGCAGAGGAGCACCATCACAATCACCTTCATTTTCAATGTAACAGCTGCGAAAAAGTAGAATGTTTTGAAAGCGAAATCAACATTGCTATGCCCAGTGGCTACGCAATTGAAAAGTTTAATGGGTTAATTAGTGGCTTTTGCAATTTATGCGCTCCAGCCTAGCACCCGCAAGCTTTGCCTTTTTTCGAGACACTTAACAACTCTACCTTTTCTTCATTTTCACATACTTTCCACATCATGGTAAATTCTCCTTGATCTGACTTATTTTCCAAGCGGTAAACTGGACAAGGTTTCTTTCGGGTGTTACTTTCAGAAAAGTTAATATCGGAAGTATGTTGAAGCTCCACCCAGCTTTTACCCTCTAAGCCCAAACACTTCAACTGGCATTCTGCTCGTGTCGAAATACTAACGGCTGAACTATCAATCGTCGTCATGATGCGCTTTTCAGGCGTCCAAGTGTTTAGTTCTCGGTCTCCAAAAATTACATATACAATTAGTAATCCAAGGCCAACGCCTATTAAATAAGTTCTAAATCTTCTCCAAAATGTCATGCTACAGGTTTTTTGTTAAATCCCTTTAATGGTGTAAAATTCGGAGAATTCTAATACCTTCCTCCTTTTTTCATAAAAAATATTATGAGACTTTACCATAATTTGATACATTTCTGGGTAAGAACCGAGCAACTGCAATCCAAGATTTGTAAATTTCGATGCAAACGCTAGCTCAAAGTTGCCAAATTTTGGTAACGCTAATAAGCCGCCAGCAACAAGTCTAAATCTTTATACGGCAACCCAAATTCTTCTGCTAAAAATGGATTCGTCAGCATTCCTTTATACAGGTATATTCCGGAACGGACAGATAATATTTTTCGGATGCAATGATCAATCCCGCCCCCTTCTCCTAATTCAATAATCACGGGTGCAAAAATATTACTCAATGCATAAGAAGCAGTTCGTGCCGATCTTGAAGGAATGTTTGGAACACAATAATGAATCACCCCATGTAAGGTATACGTTGGGTTGGCATGCGTTGTCACTCTAGAAGTTTCGAAACACCCCCCTTGATCAATACTAATATCTACAATTACGGAGCCTTCTGCCATGTTCTGAACCATCTCCTCTGTCACAATAATTGGTGACCGACTCTTTGGGGAACGCATGGCACCAATGGCTACATCCGCATGCTTTAAAGCGTTTGCAATTACTTTTGGCTGAAGTGTAGAGGTGTACACTCTCCGCCCTACCACATCTTGTAATCGTCTTAATTTTGAGATGTTATTACTAAACACTTTTACCGAAGCCCCCAAGCCTAAAGCTGCTCTAGTTGCAAACTCTGCAACAGCTCCTGCACCAAAGATGACTACCTCAGTTGGTTTCACACCAGAAATCCCTCCCATCATCAACCCTTTGCCCCCATTCACATTGCTTAAATATTCGGCAGCAATTAATATAGAACTGTTTCCAGCAATTTCACTCATTGCTCGAATAACAGGCAAACTACCAGTAGTATCTTTAATGTAGTCGTAAGCTATGGCAGTGACTCTCTTTTCAATTAGTTTCTTTAAAAAATCTTTTGGCTGAACCGGTAATTGCAAAGCAGAGATTAACGTCTGTCCGTGTTGCATTAACTCTAATTCGTCTGGTGACAGGGGTTCCACTTTTAAAATAATGTCCGCCTTGTACACTGCCTTCGTGTCATAGGCAATTTGAGCTCCAGCTTCGCTGTAGTCGTTGTCCGAAAAATTTGCCTTTTCTCCTGCCTTTGACTCAATAAGCACCTCGTGACCATTATTTATCAAGAGTTCTACATCTTGTGGAACCAACGGAACTCTTCTTTCTTGTAAAGAGGTTTCTCTTGGAACACCAATAAATAAACTATTGCTCTTTGTTTCAACCGCTTTTAATTGCTCTTGAGGGAGCATTCTTGTTGCGGCCTGAGCCAATGATTTTACTACGTCTTCGGACATTAATTGATTTGGTTAATGAGGAATTTTCGTCCCCCTTTTGCAATTGATATATGAACTTCAAGTCTTTTCTCAGGCAATACACTTTCTATTTTCGATGGCCATTCAATTAAACAAAGATTTCCCCCGTAAAAATAATCTTCTACTCCCATGTCAAAGGCTTCCTCTTCAGACTCTAAACGATAGAAGTCGAAATGAAAAACAGTTTGACTATCAGCTGATTCATATTCATTTACAATTGAAAATGTTGGAGAAGTAACAGCGTCTTTTATTCCCAGAAAATTACACATATTTTTAATTAGTGTAGTCTTGCCTGCACCAAGATCGCCTCTAAAAGTCACAATCCTATATTCTTTTGCAAAATCAAGGATAACCCGAGAAACTTTTTCCAACTCATTTTCAGTCGCTAGAATTTTCATACGCTGCTACTTTTTAGGCGAAAGTTGAACAATCGGTATCATCATCTCCTCCATAGAAATGCCTCCATGCTGAAAAGTGTTCTTGTAATAATTTACATAGTGATTGTAGTTATTTGGATAAGCGAAAAAAGCATCTCCCTTTGCAAAAATAAACGACTGGCTAACATTCACTTTTGGCAACCTAGCCAATTCTGGTTTGGAAATAGCTAATACGTCAGCTGCTTTGTACGTCAAATTTTTACCTTGCTTGTACCTCAAATTGGTATTCACCGTTTTATCTCCAACAACCTTCGAAGGCTCTTTTACTTTTATCGACCCATGGTCCGTTGTAATCACAACCCTTCCACCTCTTGCAGCAATTTCTTTCAAGGCTTCTTTCAATGGCGAATGCTCAAACCAAGATATGGTCAGTGAACGATATGCCGCCTCATCTTCAGCCAATTCTTTTATAATATCGGTATCCGTTCTGGCATGAGATAACATGTCGATAAAATTGTAAACAATGACGTTAAACGCATTATTCATCTGGTTCGGAATCTCGCTTACTACTTTTCTTCCATAATTGGGGTTTAATACCTTATTGTAGGCAAACCTTGTGTCTTTCCCCAATCGCTTAAGTTGGTGCCCTATCAACTCTTGTTCGTTCATATTCTTGCCGCCTTCATCTTGGTCGTTCAGCCACAGTTTTGGATACATTTTTTCAATGTCCAAGGGCATCAACCCCGCAAACAAGGCATTTCGCGCATATTGAGTAGTGGTTGGGAGGATACTCATGTAGGTTTCCTCACTGTCGATCCAAAACATTTCCTCTACTTGAGGTTTCAATAATTGCCATTGGTCCAATCGCAAATTATCAATGACAATTAAAAAGGTCGACCCTTCCTTTTGAATAAGCGGGAATACTTTTTCTTTGAAAACATTGTGCGACATTAGCGGAGCTTCTTCAGGAAACTCCATCCAATCCAAATAATTATCCTCCACAAAGCGGGCAAACAACTTCCCTGCTTCCTCTTTTTGTGTGTTCAGAATTTCTGACATTCCAGTATCTTCCGACTTCTCCAATTCGAGCTCCCAGTAAATCAACTTTTTATATACATCTTCCCAATCCTCATAGTCCATATTATTATGAAGACTCATGCCTATGTTTCGAAAATCTTGTTGATAGCCTATGTTTGTTTTTTCACTCACTAAACGCGCAGTGTCAATATGCTTTTTAATCGTCATTAGAATCTGATTCGGATTAACAGGCTTGATTAAATAATCTGAAATTTTCGCTCCAATAGCATCTTCCATAATCGACTCCTCCTCACTTTTGGTAATCATAATTACCGGCAGTGAAGGACTCATTGTTTTGATTTTATTCAAGGTTTCTAAGCCAGATAAGCCAGGCATGTTTTCATCTAAAAAAACCAAATCATAGCGATTCTTTTCAATCAAATCTAACGCCTCATCGCCGCTAGTTGCAGGAGTTACTTCGTAATTTTTAGCCTCTAAAAAAATGATGTGTGGTTTTAAAAGAGCAATTTCGTCATCTGCCCATAGGATTCTTATCTTCGTCATTCAGTTTTGTTTTGATTGCAAGTAAAGTGAAAATGGCCAAAGCTACAATTCACACTTGCTAAAATTAGTTAAATCTAAATCGCTTGAGAAATAGTAAATACAATAAAAAGAAGATCTTTAACGACCCTGTTTATGGGTTTATTTCATTGCCCTTCAATTTAATTTTCGATATCATTGAACATCCTTTTTTTCAACGACTTCGAAGAATAAAACAATTGGGCTTAACCCACTTAGTTTATCCCGGAGCATTGCACACAAGGTTTCACCACGCTATGGGCGCCATGCATCTTACTATGAAGGCTCTAGATGTGCTTGAATCAAAGGGACAAAAAGTAACTAAGAAAGAACGGAAGGCTACTTTAATTGCCATCCTTTTGCACGATATTGGTCATGGCCCGTTTTCACATGCTTTAGAATACAGCATTGTGGGCAATGTTACCCACGAAGATATTTCTAGTTTTTTCATGCAACGTTTAAACGAAGAATTTAAGGGAAAGTTATCGCTTGCCATAAAAATATTCGAAAACCAATACAAGAAGCCATTCTTGCACCAACTAGTCTCCTCTCAATTAGACATGGACCGCTTAGATTACTTGCGAAGAGACAGTTTTTTCACAGGAGTTTCTGAAGGAGTAATAAGTTCCGAACGAATTATCTCCATGTTAAATGTAGAAGAAGGCAATCTGGTAATAGACGCAAAAGGTATTTATTCGATTGAGAAATTTATTATTGCCAGGAGATTAATGTATTGGCAAGTTTATTTACATAAAACGGTACTCTCTGCAGAACGTTTAGTGGTCAATATTTTAACTCGATCAAAAGAATTAGCCTTAAGTGGAGAGGACTTGTTCTGCACCGACGCATTACGATACTTTTTATACCACAACCACGATAAACATTCGTTTGAGAACAATACTGAAACGTTAATTCGCTTTTCAGAATTAGATGATTTTGACATTACAGCTTCCATAAAGATGTGGCAAAACCACTCAGACCGCATTTTAAGCAGTTTATGTAAATCTTTGGTAAATCGCAATTTGTACAAAATCGATATTCGCAAAAATCCATTTTCAAAAGCAGAAGTAGATGAGCATTTAAAAGAGTTAGCAGGAACGGCGGGAATTCGCGGGAAAGAAGCAAGCTATTTCATCTTCACCGACTCCATTAAAAATAATGCCTACAACCCCAAAAAAGACAAAATTAATTTACTATTCAGAAATGGGGAAATAAAGGACATCGCAGCAGCAGCAGACCAACTGAATATAAATGCATTAACGGAAGAAGTGGTCAAGCACTTCATTTGTTACCCCAAACAAATTATGGTTGATAACTTGAAAAACAACTAACCGAAGCCTACTTTAAATATTTATTACTTTTGAACCATGGAATTTTCGGCCGACCAAATCTCTGAATTACTACAAGGAACAGTAGAAGGAAGTGGAGAAACAAGTGTTTCTACCCTTTCAAAAATTGAAGAAGGCAAGCCTGGTTCGCTGTCCTTCTTGGCAAATCCAAAATACACAGAGTACATTTACGATACGCAAGCTTCAATAGTAATAGTTGGGAACGATTTTATTGCTGAGCACCCCCTTAAACATAACCCAACACTTATTCGAGTTGCGGATGCCTACGGAGCCTTTGGTAAATTACTTGACATGTACAATCAAGTAAAAAACAATAAAGTTGGCATTGCTAAATCTGCTATCATTTCAGAAACAGCAAGTATTGGCGAGCACGTTTATTTGGGTGAAAATGTTGTAATTGGTGACCATACAACAATTGCGGACGGCGTTAAAATATTTCCAAATTCGTATGTTGGAGACAATGCTTCCATTGGAGCCGGCACTACTATTTTCGCAGGAGCTAAAATCTATTCTGAAACCCAAATTGGGAAAGAATGTGTGATTCATTCCGGAAGTATTTTAGGAGCCGATGGATTTGGTTTTGTTCCAAACAGCGAAAATAACTACAAAAAGGTTCCTCAAATTGGCAACGTAATTATTGAAGATTATGTTGAAATTGGAGCCAATACTTGTGTTGACCGAGCAACTTTAGGATCTACCTACATTAGAAAAGGAGTTAAGTTGGATAACTTAATTCAAATTGCCCACAATGTAGACATTGGAGAAAACACCGTAATTGCCGCACAAACAGGAATTGCTGGTTCTACCAAAATTGGCAAAAACTGCATGATTGGCGGGCAAGTTGGAATTGTAGGTCACATTAAAATTGCAGAAGAAGTAAAGATTGCAGCGCAAAGTGGCATCGGCAACTCAATTGAAGAAAAAGGAGCAATTGTTCAAGGATCTCCATCTATTCCTATCGGAGATTTCAAGAGATCATATGTAATGTTTAGAAAGTTACCTAGTTTGGTTAGCCAAATTCAGGAACTAGAAACCCAGTTGAAAAAATTAAAATCTGCTTCAAACTAGTTTATGAGCACGAAACAAAAGACTATTAAAAACTCTATTTCACTAAATGGAGTTGGATTACATACAGGTGAAAAATCGACTGTTACCTTTAAAACAGCACCGGAAAATCACGGCTTTGTATTTCAGAGAGTTGACTTAGAAGGACAGCCAACTATTAAAGCTGATTGTGATTTAGTTGTTGATACATCGAGAGGAACTACCATCGAACAAAACGGAGCAAGAGTTCATACTACTGAACATTTATTAGCCGCAGCTTACGGATTAGAAATTGATAACTTGTTAATTGAGATTGATGGACCTGAAGTTCCAATTTTAGACGGCAGTGCACGTTTTTTCTTAAAAGCGTTAAAGGATGCGGGAATTGAAGATCAAGAAGCGGAAAAAGATTACTTCGTAATTGAAGAAAACATCACGTACGAAGATGTAGACCGTATGACCGAAATGTTAGCAGTTCCGCAAGATGAGTTTCGTTTGACGGTAATGGTAGATTACAATTCACCAACACTTGGAACACAGCACGCTCACATGTACCACTTAGGTGAATTTGAAGAAAACATTTCCATGTGTAGAACCTTTGTTTTCCTGAGAGAGTTGGAATTCTTGGCGAAGAACAACCTTATAAAGGGTGGCGATTTAGATAATGCAATTGTATTGGTTGATCATATTCCACCACAAGAAAAACTAGATGAGATTGCAGAACTATTGGGTAAACCCAAAATTGCAGTCACCGACACCGGCGTTCTTAATAACTTAAAACTACATTTCCAAGATGAGCCTGCAAGGCATAAATTATTAGATATTGTTGGTGATTTAGCATTAGTTGGCCGCCCAATCAAAGGACATATCTTGGCCGCTCGTCCGGGACATAAAGGAAATGTGGACTTTGCTCGAATCATAAAAGCAGAAATTAAAAAACGTGAAAAAGCTTGTCCTAAATTTGATTTGACTGCGGAACCTGTTTACGATATAAATAGCATTGAAAAAATTCTACCGCATCGCTACCCGATGTTATTGGTAGATAAAATTATTGAGCTAAGCGATACGCACGTAGTTGGAGTGAAAAATGTAACCATGAACGAGCAGTTCTTTCAGGGCCATTTCCCTGGAGCACCGGTAATGCCGGGTGTTTTAATCATTGAAGCAATGGCTCAAACTGGTGGAATATTAGCACTTAGTACAGTACCTGATCCAGAAAATTACCTTACTTACTTTGTAAAAATTGACAAAGTAAAATTCAAACAGAAAGTAATTCCCGGTGATGTATTAATTTTTAGATTAGATTTGTTACAACCTATTCGAAGGGGAATGGTTTTAATGTCAGCCAAAGCTTATGTTAACGGAAAAATAGTTGCAGAAGGAGAGTTAATGGCGCAAATTGTAAAAGAAAAATAATGGAGCACGCTTATATTCACCCAGATGCTAAAATTGGTAAAAACGTTACCATTGATCCCTTCACCTACATTGCAGGGGATGTTGTAATTGGCGATAATACTTGGGTTGGCCCTAACGTTACCATTATGGATGGCGCTAGAATTGGCAATAACTGCAGAATATTTCCCGGTGCTGTTATTTCAGCAATACCCCAAGATTTAAAATTTCATGGGGAAATAACTACAGCCGAAATTGGGAATAACACAACGATTCGTGAATGTGTTACTATTAATCGTGGAACATCTGACAGAAACAAAACTGTTGTAGGTAACGACTGCCTGTTAATGGCCTATGTGCACATTGCTCACGATGCTTTTATTGGCAACAATGTAATTTTAGCCAATACAGCTAACATTGCAGGGCATGTAACCATTGAAGATCACGTAATTTTAGAAGGGGTAGTTGCCGTTCAGCAGTTTATTAGAATTGGCGAGCACTCATTTATTGCCGGTGGCTCTTTGGTTCGTAAAGATGTTCCTCCATTTGTAAAGGCTGCTAGAGAGCCGTTGACTTATGCGGGCATAAATGCTATTGGTTTGCGTAGGAGAGGTTACCAAACAGCTACAATTAGCCAAATAGAAGACATTTATCGTCACATTTTTGTGCATGGCACAAATGTTTCCAAGTCGATTGAAGAAATCAAAGCTTCCATTGAAGATTCGCCAGAAAAAACACAAATTTTAAATTTCATAGAAGGTTCTCAAAAAGGAATTATTAGAGGCCCATTAAGTTAATTCGGCCGTAGTAGAGAAGAAAGATGAACATTCAAATTCAGTCACTTTCAAAGCGATTCAACAAAGAATGGATTTTTCAATCCCTTTCATTGAATCTTGAGTCTGGGGAGACCATTGGGATAATAGGAGCCAACGGAAGTGGAAAATCAACTTTTATCAAATTAGTTTCTGGCGCAGAATTGCCGTCAAAGGGGGAAGTAAGATATTACAGCTCCAATTCAGAGATTGAGGCAGCCGACTTATATAAGTCATTAAATTTTGCAGCACCATACATTGATTTAATCGAAGAGCTAAGTTGCAAGGAATTAATTGACTTCCATCTCAACTTCAACTCATTCCGAGACGGTTTAACAGCTGATGCATTTATTGACTTAGTCTATTTAAGGGATGCAGAGCATAAGTTTATCAAAAATTTTTCCTCAGGAATGAAACAGCGCTTGAAACTTGGCTTGGCCATTTGCAGTGAATCGGAATTATTACTTTTAGACGAACCCTGCTCCAATTTAGATACAAAAGGGGTAGAATTGTATCATTCCTTGATGCAGCATTACAATCAAAATAGAACGACAATTATTGGTTCAAACGAACAAAAGGACGAACTTTACAAAATCGAAAAAACACTAAGAATCACGGATTATAAATACTAATTCCAAGTGTAATCTCTATCTTTGATTCAATACATTTAAATTATGGCAAATACTTCAGATTTTAAGAACGGACTGTGTATGAATTGGAACAACGATTTATATAAAATCCTTGAATTCCAACATGTAAAACCAGGCAAAGGACCCGCTTTTGTGCGTACCAAAATGCAAAGTTTAACCTCAGGTAAAATCATCGACAATACGTTTAACGCAGGCGTAAAAATCGAACAAGTTCGAATTGAAACAAGACAATATCAATATCTTTTTAATGACGATAGCGGTTATCACTTCATGAATACAGATGATTACGAGCAGACCTTCTTGCCAAAAGAAATGATCAATGCCCCCCAATTCTTAAAAGAAGCAGACATGGTTGACATCATGTTCCACGCTGAAGAAGAAAAACCTCTTTCTTGTGATTTACCTGCTTTTGTAAATCTTGAAATTACGTTCACCGAACCTGGTATAAAAGGTGACACGGCAACAAATACGACCAAACCTGCAACCGTGGAAACAGGGGCGGAAGTTAGAGTTCCATTATTTATTAATGAAGGAGACCGAATTCGTATCGATACCAGAAATGGGTCGTATTGTGAGCGTATAAAATCATAAGCCATGAAGCTAGGGAAAACTTTTACTTTATCAGACATTGCTTCGCTGATAGACTCCCCTTCTAAGGGGGACGACAACCTTGCTGTAACTGGAATCAATGAGATTCACCGGGTAGAGCATGGAGATATCGTATTTGTTGACCACCCTAAATATTACGACAAAGCACTCAAATGTAGTGCTTCCGTGGTGCTAATTAATAAAGAAGTAGAAGTTCCTTTAGGGAAAGGTATCATTATTTGCGAAGACCCTTTTAGAAGCTTCAACTTTATTCTAAACTACTTCAATCCATTTGTTTTTTCTGAGGTACAGCAAGAACAAGCAGAGATTGGAGATGGAACAAAAATCCACCCCTCTGTAAGCATAGGAAAAAACGTAAAAATTGGTAAAAATTGCCTCATTTTCTCCAACGTTAGCCTCTTAGATGATGTTACTATTGAGGATAATGTTATTATTCAAGCCGGAACCGTAATCGGCTCATTTGGTTTCTATTATAAAAACAGAGGTACTCATTTCGATCGTTTAAATAGTAGTGGAGCAGTTTTAATTGAGAAGCATGTTGAGATTGGAGCAAATTGCACTATTGACAGGGGAGTTACCGCTGTTACAACAATTGGCGAAGGAACCAAAATTGATAATTTAGTTCAAATAGGTCATGATACCGTTATCGGTAAAAAATGTTTAATTGCCGCACAAGCGGGAATTGCAGGTTGTGTTGAGATTGGAGACGAGGTTACCATATGGGGGCAAGTAGGCATTGCCAGTGGTATCTCTATTGGAGATAAAACAACCCTTTACGCGCAAAGCGGTGTGGGTAAAACACTAGTAGGGAATAAAACATACTTTGGCAGCCCTGTGGACGAAAGTCGAACAAAATTTAAAGAAATGGCAATGGTCAAACGTCTTCCTGAACTTTTTAGTAAGTTCAATAAAGAATAACAGAACTTGGAAAAAGACGGGTTAAAGGAAAGCTTCAACACTCAAAATCGAAGTTAGATACCGCACAGAATATCGCCCAGGTAATTAATAGTGCTTCTCCTGACGAACGTCTCTTCTCAAATCACTTCTTACAGAGAATATAAACGTTACGGAAGTATCTGGAAAAAAACAGCACTTAAAAGCCGAGGAAATTACTTCGATTTTACCTGACAAACAGGGTCTTTCCGAAATTTCGAACTCATTAAACACCCTTGTTAAATAAACAATAACTACAAGGAATTAGACGAAGATATTACTTTTCTAGCTGCTCAGTTTCTTTAGCTAAGAATTTTTTCGAATGCAAGTCAATGGCTACAATCATAGCTATAAAAGACCAAAACGGAACACTTGCTTTATCTGTATCCAAGAAATTATTAAGCGTTCCATTAATTATATACGAGGTAAATGCAAGTATAATAAAGAAGACAATCGTTCTCAATTCTCCTTTGGGCAATCTGTAGTACAACAAAGATGCCCGGTAATAAAACACTACTAAAATAAACACAAAAGTCAATCCACCGAATAAGCCCGCTTCTGCAAGTGGCCCTATAAATTCAGAATGGGCATTCCCTCCATCTCCAGCATTTGTACTGATGATCGTAACGTCTTCAGATGACTGGAATGGGGCATATTGAAATGCATATGTGCCAGGACCCCAACCTAAAATTGGCTTCCGTCTGAACATTTCTATGGCAGAATTCCACCGATTTATTCGTTCCAAATTCGAAGCATCTGTAGAAATATTTGTAATGGACTGAACATGTTCTCCCAAATTTTCTGAAGTAGAATCCTGTTCATTTTTTTCCAATTTGTTTATAATATCCGTCCAAAAAATTCCTGTAAAAACCAACACTAAAGCAGTAGCTGAAAGCACAAAACTACCTCTCAGTCGAAGTAAATAAATTAAGGAAACAGCGAAAGCAACTAACAAACTAATCCAAGCAGCCCGGCCGTAAGAGAAGATAATTCCCATGGCCAAAACGACAATCATTAATGCCGAAATAACTCTGTACTTTTTATAGCGTTTGAGCATAAATAGCATCACCATAATGGGGAACATCATGGCCACAACTGCCCCATAAACGGTATGGTCTTTAAAGAACGGCTGCATCACCCAATGAGCAGGGCGTTCTGCGAAACCATATTTACTGTGGTGCAGAAAGGTATACAGTGCTACGCAAGCAAGCGGAATTAAGTATAACCAAAAAAATAATCGAATATTTTCAACCTTTTTAAATAGCTGGGTCGCAATGAAATAAAATGCAATAATAAACCAAAGCCTAGCCAACAAAAACTTTAAAGAAACAAAAGGCATTGTGCTGGTCAACGTAGTAATAATAATCCACGTTAAGTTAATAAGAATAGCTATGGTGATGGGGTGCTTTAATACCGCCATGTCATACTTTCTGTCGTAGAGCACTCTTAAAATAAAGATGAGCATTACACCGAATAACAGCGGTTCCGTGGGCAGAAACATGCCAACACCTCCAAACTCTAGCGCTTCTAGGTTTAACGAAAGAGGTGTGGTGAAAACAATGAACCACATTAACTTATCCGTAGCAACGAAAGCCATAAATAACAGAACGATAGCAAAGGGTATAATTGCAAACCAATACTGTTCTGATGCTATTAGAGCACTATTGATCATGATGAACAAAAAGCTCAAGATCAATACCCAATTTGACTTTAACTCTTCAGACATCTTATTTTTTTTGGTAACCTAGAACCAATAATAAAACAAAAGTAAAACCCATTGATGCCATCACTGCGGTAACAAATATTAGCCAACGAATTGGATATGATTTTTTGTCGGACACTTCGGGTTTCACTAGAACATTAGAATACGTTTGAATTTTATTCAGATTTTTTATCGCATTCTCATATGCCATCATCCGATCCATGTAATCTTCATTCACAAAATTCAATTGCGCGTGATAATCATGGTACTGGCGACCATATTTTTGCAGGTTCTCATACAATGTCTTTGCTTCATCAAAATCTTTCCCTTTTTTACCTGAAAGCAAGAAATCCATATATTTCTCCGTTACCCTTTCGGATTGAGTGATGTAATCAAGAATTCCGTAGGTTGTACTAATCTCTCTGATTTTATTTTCCAAACTATCCAGATGAACTTTTTTGTTGTCCATCATTTTCTTGTTAATGACAACAATTTCCTGGTATTTTTTTCTCTCGGTTCTTCGAATAATTCTGTTCAACTCTTCAATAATCTCGGCAGCAATATCTCTTGCTTTCTCAGGGTCAGTCGACAATGTGTTAATTCTAATCGACTCGAACCTTGTTTCCTCAAACGTAATGTGCTCTGCGTAGGTCGCATTCATCAACGTGCGCTTATTAACGTCATCTTGATTTATATCGTACTCATCGTAAAGGTTAAACTTTTGGACAATATGATCTCTTAATTCATTAGATTCCAAGTACTGCTGCATCTGCTCCAATCCATTTTCCTCTGCGTATTGCCCTAGGTTAGCAGGATAAATAACAGCTTCAGACTTGTACTTTGGCGAAATAAATTGCGGCATAGAAAAAACGATGGCGAAAACACCTGCGATAGCGCCTATTGCGAGTAAAAGCTTCCATTTTTTAACTGCAAATTGTACGATTTCTATATTGGATTTCATAGTGGTCTTGGTTTCTAATTTTTCCATCTTATGCCTTTGGGTCAAACAAGATTAAGACAATCATGGTGAACAAAAATGTTGCAATTGTCGAAGCGACAACAATTAGCCAACGTATTGGATAACTTGCCTTTTCTGAAGGGTAAGCTTTATTGACAATGAAAGTCTGGTCTATAGTTGATTCGGCATTTACCCTAGCTTCCGTGTATACTTTTCTCAAGTCACTTAATTTTTCACGCTCATATTCCATTTGCAGAATCAGACTCAAATACTTTCCACCATATTTTGAAATGGTATCTAATTTGTTTTCCAATGCTTCAGCAGCAGTATTATTTCCTTTTACCAAAGCCGCTCCATATTGATTGCTTAATACCTCCACTTGCGTTTCATAGTCTTGCACGCCTTTAGCCCTAATTTGATTCAGGGTGTCTTCCATTCGATTGATTTCACTTACCAAACTTTCGTACTCCTTTTTTACAATTATAAACCCCTGTTTAGCAGCTTTTTGCAACATATCATTCCTTACCTCGTCTACTTTCTTTGTAATTTCATTGGCTATTTGAGCAGCGTATTCCCTATCGGTATCATAAACCTCTATTTTTACCGACATAAACTTTGTTCGATAAAAGTCAATGTTTGATGTATACTCCTCGTACAACTCTGTTCGTCGATATTCTGCCTCAGGGTTAATATTATAATGGTTCATTAAATCGAACTTTTTTATAATATAATTTCGAATCGTATCAGAGTTGAGCAATTGTATTAATTGTTCTGCTTCTTCTTCCTGGCCGAACTCCAAAAAATCTTTTTCCTTGTAGTTTTCGTCATTCAACAAAGCCCTTGAAATAGAGGTTGTTGTTGAAGGAAACAATACAACTGACGATTCATATTTATCTTCAATTAAAAGAGAAAATATAATGGAAGAAATGAATGCCAATACAGAGGTAATGAGCAGCACATTCCTTCTTCTTCTTAGAAAGTGGAATATGCCATTTGAATTAATATCATACGACTGATCGTTCATAGCTGGCTCTTATTTTTAAAGTTGTCAAATTTAGTGAAAAACAAAGTGAGGCAGCCATCCTTTTCAGGTTGAATAATTTACTAAACATACGCTTCGTATTCAATAGCTTGAAAAACTAAGACTAAGACCGTGACCTTTTAGTTGCAAGCAGGTTAAATAACTTATGCCAATACAAATCTCGCTGTATTTCTTGTCCTTTGCTCCAACAATACGGCTCTGCCCTTCAATAAATCAGAAATAATTTGATCTGTAAAATGACGAATTGTAATTAATGTCGCTCCTACATTATAGACAACTTTATATTTTTTGGAAACTACTTTTTGCAGTTGTTCAATTTTTGAGTGGTCATAATCAAATACCACAGTAAAGCTGATTGCCGAATTCTGCAAAATATTAACCGATAAACCAATATTTGAGAATGATTCAAATATTTCAGAAAGTTTACGCTCGTCAATAAAGTCAAAATCTCTTGAACTAAACGAAACCAAAATCTGATTCTCTTTGTGAATATAAGAAGGTATTTCGCGATCCCTGGAAGAGTTCCCATCAATGATACTTCCACTTGCTGTTGGGTTTTTAAATGACTTAACAAAAAGTGGAATCTGTTTATTTTCTAAAGGTTTTACAGTTTTAGGGTGAATAACAGACGCTCCATAATAAGCCAATTCAACTGCTTCTCGGTACGAAATATTCTCTAGCTTAACCGTTGATTCATAATATTTAGGGTCTGCGTTTAACATCCCCTCTACATCTTTCCAGATCACAACCTCCTTCGCATTCAAGGAACTAGCAAATATTGCGGCAGAAAAATCAGACCCTTCTCTTCCCAAAGTTGTGGTAAAGTTTTCCGAACTAGAACCTATAAACCCTTGTGTAACAACGATCCTATCGCTCAGCTTACTAAACTTTTGTTGCATCAACCGTTCCGTTTCCTCCCAATCAACCTTAGCTGCCTGATACGTGTTATCCGTTCGAACTACATCTCTAGCATCAATCCAACTATTTTTAACCCCAATTAGCCTTAAATATGCTGTAAGTAGTTTGGTGGATAACAACTCCCCTAGCCCAATAAGCTGGTCGTACTCAAAACCTGGAGTCCCTATTGGTTCATCTTCAATCTGCCACTCCGCCTCAACAAAGGTATTGTGTAACTCTTGAAAAACAGGGTCTTTCTTATTCTCAAACAGGTCATTACAAACAGCGAAGTGAAATGATTTTATCGCTTCTAACTGCTTAAAAACTCCCTCATCTCTATTTAGGTGCAGTTGTAACAATACTTCCAAAGCATTTGTTGTCTTTCCCATCGCGGAAACTACTACAATGAGCTTTTCGTCTACGTAACTCTCAATTATCCCAGCTGCATTTTTAACTCCCTCAGCATCTTTTACAGACGCTCCTCCAAATTTAAAGACCTTCATATGTTACAAATTGATGTTTTGAAGTTGCTCCTCTGTAAACCTTCCATTGAACCAAGTTCCGTCAAGTTCTGCTTGGTATGATTTATAAAAGTCAATTGCAGGGGTATTCCAATCTAATACTTGCCATTCCATTCTTCCGCTATTCTTTTCTTTTGCAAAACCAACTACCGATTCAAACAACGCTTTCCCTGCTCCAATCCCTCTTTTTGACTCGGTTACAATTAAGTCTTCCAAATAAACACATCTACCTTTCCAGGTAGAATATTTTTCATAAAAAATAGCTATCCCAATGATTTCATCCCCTTGCTCTGCAACAAAAAGCTCATAAATACTATTTTCCCCAAAGCCATCTTCCTCCAAGTCTTTTAGGCTAACAACCACTTCTTCAGGCGCTTTCTCGTATTCTGCTAATTCATGAATCAACTCTAATGTCCTTAGACAATCTGCTTTACAACCTTTTCGAATGACAAAATCCATTATTTTTAATGCAAATTTAGTGATACAAGTGTGAAATAAATAGCACTATTTTGCCTTTAGTAAACCTTTGAATTTTACGATATTTGCCGCCTTGAAGCCAAATAAATCAAATATACCATGCCAGGAATTAAAACGCTGAGTGAATTTATTATCGAAACACAGGATGATTTCCCTTTTGCAACTGGAGAATTAACAAGGTTGTTGAACGACATTGTTATTGCTTCAAAAATTGTGAATCGGGAAGTTAACAAAGCTGGATTAGCTGACATTTTGGGGGCGACAACGCAAGAGAATATTCAAGGAGAAACACAACAAAAACTAGACGTTTTTGCTGATGAGCAATTTATTGCTACTCTAAAAAATGGAGGGGAAGCTTGCGGAATTGCATCTGAAGAAGTTGATGAATTTCTAGCATTCGATAGCCCTCTTTCTAAAAATGGCAAGTACATTGTAGCGTTTGACCCATTGGATGGTTCTTCTAATATTGACGTGAACGTTTCCATTGGAACAATTTTTAGTATTTACAGAAGAATTTCTGACGTTGGCACCGTAGCCGTTGAAGCTGATTTCTTGCAAAAAGGAGCACATCAAGTAGCAGCTGGCTATGTTATTTACGGCTCGTCAACTATGTTGGTTTATACCACAGGAAATGGAGTAAACGGGTTCACCCTAGACCCATCCATTGGCGAATTTTGTCTTTCTCACCCGAATTTAACCATCCCAAAAGATGGCAAGATTTACTCCATGAATGAAGGTAATTTAGTGTATTGCTCAAATGCAATTAAAAATTATATCAGTTATTGCAAAGAAATAGACAAAGCCACACAAAGACCTTATTCAGCAAGATATATTGGCTCAATGGTAGCTGATTTTCATCGAAACATGATTAAAGGAGGAATTTTTATTTATCCTGAAACCAGCAAAGCTCCTACCGGTAAATTGCGTTTGCAATATGAATGTAATCCCATGGCCTTTTTAATGGAACAAGCAGGTGGAATAGCAACTACAGGATACCAAAGAATAATGGAGGTTAATCCTACAGAATTGCACCAAAGAGTCCCCACTATCATGGGGTCAGAAAACATGGTTAATACCCTATTAAACTTCTACAAATAAAATTACCTACATGAGGGTTTTAAAAGTTTCGCTTTTAAGTTTTCTAACTCTAATTCTCTTGACCCTTTGCTCTTTTAGTCAGGCAGTTTTGCCGGATAGTTTATTAAAATTAACAGCATCTAATAAACCAAATGATGTTGCCAAAGGATGGCAAAAAGCCACTGCTTTTTATTTTCAACAACATGATTCTGTAAAATATGCAGAAGCATTAAGACACTTCAATCAACTTAATTTAGAGAAACTAAAAGAGTCTCAAAAAAGAGACATGGTTACAGCTCATTCTCAATTCTTAAGAAACAGCCTTCAGTACCAGATCGCAAAACAGTTTTTATTACACGCAATTGAAAATGCAAGAGAGCAGAATGATTTCGAAAGCAAAGCTATATTTCATCAACTTTTAGCTCCTCATTACTTCTATACCTTTGAATACGATAGCAGCAATTACCACCTCGACAAAGCGATTGCTATCTATTCCAAATTAAATATTACTGCGGAAATTGGAGAACTTACTATTCTTAAATCGGGAATCAGCTACGCTCAAGGTGATTATGAAATTGCCATAAAATTGGCTTACGAGGCAGTCGAATTTTTTAAAAAAACAGACAACAATGAGGAAATTGCAGTCGCTTACCTTCAATTGGGCAATATTTTATTTTTCTTAGATGACTATCAACAGTCAATGAAGTATTACAAACTTTCATTGTCCTCTTTTGAAGTCAACGAAAACGATGAAGGAATTTACAGAGCATTATCAAACGTTGGCTTGGTTAATTTAATGCTCAAAAACTATCGTAAAAGCATTTCTCAGCAATTAATAGCTCTTCATTACTTTGTATCGAATAACCATGAACTTGAAAAAGGAAACGCATACCTATTCTTGAGCGATGCTTATTGGGAGTTAGAAAGTTATGATAGTTCAAAGTATTACAACCAATTGTCCATAGCATCTAACAGTTTATCAAAATATGCTGTAGGAGTGGCAGAAGGATATTTGATGCAATCTAGAATATTAAGCAAGGAAAAAAATGTACAAGGAGCGTTGATTTCAGCAAAAAGATCTTTCTCAATTTCCGATTCTGTTCAACAGTTTGAAGGTATAAAAAATGCTTCAGAACAATTAGCAATTATCTATGAGTCGCTATCACAAATCGATAGTAGTTATCGTTATTTAAAAATTAAAAGCAGTTTGAGGGACAGTTTGGATGTAGACCCTAACCTACTAAAAGGCTACGCCATAAAGCACCAGTTACAGATAGATGAAGCGCAGTTCGAGTTACTTTTAGCAAAAGAAAAGACTCGAATTCAAGAACAGCTGAATGCCAAAAAGCAAACCCAATTACTGGTTGCAATTATTGTTGCCAGCTGTTCCATTTTATCCTTGGCGTTAGCCATCATTTTGTTGTATAGAAATAAGATTTTATCAAAATCTCTAACTGAAAAACAAAATCAAATAACAGCAGAATTAGAAATTAAAGAATCGTTATTAAACGAAATACATCACCGAGTAAAAAACAACCTTCAAGTAATTTCTAGCATGTTAAGTCTTCAGACTCGTTATATATCAGACCACAGAGTTCAAAAGGTTATTTCTGATTGCAAAAGTAGAATTAACTCGATGTCCCTGATTCACGAAAGCCTATACAAGAAGACTGATGGTGTTGAAGCCCCTTTTAGTGAGTATGTAAAGACGCTTGTAAAGCAACTCATCGATACGTATAAAATTGACCAGGCTAAAATTAAAGCCAACGTGGATTTAAAAGAAATATACCTCAGCCTCGATGAATCCATACCTTGTGGGTTACTTATTAACGAGATTGTTTCAAATTCATTAAAACATGCCTTTCCTGAAGGTAAAAACGGACAGATTAACATTAGTTTATCTAGAAAAGAAGGGTTTATCCGATTACAAATTGCTGATAACGGAATTGGGTTTAACGACGAACCAGACCTAACCAAGGATGAGTCGTTTGGGTTTCTGCTAATTGACACATTGGTAAAACAACTAGAAGCAGAAATGGAGTGTGTGAATGAAAATGGGGTAACGTACAGTATAAAATGGAGGTCTATTTCGTAATATTATAGTATGAGATGGAATAAAAGCATTCTTTACTTATTAGCAATTGCAGCAATTGCCTGCTTCATATACTTTCCGGGCATTAAAAACTCTTTTACTTTTTTAGACGATCACGTTCAGGTGGTAGAAAACCCATTTGTAACCTCTCTCAACTTCCCATCTGTGCAAGGAATGTTCTCCACCTTTTTTGTGGGAATGTATCAGCCCATTACCACCATTTTCTATGCAGCAACTTATTCGCTATTTGGTCTAAACCCAGAAGCTTTTCATCTAATGTCCTTGTCGGTTCACCTAGCAAATTGCTTCATCGTTTTCAAATTGCTGCGCCATTTTTTTACTTCCAATAAATTGAGTTTTGTATTGACGGCAATCTTCCTAGCTCATCCGATGCAAGTGGAAAGTGTAGCTTGGATTTCAGCATTTAGCAACCTGCTCTTTAGCTTTTTTTTTCTTGCAGCCTTTTGGGCCTACTTGAAGTATACAAAAGAAAAACACCCAAAATACTTGGCCTTGTGTTTCTGCCTATTTCTTTTATCGTGCCTTTCAAAATCAGCAGCAGTCGTATTTCCGATACTTCTGGTCGCTTACGACTATTACGTATACAATAAAATCGAATTTAAATCTGTGCTTCAAAAGGTTCCTTTTTTAGCTATTTCTATTCTATTTGGAGTGTTAACAATTTCAGGAAGAGAAACGGCAGGTCATTTGTCGGACCTCTCCGAAACCTTCAGTGGCATGGATAGAGTGTTTTTAGTGAGTCACTCCTTCCTCTTTTACCCAATTAAGTTCTTATTCCCTTTTCAGCTTTCCGCATTTTACCCTTATCCCGCTCTAAGCGATGGCTCACTCCCATTTCTATACTACGCTAGCCCCATACTTGTCATTGGATTGTTAGCGACGTTTTACTTCTTGAGAAAAAAGAGGTTATTTTTATTTGGGGTTACTTGGTTTACGATCACCATTGCTCTAGTGCTACAATTTGTACCTTTTGGCAATCAAATTACTGCTGATAGATACATTTATCTGCCCGTAGTTGGGTTACTTGCTATTCTTGGTTTTTTCTTACAAAAGCTAAAAAAATCAAAGCTCATTTTGTTGTGCAGTCTCCCTCTTGTTGTACTAAGTATACTTTCTTTTCAGAGAGTGCGTATTTGGGAGAGTGATCAAACTCTATGGCAATCGGTGATTAAAACTCACCCCAAGGTCTCACAAGCGTATAACAACCTGGGATCCTACGCCTTAAAACAGAACAACAGCAAGCGAGCATTTGACTATTTCAATCAAGCCATTGAGATTCAACCCAACTATGCAGATGCCTATTCAAATCGAGGCAATCTTTTTGCGCAAGCAGGAAGTTCAGATGCAGCGATGAAAGACTTCAACAAAGCCATTCAATTAAAGCCACATGCAGATGCCTATTTTAACAGAGCAAATGAGTATTCCAAATTGAACCAATTGAATGAGGCCATTTCTGACTATACCAAAAGTATTGAATTAGACCCAAAGGTGGATTCTTACACGAATAGAGCATTTACCTATTTAAAATTGAGGAAAATTGAGTCCGCAAGAGAAGATTTAAGAATTGCTCAAGAGTTAGATTCTCGTTATGGAAGAGCCTACTTCCTAGAAGGGATTTTAGAACAAAATAGTGGCAATAAAACTGCTGCTTGTGCCGCCTTTTTAAAAGCAGTAAAGCTTGGAGAAAAAAACGCAAAAGCAGCCTATTCTCAAACTTGCCCTTAAGTCAAAACTGCTCGTACCATTCGATCTCGTCCGTAAATATCTTCTCTCAGCTCAACTTGTTCAAAACCTGAATTCTCCAGCAAAGAGATACACGCTTTGCCCAAATCTTCGTGAATTTCCCAATAAAGAATTCCTTTTGGCTTTATCATCTTCGGTGCAATTTCAATCATGCGCTTGTAAAACAACAAAGGATCGTCACTTTCTGGAGCCAGAGCAATAACAGGCTCATATTCTATCACATTTTTATCCAAGGCCTCTAGCTCTTCTCGCTTCACGTAAGGCGGGTTACTCACTACTATATCATATAGAGCTGTTGGGATTTGAGTTAAAATATCGTGCACTTCAACCGTTACATTTGCTTTCAATAATTGTACATTTTTAAGAGCTGTTTTTGCCGCGCTTTCAGAAACTTCTGTTGCATGTACTTTTTCAAAAGCCCCTTCCAAATCCAGTGTAATTGGAATGCAGCCACTGCCAGTTCCAATTTCTAAAATAGTTTTTCCTTTCGTTTCTTCTCGCTCCAAAATCCATTGAACCAATTCTTCCGTTTCCGACCTTGGAACTAAAACGCTTTCGTCGACATAAAACTCCCTGCCATAAAAAACGCTCTGATTAATGATGTAATCAATCGGTTTGTGCCTTTTTAATTCTGCCATCGCAGCATTCAATTTAGTTAGCATTTCAGCCCCTATTATTTCCTTGGCATTTAAAACAACTTGAGCTCGACTATAATTCAAATAGAAGTCATATAAAATCGAGAGGTGATTAGTTAGTTCATTTTCACTGAATTGATTTTTAAATTCCTCCCTAAAAGTCGCTGAAAAGTCGAATAACGTCATTGGCTTGCTGAACTAAATATAAGTTGCTAAAGTTAGTATTTTATCTACTTTTGACCCCGTGACTCAACCGGAGGAAATATACATGCAAAGAGCTTTACAGCTTGCTGCTCTAGGCAAGTTTTCTACTGCTCCAAATCCAATGGTTGGGGCGGTAATTATTCACGAAGGTAAAATTATTGGCGAGGGGTATCACAGAAAATGTGGCGAAGCGCATGCAGAGGTACATGCAATTAATTCTGTATCGAATATTTCATTGCTCCCAGAATCAACCATATACGTAACCTTAGAGCCCTGCTCCCATTTCGGCAAAACACCGCCTTGCGCTGATTTAATTGTAAAACACAATTTTAAAAGAGTTGTCATCTGCAACACTGATCCTTTCGAAAAAGTCGCAGGAGGTGGAATTAAAAAACTAAAAGAGGCAGGTATTGCAGTTGAGTCAGGCTGCCTCGAAAATTATGGAAGGCATTTAAATCGCCGGTTTTTTTGTTTTCATGAGAAGAAAAGACCTTTCACGATTCTAAAATGGGCAGAAAGCAAAGATGGTTTCATTGGAAAAAAGGACCGGCAAATTTGGCTCACAAACGACCTTTCGAAACAACTGGCCCACCTTTGGCGAGCAGAAGAAGCAGCTATCCTAGTAGGTAAAAACACAGCAATACTTGACAATCCCGAATTAACTGTTCGGGAAACAGCAGGAAATAACCCTGTCCGATTTTTAATTGATAAGCAGCTAGCTGTCCCAAATAATGCCAAAATTTACAACAACAAATCGAACACCATCGTTTTAAATTGTATCGAAACGAAACAGCAAAAACACGTTAATTTTATCAAAATAGACTTTGAAAAGAGTGTAGCTGAACAGCTTGGTAAAATTTGCTTCGACCAAAACATAAGCTCAATTATAATTGAAGGAGGAGCAAACACTTTACAGCAGTTTATAGCTTCAAATCTTTGGGACGAAGCCCGAGTGTTTAGCACTAAAAAAGAATTAAAAAAGGGAGTTAAAAAACCCCTATTTGAAGGAAAAATAGAGCGCAGGGAAACCCTTGGAAGCGACACTCTAAAAATTTACAGCAACTCTACATCATGATCTATTTATTCTTAAGCATTCTTTGCTCTGCCGCTATATTTATTATTTTTAAACTATTTGAGAAATACAAGGTAAACACCTTTACTGCAATCGTGGTGAATTATTGTATAGCAGGCATCACTGGGTTTATCAGTTTGGGCGAAATTCCCTCGTTAGAAATGGTCAGTTCTGCACCTTGGTTAGGGAACAGCATTATATTGGGAGTCGTGTTTATTTTACTCTTCAACATTATGGCAATTACGGCACAGAAAATGGGGCCGTCAGTAGCGTCTATTGCCAACAAAATGGCTTTAATCATACCTGTCGTTTTTGCTATTTTTTACTACAATGATTCCGTAAATGCGTTTAAAATTATTGGTATTGCGTTGGCCCTTGTGGGTGTTTATTTATCGACCCACAAAACAAAGGTAAATGGTAAAAAATTCGATAAGCGTTTACTTGCCATACCACTTGTCCTATTCTTAGGCTCAGGATTCATTGATACATTCTTAAAATACAACCAAGATGCTTACTTAAACAACAGCGTTCTAGACGCAAAGCTTTTTCCTGCACTAACTTTTTTAACGGCATTTGGTATTGGAGTATTTTTTATGGTGATTGACAAGTCTAAAAGGGATTTTAGTGTCAACACAATTATTGGAGGAGTTGTGTTAGGCGTCGTTAACTACGGTTCTATCTTTTTCTTAATCCAAATTTTTAATCACTCTAATTTAGAGAGTTCTGTCGTTTTCCCAATTAATAACATGGGGGTTGTATTAACTACCGCTATTGCCTCATTACTGCTATTCAAAGAGCAATTTTCCACTAAAAATAAAATTGGCATCTTGGTATCAATAGTAGCACTACTATTAATAACCCTTTCTACGTGAGCACCTTTAAAACATTAAAAAAAATATCTACTTCTTTTTTTAAAGAAAAAGGAAGTAAATTTCATGGGTTTGCTTTTCCTATTCAAAGTAAAGAAGAGGTAAAAACGTGCTTACAACAAATTCAAGCTGAACATCCTAAGGCAAGGCACATTTGCTCTGCTTTTTTAACGGGAATTGGTGACCAAGAATATTACTTAGTAAACGACGACGGAGAACCGGCAAACTCGGCAGGTGCTCCCATTTTGGGACAAATTCGTTCCGCGGGAATCACCAATACATACATTGGGGTTGTTCGTTATTTTGGCGGCACGAAACTAGGTATTGGAGGCCTTATTCAAGCTTATAAGCTAGGTGCTGCATTGGCAATTGAGAGTAATGATATAATTGAAGTTGAGCCGCAAAGCACGCTCTCTTTTAAGATTGACTTTAATTTAGTGGGCACTATTCTTCCCATCATCGACAAAAATAACTTGAATGCCAAAATCGAAAATTTAGCAGACGGAATTCAAATTGACCTGAGCTTCAATGAAAAAGAGGAATTGATGGTTAAAGGACTCTTTACCCGTTGGATAGAAATTTGAAAAAACGCAAGAAAATACAGTGTGCAAAAAGCACCGCCTATGACCAACAACTAGTCCTTTTTAAGAAGTTTCAAAATATCTCCTTTCTTCACCAACCCAAATAGTAGTGCCAACATTCCAAACAAAGTAATAATCGCTAAAGCATGAATTCTAAAGTCTGCAAAATAGCTAACAGAAGATATAGAAACAATAACACCCACAGCAACTAAAACGATTTGCTTCAAAATAAACCGAAACTCATACTTCATTTTAAATACCCGTTTGGCGATAATGATTTGGGCCAAAATCACAAAAAACTGAGTAAACAAGGTTGCAACGGCTGCCCCAAAAGCTCCGTAAATGGGAATCATAATCCAATTGGAAACGAAGTTCACAACCAAGCCAATCAAAGAAACGATATTTAACTGCTTTAAACTCCCATTGGCTGTCAACAAGGTTCCGTAGATATATGTCAATGCCACCCCAACAAAAGAAATCATAAGAATTGGAAATATTTCCGCCGCTTCTGCTACTTCCTCCAGAAACAATAGGTCCATTATTTCTGTTGCGTACAAAACACAAACAATAGCGGCAGCAACAGACGGAACAAAAACTAAATTAAAAGCTGTTTTCACCAGCTTAGCCACAGACTCCTTATTTTTCAGCATTCTTGAAAAAATAGGCAACAACAAGCCAGCGAAAAGGAAACCAAACATGTTGAAACCCTCGAATAACTTATACGATTTGGCATAAATTCCTGCTTGCATTCTGCCATCAGGCAATAATCTTTCAATCATAACTGCATCCAACCGGTAATAAAAAGACATTAACAATACCAACAACGCGAAGGGGAGGCTCTGTTTCAAGATGATTCTAAAAAGAACCAGATCAATTTTAATTCTATAAAACTGTGCTTTGAGATAAACTAGGACAAAGGCAACGATAACAGTTATAAAATAAGCCCAAAACTGAGCATAAGCAAACCATTCAATTTCAAATTTTCCGCCAAAATAACCGCTCCACAATAAGGCGCTGCAGAGACCAATCATAATCACTCGATCCATGACGGACAGAATTCCCTCCGTTTTAAAAAGGTGCAATCCAGTTATATTAGAGCGCAAATACAGAATCATTGAAGCCAATACTTGGTTAATTCCTAAAATAAACAATAACCAAAAAACTCTCCCTTCGTAGCCGATAATCAAACCAAACAATAAGGTAGCGACCAAATAAACAAGCGCTAAAATGAACTTCACGTTAAAAATCCCCGAAAAGTAGCGCTTCAACATGTGTGCATGCTGTGCTATGTTGCGATTGTTGTAATTGGTAATTCCAAAGTCCAGAACAATGTTTAGTAAAATAGCAAAACTAAAAATTGAGGAATATAAGCCGTACTCCTCTGAACCGACCCTGTTTTGAACTGCTACATCAATTCCTAAAATCCAGAATGGCTTTACCAAAAGGTTTAGAAAGAGTATAAATATGAGGTTATTGATGAATTTCCGTTGCATTAAAAATCGAAAAATAGAAGATAACAAAGTAAAGCAATCGAATTCGTTTGAATTCAATGGAGGAACGTATATTTGCACCCCTTATTTTGAAGCATGAAAATGACGGTTGAGCAGTTTTTTGACCTTTTTGTCGAAGAGTTAAAAAACAATGTAGACTTACAGTATTATTACAAGTATTTAGAAAACCCATCGAAATTTGAATTTCGAAAGGCGTATTTCTGCCAACGCCTGCAATATATTGCCGACAACATTAAAGACCCAAGTTTGCGAATATGGGATTGTGGATGCGGGTTTGGAACGACAGCCCTATTTTTATCAATCAACGGAATCGCTTCTCATGGAACAACTCTGGAACATTACATTCATCAAATACCAAGAAGGTTAGAGTATTGGGGTCAGTTTGGCGACGTAAGTAAATTCACCTACTCTTACGAGAACATCTTTGATCATAAGTTTGAAGCAAACAACTATGATTTAATTATTATTCAAGACACCTTGCACCATCTGGAACCGCTTGATGAGGCCTTAGAAATTTTACATCATGTGCTTAGTCCTAAAGGGCGTTTGTTAATTATTGAAGAAAATGGAAACAACGTTATCCAAAATCTAAAACTATACAAACAACGAGGAAATAAAAGAATCATTGAAATATATGATGAAAGCTTGAAAAAAACCATTTTACTTGGCAACGAAAACATTCGAAGTCTTGCAACCTGGCAGGAAGCTTTTCAGAAAGAAGGTTTCAATATAGAGAAAAATACTGTTCAATACATCCGCTACTATTTACCCTTTGCATTTCCAAATAAAAAGGCAAAAGAAAGGGTGGAAAAAGAACAACTCATATGGAAAAGGAACAACTTTCTGAAAGAGTATTTTTTCTTTGGGATCAATTACATGGTAGAAAAAGTATAATTTCATTTCATGAAAATTGCCGTCAATACCAGACTTTTGGTTCCAAATAAAATGGATGGCATTGCTCGGTTTTCCTACGAAACACTCCAACTCATTACCCAAGATCACCCAGAAGTTCAATTTACTTTTATTTTTGATAGACCAGTAGAGCAAAGTAGTTTCCAATTTCCCTCCAACGTAAACTTTGTTGCGTTAAGCCCTCCTGCTCGCCATCCAGTTTTGTGGTTTATTTGGTTCGAAATGAGATTAAAGAATTACATAAATAAAAACAATTTCGATGTTTTCCTTTCTCCCGAAGGATGGGTTCCCCCAAATTTGAATTGTAAAAGTTTAGCTGTAATTCACGACCTCAACTTTGAACATCATCCAGAAAATATTATTTGGAGTCATAGAAAGTACTTGTTGCATTTTTTTCCAAAATTCGCTCAACGAGCGACAAGGATAGCAACGGTTTCTCAATTTTCGAAACAAGACATTTCTTCAACCTATAACATCCCTGCAGGTCAAATTGACGTAGTATATAACGGAGCGAATGAAGTTTTCAAACCATCTTCGAAAGCGAATCAGCTAGAATTTAAAGACTACCGCACCTCGAAAAGCGACTTTTTCGTTTTTATAGGGACAATTCATCCTAGAAAAAACGTAGACCATTTGTTAATGGCATTCGAAGAATTTAAAAGTAGAGCCGAGAACAAGATCAAACTATTGATTGTAGGCAATAAAAAATGGTGGCCCAAAGAACTCGAAAAGGTGTATAAATCCATGAGGTTCAAAGAAGAAGTATACTTCATGGGTAGACTTTCTGACAAAGAGCTATCCGAAGCATTGTCTAGCGCTTTAGCACTTACTTATTTGCCCTATTTCGAAGGGTTTGGAATCCCAATCTTGGAAGCATTTCAAGCTGAAACAGCGGTAATTACTTCCAACGTAACCTCTATGCCAGAGGTCGCAGCAGATGCTGCAATTTTATGTGATCCGAAAAAGGTAAACGAGATTGCTGATGCCATGCAATTAATTGTCAATAAACCCGAAAAAAGAGCTTCTTTAATAGAGAAAGGCAAGCTGAGAAAACAAGATTTTTCTTGGCAAAAAAGTGCAAATCTACTTTGGAAAAGCATTGAAAAAACGATACAAACTTGAGGTTGAAAAATCAGCATACAAAGGGAATGGTAGAGGCGGGTTGCGATGAAGCAGGCAGGGGTTGTTATGCCGGTCCTGTTTATGCCGCGGCTGTAATTTTAGACCCTAAAAAACGTAATACTTCCTTAAACGATTCCAAATTATTGAGCAAAAAAAGCAGAGACGAATTACGCCTTTGGATAGAAAAAAATGCTTTAGCTTGGGCCGTTGGTGTTGTTTCGGCAAAAGAAATTGATGAAATCAATATTTTGAACGCTTCATTTTTGGCCATGCATCGCGCCATTGACCAGCTAGGAATTAACTTCGACCATCTTCTAATCGACGGCAACCGTTTTACACCCTACAATTTGGTTCCGCATACTTGCATAATTAAAGGAGACGGAAAGTTTAAGAACATTGCTGCAGCTTCCATACTGGCCAAAACCCATCGCGACGAATACATGCAAAAAATTGCTGTAGACTTTCCAATTTACGATTGGCAGACCAACCAAGGCTATGGTACTTTAAAGCACAGAAACGCTCTGGATAAAATTGGCATTTGTGAGCATCACCGTAAAAGTTTTAACCTTTTTCGAAAGTCAAACTAACGCATTCATCAGAGTCTTTTCCTTTTAAAATATTGGATTGTCTTAAAAAAATCTTAAACTATTACCTTTGCCATATTAACCTCAAAATCTAACAGATGAAAATTTCATTCAAAAGTACTCTACTGATTCTCGCCATTTTTGGTGGGTTCTATTCTTGTACAGAAGATTATTTTGACTTTGACAAGATAAATACAGACGATTGGAGACCTGAAATAGCTGTACCTCTTATAAACTCAAGCTTGAGCTTAGCCGATGTGGTAACGAAGAAGAACGGCGATGGTTTTATTCAAACGAATACAGACAATGGACTAGAGGTAATCTACAAAAGCTCTGTCATCTCTTCCGATGGTCAAGCCTTAATTGCTTTTCCTCCTCAAGTTTTTAAGGACTCTTTTGAGACCCCAGTGCCTATTCCTCCTTTTAATGGGGGACAGAAAATAACTTTTAACTCATCGACCGAATTAACTTTTGAAGATCCAAGCCAATTTGGAGTTGTTGTGGACAGTATCACCTTAAAAAATGGACGATTAGCGTTTACCTTAGAGAATACTTTTTTAAGTATGATATTACAATAAACGCGCAATTTAGAACATTCACAGACTCTTTAGGTGACACACTAGTATTAAATTTTGTACTACCGGCCTCCGATGGTGTTACTCCTGTTGTGAGATCTGATACAGTCAACTTAAAAGGCTATCAGGTAAACATGTCGGAAGATAAAGACGGCAATCCTGCAGACAACAAAATACCCATTGATTTAAGGTATGAAATACAATTAGTTGCGGGAGTTGGCAGCAGCCCTAGCGAAAAAATAAGAATGGCAGGGGCGCTTACAGCAATTGATTTTAAAGAGTTTTATGGATCCCTTGGTAGTACGCCCTTAAACATTGAAAGCGATAGTATTGCAATTGACTTCTTTAAAAATTTTCAACAGTTTTCTTCTGAAGATTTTTTCATCTCTAATCCCAACCTTTTACTTACCGTAAAAAATAGCTTTTCTTGTCCTATGGAATTTAAGTTCCTTTACTTGGACGCTTTTAATAAGAAAAGAAACCCTGCAGTGGTAAACTTTGTAATTCCAAGTGGATTGCAGCCAATGACCATTAATTTTCCGGCTCAGTATGGAATCGTAGAAACCAAATTTGAATTAAATAGAAATAACAGCAATATCGATAGTGTGCTTTCGCATTTAACGCAAGCAATTGCATTTGATTCTGAAGCACAATTTAACCCAGGAGGTGTGCCGCCAAGGACGGGGCTTAGAAGGAATTTTATTAGCGATACAAGTGACATGAGACTTGACCTTGAATTTAGGATCCCATTTGAAGGCAGAGCAATTGGCTTCTTTTTAGAAGACACCTTAGCCTTTGAATTTGAAAATTCAACTGAATTGAATAATGGAACGCTGCGACTAATTGCGGAGAATAGCTTTCCGCTTGGAATTGACCTTCAAATAAGCTTCTTAGACGCTGACAAAAATAAAATCACAGATTTAATCTTGCCAAGCGATCCAGACTTTTCAAATGGCTATGGCGCACTAATACCGGAGGCTCCTGTTAACAGTTCCGGAGAGTCTATCGGAGTTTCCTCCAAAACAAAAGACATTTTTATCTCTAGGGCCCGATTTCAGCAGTTATCCGACAGTAAATACATTGCTCTTTCCTCTAAACTATCCACAACCAATGGGGCAAATGGAACAAATGTTGTTTTTAAATCTGACAATCGACTGAATGTAATTCTGGGTTTAAGAACTGAAATTATAATCGACTAAGCTATGAAAAAGACCTTTATCATTATTTGCCTTTGCTTTTTGGTAAACCAATTAGCTATTGCGCAGCAAGATTTGACGCTATTTAATTTTAATGACATCCCGCAATCTTCCTATTCTAATCCTGCCAATCAGTTTAACGGTAAGTTTTACATTGGTCTTCCGGGTATCTCCTCCCTTTATTTTAGCGCTAGCAACAGTAGTTTCGCCTATTCGGATTTTATAAAAAAAGATGGCGACTCTTTGCGGTTAGACTTTAATTCAATGATTTCCGAATTGCAAGAGAAGAACTTCCTGTCGTTCAATACCAGAGTGGACCTCCTTTCATTTGGTTTCAAAGTAGGAAAACGAACTCAGGTTATGTTTAATGTAACTGAAAATGCAAATTTTAGATTTAATTACACAAAAGATTTTGCAACTTTCATTCACAAAGGAAACTTAGGGTTCGCAGACAATACAGCGAACTTTGAAGGGAGTGGTTTTTCAGCCGGTTATTACAGAGAATATGGGCTTGGTATTTCACATCAATTTGGAGATAAATTAAGAGTTGGCGCACGTTTTAAATACCTCTATGGAATTGCCAATGTAGACTCTAAAAAAACGGACATTCGCCTTACTACAGACCCTAATACATATGCATTAGCCGCGAAGGCAGACATACGTATCAATACCTCTGGCTCTTTAGATACCTTAGTCAAGCAAAATGGTTTCATTTCGGGAAATGACAATGCAGGGCTCGGTATTGACCTTGGAATGAATTATGAACTAAATAAAAGACTAAGTATTAATGCAAGTGTGATTGATTTAGGTTACATTAACTGGACCACGAACGTAACCAATTACATCATTGACGATGGACAGTATTCATTTAACGGGATAGAAATAGATGCTTTCTCTCCACAAGACGACACTTCGGGAACTTCTGCTTTTAATCGTCTTGCAGACTCCCTAGAGGAAGCATTCAACGTACGTGAAACCAATGAAAGTTATACGACTCCACTTGTTGGTAGAATTCATATTGGGGCAAATTATAAAATGAATGAAAAACTTGTGCTTGGAGCTTTACTTCAAAGTGAATTTTATAAAGGAAGTGTGCGCCCTTCCCTTACAGCAAGTGCAAATTACAAGATTTCAAAGTTGGTTGGTCTCGCAGCTTCTTACAGCATGATTAATCGCTCTTTTAACAATTTAGGAATTGGTATTAATATTAATCCGGGGCCGGTACAAGTATATGTAGTGAGCGATAATATTCTTGGCGGTTTTAGACCTCAACACACAAGACATGCACAGGTCAGAGCAGGAATTAACTTCATTTTTGGAAGTGAAAGGGCAAAAGAAATCAACCCTTCATTTAATAGAATTGAAGAAACTAAGAAGCAGAAGAAGAGGAAAATAGAATTAATTGACCCTACGCCTCCTGTAGCACCTGTTGTGCCTGAAACCCCTAAAAAAGATACAATCATCGGACCGGCAAAGGCTCAAACACCAAAAGAGAAAAGAGACAGTCTCATTGAAAAGAAGACCGATTCTGTACAACAAAAGCAAGCAACTCCGCAGCTTGACAGCACTGTAAAAATAGTGTCTCCAGAAACCAACTCTGCTACAGACTCTTCTGCAGTTAAAACGGAAAATATCGAAGTTGGTTTGCAAGAAAAAACAATTCACCCAGGCTTGGAACCTTTGAAAGAAAAAGTGAAATCAGATAGTGTTCCTGCTGCTATTCTACCGGCTCGAAGTAAAGAGGAGCCGACTATTGATCCTCAACAATAAGAAAAAATAATTTATTTAAGAACTTGACGTCGTCGGGCTTTTTAATTTTTACCCCATGCTAAAGAACCCTGTTATTTATTGCATTCCCGGCCTAGGACTAGACCACAGAGTCTTTGGAAAACTGAAAATAAAAAATGCCGAATTAAAGTTCCTCGACTTTATTGAACCCCTTGAAAACGAAAAAATAACAGCCTATGCTAAACGCATTTCAGACCCCATAAAAGAAGCTAACTTTTGCCTGCTAGGCATGAGCCTTGGAGGCATTTTATCCATCGAAATTTCACGTCTTCGAAAAGTAGATCATTTGTTTCTAATTTCCACAATTAAAAATAAAAGGGAAATTCCAACCATCATTCGGTTCATGGACAAATTACCTACTAAAAGTAAAACAGCTTCTAAGTTAGCGGTTGATGCAAGCGTTGCTTTTAAACCGTATTATGACAAATCAGGTACTGCTGGCAATGTGCTATTTGACAAAATGATACATGCCGCAAGTGTAGATTTTTTAGCTTGGGGCATACAGGAAATTGCAAATTGGGAATTTGACGAGGCATTGAATTGTCCATTTTATCACTTGCAAGGCACCGCAGATCTTATCTTTCCCATTAAAAACATAGATTGTGCAGAAACCGTTCAAGGAGCAACACATTACATGGTGTATAACGATGCAGCTGAATTGTCTAAACGAATTGAGGCGAGAATAAACATCCTCGCCCCAACCAAATTTTAACTTGTTACTCTACTTACCCGATTGCTTCAACAGCTGCTTTTGCTGCATCGTAATTTGGCTCGTGAGTAATGTCATCTACTTCTTCTTTATAGGTAATGTTGTTGTCTTTATCCAAAACCAACACGACTCTAGCAAAAAGACCTTTTAGAGGCCCCGTAGTCATTTCTACATTGTACTGACTCGCAAAATCATTGTATCTAAAGTCTGATGCATTTACAATAGTTTCTAAGCCTTCAGAAGCGCAGAAACGTTTCATAGCAAAGGGCAAATCCTTAGATATGATTACCCCCACCGTATCGTCCCTTTCTGACATTTGTTGGTTAAAAGCTTTAGCTTCCATTTGACAAATCCCAGTATCTAAACTTGGCACTACAATTAATACCTTTTTCTTGCCCTCAAAGTCAGCCAGTGAACCTTCACTCAAATCATCTTTTACAAAAGTAAAGTCTGCTGCCTTTTCTCCTACGCCAGGAATCTTTCCACTGATTTCAATTGGATCTCCTTTAAATTTTATGTTGCTCATCGTTTTAGTTGTTTAGTGTTACAACAGTAAAAGTACACTGCTGTTCTTTTGCATAAAATTACTATAACAAAAGTGAAATAGCTGACAATTTCAACGATCATTTTAAGGTTAACTTAGCAGCAAACCCTCCAGAATGAAATCTCAACAATTCACCTTTACCAATAAGAACGGCTACGAACTAAGTGCTCAAATAGAATTCCCAGTAGATCAAAAACCACTAGCTTTTGCCATTTTCGCTCATTGCTTCACTTGTTCCAAAAACCTCTTGGCCATTAAACACATCAGCCGTGGCTTAACTTCAAAAGGCATTGCTGTTTTATTATTTGACTTTACCGGCTTAGGCGCAAGTGAGGGAGATTTTGAAAGCACAACCTTTACCTCTAATATACAAGATGTTTTTGCAGCATCCGATTTCTTAACTAAAAATTACGAAGCTCCAAAAATTATCATTGGACATTCCTTAGGCGGGGCTGCAGCGTTATTTGCAGGCTCACAGCTCGATTGCATTGAAGCAGTAGTGACGATAGGAGCACCTTTTGACCCCTACCATGTAACCAAGTTATTGGCAGAAAAAGTTAACGAAATAAAAGAAAACGGAAAAGCAACTGTCAACATTGGTGGAAGACCCTTTACCATTGCAAAGGGTTTTATTGATGATTTAAAAAATCACGAACCTGAAGAAGCAGCAAAAAAACTTCGAAAAGCATTGTTGATTTTACATTCTCCTCAAGACACCATAGTTGGCATTGAAAATGCCGCTAAGTTGTATGCTGCTGCACTGCACCCAAAAAGTTTTATCTCTTTAGATGGCGCTGATCACTTGCTCAGCAAAAGAGCAGATTCTATTTATGCTGGAAACATGATTGCCGCTTGGGTAGAAAAATACTTAAACCCTGATAGTAAAAAAGCCCCCTTAAAAAGCAAAAGTCAAGTAGTAGCCAAAACGGAACAAGGCAGTTTTACCACTGAAATGAAAGCGGGCAACCACCACTTTTTAGCAGACGAACCGGAAGAAGTTGGTGGTGCAGATTTGGGACCTTCGCCTTATGAATTTATAAGTTCTGGGTTAGCCGCATGCACTTCTATGACCTTGCACATGTATGCTGCCCGAAAAAAATGGGATTTACATGAGGCAATCGTTCACGTGGACCACAACAAAGATTATGCTCAAGACTGTGACAACTGTGAACAGTCAGGAGCAAAAATTGACCACTTCACCCGAAAAATTGAACTTTCGGGAGACTTGGATGATACACAGCGTCAAAGACTACTCGAAATAGCTGACAAATGCCCCGTTCACAAAACCTTACATGCTAAAGCTGTAGTAAAAACGGAGTTGGTTTAATTGCCCACAAAATTTAACTCAACGAGCAACCACTAACTTTTCAGTTAACCTACCATGCTTCGTAAACACTTGCAACAGGTAAATTCCATTTTCTATCCCCATCAACGAATGCTATTTTTCATTTACTACAAACTATTTCCCTTTTTGACCACTTAGCCAAAACAATTCTAGTTGCTGTATTTCGTTCTTCAAACCACAAATTGTAAAAAATTCTTGAGCAGAGTTTGGAGAGATCCTAAGCTTTTATATCAAAGGTTCTTCTATTCCTGATGGGCTTAAACTGTTATTGGAATAGAATCAGAATCAAACCAAATAGGAAATAATATTTGTTGTAAAGTATCAGTAGAGCCCTCATTACAGCTAAGCATGAAACTGCTCGGAGCAGAGATTGCTAATTTAGAAGTATCAGCTCTATAACAGGCCATAGAATTCCATGTTGCTGAAAAAAAGAATGGTAACCCTATTTTGAATTGACCATTACTAGCGGAATCTTGAAAGTTTGCCAGGTGACTGCAACTCTCTCCTACTTCTGTCGTTTGAAATAAATTCTTTTACTACTCCAATTAGTCGAAAAACTGATTGTTAAAATTCACCAAATACAAACGTTCTGTTGCACGGGTTACTGCGGTATACAACCATCGTGCATATTCGGTGTCTAACATTTCTTCGGTAAGGTACCCTTGGTCTACAAAAACAGCCTTCCATTGCCCACCTTGAGATTTATGGCAGGTCACCGCATAACCAAACTTTACTTGCAACGCATTGAAGTATGGGTTTTGTTTCAGGAGCTCCATCTTCATCCGCTTGTTGGTCACCTCTGCATAATCTTCCAAGACAGTTTCAAACAACCGTTGGCTGTCCTCTTTGGTCAAAGAAGGTGCTTCGGAATGAATGGAGTCCAATAAGAGCTTCACCTCAATGGGTAGTAATTGAGGATAATCAATTAATCGCACAGTTGCATTTAAAAATCGAAAGCCATATAACTCCTCAATGTTGCCCATACCCATTACTTCAGCCACATCACCATTTGCAACAAAACTAACGGGTGACTTTTCATCTAGCCAAAAATAGTTGTTCTTCACCACCATCAAGTAATCTCCCGTAGCAATTTCATCGTCCAAATCCTTAATTCGAACTCGGATCTGCTGGTTAAAAATGTTAGCTCTCTTATTCGACCGAGTGATTACGATGGTATCATCTGCTCCATATTTGGAATAGCACGTGTGCAATTCATCTTCCAGTTCCAACCCATCAATTCGCTTAACATCGTCAAAATCCTTGAGGTCAAATTTTAAAACGGGCTTTTTCTCTTGGGTCTGTTTTCGTATCAAGGTCGCATTGTGCAATATTCCTGACTCAGATGCTTGGCGCATCACCTGAGACAATTCAACTCCTTTTAATTTTAAATAATAATTTGACATTAAATATTGTGGATCTAAAGCAGGGCTAAGTAACTTGCCCACTGGAGGCAATTGAGCAATGTCTCCAATAAAAACTACCCGACAATTTCTCCCACTAAAAACATACTCTATCAAATCATCCAATAAGCTCTGCTCATAAGCGCCACCATCAGAAATCATGGAAGCCTCGTCTACAATAAAAATAGTGTTTGTGTGCAGGTTTGCCCCTAATTTAAAGTGAGTTTGTCCGTCCTTAGCCCGCTCACTTTGGTAAATCTTCTTGTGAATGGTAAAAGCAGGTTTCTTTGAAAAATTGGAAAGAACCTTTGCAGCGCGACCTGTTGGTGCCAATAAGACAGATTTTAATTGAAAATCTGGGAACGTTTTAATCATTGCAGCAATGGCAGTTGTTTTTCCTGTTCCGGCATACCCTCTTATAATAAAGCCCGCCCTTTCTGCATTTTGAAACAGAAAACGTTCCATACGTTCCACCAAATCAACTTGATCGGAGGTTGGAACGCCGGGTAAAAAACTATAAAACTTCTGCTGAAAAGCACTCATAAAAGCCTTGGATTCTTAACTTGTAAATTTAACCTTATCGTATCAGATAAAGACCTCCAAACAAAATCAAAAAAATGGTAGATTTGTGAACGTAGAACAAAAACTTAGGATTAATGAAAATCGGTATTCAAGCAGCCTTATTTGCAATAGCAATTGTATTAGCATATTTTATTTACGACGGAGTTCAAAACAAGATTGAGTTCAGAGACATGGCCCAACAACGAAGAGATGTTGTGCAGGATCGACTGGATGAAGTAGTGGATGCTCAGAAAAAATTCAAACGAGAAAAAGGACGCTATGCTTCGAACTTTGCAGAGTTAATCGATTTCGTTAAAAACGATTCTTTGACTATCGTTAAGGCAATTGGTAACGTGCCAGATTCTTTAACAGAGGTGGAAGCGGTTGAAATGGGCATTGTTATTAGAGATACTTCTTTAGTGCCTGCAAGCTCTATTTTTGCGGATGGTTTTCCAATTGACTCACTTAAATATATCCCTTTTGCTGGGGGAGATGAATTCAAGATTCAAGCAGGAGTTATTGAGAAAAACAAAGTAAATGTAAACGTTTTTGAAGTTTCAACTACCTTAGAGAAAGCATTTAGAGGCCTAAAAACCAAAAATGAAGCAGTAAGGTTGACGGACGAAATCAAAGTGGGTTCAATGAGCGAACCAATCACAACAGGGAACTGGTAACCGAAACATGGCGCTAACCCCTACCCCACAGCTTCGATTTTTTGACGAACGCTATGGAGGAAAAACAGCTCAACTTAAGCACTTTATAGTACTAAGTAGACTTCAACTTATCTCTACTTTTTTCGACGATCAATCTCAAACCTACCTTTCATACGAGCAGTTTGACTTTAAAAAGGAGGACGATTGGACGGATGCGCTTAGGACTCTTGAAAAAATACTCCCTAGCGCTGAGTACCAGACACAGAAAGACATTCAAATCTGTCTTTCCAACTCTTTATACACCCTTGTTCCTCAAGCACTTTTCAATGAAAGAGAACTAGAGAGTTACCTTAGTTTCAACCATCCTATAGAAAAGGACCATCAACTTCAATTTCATTCTACTAAATTAGAAAGCTTTGATGCAGTGGTGGTTTTTGCAATTCCCCGTAGCTTAGAGTTTATGCTAAAAGCAAAGCTTCCACCCTACCAATTAGTGCATTTCTCCGCTCCTATTTTGGAAGCCATTGGGTTGAATACTCTCGAACATAACGAATTATTAATTCATGTGCAAAGAGAGCAATTTGAAGTGATTTACGCTCCAAATGGCAAGCTCAACTTTTTTAATAGCTTTCACTACCAAAGTAAAGAAGATTTTATCTACTACCTGCTTTACGTCATGGAACAACTGCAATTAGAAAGAGAAAAAACCAAGCTCATTTTAGTTGGAGAGATTGAAAAGGATTCTGCGATATTCCAAACACTTTATACCTACATTAAAGAAGTTTGCTTTGGCGAAAAAGCTAAAGACGTGCAGTACTCTGCGGTATTAGGAGAACTCAACGATCATTCAAATTTTAGTTTATTTAATCAGCACTTATGCGGATAGTTAGCGGAACTCACAAAGGGCGAAGGTTTTCGCCACCAAAAGGTTTACCGGTGCGCCCTACGACCGATTTTGCAAAAGAAGGGTTGTTTAATATGTTACATAACAGGATAGACATAGAAGGCACCAGCGTGTTGGATCTGTGCGCAGGAACTGGCAACATGACTTTTGAATTTGCTTCAAGAGGAGCAAGTTCAGTATTAGCAATTGATCAGCATGTAGGTTGCATTAAATTTATTAAAAAAGCGGCATCAGAATTACAATTAAACAGCATAACGGTGCTCAAAGCGGATGTATTTACGTTTGTGGACAAGCTGAGTCAGCAATACGATATTATTTTCGCAGACCCTCCTTATGGCCTTGAAGAAACAAAAGAACTGCCGAGCACCATCTTTAAAAAAGGTCTGCTAGCAGAAGAAGGCCTGCTTATCGTTGAGCATGGCAGAGAAACTTCTTTTGAAGAGCACCCGAACTTCATTTCCACTAGAAAGTTCGGAAATGTTACCTTTACTTTCTTCGAAGAAAGCTAAACACATGAAAAAAATAGCCATATTCCCTGGTTCCTTTGACCCCATTACATTGGGCCACACTTCTATTATTAAAAGAGCAATTCCTTTATTCGACAAAGTAATTGTTGCCATTGGCACCAACTCTTCCAAACAATACATGTATGACTTGCAACAACGCAAAAAATGGATTGCACAATGTTTTGCAAACGAACCAACAGTTGAAGTTGACATCTACCAAGGTTTAACAGTAGATTATTGCGAAAAAGTACAGGCAAAATACATTCTTCGAGGATTACGAAATCAGTTGGATTATGAATACGAGCATACCATTGCTCAGATGAACCGGAAGCTAAACGACGAAATTGAAACAATTCTAATGTTCACAGAATTGGACTATGCCACAATAAATTCAACAACTGTGCGTGATATCATTCGCCACGGTGGCGACGCCAACCAATTTTTACCCAAAGAAATTACCATATAATCGTATGATTCAAAAGGCTTTCCTATTTATTTTAACCTTACTCCTCAACTTACAAACAACTGCAGAAGAAACAGTTATACAAGGAAAAGTAGAAGGCTTCGATTCTAAAACGATTAAAATTGGGGTGTATAAAGACTACATCACCAACGAGAAAGAATGGTTAAATGAGCAGGTTATTGAAAACGGAAATTTCAAATTAACCTTTGATTTAGACGAAATAAACCAAGTAGTTCTTAAAATTGAAGACAAAGAAACCAGTCTCTTTGCCCAAGCAGGTCAAGTGTACAATATCTCCTTAAGTTTCGACGTGGAAGCCAACATCGGTCAAGCATTCAATAAATTCTTGGACCTTCGTTTTCCATTCCCAAAAGCAACTGAGCTTAACCAGCAAATTAAAAGTTTTAATACCGCTTACCAGGATTTTTTTGAACAGAACTACGCCAAAATGATGTACAAAGGCGCAAGCAAGGAAACGCAAGAGTTCATTGCGTCATGGACAAAGAAAAGAGAAAGTATGAACCCTATTTTCTTGCGGAACTATGTAAAATATGCCTTGGCTAATTTGGAAGACATTCGTGGAGGAAATAACACCAGCTTGGAAAGCACTTTTATAAAAGGGATGCCCATTTTGTATCGCCACAAGGAATATATGAACTTTTTTACCCAGTTTTATCAAGAAGATTTTGATCAATTAACGATAAAAAAAGGCAGTCAAAAAATGATGAAAGCACTCATGTTTGAAGAATCATTAGAGCGGACACTTGAGGAGCTTTCTCTTTTGAAAGGGTTCGGAAGTTCAGAATTAACCGAATTCTACTTGCTTTATGGATTATATGAAGTCTTTCACAAAAAAGTGATCAACCAAGAGAGCAGTACAAAAATTCTAAATCAAATTGCTGAACGAGGACAATCCAAAGAAAATAAAAAAACGGCGGAAACCATCTTAGGTGTGTTTAAACAATCTGGGAGATCCATGCAAGCTGCTAATTTCACGTTAGCCGATGCAAAAGGTCTAGAACACAGCTTGCAAGATTACAGAGGCAAACAAGTATACCTTAGTTTTTGGTCGAACACCTCAATTCCGAGTTTACGAGAATTGAAAGTGATGCAAAAGTTACATGCAGAATATGGAAATAAAGTGCATTTTGTAAGCATTAACCTAGACGATGATAAAGGCATTAATCAGTCTGTTGCGACCAAAAACAATTACACTTGGGATTTTCTTCACTTTGGAGGGGACTTTGAATTACGAGAAAAGTATCAAGTAGTAACTGTGCCAACCTACTTTTTAATCAACGAACAAGGTGGCGTTTCCAAAGCTTTTGCGGAAGGCCCTATTGAAATGGAACGTACTTTTTTCAATACCTTGAAGTAATTTGACTAGTACGATGGGCAAAAGGTAGAAGATTAAACAGTTTGCTTCTTTTTGTACTTTTAGAGTCTAGAAATGGTAGATAAAGTCTTCCTCTAAAACATTGTAATCCGCATCCATTTAAAAGCTAATTCACCACTAACCGAAATCTGGTTAGTAGACAAACTTCTCAAAATAGAGTTTGTCTTTTCCTTTTTGCAAAACTAATTTCCTGGAGTTAACGTGCAGTATTTCAAATGAGGTGGTATCTGCTGTAGAGAGAACAAGATCTCCTTCTTCTACCCAATAACTCCCATTTTCTCCTCCTTCAAATGATTTTTGATACGTGCCTTTTGAACTAAAAATTATTCCCAAACGCCTCCCCTCTTCAAAAAAAAGAGCTGTATCTACTTCGTAGTGAAAACTTTCATATTCAAGAAATTTCATGGTTGCGCCCCAATTTCCATGCAAGCGATCGAGCAATTCCACATCAGACAATTGCTTTCTACAAGAAACCAAGGTCAATCCCAAGAATAATATGAAAGCAGCTTTTCTAAACAACGCTAATCAGGTAATAGTTCTTTTTCCCTTTCTGCAACAGAAAGTATTTTCCTAAAATTAAATCTTCAGTCGTAACGGTCTTTTCAAGGTTTACTTTTTCCTTGTTCAAACTCACCCCGTTGTTTTGAATCATTCTTCGAGCTTCACCATTTGAAGCAAACGCCTTGGCAGAAGATACGGTGAAATCAATAATTCCTTGCCCTTCTTCCAATATTGATTTTGAAATTTCAGCTTGGGGAACTCCCTCAAATACGCTCAACAAATCTCTTTCTGAAAGACCTTTTAAACTTTCGGAAGTTGAGTTTCCAAACAATATATTCGACGCAGAAATAGCATTGTCCAATTCCTCTTGAGAATGAACTCGAATGGTAATATCCTCTGCCAATGATTTTTGAAGCAATCTCAGATGCGGCGCCCCTACGTGTTGCTTTTCTAATTCTAAAATCTCTTCTTGTGCTTTCAAGGTGAAAATTCGAATGTATTTTCCAGCATCTTCATCAGAGGTATTCAACCAAAACTGGTAAAATTTGTACGGCGAAGTTTTCTCAGCATCTAACCAAACATTTCCACCTTCCGATTTTCCGAATTTACTTCCATCAGCTTTTGTAATCAACGGACAAGTTAAAGCAAAGGCTTCACTATCCGATTTTCGTCGAATAAATTCCGTACCGGTAACAATGTTTCCCCACTGATCAGAACCACCCATTTGCAGCTTGCAATTCTTGTGTTGGTTCAACCAAAAGAAATCATAACCCTGAATTAATTGGTAAGAGAATTCTGTAAATGAAATACCTGTGTCCAATCTTTTCTTAACTGAATCTTTCGCTAGCATATAGTTCACGGTAATGTGCTTACCGGCATCACGCAGAAAGTCTAAAAATGAAAATTCTTTGAACCAATCGTAGTTGTTTACCAGCTCAGCTGCATTTTTAGCATCTGAATCAAAATCTAGAAATTTTGCCAATTGCTTTTTCTGACATTCTAAGTTGTTGTTCAATAACTCTTCCGATAAAAACTTCCGCTCTTCTGACTTCCCCGAAGGATCACCTACCATGCCAGTTGCGCCACCCACTAAAGCAATTGGTTTATGTCCGGCGTTTTGAAAATGAGTTAACAGCATAATGGGCACCAAGTTTCCAATGTGCAAAGAATCTGCCGTTGGGTCAAAACCTACATAACCCGAGGTCATTTCTTTGTTCAATTGCTCTTGTGTGTTCGGAGTGATGTTGTGAATCATCCCTCTCCATTTTAATTCTGCTACAAAATCCATCTCAAAAATTTTTTACAAAGATAAGTATTTGGCAATGTAGAATTTTTTAAATGTTCCGCGTAAAATGACTCCTAAAGAATCCCCGGTCCTGTATTCGAAATGCGAGGCTTAGTTCCTCTGAGGTGCAGAAGATAGAACCATATAAGCACTGCTGACCAATGCGAAATAACCTGAGGGCCTCCCATGCAGTCAGCCGCATCAAACTATAAGGGTTTAAGACAAAGAAGAAAAACTGAAGTGTAAATTAAGAAAGCTGTTTGTCAGCTTGAGTGGTTTTTGCGAGAACACGAGAAAAAATTGTATCGAAAACAACAAACAAACCCTAATCTTTTATGCGGTACTTTTGCAGCAAAGAATTCAAATGGTTTTAGTAACTGGGGGAACGGGATTAGTGGGAAGTCATTTACTGCATTTGTTGTTGAAAAACGGCGAAAAAGTGAAAGCTACTTATCGTTCAACTAAAAGCTTAGAAAAAACTGAAAAAGTATTTTCCAGCTACAATGCCACTACCCTTTTTAATAAAATTAACTGGGTACAAGCAGACGTTGCTGATTACTTTAGCTTAGAAGATATATTTAACGAGGTAACTCAAGTGTATCATTGTGCAGCTGTCGTTTCGTTCGATAGAAGAAAGGCAGACAACATGTATGAAGTAAATGTGGAAGGCACCAAAAACATGCTGAACTTAAGCTTGGAAAATGGCGTTCAAAAGTTTTGCTATGTAAGCTCTGTAGCGAGTTTAGGAAGCTATGCTGACGGGCGCTGTACCGACGAAGAAGCCATTTGGAGCCACAATGACGAAACTTCTTATTACTCCATTACCAAATATTACGCAGAGAACGAAGTTTGGCGAGCAGCTGAAGAAGGACTAAACACTGTAATTGTAAACCCTGCAACCATTATCGGCTTTGGCGATTGGGAAGAAAGCAGTACCGCAATTATAAAAAAAATCCATGACGGCTTAAATTATTATACGCCTGGTAGCAATGCCTTTATAGGCGTTAACGATGTGGTAAAAGCCATGCATCACTTAATGAATTCTACCATTTCTGACCAACGCTATGTTTTGGTTGCTGACAATTGGAGCTTTCAAAAGCTGTTTACCCACATTGCAAAGGGATTAGGCAAAAGACCTCCGCAAAAAGCAGCACCGCGTTGGCTGGCAAATGCATTACGAAGGTTGGACGAGATGCGCTATTTCTTATTGGGCAGCAAAACAGTGCTTACCAAACAAAGTGTCGATACTGCTTTTAGACAAAAATGCTTTTCTGCTGAAAAAATTAAAACTGAATTACAATTCGAATTTGAACCTCTAAATTTGGTGATTGAGAAAGTAACTGGACAGTTTAAGAATAGCTAGATTGCTGACTTATAAATACAGGCAGTTACTTCCGAATTCGTCATTGCTCCTGCCCGACTATTGACGGGAGAGAAGTAACCTAGTGGTCGAGAACCAGATTGCCAGCCCGATTATATCCGCTTCGCAATGCTAGACCACAGAATCAAATTGTTGCAGTCACGCGACCTTCGCGCCTTTGGAAAGACAAGTGCCATGACTATACCAATGCGTCAATAATATTCCGATCATTTGCCAAGCGTGGCAATTTGTTTTGTCCACCGAGTTTGCCTTTCGACTTCATGTAGTTTTGAAAACCATCCTTTTGAATGGAAGTAATTTTTAAGGCTTGTAACATTTTACCTTCCAATAAATCTTTGTAGTACGAATTGAGTTCGATCATCTTACTATTCAGCACTGCAGAAAATTCAGTTGAGTCTAGTCCTTGTTCTTTAAATTCTATTGCCCATTCGTGAAAAGGTAACTCTCCATGAATAGATTCTATTTGCGGAGCCAAATGAAATTCCACCACCTCAATTCCTGTTTTTTCTGAAGCAAAAGCAATTGCTTTTTCAACTTCTTCGGCAATAACATGCTCTCCAAAAGCAGAAGTAAAATGTTTAATTCTTCCTGTTACCACGATTCGATAAGGAGCTAATGAAACAAAGCGAACGGTATCGCCAATGTTATACCCCCACAACCCTGCATTGGTATTTAAAATGAGCACATAGTTTTGATTTAGCTCCACCCCACTCAAACTAATTCGAGTTGGGTTTTCTTTTCCAAATTCTTCAGCAGGAATGAATTCATAGAATATTCCCGAATTCAATAACAGCAGCATGCCTTCTTGTTTTTGAGAATCTTGATAGGCAATAAAACCTTCTGAAGCGGGGTATAATTCAATAGCGTCAATTCGTTTGCCAATCAAACTTTCCATCGTATGCCGGTATGGCTCGTAATTCACCCCGCCATAAATAAATAAAGAAAAGTCTGGAAAAATTTCTTGAATGCTTTTCTTCCCTGATCTCTGAATCAGTTTTTCAAAATACATTTGAACCCAAGGTGGAATGCCACTGATGAGGCTCATTTTTTCGGAAAGCGTTTCATCGCAAACGGCGTCTACTTTAATTTCCCAATCGTCAATAATATTGGTTGCTAAAGAAGGCAAACGGTTGCGTTGTAGATAACCTGGCACATGGTGCGCCACAATGCCAGATAATCGCCCAACAGGAATGGGTCCGCTCGTATCTAATTCAGGACTGCCTTGCAAGAAGATCATTTTATGGTTCACAAAATCAGCTTTACCCGTTTCAGCAATGTAATGTAATATAGCATCGCGAGCTGATTGTATGTGAAATGGAATAGATTCTTTAGTAATTGGAATGTACTTGGCACCAGAGGTTGTTCCTGAGGTTTTACTCAAATAAATTGGTTGTCCCGGCCATAATACATCTTTCTCCCCGCTTATAACTCGATCGGCATACTTTCTTAACCCTTCGTAATCATTTACCGGTACGGCTTTTTTAAACTCTTCGTAGTTATGAATGTTTTCAAATCCGTGGTCTTTCCCAAAAGCTGTATTCTGGGCTGTAGCAATAAGGGATAAAAAAACATTTTGTTGGGTTTCCAATGGTTTTTCAGACCATTGTTTTACTTTTTTAACCGCCAATCTGGCAAATGGCTTACTCAAACTAGCTTTTAGCCCCATGCTTAAAAATTTACAAATTCTTCCGGGTTCAGAGGTTTTCCCTCTTTCCACAATTCAAAATGCAAATGAGGCCCAGAGGAAAGTTCCCCAGAATTCCCAATAATCGCAATCACATCTCCGGCCTTGACCTCTTCTCCTACCTTTTTCAATAAAACTGAATTGTGCTTGTAATTGGAAACAATATTATTCCCATGCTGTAATTGAATCACATATCCAGTTTCAACGGTCCACTCAGCAAAAACAACCGTCCCGTCTAAGGTGGCTTTAATTGCTTCGTCTTTCGGTGCCACTACGTCAATTCCAAAATGCTCTTTTGCAGGATCAAACTCATTCGTTATCGTGCCCTTTAAGGGAGCAAAAAAGTAAATCTGCTTGGTTGCTCTTTCTTGATCATCTGACAAGGAATAAGAATCTTCTCGCTCCACGTATTCGCGCAACATAGAGTCTTCCTTGGATTTAACCATTGGGTTTTCCGGTATTACTATTGCCTGATCCGTATTGTAAATGGAATCCTTCGACAAAGGTAGTTCGCCTTTAAGGGCGCCTTGAATGTTTCGCAAATAAGCAGCGTTACGCTGCAATTCATTTTCTAAAGAATCGGCACGAAAAACCATTGTCGTTAAATCTTCCCGCAGACTTACGTCCGTATATCCTGGAATTGATTCGCGCAAAGGAGTATATATGATTACAACAGAAACCAATAGTATTAAAAGCACCACAAAACTTAACAGCAGCGTTAATAAGTTTAAAGGAGAAAGTCGATATGAAAATCGTTCTTCAAAACTTGCATCATTCAGAATAACAAGACGGTACTTGTTCTTCAACTTCTTTATGATTCGCTTTTTTTTATTTTCTTTTTCCATGGCTTGGCAAAGGGATTTCAAATATCCGAATATTTATACCACGGCAATCATCCGCTAAGCACTTTTCATGATACTTTAACTAATTTTGTAAATTCGATCTTTTGCACACTATTCTGTGTCTTTCGAAGTTAACTGAAAAAGAATTTATTCGTTGATAAAGAACCTCTTCCGCCTTTTTTTAGTGTCAGCAATTTTGCTAAGCTCTTGTTCTACTGACAAGAACAAAGCATTGAACCGTGGTTTTCATAACATGACCTCACGATTTAACGGCTATTTTAACGCCAAAGAAATTATGAATTTGGAAGAAGCTGCCTTAAAAGGGGGGTTCAAAGATGATTATTCTCAACTATTACCTGTTTTTATTTATCCCGATGAGCCAACCTCGCAAGGGATGTATGCCAAAATGGACAAAATTATTGAGAAGTGTTCTGAAGTTATCGAGCGGCATTCCATTGACAAAAGAAACGTGGAATACGTTAAATGGATTGATGATAGTTATTTTTTAATTGGGAAAGCGCGCCTATACAAACAAGAATTTGGGCTGGCCGAACAAACGTTTTTATACGTCTATCAGCATTATAAAAAAGACCCTGCACGTTACAGAGGGTTGAGTTGGCTGATTAAAACCTTCATCGAAACCAAGCAGTGGGATAGAGCCGAAGAATTTTTAGACTTGGCGGAAGACAATTTGAGGAAATACCCTGAGGAGTATTTAGGAGAATATTACGCTATCGTTGCCGACTTCAACATTCAACGAGACCAAGATTACGAAAAAGCCATTGAGCACCTAGTAAAGGCGGTTGAACTAACCAATAAAAGAGATGGAAAAGCGAGGTATAATTACATTCTTGCACAACTTTACCAAAAGAAAAAGAATTTTTTATTGGCAACAGAAGCTTACGGGAATGTATTGAAGTTGAATCCTGAATATAAAATGCGCTTCAATGCTAGGATAAGCAGAGCCATTGCCTTTGATGTAGTTGGTAGCGATACTAAAGGGATTAAGAAGGAGCTGAACAAAATGCTCAAAGACATTAAAAACGAAGAATTTAAAGACCAAATTTACTTTGCCCTCGCAGAATTAGCTTTAAAAGAAGACGATGAACCATTAGCCGTGATATTACTTCAAAAGTCGATTAACACTAGTGTGTCAAATGATAAACAAAAAGCACTTTCGTATTTGCGATTGGCAGATCTATATTTTGAAAGACCAGAGTACATTGCGGCACAAGAGCGATATGATAGCACGCTTCAATTTTTACCAGAAGAGCATTCTGAGTATTTCCCAACTGAGGATAAAAACAACAACCTGCAAGATTTAGTGCGCAACCTAAAGGTGATTAAATTGCAAGATAGCCTTTTAGCACTGTCGAATTTAAGTTCTGGGGACAGGGAGAAAAAAGTTAGGAAGATTATTGAAGCACTTAAAGAAGTCGACGAAAAGAAAAAACAAGCAGCGCTGAACAAATTAGAATCGGCACAAAACCAAACAAACCCCGGACTTATTAATGTAGCTGCCGGAGCGCGAAAAGGGAAATGGTATTTCTACAACCCTACTACTATCTCACTCGGCATTAACGACTTTAAATCCATTTGGGGTGACATTCAGCTATCCGACAATTGGAGAAGAAAGAATAAAGCAGCCACAGTAGTGATTCAAAAACTTGACCCTGCTGAGAAAGAAGCGGCACAAGAAGACTCCCTGCAGATGGCAGAGCGATACAATCCTAATTTTTATTTAGAAGTAATTCCCAAAAATTATGAAGAACAATTGCAAGCACATGGCAAAGTTGCTGAAGCGCTGTTCAATGTTGGAACTATTTTTAAAGAAAGCTTCAAAGATTATAGCAGCGCCATCAATTCGTACGAAAGAGTTATAAACGAATACGACACTTCCCAATATAATCTACCCTCGCATTACCAACTGTATCGAATTTATAAAATCAACGAATACGAAGAAAAAGCAGAAATAGAGAAAAAGTGGGTTTTAGAGAATCATCCATTTAGTGAATATGCCTACCTGATTAAAAATCCAAATTATAGCAAAGAGTCAAAAGCAACAAAAGAAAAAGTGGAGGAATTCTACGTTTCTACTTATAAGCTCTACAAATATGGACTGTACACCGATGTCATCAACAGCTGCGAGAAAGCAGATCGCTCTTTTGGAGAAAATCATTTGAAAGCTAAGTTTGATTTACTCAAAGCCCAATCTGTCGGCAAATCTAAACCAAAAGGTGAGTTTAAGGCTTCACTTGAAAAATTAATAATAGACCATCCGAAAACACCCGAGCAAGCAAGGGCTCAAGAAATGCTTAACTTCTTGAACCAGCAAATAAAAAGTGGCGGCGAAACAAAGCAGACAATTTCCAAAATAAATTACACCCGAGATCCCAAAGATCAGCACATGGTGATTGTTTCTGCAAAACAAAGTAAGAATGCCGGTTTTAGTGCCTTAAAAAACAAACTTGCCGACTTTAACAAGAATTCATTTCGCGAAATTCGTCTTTCCGTGACAGAGTCTGCCTTGGGTGAAAAAACGATGTACCTTGTAAGAGGTTTCAAAACTGAAACAGACGCTATGCGCTATCTCAAAGCACTTAGGAATGATCCTGCGGTCAGTAACATTGCAAGTCAATTTAATGGCAAGCTATATTTCATATCGAACAACAATTTTAGAAAATTATTCAAAAGTAAAAACGAAGAGGAGTACCTTATCTTTTTTAAAGAAGAGTATCAACTTTAAAATGAAAGAACTAGTACTTTTTAATTAAATGTTACTTTTGCAGACAATATGTTTAAGCGTAATTTAAATACCATGGCAAGAAATAACGAAGTAGATTCATCAGCAATCAACATTATAAGAACAGGGACAGAAATCAATGGAGATATAAGCTGCAAGGAGGATATACGAATTGATGGAAAACTTTTTGGGAACTTAAAATCTGCTGGTAAAGTAGTTATTGGCGAAGGTGGATTAATCGAAGGAACCATTGAATGTGCGCATGCTACTATCTTTGGAGATATTAAAGGAACCATCATCATTAATGAATTGCTTAGCTTAAAATCAACCGCGAATTTGGTGGGAGACATTACTACCAACAAATTACAAATTGAGCCGGGTGCAAACTTCTCTGGAAGCTGCAAAATGGGTGCTGTTATTAAAGGAATAAAAAATGGCAGCAGGGAAGGCTCCAAAGAAAAAACGGCCTAGATTTCTAGCCCTAACAGGCATAGCATTTCAGATGGGCGTTACCATTTACCTATTTTCCTACCTCGGAAAGTATTTGGATAATCGATGTAACATTGAAGAAAAGTACTGGACCATTGGTTTAACCTTAATCGGTGTCGCTCTGTCCTTCTACAGCCTATTAAAACAAGTGAACAGCCTAAATAAAGATGAGGAAAATGATAGCTAATCTACTCTCATTTTCCATCCGCCTATTCGTACTCCTTCTCTTCACATTTGGCATCCATCAGTTGGCGTTACATTTTCTGCATGTTACGTGGAACCTTCACTTAATTAATGAATCTTACCTCACAAATTTCATTCTTGTCTTAATTACATATGCGGTCATTTATTATTTAAAAGATAAAAAAAGTCAAAGTTTGGGTTTCATATTTCTTGGAGGGTTCTTTCTGAAGCTGCTATTTTTCATGTTGTTCTTTAATCCTGTTTATAAATTCGACTCTGAAATAAGCACCTTAGAATTCACCGCATTTTTTGTCCCGTATGGAATTTGTTTGACATACGAAACAATTGTTTTGGTGAGGCTTTTGAATCGAACTTAAGCTCAAAGCTGACTTTTCAAAAATTTAAGTCCAATTCGCAGTTATTTTTATCAAATTATTTCACTACTTTTGCGCCCGAATTAGAACCCCTTTTTGAACCTTAGAAATGACGGGAAATAAAATACTTTTTACGCTATTAGTTGTACTCTTTCTAGTGCCTTTTTCTTCAATAGCTAATAATGAGAATCAAGTTGATACTCAGTTAGAAGGAAAAGACAAGACAAAAAGCGAAATCAAAGCTTACATTAACCATCACCTTGAAGATTCGTATGATTTTTCTGTTTGGCATGCTGCGGGAATTGAATTTCCACTTCCAATCATTTTAATTGATGAAGGTTTACATGTGTTCTTTTCATCAAAATTTCATCACGGAGAAACGGTTGCTGAATCTAATGGTAAGTTCTACAGCATTTACCACAATAAGATTTACAGAACAGATGCTGAGGGAACAATTACCCTAGGTGAAGACGAGCACCCAACACAGGTAAAGCCAATCAACTTATCGATTACCAAGAATGTGTTTTCAATTATGCTTTTTAGCATCTTTATATTCTTGTTGTTTAGAAATTTTGCAAAATCTTACGAAAAAGGTCCTATTCCAAATAAAGTTGGCAGGTTTTTAGAGCCTTTAGTCATTTTTGTGAGGGATGAAATTGCAATTCCTAACATTGGAGAGAAACACTACAGAAGATTTATGGGTTACCTCTTAACGGTATTCTTTTTTATATGGTTTTTAAACCTTGGAGGAATGACACCTCTTGGAATTGGAGTAACCAACAACTTGGCAGTAACGTTTTGTTTAGCAATTATCACCTTTATCATTACTACCTTTTCAGGTAATAAAAATTACTGGGGACACATATTTTGGATGCCTGGTGTGCCATGGCCAATGAAAATCATTCTAGCTCCTATTGAGTTATTGGGTATCTTCATTAAACCATTCGCATTAATGATTCGTTTGTTTGCGAACATGACTGCAGGGCACGTTGTAATGATGAGTTTAATTGGGTTGTTGTACATTTTCACAAACTGGTTCGCTCGAGGAGCATTCATAGGATTAACACTATTTTTATCAATCATTGAACTTTTGGTTGCATTTCTTCAAGCCTACATCTTTACGATGTTAACTGCCCTTTATTTTGGTGGTGCGGTTGCAGAGCATGACGATCATCATTAATTCGTATTTTTTAATTTAAACTATATATTATGCAAATCCCAGAAATCGTAGGAGCAGGTTTAATTGTAATTGGTGCCGGTATCGGTATCGGTAGAATTGGAGGTTCAGCAATGGAGGCTATCGCAAGACAGCCAGAAGCTACCAACAAAATTCAAACTGCAATGCTTATCGCTGCTGCATTAATTGAAGGTATTGGTTTTGCTGCTTTATTCGCAGTATAATCACTAAATTCTTAAGTAGAACTGCAGCGGTTGGCTGCAGTTCTACTTAAACTTTAAAAAATAAAAATGGAAAAATTATTAGACAAGTTTGAAGTTGGGTTGTTCTTTTGGCAAACTATCTTATTCTTAGCGTTATTGTTCTTACTTCGGAAGTACGCATGGAAACCTATTCTAACTTCAGTAATTAATCGGGAAGAATCGATTAAGGAAGGATTAGAAGCTGCTGAAGAAGCGAAAGAGCAAATGCGTCAATTAAAAGAAGACAACAAGGCTCTTTTAGCTGAAGCTAGAAAGGAAAGAGACACAATTGTTAAAGAGGCGAGAGAAGCAAAAGATACCATGATTGCTGAAGCGAAGATCAAAGCACAGGAAGAAGGCGCAAAAATGATTGAATCTGCTAAAGAAGTAATCAGAGCCGAAAGAACTGCTGCAGTTAATGAACTTAGAAGTCAAGTAGCGGAGCTTTCAATTCGCATTGCCGAAAAAGTAATTAAGAGTGAAATCTCTAGCGACGCAAAACAAAATGAATTAATTTCTTCTGCATTGAAAGATGCGAATTTGAATTAAGAAACATGAAAGGAGTTAGAGCAGCAGTTCGTTACGCAAAAGCAATTCGTCAATTAGCTCAAGAGAGAAATCTTTTGCATATTGTTGTCGCAGACATCAAGTTGATTCATAACACCATAATTGAAAATAGAGACTTAGGTTTAATGCTTCAAAGTCCGCTTGTAAGCGGTAGTAAGAAAAAAAGTGTCTTAATCGCTATTTTTGAGAGCAAAGTAAGTGAGCTTACCACGAGTTTTATTGGACAAGTTGTAGAGCACAAGAGAGAGAGTATTTTACAGGTTATTTGCGAAGAATTTTTTAACCAGTACAATGTGTTAAAAAATATTGCAAAAGTAAGTGTTACGACTACTCTGCCTTTAACAAAAGAGATAAAGGAAGAGTTAATCGAAAAGATAAAATCCGACTACCAACTTTCCGAAGTTCAATTGGAAGAAAAAATCGACGAGAGTTTGATTGGTGGTATGATTTTAAGAATGGGCGATAAGCAATTAGACGCTAGCATTCGAAGACAATTAAATGATATTAAACAAGAATTAGTACAAGCATAAAAATCAGATAAAAATGGCTGAAATAAATCCGGCAGAAGTTTCTGCAATTCTTAGAGACCAATTAGCAGGTGTAAAAACCGAAGCAGACTTAGAGGAAGTCGGTACCGTTCTTTTCGTAGGAGATGGTATTGCGAGAATCTATGGAATGTCAAATGTTCAATCCGGTGAGTTGATCGAATTTGACAATGGCCTTATGGGTATCGTTCTTAACTTAGAGGAGGATAACGTAGGTGCTGTATTGTTAGGATCTTCTAACAAAGTAAGAGAAGGCGATACTGTTAAAAGAACAGGTAGAATTGCCTCTGTAAACGTTGGAGAAGGAATGTTAGGAAGAGTAGTTGATACTCTTGGTACTCCTATCGACGGAAAAGGCCCTATTCAAGGCGAAACATTTGAAATGCCAATTGAAAGAAAGGCCCCGGGTGTAATTTACCGTCAGCCTGTAAGTGAGCCGCTTCAAACAGGCATTAAGTCAATTGACTCAATGATTCCGGTAGGAAGAGGACAAAGAGAGTTAATTATTGGTGATAGACAAACAGGAAAAACAACTGTTGCTATTGACACCATTATTAACCAAAAAGAATTTTACGACAGAGGCGAGCCTGTATACTGTGTATACGTTGCTATCGGTCAAAAAGGATCTACCGTTGCAGGTATTGTAAAAACATTAGAAGATGCAGGCGCAATGGCCTATACTACTATTGTTGCTGCAAACGCTTCTGACCCTGCACCAATGCAGTTTTACGCTCCATTTACTGGTGCTGCAATTGCTGAATATTTTAGAGATACAGGAAGACCTGCATTAATTGTTTTTGATGATTTATCAAAGCAAGCAGTTGCGTACCGTGAGGTATCGTTATTGTTAAGAAGACCTCCGGGTCGTGAAGCATATCCTGGTGACGTATTTTACCTTCACTCAAGATTGTTAGAAAGAGCCGCAAAGGTTATTAGCGACGATACAATTGCTTCTCAAATGAATGATTTACCTCCATCATTAGTTGGCAAAGTAAAAGGTGGAGGATCAATTACTGCCCTTCCAATTATTGAAACACAAGCAGGTGATGTTTCTGCATACATCCCAACCAACGTAATTTCAATTACAGATGGTCAGATTTTCTTAGAGTCAAACTTGTTCCTTTCCGGTGTACGACCTGCAATTAACGTAGGTATCTCAGTATCTAGAGTTGGAGGAGCTGCTCAAATTAAATCAATGAAAAAAGTAGCAGGTACTTTAAAGTTAGACCAAGCGCAGTATCGTGAACTAGAGGCTTTCTCTAAATTCGGTTCTGACTTAGATGCTGCAACTAAATCTGTGTTAGACAAGGGAGCTAGAAACGTTGAGATTTTGAAACAAGCTCAAAACGATCCAATGTCTGTTGAAGACCAAGTTGCTATTATTCACTTAGGAGTAAAAGGATTATTAAGAAGTATTCCTGTAAAACAAGTGAGAAAATTTGAAGCTGAGTATTTGGAATATTTGAACGCGAAGCATAGAGACACATTAGATGCTTTGAGAGCTGGAAAATATACAGATGCAGAAACTTCAATTTTAGAAAAAGTAGCTGCTGATTTAAGTGTAAATTATACTGCATAATCAACAGCTAAAAATTAGCTAAAAAGATGGCAAATTTAAAGGAAATACGAAATAGAATTACTTCTGTATCATCTACAAGGCAGATAACTTCTGCCATGAAGATGGTATCTGCTGCCAAATTGAGAAGAGCTCAGGACGCCATTACGCAAATGAGACCTTACGCCAATAAACTGAAAGAATTGTTGGGTAATTTGAGCGATAGTGCAGACAGTGACGAGGGGAGTATCTATGCTGAACAAAGAGAAGTAAAAAGAGTATTAATCATTCCGATTACTTCTAACAGAGGATTAGCTGGGGCCTTTAATGCCAACATTATTAAAGAAACCACCAAGGTTATCAACGAAAAATACGCTGACAAAGACGTTACTGTTTTAGCAATTGGTAAAAAAGCGGATGACTTCTTTAAGAAGACAGCGTACAACATTAAGGGAACGACTTTACCGAGTAAACTCGATACACTTTACGATGATCTTACTTTTAATAGAGTATCTAAGGTTGCCTCAAAAATCATGAGAGCTTTTGAATTCAAGCAGTTTGATGAAATCATCATTATCTACAACGAATTTGTAAATGCCGCCGTTCAAAATGTTAATGTAGAGCAAATGATGCCGATTGTTTCTAACGAAAATGAAGGAGAAGTTTCAGCTGTTGTTTCGGATTACATTTATGAGCCTTCAAAAGAGTCTATTGTTAATGAGCTTATTCCAAAGTCAATCAAATTGCAATTATTTAAAGCCATTTTAGATTCTTACGCTTCTGAACATGGTGCTCGTATGACCGCGATGCATAAAGCTACAGATAATGCCACTGAAATGATTGGCGACCTTAAGTTGGTATACAACAAAGCGAGACAAGCATCTATTACCAATGAAATTTTAGAAATTGTTGGCGGCGCAGAAGCACTGAATAACTAAGACTAAAAAAAATTAGTTGAAGCCCGAAACGATTATTCGTTCCGGGCTTTTTTGTTTCCATACCTCACCTAACGGTGTTAAATTGTAACTAAGTATTACTATTTTTAGAATTTAGAAATACACGCATATGAAAAAGATATATTCAGCCCTCCTTCTTATTTCTCTATTGTTTTCAAATTATACTAAGAGTCAATCATTTGGAGACACTATCGTCGTCTCTGTCTTAGATTATTCAAATGCCTCTAGAAATGTAGTAGCAAATTTTCCAAGCAATTCAACTCTTTCCTTTGAAAAAGTAATTATGCGATATGCCATGCGGTGCAAAAACGGCTTAGTATCTTCTACTGGACAAAGAAATATAGGTTGTGGAGAATGGGACTACTCCTGTAATACCTATGTAACAGATTCAACAAAGGCCGATTCTAGTTCTAGTAGCATTGCAAGGTACAGTATATTCCCAGACACAAACACAAGCGGAATTTATAGCACCGTGCCCACGTGGACCGGAATACCTATTCTTCAAAATAAAGTAGTTGTTCAGTCTATTTTGAATGAAGACACAGCAAACATCGGTTCGGGGAATAGCATTGACTCCTTGCTATTTAACCCGGTTGGAAATGGTGGGAAAACCTATTTGCTTTTGCACAGCACTGAACTGTTAAGCAGCGGATTAATTCCAGGCGATGTTGACGGATTAAGCTTTAACAACATCGCCAACAACTCTAACTTGTCCCAATTTAGAGTAAAAGTAAAGCACAGCAGTTTAACTCATTTAGATGACCCTGACAGTGTTGATTTTAGAGGTTTACAGGAAGTATACTTTCACAATTACCCAGTAACCAATGGCGATAACCGAATCCAATTTTACAACCCGTTTAATTGGAACGGAATCTCAAATCTATTGGTAGAATTCTCCTACAAACCCGGATTTGGCGCATCAACTTTACACCTACAATCACAAGTAACCGGCACAACGGATCAGATTTCGACCTCCAACGACTACGCCTTAGATTTAGCCCCTAACAATTATGTTCAAGCGAATTCCTACCTCGGTGTTGCGGGCTCGAACTCACGAACAATTGAAGCGTGGATAAAAACAGGAATACCAGGCAACGACCTAGTAAGCTGGGGAAGAAACACCATTGGAGAAAAATTTATTTTAAGATTAGACGGTTCGGGGAAGCTGAGAGTTGAGGTGAATGGTGGCTCCATCGTCGGAACCACGATATTAAATGACAGCGAATGGCACCATGTGGCGGTGAGCTTTAATGGAGCAACCATGTACAACTTTAAACTCTATGTAGATGGAGTAAGAGACATGCCAACTGCCATTTCAAATACTTTAGTGAACACCGGTCAGTCCTTACCAGTTCAAATTTCAAAAGGTTTTCACAATCGTTATTGGAACGGACAAGTAGACAATGTTAGAATATGGTCTTCCGAATTAGCGGTTACAACCCTTGATCAATGGAGGTATAAAACTATTTCGGCGAGCCATCCAAATTATTCTGCCTTAGAATTAGAGTACAATATCGATTCAAGGAGTGCAGTTATAAGCGATAATAGCGCCAACAATAGAGATGCTACCTATTTCTCACAAAACACCTTCTCCTCTTTTTCTGGGGCTTCTCATTTTAAAGAATTCGGTGCATCCACAACAAAGCCAAACATTAAATTATACCAAGGGAACTATAACTTAACCCTCAGTAATGATACCTTGGTTGATACTACTTTTTACACTCCTTTTATTATAAATGAAAGATCCATTTACCCGAATCCAGGAACTGTTTTCTCAGATAGCATTGGAGTTGTAACCACTAATTATTGGCCGCAATACAATGTTCTTCGCGATTTAAATGGAGTAATAATATCCACTATCCCATCCACAAGCACAGTTCAAATTACCCCATCCAACTTGTCGTATTACCGCAGAAGTGCAGCTAAAATAGAACTCATGTCTTTTGTCACCCCATATGGTATAAATCTAGATATGGGAATTGACGGTAAAGCTTGGTATTTTGATGTCAGTGACTTCTTGCCGGTTTTAAAAGGGCCGAGAAGAATCACCTTAGAAAGAGGAGGTCAAAATCAAGAGGAAATGGACATTAAATTCTTTTTCATTGTTGGAACACCTCCACGAGAGGTGAAGAAATTAGATCAAATATGGCCGGTAACCAGCACCGCTTATAGTTCAATATTAAATAATTCATTTTTTGCTCCTACTACACTAAACTTAGACACCTCAGCAAGGCAATTCAAGATTAGATCCGTAATTACTGGTCACGGCCAACAAGGAGAATTCATTCCTAGAAATCACTACATTAATATTAACGGAGGACCAATAGAATTTAATCGCACTGTGTGGTCTGAATGTGCGGAAAACCCAATTTTCCCTCAAGGAGGCACTTGGATTTATGATCGAGCAGGATGGTGCCCAGGAGCGCCATCTGACGTAGCAGAATATGACATTACCAATTTGGTAGGAAGTGCAGATACTGTTCAAGTTGACTACGGAGTAAGCGCCGCCTCAGGAGATTCAAGGTACATTGTAAACAACCAATTGGTATCTTATGGTGCTCCTAATTTTAACCTTGACGCTAGAATAACTGAAGTCATAAGCCCTACAAACCATATTCAATTTGGGAAAAGTAATCCTGTATGCAATGGCTCTGAAATTGAAATTCAAAATTCAGGAGCTACCGCCATTACGTCGATGCAAATAGAATACTGGATTAATAATGGAATAAAAGCAACCTACCATTGGACTGGTAGCTTGAATTTCTTGGACAAGTCAACGATACTTTTACCTACCGCACCCAACTTTTGGAACAGCTTATCGAATGGAAATAACAGGTTTATTGCACGAATCGTTTCTACCAACGGCGCAAGTGATCAATACATTTATAACGATAGTATAAGTAGACACTTTTCAGCCTCGGAGGTCTTGCTCTCCAATTTCGTTCTCGAATTTACAACAAACGCAGCGGGCTTTCAAAGTAGCTATAATGTAAGGGATGAAAATGGTAGTGTATTACTTCAGCGTTCAGGCTTGGGTAATAATTCAACCTATAGAGATACTTTTAATCTAACAGCAGGTTGTTATTCTATCAACGTTTTCGACACAAATGATGATGGTATCTCTTTCTTTGGAAACTCCAATGGAAATGGTTCAATTCGGATTAAAAATCTAACTGGCTCAACCCTGAAGATTTTTGAACCCAACTTCGGTGACGGATTTAAACACAGTTTTACTATTCCAACTACGGTGGGCATAAATAAAATAGCATTGAGTGAAAGTATTTCACTTTACCCGAATCCCGCGGACGACTTTACCACCTTGGAAACGACAGGACTTAACAACAGTATTTGGAGCATTTTTGATGGTACGGGAAGGCGCGTTACTTCCGGAACTACCTTAAATGAACACCATACAAAGACCAAAATAAATGTAGCCCATTTTGCTGCGGGTATTTATTATTTACACCTCACTAACGAAGGAAAAACTAAGGTTAAAAAGTTCATGATTAGTCACTAATCACTGACAGAGCACACTCCAAATGGGCGGATTAGCTAGCTGTAAAACCTACCTTAACTCGTAGCTAACAGCTGCCATTTCGTAGTCCTCAGCGTAAACATACAACTGGTAAATTCCCGGAAGAACAACTTCTTCCTGCGAAGGTTTTACCCAATCTAGGCAAAGCTCTTGTTCTGCTTGAGTGTAATCCACTTCCATTTTACCTGAATAATAGCCTTTCCCACCGCTGAATTCAAACCGACTGTCGTCAACATTCTCAGCAGTTAAAATATTCCCATCAGGAGCAATTATTCTTAAGTATAGCGGCTTTTTACCCGCTTTAGCCACCTTATTCTCATTCAGTTTAAAACACACTCTGACCTTATCTGTTCTTCGAGCTCTGTCCGTTTCCTTACCGGTCATATCTCTTTTTACATTTACACCAAAAACCCGAACTTCAGAAACATCAAGTCGGCTCGCTAGCGCCACTTTACTGGACAAGTTATCGTTTTTTTGCTGGAGCTGTTTTGCTTTACTCCTCTCTTGCTTTAAGGTACTTCTAACCTCCTCGTTTTCGCTTCTCAACCCGACATTCAGGGTGTTAATAGAATCAATAACTACCACGTATCCCTGCATGATGGTGCGTAAGGTTGTTGTCTCTTTCCGTAACTTATAAATGGCAAAATCCTTGTCTTTTACTTTTGCCAACAGTCCTTCTATTTCGTTTTTACGATTTGAAAGCTCCACTTTCATGGAATCATTAGCAGTGTCCATGGTATCTAGCTCATTTAGCATCTGCTCCAATTCATTTTGTAGCTCTCCCCTCTCATCGGCCATAATCTCTATCTCCGAACCCTTTTGTGCTGCTGTTTTTCGTAAATCAAAAAATTGCCAAAGTGTAATACCAAATGCCAGAGACAAGAGGATAACTAAGGCTACTAATACTTTATTTATTTTGCTAGCCGAATCGGCTTTTGGATTTGAAGTGGTTTCTGACATAGGATACAAATATAATGGTAAATTTAATGGATGCTCAAGGCGTTATTCAATCTTATTTATCCCAAAATTTGCTATGCTTGCGGGGAAGCAATTGGCGGAGAAATAAGCAACGTTTGCATTATTTGCCGCGCTGAATTAGCTTTCTTAAACATTAGAGAGTTCGAGAACAACCCTATACAGCAGCTTTTTTGGGGCAGAGTTACTTTCGAGAAGGCGACGGCCTTTACCAAGTTCGAAAAAAACGGAAAAGTTCAAAAACTATTGCACGCTTTAAAATATAAAGGCATAAAAGAGGTAGGCATTACCTTGGGAGAGTTAGCGGCGCTAGAAATTGGAACAACTGCCTTTTTCAATGACATTGACGTGCTTATTCCTGTACCTATTCATGCCAAAAAAAAGAAAATACGTGGCTACAACCAAAGTCGTTACATCGCAGAAGGAATTCGAAATATTACAGAAATACCGGTAAATATAACCTCCATTAAAAAAGAGTTAAACACGGCCAGTCAGACAAAAAAGGGAAGGTTTGAACGGTTCGAAAATGTATCGAACACATTTACTTTGTTACATCCAAGCGAGCTAAAAGGAAAACACATTCTGCTAATTGATGACGTAGTAACCACAGGTTCCACCTTAGAGGCTTGTGCCAACGTTCTTCAAAAAATTGAAGGTGTAAATTTAAGTTTACTCACCATTGCGGCTACTTATTAGGTACTTTTGCGGTCTATGGAAGAATCAATTTTCATTGATAAACATGCCACAAAAGCAGCAAAGTACGAGCAAGTTTTGCCGCAGATAAAAGCATTGATAGAGCCTGAAACAGACAAAATTGCCAACTTAGGCAACGTAGCTGCAGTTTTAAAAGAAGTTTTTGATTTCTTATGGGTTGGCTTTTACGAGTGGAAGACGAATGAGTTGGTACTTGGTCCGTTTCAAGGACCGGTTGCTTGCACAAGAATAAAATCTGGGAGAGGCGTTTGCGGAACTAGTTTCGAAAAAGCAACGACTGTTATCGTGCCAAATGTAGCTGAATTTTTGGGTCATATTGCCTGCAGTAGTGCTTCAAAATCTGAAATTGTGGTGCCCATTCTAAAAAACTCCAAGGTTATCGCTGTCCTAGACGCAGATAGTGACCAGTTAAATTATTTTGACGAAGTAGACAAAAAATACTTGGAACAACTCGCCCTTTTAATAGCAAGCCAGTGGTAAAAAAAATAAAATACAGTTGTATTATTTGCGGTCTTGCCTTGCTTTCCGCCTGCGCTCAGGTTGTGGCCCCAACGGGTGGACTAAGAGATACAATTCCTCCAGAAATAGTATCTCAGGTACCGGAGAATCAATCGTTGAATTTTAGCTCCAAGAGTTTTACGCTAGAGTTTGATGAATATGTTGTGTTAAAAGACTTAAAAGAGCAATTATTGGTCTCTCCACCCTTAAACTATTCTTTAGAAAACAAAACGAAAGGCAAGAAACTCATCTTCACACTAAGAGACACCTTAAAAGAGAACACTACTTATGTTTTCAATTTTGGAAATGCTATTGTTGATTTAAATGAAGGGAATCCGCTCCCGAACTTTCAATATGTTTTTTCAACCGGCACTGTAATCGACTCCTTGTCGTTCTCCGGAAAAGTAGTTGATGCCTTTGAACTAAAGGCAGAGGAAGATGCTGTGCTTCTTCTCTACCCTAAAGATTCAGAAGATTCTGCGGTCAGTAATTTGTTACCTACTTATGTAAGTAGGGCAAACGATGCCGGAGACTTTACCTTCACCAATTTGGCAGACGGCGAATACAAGCTATTTTCCTTGCTAGACAAAAATGAAAATTACAGATACGATAGAACCGATGAAAAAATTGGATTCCTTTCCAACACCATCAACCTTGAAGATGATTCAAGCAACATCAAACTATTTAGCTTTTCTAAAATTGATGAAAAACAATTTATTGAAAAACAAGCAGTCTTCGAAAGTCACCTAGAAATAACGTTCAAACTAAAGCCAGAAAATGTTGAATTCATCCTATTGGACACGCTTATCGACAACTTCATCGAACAAATAGAATACGATGGAACTAAGGTAAGAATATGGCATCAAGACAGTCCTTCGATGAAGCTAAAAATGAGTGTTCGCCTAGCTAATTTTTCAGATACCATAAAGTTCACAACTAAATCCTTATCGGATAGTTCAAAACTCGAATTAAAAAAAGAGGTAACAGGAAAACAGAACTACTTTGAACCCATTCCCTTTATTTTTAACCGTCCGTTAAAAGTCATTAGAAAAGACTTTATAACCGTATTAGATGCAGACTCTAATAATTTAGATTTTTCAATTGACACTGATTCTTCGAATAGTAAAAAAGCATTGTTAAAAATAGAAAAAGCTCCAGAAGGAAATATAATCCTTCAGATGCTACCAGAAGCATTTGAAGACCTATATGGAACAAAAACTGACAGTATTTCCAGTGTATTGTCTTTTAATACGCCAGAAGAATTTGGCAATTTATTTGTGACTGTAAAAGGTATGACTGCGAAAAATTTGATCTTACAATTGACCGATGCAAGAGGCATTGTTTTGAAAGAGCATTTTACGACAGACACGCTTTATACCTTCAAAAATCTTGGATCTGCAAGTTACGGACTTAAATTAATTGCAGATGATAATAAAAATGAAAAATGGGATACCGGTGATTACTTCGAAAAAAGGCAAGCCGAAAGGGTGATTATTTATGATGAGCCTATTGGTATTCGGCAGAATTGGGACAAAGAGATTATTTGGATTATAAAGCCGTAATAATTGAAGTGTATCGGTTCTGTGCAACAATAGACCAAAAAGTATTTTTATCTTTGCAGCTCAATTTTTCGTCACCTTTTTATTCTCTACAACCAAATGAGCGATCAAATAAAACATGAATGCGGAATCGCATTAATTCGCTTAAAGAAACCCTTAGAATACTACATAGATAAATATGGAACAGCAGCTTACGGGCTAAATATGCTTTATTTATTAATGGAGAAACAACACAACCGAGGGCAAGATGGGGCAGGTGTTGCTAACATTAAATTAGACATGGCCCCTGGCGATCGATACATCAGTAGGGTGCGGTCGAACAGCAACCAACCCATTAAAGAAATCTTTGAAAAAATCAACGGTCGGTTAGCTGAAGTTCAAGAAGAAAATCCAGAGTTATTAAAGGATGTTGAGTACTTGAAAAAACACGTAGGTTTCACAGGAGAAGTTTTATTAGGCCACCTGCGGTACGGAACATTTGGAAGAAATAGCATAGAAAACTGCCATCCGTTTTTACGCCAAAATAATTGGATGACACGAAATTTGGTGGTTGCAGGCAATTTCAATTTAACCAATGTTGATGAGCTTTTCGATTTATTGGTTGACTTAGGTCAGCATCCAAAAGAACAATCTGATACGGTAACGGTTTTGGAAAAAATTGGCCATTTCCTTGACATGGAAAACCAAAAATTATATCGGAAATACAAGCAGCTGGGTTATGCTAAGAAAGAAATTTCGGGCCTTATTGCGAAGAATTTGAAGGTTCACAAAATATTAAAAAATGCCTCTACCGACTGGGATGGAGGGTACACCATGGCTGGTATGATTGGTCATGGAGATGCATTTGTGTTAAGAGACCCTTCTGGAATTCGTCCGGCGTTTTACTTTGAAAACGATGAAGTTGTTGTCGTTACTTCTGAGCGACCTGCCATACAAACAGCCTTTGACGTTCCAGCTGAATCTATTCACGAATTAGAGCCAGGGCAAGCCATCATCATTAAGAAGAATGGGGAAGTTAAATTCAAGCAAATAAAAGAACCACTTGAGAAAAAGGCGTGCTCTTTTGAGCGTATCTACTTCTCCAGAGGAAGTGATCAGGATATTTACGAAGAACGAAAAGAATTAGGTCGTTCTATTGTTCCTGAAATATTAAAAGGAATCAACAACGACGTAAGAAATTCAGTTTTCTCTTTTATACCTAACACCGCCGAAACTTCCTATTACGGAATGGTACATGGCATAGAAAGCTATCTAAATGTGGTTAAGAAGAAGAAGATTCTTGAATTAACGGAGATCACTCAGGATAAATTAGATGAAATCTTAGACATTCGAGCAAGAGTTGAGAAAATTGCAATAAAAGATGCAAAGCTCAGAACTTTTATTACGCAAGATGACGCAAGAGATGACTTGGTGACGCATATTTATGACATTACCTACGGAACTGTAAACAGAGGAGTAGACAACTTGGTAATAATTGACGATTCCATTGTTAGAGGAACCACCTTAAAACAAAGTATTCTTCGAATTTTAGATCGCTTAGGCCCAAAGAAAATTATCATAGCTTCCTCTGCACCTCAAATTAGATACCCAGATTGTTATGGAATTGACATGGCAAAATTGGGCGATTTTATTGCTTTTTCAGCAACGATTGAATTGTTGAAAGATACAGGTCAAGAAAAATTAATTAAAGAAGTATACAAGAAATGTAAGGCGCAGGAAAATTTACCTAAAAATCAAATTCGCAATTACGTAAAGGAAATTTACGCTCCTTTTACTGCAGAAGAAATTTCAAGTAAAATTTCTAAATTGTTAACTCCTAAGGGTATTAAAGCTGAAGTTCAAATTATTTACCAAACCATAGAAGGCTTGCATAAAGCCATACCGAACCACAAAGGGGATTGGTATTTCACAGGCGACTACCCTACTCCAGGTGGTATGAAAGTAGTGAACAAAAGTTTCATTTATTACTATGAAGGAAGAAACGAAAGAGCGTATTAAATATACTTTAACCTAAGTATTAAAAAGGCTACAAGAATTATTCTTGTAGCCTTTTTTAGATTAGAGCTTTTACTGTGAAATGATGAACAGTTTAGCAGATTTATATAATCCGCTAACCATGCCGCCAAAGTTGGTAAAAGCCCATCAAAAATTAGACAAAGCGGTTGAACTGTGTTATCGTCAACAAGGCTATGCTACCGAAAATGTAAGAATGGAATATTTGTCTGAGTTGTACAATCGATATGCTCAGCTACTTTTGAGCGAGAGGAAGAAATAATATTTTTTTACATCGACCTAACAGGTTTTTGAAACCTGTTAGGTTTGTTTTCAACCGCTACCATTTACGTTGAGAATTTCGATAATCATCCTATTGTATTTTTTATCCCCTTCCATTTTTTGTCAAGTGACAATAACGATTCCAATCAGCAGTCTAAGTAATCAATGTAGAAATAGTGACACTATTTAGGTCAGCAAAGTGAATTACTTCGAATACGATTTAAAAATCCTTAACACGTTTTAAAACAAATACTAAAAAAAGTCAACGCAACTAAAAGCACGCTCACGAGCGTTAACTATTTTGAGATTACCAATTTTTCCACTAACCTACCGTTCTTCGTGACCACTTGCAACAGGTAAATTCCATTTTCTACCCCTGCTAGCGAATGCTGTTTTTCATTAGCCCCGAATTCCCTTACTTTTTGACCTCTAAGTGAAAACAATTCTACTTGCTCAATTTCATTTTGCAAACCATTAACTGTAAAAACCTCTTGAGCCGGGTTAGGGAAAACACTTAGCTTTTCTACTTCTGACTCTGCTATAGCCGTTGCGTTTAATACAACTACTTGGACGGTGTCGGAAGCAGTTCTGGTATACATGGTTCCAGGAGGTATGTTATTATCAAAAACAGAGGCAAAATATATAATATCATAAATACCAGAACTAGCATTAACTTCTATGCGAACTGTGTCTCTTCTGACACAAGTACCTAAACTTGGGCCAGACCAATCGAATGTTAAATCAACAGTTAATCTATTTACCCAGGTGGTATCGTAAACTGAATGCAAAATACCACACGATCCAAGAATAGGACTATTCATTGGCACAGGAGTTGTCACGTGCAACTCTAGTGTATCTCCTGAATATATTGAATCATTAAAATAAACAATGCTTTGAGAAAATAAGAACTTTGTAAATAATGTAAGTATAAGACTAAGAAAAAAGCTTTTCATAATTTCTAATTTTGAATAATTAAAGATTTCGAATCCAGAACAATACCGTCTACCAGCATTTTTAAAATGTAGTTCCCAGCTGTTAAATTGGAAATTGCGATGGATGCTGAAGGTGCACTTACTTGAGCTGGATAAATATGATTCCTGTTGGTAATTATATTCTCCAATACAAACTGGACGGAAGCTCCTGTATTTAAAACATAATTTATTGTAAGTGTTTGATTTTTTCGCATAGGATTTGGAGAAATTTGTTGAATGAAGTTTTCTTTAAAATCAATTTCTTTGTCATCATAATCTTTAAAACCGTCCTTCAACGCCAATATTTCTAATACAAACTTTTGACTTTTTGTTGGAATAAAACTAGTGTCCGTTCCAGTATAAAACAGTTCCCCATTTTCATCGTACCAATTGTAAAGTGCCGGCTCATTTATTGAGTTTACTTGCAGCTGAATTGTCTGTCCTTGATTTACACGTTGATTGAAACCCGCATCTGCTAAAAACAAAGGTCGTTCGTCTCTATGAATGTAGTATTCCTCTCCACCAACAACCTGGTTTTCTGAATTAAATTGCTCTACATAGTAATGAAATACCATTTTATCGTCAACCAATTCCGTTAAAAAATTAAAACCCACGTAAATGGTTGATGTTTCATAGGCTTCATAATACAATCCTTCTAAGACTGCTGTTTCATCTACCACCCTAAACAACCCATCTCCATAATAATCCAAACCTGAGCTCAAGTACCCCCCTTGCTCCCATTTTTGTAAGCTTATTTCATCTAGTTTAATGTTAATTTCTGCTGCTGTACTAATGGGAAGCCCGTAGTGCTCAGTTGGATTTCTAAATTTGAGTTTAATATCAACTTCTTCGTTGGTGTTATTACCTATAGCTAAAGCTGTACCCAAGCCATATTCTAGCTCGCTGGTAGTTGCCCCAACTTTGTTATTGTCCACTACTGTCACGTTTTTCCAAGCAATATTGTTATTGTTCCGCACATTCTGCCAAAGCACAGCCGTCTCAGGAAAGGTCATGGTATCTGTCGAAGATTCCACTCGTGCTAACAAACAAAAGTGCCAAATATCATTGGTAATGGCAGCGTAATTTTGGGGATTGGGCAACAGCCAAGGTATTTCGAGAATGGTATCTCTTCCTGCCTTTAAATTCCCTACACTTAAGGTAGCTGCGGGCGCCCCCATTAATGGTGAAGAAATACTAGCATCCCAAGGTGCAGGCCACGCTAAAGCAGTAGATGCTTTTGCCCAATAAATGGAAATAGAATCGTTTGCCGTTGCATCTACACAGCTGTGATTTCGAACCCTTACATAAATGTAAACAGGATGTGTTGGGCTGTACTCAGGAACTTCTTGATATTGATTTATTCTCCCATCTTGAGCGTTTCTCGTCCAAATATCTTCACTAACATATAGCATGTTAGCAACCGTATCGGGTTCTGCACCAAAATCGTTAGGTACATCTTTAATCACCAAATCTAAAATAGAAGATTGCATTGCCTGGGCTGCCAATACTGCTTTGTGTGCGTTTACCTTTCCGTATCCAAATTCTTTTGAATGTCCAGACTTAGCACTACTCCAGTTATAATTGTAACCGCCTGACTTATCCGCAGTGCTGAACAAAATATCTTTCACCTGGGTATTGGTTAAACAGTTATTTACAGTCAACACTAAGGCTGAAACTCCTGCAACCATCGGAGCTGCAGCAGAAGTTCCTCCAAATCTACCTGTAAAAGCTAAATTATTCGAGCCATAATTTGGTAAAATCTCTCCAATTGGTACGGACGAATCAGTATATCCATAAGGGTTTGAATTACCTGGCATTAAATTAGTATCTGGGTAGTCGGTAGTCCATATATTAATGTCATTAGCTGCAGAGCTAAACCGATAGCCTGCATCAGAAACAGAATTGGAACTTGGTGCAACAATGTCAACATTTTTTGAAATTGGGCTGTATAATGCTACTTGGTTATTTATTGTGGAAGCACCTACTGCTATGACACCCACGGTTGGGCTATTCGCGGGATACTCAACCATACCTGAATCAATATTAAAAGTTGAAACTAAAGAATATTGATTAGAACCTCTGTTATTCCCTAAGGCAGCAAAAATTAATCTATCATTTCTAAAAGCTAAATCAATGGCTGTTTCAACAGATGCGTAAGGAAGACTTCCCCAAGTAAAGCTTAAAGACATTATCTGTGCGTTGTTAGAGTCTGCAAATAAAATAACATCGGACAAAATAGTTATAGGCATCGCGAAGCCCAATTTTATCGGCATAATCTTGGTGAATGGAGCAATACCAGAAATCCCTATTAAATTATCTTGTGTTGCACCAATTATGCCTGCACAATTATCTCCATGTGAATGAACACTAGGAGACAAGTTATTTGGATCTAACAATGTATCGTATTTAGCAGTCAGATTCCCTCCCGGCAATCTAACCTGTCTGCTATTTGGCAAATCTGGGTGATCTGACGTTACTCCCCAATCTATAATAGCAGTTACAATATTTGAATCTCCTCTGGTAATGTCCCATGCTTCTGCAACATCCATGTCTGCATCTAACGTTCCACCCACTCCGTCATTTACAATTTGTCCTGTGTTGTGCAGATACCATTGCTTGTCAAAATATATATCATTCGGTTGGTAAGCAGGCGAAGCTCGTATAAAGAAATTAGGATGAGCGTATTTTACAAGGCCAGTTTCGTAAATAGCTACTGCCTTTAATGATGCATCTAGGGCATCATATCGCTCATAAATATCATTCCCGGTTATGTGAGTTAAATGGTACTGACTTTCTAAATTTGTTTTCTGCGCTTCGGAGGTAGCCGTTTTAAATTGCAACACAATTTCGTCCGATTCAAAAATGGTATCTTTTCCTGTAACGTATGCTTTTGAAAGATTGTAATTGCGATAGGTTTCACTTAATTCTTCTGTTCCTGTCAGAATGTAATAATTACCTCCGTAATGATATCCTTCAGAAACAAATCCTCCTAGGGGTACTCCATTTTTAAAATGAATCATTTGCACGTTGGGCAAAATGGTTAGGTGTGTTTTGGAACCATCCAATTGGTAGTAAAAGTCAGTTTGGGCAGAAAAAGAGAGAGAAAGCATTGCCAAAACTGAGAAAAGAATATTTCTCACAATGGTGCTATTTTAGAATTTGTTCTTCAAATATAACTTAAAAAATTCAACTCTGCAAACCCAATCAGCTTACTACCAGCCAAAAACGACTCTCGACCGCTTTGTTGTAAGAATTTAAACAATCCGTTTAAAAATCGTTTATTTACGTAAATCTAACAGGTTTTTGAAACCTGTTAGGTCTGTTTTCAACCGATACTATTTATTATGAGAATTTCGATAATCATCCTATTGTATTTTTTATCCCCTTCCATTTTTTGTCAAGTGACTATAACGATCCCAATCAGCAGGCTAAATAATCACTTTAGTAATGGTGAAACTGTTTACGTCAGCAAAGTGAATTACTTCGAATACGATTCAGATAACTACCTATTGGATTCTGTTTACGTAAAAAATGATAGCATTTCATTTGTAAAGAATTCGTCAAACCAAGAATTGATTGTACTAAAAAAGAAAAATGAAGTCCCTTCTACCTTTCTACCTTTGATTCAGATAAGGAAAGAGTATACTTCCATGTTTTGCAGCAATTTTTATTCTGATAGCTATTACATGCTTTTAACAAATGAATATTCGCAGCAGGAACATGGGTATTTAATGGAGTTTTACAGCATGTTTACGCGCAAGAGTTTTGACAGTCGTTTGTTCAGAAATGGCAACTATAAAACAATGAGTATTGACAAAGCCCTTTCTAAAATCGAATCTCGAAAAAGTAAATTTGAAAAGCACCTCCAAGAAAAAGGACCTCATTTCAGTGTGGAATTCAATGACTATATGCAAACTGAAATTGAACTCGGAGCTTACAATCAATTTTTAAATTGGTACGAAGAAGTGAATGAGGTTGTTCTTTTAACTGAATTTGATGAGACTAACTTTTCAAATATGCATGAAACCGTGTATAGCACTGTGCTAAACAAAAAATGGAATACAAAATCAATCCAGTATTTCAGAATGGTTGAGCGAATACTTAATTACAATGAAAGCAAAAAAAGGAAAAAGTTTCAAACGTATTTCGCTGAAATTCCTGAAAGAAAAACATTAAGCGCTGAAATAATCCATAAAACATCAAGTAAGAAGGAAAAATAACATTTTATTTACCAAGACCTAACAGGTTTTAAAAACCTGTTAGGTCTTGGTATCAACTTCTACCGTTTTCGTCTAAGAATTTCGAAAATCAGTTTAACAATTGCCTATTTACTAAAATCTTTAAGGTTTGCTTTTAACTGTTTATGTTCAGCTTTTTTAATTCTAAGTCACTTTTAATTATATTAATCGTAATATTGCAATGAACAAATTAAACCAACATGGGATTAACTAAATCAGAGATATTTACCGACCACCAAAACGAAATATCCCTTTTCGCAAAAGCGTTTGCGCACCCAGCTCGAGTTGCAATTCTGCAGCACTTGTTCCACATTGACACCTGTGTTTGTGGAGACTTGGTGAGCGAAATAGGACTTGCTCAGCCAACCATTTCTCAACACCTTAGAGAATTAAAACAGCTAGGGTTAATTCAAGGAAGTATTGAAGGAACTAGTGTATGTTACTGCATTAATAAAGAAAACTGGGCTCACATGAAAGAAATTTTATTGCCATTTCTAAATCAAGACCTGACACAAATAGTAACCTGTTGCTAAGTCAAATAAAATCTCGTTACTCTAAAAATAATCAACATGAATACAGAACAAGAATTAAAAGACATTGTAAGAAATAGTTACACTAAAATAGCTAATCAAAACAAAGTTGAAAATGCTTCTTCCTGTTGTGGCGCCACAACTCCTTCTAACAAGGTGTATAACATTATGATGGACGATTACGCCGAAACAGACGGTTACCTGTCTGATGCTGATTTAGGATTAGGCTGTGGCCTTCCAACGCAATTCGCAAAAATAAACCAAAAGGATACGGTCATTGACTTGGGCTCAGGAGCTGGAAATGACTGTTTTGTGGCACGACATGAAACAGGCCCTGAGGGAAAAATAATTGGAGTAGATTTCACCCCCATTATGATTCAAAAAGCACGGATTAATGCGGAAAAACTAGGCTACAATAATGTAGAATTCAGAGAAGGAGACATTGACGCCATGCCTGTTACTGACAACCTAGCAGACGTTGTGGTTAGTAACTGCGTGTTGAACCTTGTTCCTAACAAACAAAAAGTTATAGCAGAAATAGCCAGAGTCCTAAAACCAGGCGGACATTTTAGTATTTCGGACATTGTTTTAATGGGAAATCTTCCTAGTGCGTTAAAAAATGATGCTGAAATGTACGCAGGCTGTGTAGCAGGTGCAATTCAAAAGTCAGAGTACCTTGAATTAATCGAGAACCAAGGATTTCAAAACATACAAATTCAAAAAGAGAAACCCATTAACATCCCTGATGATATCCTACTAAAATACCTTTCTAGTGGGGAAGTTAAAGCCTTCAATAAAGGAGCAACCGGAATCTTCAGCATTACTGTTTATGCCGAGAAGCAAGCGGCAATGCAAGAGAGACCAACAATACAACTTGCTAAAATTTCAACTACTTGTGAACCAACAAGTGGATGTTGCTAATGTAAGTTTTATCCCATTTATTCATTCTATAATAAATCACAAAAAACAAAACGCTATACACTTTTTTTGCCGCTCCTCGTTTGAGAAAAAGTTCCTTTAAAAAAAAACTTATTTAACCTATCTTTGTTTCACTCTCAAACACCGCTATTATGGATTTTAAAGCCGGAAAACTACTCTCTCAAATTGAGTTCCCTCACGATTTACGAGACAAATTAGAAACTTCTGATTTACCCCAATTATCGAAAGAGCTAAGAGATTTTATCGTAGATATTGTTTCCGTAAAAGGCGGCCATTTTGGCGCAAGCTTGGGTGTTGTAGAATTGACTATCGCACTTCATTATGTCTTCAATACTCCCGATGATCGAATTGTTTGGGATGTAGGACACCAAGCATATGGGCATAAAATTTTAACCGGAAGACGAGATATTTTTCACACCAACAGAGTATACAAAGGCATTAGTGGCTTTCCAAAAAGAAGCGAAAGTGAATACGATACTTTTGGGGTAGGACATAGTTCAACCTCTATTTCCGGTGCTCTTGGAATGTCAGTTGGCTCCAGATTGCAGGGCCAAGATAAAAGACAACACATTGCAGTAATTGGCGATGGTGCCATGACTGCAGGCCTAGCGTTTGAAGGTTTAAACCATGGTGGCGTTGAAGATTCTAACATGATTGTTGTGTTGAATGACAATTGCATGTCAATAGACCCAAATGTTGGAGCACTGAAGGAATATTTAACTGACATAACTACTTCCCCAACCTACAACAAGGTGAAAGATGAAGTCTGGGCTCTATTGGGCAAGGTTTCCAAATTTGGCCCAAATGCGCAAGCCATCGTACAAAAGATAGAAAGTGGAATTAAGTCAGCAATGCTAAAGCAAAGCAACTTATTTGAATCGTTGAATTTTAGATATTTTGGCCCAATTGACGGTCATGATGTTACCCACATGGTGGAGGTCTTAAATGATTTGAAAAAAATTCCTGGTCCAAAAATTCTACACATCTTAACTACCAAAGGGAAAGGGTATGAGTTAGCAGAAAAAGATCAAACAAAATGGCATGCTCCAGGAATCTTTAATAAAGTAACTGGAGAGATTATCAAGGTTACCCCCGATAGTCCTCAACCACCAAAATACCAAGATGTATTTGGCCATACCATTGTTGAGTTAGCTGAAAAGAATGAAAAAATTGTCGGCATCACACCTGCAATGCCTTCGGGAAGTTCATTAAACATAATGATGAAAGCCATGCCTGAAAGAGCTTTTGATGTAGGAATAGCAGAGCAGCATGCCGTAACCTTTGCGGCAGGTTTAGCTACCACCGGAATTATTCCTTTCTGTAACATATACAGTTCTTTCATGCAACGCGCTTACGACCAAGTTATTCACGATGTTGCGCTACAGAAGTTGCCCGTTGTTTTTTGTTTAGATAGAGCTGGTTTTGCAGGCGCCGATGGGCCTACGCATCATGGTGCTTACGACATTGCCTTTATGCGATGCGTTCCAAACCTTATTGTTTCCTCCCCTATGAACGAGGAAGAACTTCGCAACCTAATGTACACTTCTCAAGCGGATGATAATGGAGCCTTTGTAATTCGATATCCTAGAGGTCAGGGAGTCATGCCGGTTTGGAAAACTCCTTTCAAAAAAATTAAAATTGGAACCGGCAGAAAAGTGGTTAGCGGCTCTGACGTAGCGATATTAAGCATTGGCCACATTGGAAATTATGCTGTTGAAGCCTCAAATAAATTAGAATCACAACATAAATTAAGTGCAGCAGTTTACGACATGCGTTTTGCAAAACCTATTGACGAAATGTTGTTGCACGAAGTATTTAACAAATTTGACAAGATTATTACCCTAGAAGATGGTTGCATCATGGGCGGAATGGGAAGCGCTATACTAGAATTTATGGCGGACAACGGCTATGCTGCAAAGGTTACCCGCTTGGGTATTCCTGATGCCGTTATTGAACATGGCTCACAAGATCAGCTTTACGCAGAATGCGGTTACGATGTACAAGGAATTATGAAAACTGCTATCGAAATGGCAAACCAAACACAAGCTACAGGAAGTAAAGCTTTCGCATAAAAAAAGCGCCTCTCACCCAACTATCTTATTTTTGTAGTCATATGATAGCGAAACAACCTTAAAATAGTTATTATGAAAAAAATCTACTTATTACTTGTATCCGTCTTACTTCTGGGTGCATCTCAATCGAATGCCCAGTGCGGAGCGGATTTTCAATTCGTCACAAACGGATTAACCGTTAATTTCCAAGATTCGTCTTTTTATTCCCCAAACTCTTTCATCGTTCACGATTGGAATTTTGGCGATGGGAATGTTGGATTTGGAACCAATCCTGCACACACCTATACTGCAGCAGGAACATATACTGCTTGTTTATCTATTTACGATAGTTTACAGGCTTGTTTTGATACCATTTGTAAAGCTGTTATTGTAACAGGCGGGACCAATCCAACACCTTGTAATTTAACCTACAGCTATTCTGCAAGCCCTAATAATGCGGTAAGCTTTGCATCTAGTATTACAGGAGGTACAGCACCTTTTGCATACAGTTGGGATTTTGGTGACGGATCATCCGCCTCTACCATGCAAAACCCCTCTCACAGTTATAGTACGACCGGAGCATATGGCGTATCTCTAACTGCAACGGACGCCAGTGGTGCAGCTTGTTCCTATTATGATACCGTTTATGTAAACAACTGCAGTTCATATTTCGCGAGTAGTGTTGGAAGCAATGGGACAGTATACTTTACCAACCAATCTACCCCCTTAAATGCAGCACTAATTAACTTGAGTTGGAACTTTGGCGATGGGAACTTCAGTAATGCAGTTCACCCAACACACACCTACACCGTGTCAGGAATGTATACTGTAACCTTAAACTACTTTGACTCAACAACAAACTGTTCGTCAACTTACTCAGATAGTGTATCTGTTCAAATAGGCGCTTCTAACTCATGTAACGCATCTTTCACTAAGGTTAAAGATTCTTCTGTGGCCTATGGAGTTGTGCTTTACAACACCTCAAGCAATTTTGGATCTCATTTTTACTCTTGGGATTTCGGTGATGGAATTACAGGATCTGGAAGAACACCAATTCACCAATTCCAAAGCTTTGGTTCTTATGTTGTTTGTTTAACAATTACAGATTCAATCTTAAATTGTACCTCTACCTACTGCGATACTGTAGGAATGGATTCTTTAGGAAACTTAAAAACTGGTTTTGGATTAAGAGTGCTTAATCCAACAGCGGTAGGATTAACGGAAATTGACGATTTAAATAATATCAACCTTTACCCCAACCCTGCAACTAATCAGATTGCTTTAGATTTGACTTCGGTACAAAGCAATATCACTATCAGAGTAATGGATATTTCAGGAAGGATTGTGATGGAGCAATTAAATCAAAACCCAGGTATGGTAAAAAACGTTGAAATCGCCTTACTAGAAAGTGGATTGTATTTCATGGTATTGACCAATAATTCTTCCCAAGAAATTAAAAAATTTATCAAGCAATAAGCAGTGTAGTTTAGTTGAATTACTTTTTTTGAAAAAGGCGCTATCTGTAAAAGTTAGCGCCTTTTTTATTTCACTGTCCCGACCTAAAATAAGTTAATACAACTTATTTATACAAAAAATAAATTCACAAAAGAAACGTTGCAGTCAGCAAGCTTATAATCTAAGCTTTAAATTGAGCGTTGTACATGAAGTTGAAAAAAGCGAAATAACTTATAAGCAAGCTCAAAAAGCGTATGCTTGCCATTCAAGGTCGGAGTCCAGTTTTGGTTTGGTTACGAAAATATGGCACTTTAGATTGGACAAATCCGATTGTTCATTCAATGAAGAATCCAAATGGTAAAGAAGCTCCTTCTCAAACTATCAAACAACCCAACAAGGAGTTAGAAGGTGTCAAAATAAAGAACTCTAGCATAAATTCAATGGTAGAGGTTTTCCATAGACAGCATGGAGCTGCTCTCAGAAAAAGGTTTTACCCAAACAATCCTCAAAAGACAGCAAGAAAGAAATTAGCTGTAGCCAAAAGTTGTCGTTTGTTTAGGGTAAGTAGGTAAGCTATTTATAAAAGATTTCTTCGTTCAGAAGAGCTGAAGAAAGTAAAGTCTTTAGTGCTTGACTCGCGCATGTAGACGCCTCGTTTAGGCGCAAGAATACTCTACTATCGCTTAACGAATCTTTCAGAAGGTCAACAAATTAAGATAGGTACCAAGAGGGGTTGTTCCCTTGGTCAAGAGCTGAGAACATGAAATAAGGCTAAAGAAGAATTATACAAAAACCACAGATTCAAAAGATTGGTTTCGAAAACAGACTAATTTATTAACTGACTGTAAAATAAAACGTTCAAATCAGGTCTACGTAAGCGATATAACTTATATAAAATCAAGAGAGCGGACGTGTAATTTATCCTCCATTACTGACGCTTTTAGTAGAAAATAGTAGTTCAACCTTTAAATGGTGATCTAAGCGCAGAAAATGTTGTAAAAGCATGAAAAGAAGAAAGACCAACTTACCATTGATTCATTCGTCCGATAGAAGATTGCAATCTTGTTCATCCATCTATCAACAAGAATTACTCAAAAATAAAGGGACTCCATCCATGACCGATAGGTATGATTGTTACTCGAATACTTTAGCTAAGAGAATGAATGGGATATTAGAGCAAGAGCACTTAATCTATAAGTATCAGAATTAAAAAGAGTTAATTACAGTAATTACTGAAGTAGTAGAAACTTATAATATCCTAAGACCGCACTTGAGTCCAAAATGAAAATGCCACGTTATATTTAAAAAAAAGCAGTGAGGAAATCCTCACTGCTTCTACCTACTTTTATTCTATAAATTTTCCTCCCCAATTAGGACGATATATGTACAACTATCAATTCGATAGTTTAAAGTTTACCGGAACAGTATATTGGACTCTTACTGCTTTCCCCCTTTGCTTTCCAGGCTTCATCTGCGGAAGATTATTGATAACTCTACTTGCTTCATTTTCTAAAGACTTTCCCCCTGCAACTCCTCTTACAATGGTAATGTCTTTAACCATTCCTTTCTCATCGATCATATATCGAACATAAATTCTACCTGATATACCTGCATCTCTTGCCATAGGCGGGTACTTCACATTTTTACCAATAAATTTTTGGATTTCAATATTTGTACATTGCTCCATCTCGGATTTAGAACCCGCTCCTTCGCAACCAGGGAAGATTGGCATATCTTCAACAATTGTAAAAATCTCGGGCTCATCAAATATCTCATCAGGCTGATCGAAAATTTCAGTTTCCATATCCGCCTCCGAATCTTCTATAATTGCCTCATCTTCAATTTCTTTATCATCCTCCACGATTTCCAAAATCTCTTGTGGTGGTGGTGGTGGTGGTGGTGGTGGTGGTGGTGGTTGATTCTGTTGCGTAATTGGAATAATTTCGTCTTCGATGTTATCCATTTTTAACTGGCCCAGCGAACTTGCGCCCTCTTCGTATGTTTTCCATTCAAATGCGATAAGCACGAAGGATAAGGACAATACTAAGCCGATGGCGAAGAAAATGCCTTTTTTAACTTCTAAGTCAGCCTTGGGATTCTTTTTTAGTTGCATATTATTACTGTTTCAATTAGCTAATATAAGAAAATTTCAAACTCTTCTCTTGTTTTGATGTAAGCTGCGTGTTAAGTTTTTTTAAATCGTTTCACGAAGTATAATGCAACAACCAAACCAATACAATTGGCTATTAAGTCAAATACATCTCCGGTTCTGTTTGGAATGAAAAAATGCTGAACAACTTCTGTTCCTGCCGCAAGAACAAAAGCAAACACAATAAGTGTAAAACGATAAGTCTTAATTAAAGTTGTCCAACTTATCAAACTCCCAAGAGCCGCATACATGAAAACATGGGCCAGCTTATCCGCACCAATTGGCGGTTTAATTGAAAGCGTGTTGAGCGGAGAAAAACTTAACCAACAAATGATGAACGCCCATAAAAAAATAGGAACCCAACGCAATTGTTTCATTTAGCCGACTTCTGCTTCGTACGCTTCAGCAGAAAGCAAATGGTCTAGTTCGCTTAAGTCTGCAATTTTTACCTTGATCATCCACCCATCTTCATAAGGACTTTCATTTACTGATTCTGGTGTAGATTCTATGTTTTTGTTCACTTCGATAACTTCTCCCTTTAAAGGCATAAACAAATCAGATACTGTCTTAACGGCTTCAACAGTTCCGAAAACCTCCCCCTTCTCTAGCATATCACCCTCTGTTTCAACTTCTACGTAAACTATATCACCTAATTCACTTTGCGCAAAATCGGTAATTCCAATCGTTGCAACGTCTCCTTCTATTTTGATCCATTCGTGATCTGAAGTGTATTTTAAATCTGCAGGAATATTCATGTCTTTAATTTTAGTTGTGACAAATTTATCGAAAGAAATTATTGGGAAAGCGTAAATCGCAAACTAATTCCAGCATTTGTGTTTGCCGTTGGAAAGCTAGACGATATTAGTGGAGTATTTGCAACTCTGTCATAGAAGAATCGCAAATTCAACTTACTACTAAAACGATAATCTGCCGTAAATTTGATGGAAAATATACGCTGACCCGAAGTCAATTCATTTCTGTTCTCCACCACCCTTCGAATTACCGTTTGATTGTCACGAATAGAAAAATCAGCTCTTAAATCTAAGTCACTCGCTTTTTCTACTTTTCCAACTTTAAAAGGAAGTTTCACATTACTCAACCGATAACCTAGGCCAATAATATATTCTTTACCAACGACCTCCGTCACTTGATTATTGGCAAAACTTAACGACACGTTTCGATCTCTTCTCATTTCTAATCGAGTTAATAAACTATTATTCCAGGTCATATCAACATTAATCAATGGACTAAATTGCTCACTTATACTTGCAACGCTCAATTGTTTGTCAGTAATAAAATTGCCGTTGGCGTCTAATGCGGTTGGTGCACCATCTGGGTCTGATTTGTAAAGCTGGTTTCTGGTAAAGCTTCCTACACTAAAGGTCGAACGGTAGGCATGATTTAAGGTAACCGTTTTAAATAGATTTTTCAACGCAGGAATCTTGGATAAGCCATCGTAGGTTATGTTCCAATTGGGCATCGGTAACATCGTTGTAAAGTCTTGTAAAAATGTACTGTTTGGACTTTGACCTGCATATGCAGAAATAAAGGAATACAACAAAACTTCTTGTGCCGTTCCGCTATACCCTTTGGTTGAATCGGGAGCGAATTCTTCAGCATTAAACCTATTGTTATCAATCAAAATTTCCTGTATGGCTTGACGATTTGTCCTTAATTTCGTAAATGTTGCGTTACTGAAATTATCAGGATCATTATTTACAAAGGCAGTTCTAAAACTTAAAAACGACTGACTATAACTCCCATTTACGATTACTGGAGCGTCAAAATTATATTTCATGCTATCCGGGTTATCGTCGAAAAAGAAATTTCTTGTGGTATTTTCTGACTCCCGTTTACTTGCCTCCAATTGAATTCTAAGTCCACTAATTGGTTGTAAAGTAGCCCGAATACTAAATTGACTACTAAAGGTCTTAGAAAAATCGCCACTTACAAACACTCCATCAACTAACCAATCTGGGCTACCATCCCCGTCTCCATCATTTCTTGCTCTTTCTAAAAATGATTCGCCTGGTCTTTGCATACCTGCCACAAAATCCCAACCGGGGGCACTCCAATTCGGACCAAGACCAAGTACACTCATACTCTGATTGTAATTGGGCAAAACCGTTCCTTCTGTTTCACTATAGGTTACATTAATATTCTTTAAACTCATCAAGGTCCAAAGTGAATTATCAAATAAATAACGTTTTAAGAAAAACTTCTTCTTTCTCAAGGTGTCAGGCTCTTCTTCTGTGCCATTTACGGTCGTTCCCTTTGTAGTCCCAAAACCCTTAGTGTTTTCGTTTGACGCTGATTCGCTTACTGTTTCTTTTTTATTATTTTTTTTGCTCTTTTTATTTTCTGCTTCTTCTTCAGGATCTAAAATAACATACTTGTTATCAATGCTCGGATCTTTCAGATCTCGGATATATTGAAATTTATTAAGTAACGCTTGAAAGTTGATGGCAGCATTGATTCGCTTAGTATTTGAGTTTTGAATTGTTGCACCCAAACTTGGCGTTGTATCCAATGGATTCCCAACTAAATCCCAAGCGTAGGTAGCACCGTACATTGCTGAAGATGTTATAAAATCTAAGCCCGGTAACTTATTGATTGGAATGTTATAATTGATATCAAAATTATGGGTATAATTAGTGTTGTCGCCAAACCCTTTTATGTTATTCCAAACCTCGCTTTTGTAGGCCTCGTAACTTTTCTCATCTCGCTTATCAACCGCTCCATCTGGCTCGCCAATGAGCGCCCTTGTAGATGCTGAAAAGTTAAATGTAATTGACTTAGTAAGCTTGTGACGGAGCGTATATAAACGTTGCCAGTTAAACGCTTTCTGATAAAATACAGGAGACTGATTAACAAATGTTCCAGCAGAGGAATTTGTTATAGTTCTCGCTTGCCTCTCTTGATAATTTCTATCGAAAGAGTTTTGCACACTAATTTGATTCGGAACAAAATTGAAATTAAAATCCTTTATAATTTCAAAAGCTTTCTTATTAAACAACTTCACATTTTTAAAAGGCTCAATACTTTTTGCTTTTCCAGAAAACGTATAATTCACTTGTCCCCTATACGTTTCTTGCTTGTCTTTTTCAGTATTTACATTTCTTTTAAAAATCTCTGAATATGCATAGGTGAATGAGAAGTTCTCAATGTCATAGAAGTTAGAGTTCTTTTTATTGGGTCCAGGCATCTTACGGACGTTTGTAAAATTCAAACTCCTCCTTCTGGTCACATCATCGGTTATCCTTCTGATAGAATCTTTAAACTCTTCCGACAGCTCAGGAGAACGGAAAAAATCCTTCAACTTAATATCAGGATCCAGTGGATTGTATTCAGGACGAACGATGCTTTCAGAGATAGAATAATACATCGGAATACTGATATTTGCCTCTTTTGGTAAAAATTTAGCTAAATCTAAACTTGCTGACAAATCGTATTGTTGTCTCGTTTCTCTTTGACGTTCATTCAGTTTTTGTTCTAAACTACCCCAACCCGGCGTACTGTAACTTCCGGATAAATTCACAGAGCCCAAATCAGCAATTTGCGCGGTAGCCCTAGCAGTTGCAGCCCATCCTCCATCATTATTAAAATCTGACAGTCTCAATTCATTCACCCACACTTCAGCACATTTTGCTAAGCCATCATCTAAAAATTCAATTGGTCCACCCCTTCTGTTTCTCACTCCTAGCATTATTACTCTTACCTCAGCAAGGTTTGGATTCCCCTTCACTCTAATGATATTTTTCCCATCTACCGCTTCATAGGCATTTCCTATTAATACCCCGCTACCCGGTCCAATTGACAACCTATTTCTTGCTTGCTTTGCATTTATTAATTTATCGAATTGCAAATCAATTTCATTGTTCTCAGGCCACACCTCCTCAGGTTGGTTTTGACCTGGCTGGGTCACATCTAATGGAACCTCATATTCGTAATAGTTATTGTCAAAATCAGTACCCAATCGAATTACAACGGAAATATCTCCATTATTTAAAAACTCATCTTCACTTCCCGCTTCAGCATGTGAGAACATTTTCAACCTTTTATACTGTCGAATGTCAAGGTCTAAATATCGAAATGCATATTTTGAATAACCGTCTTGTAAATCGCAAACATCTAAAACCAAAGATTGCTCGTTCAACTGCCGTTGATTGGTCGTTCCAAAATCAATCTCTCTATTAATGTCTGGCGGAATCGTGTAATTAATCGGAACTCGATTTGAATTTTCTTCAACATTCACAGCCCCGATGTTAAAGGTAGTTGCTCCAGGCTCTGCCCCATGTGTATCTCCCGGCGGCAAATCAGACCCTTGGTAACTTCTCCATTCCCCCCGTACTAAACCAAGGCGTGCAAAACGAACCACTACATCTTCATCAAATCCCTTCAAAAACATCCGCATAAAACGAATCGATTTAAAATCTCTTATCTCGCCAATTACCTTTTCTGGTTGACGAATCGGAATCTTAAACTGATACCAATTTACTGTTTTTGTCTTTCCATTGACATTCTTCGTTGCCCGAACAACATCTGTAATAAAATTGCTACCGACGTTATCAGGAGTCAATAAATCGGGAGAAAGTTGAACTTTATATTGATAGTAACTCTCCGTTCTATCGAGATTAAAGTTTCGGTTTACATCTTCAACGTCTGGTAAAGTAGTCGATGCCGTAGGGTAACTTTCAGGCGATTGATTGCCGGTAGGTGAATTCCCTTGGTGTCCATTAAACTTCTTGTAACGATCTAATATTGAGAGCTGCTGTGCATCGTAATCGCCTCCTCTATAGTAGTGATAATTATCATTTGAAGGGTCGTTAAAAAAGGAGTTAATCAGGTTTTGGTCTGTAATATTCCGTGCCAATGAATCTAAGTAAGATTTAAAAAATACCCGTTCATCGTTATCGGATAAGCCATCTAAGCCTATATCTTGAAATCGTCTCGAATCGGGGTTATTGTCAAATGCATTCACTACAGATTGGATGGTAGGAATTCTTCCCCAAACGGTTTCGTCAGTGTTCGTAATATCTCCGTTTTTATCATACCCGTTCTCAAAACTCTTTCGAGAATCTTTCAAGATATCCTCTGAAACTGAGCCAATGTTGAAGTACAGTTGACCTCCATTGTGATTTAAGTTTCCATCTTGTTCGTTGAACGGATCCATGATCCAGAACTGGATAAATTCCACATTCGAGGCCTCAAAATCACTCGATGTAATCTCTCGCATAATTCCGCCCCATCTTGTTTCAGGTGAATTCAACAAACCTTGATTGCTAATTCCATCAGAAAAGGGAGTTGGATCTACCTCGTAATTATAAGGACCCCGCTCCTTAGGGTAAAATGCTAAATCTAAAGTAGGCAGGTTGTTAATCAATCCCGGCTCTGGATCCTTATTCGGAAAAACTTCCGTTTCCAAGATTTCCCTTGAATAGTTATTAGACTGGCTATCAGAATCTTGAATATGCCCTGGCGTTCTTGAATCATTTCTAAAAAACAAGGGATCAATTGTGTACCACGCTAATTTAGCTCTGTTATATCCATAAGCTCTGTCATTTAGCGGTAAGTTGGCTTCTGGAAATAAATCGTCCTGACCTTGCGGCGTACTTGCCAATGCCCAAGCATTGAAAGAACGAATATCTAGCACCGTTTGGCTTCCTTCAAAATCGTCGATATAAGCGATTCCACTTTTGGTAATTGCTCGAGAATTCCCCGGAAAAAGTTTAGCTACCTCTCCTGCTATGGTGAATGTCGATTTCTCTTTTGTACTGTAAAAGGGCAACATGTCAGCTAACTTTGTTAAAATTGGGGCCTCTGAAGAATAAGACCCATCCAAGCCTACTATCGTATTCGAAATAGGCTCATCCCCAATATTTATCTTTCTTGTTAATGGTCGTTCCGTTAAATTAAGAATCGTTCCTCCTAAGTTAATGTCATCCGAAATTCTGTAGTCAAACCTAGAACCTATGAGTGTTTTGGTTTGAACGTTAAAAAGCGAATTACTGCCTAGGGACACTTTTATTGGCTGACCTGAAGCCAATATTCCTTCATTCAAAATTCGAACTCTACCCAAATTATAGTCCACTGTGTAATCAACATTTTCCGTCAGCTGGGCTCCTCCTGCTGTAACAGTAACAGAACCCTGAGGAATGTTAAATGAGTTTAATGAGATTTCTGAACCTCCGCTGGACTGATACCGTCCTCTAAAGGTATACCGATTGTGATCCACGTCTTGTTGAGCAAGTATTTTTGTAGTCGTATAAAGCGAATCGTAAGCAAACTTATTTGCTAAACTTTGGTCGTTAAACTGTGCTTTTAAATAGTCTCCGAACGGTTCCAAAACTGGGAAATATATTTTCCCATTCTGAGGATTAATCGTTACATTTTGGATAAAATCGAACAAACCATCCGGCTGTAGCTGATTTGTAACCGTCATACGATCTAAGCCAAGCACATTTGTTAATGGTTTATTTGCTGGTTTCCCTGAAGGGAAATAGGGAATCTCTACCCCTGTTTCTTCATTCAAATACCAAATTTCGAATGTAAAATTATCGGGGCTTACATTAAATGCATCCAAAGAGTACACATTTTTCATCATCAAATCCCAAGAAGGTAACGTAGGATTTATGATCGTTCCCTTTAATAATTTTAAATACAACGCATTTTGACCATCAATACCATCTGTGCTTAACTCCCCAACTTGATAGACTTGCCCGTTGTAGGTATACCGATACGATACCGCAAGAACATCTTGCGGATTAAGCGTTCGATTTAAGGAAATATACCCCAGTTGTGCGTTTAAGTTATACTCATTCTGTGAAAGCAATACTGCATTTTCTAATCGCTCATAATCCTCTCCACTTTTAAGAAATTCTCGCTGCAATATCTGATCAGCGCTATTAAAAGCGCGAATGTCTCCTGAACCTGCATAACCTCCTGTTAAGTTTTCATATAAATCATTGGCCGTGTTAGATGCAACAGTCACCCTTGGCGATGCCAATTGAACTCTTGCCGAATTATTAATCCTCCTATCATTCGCTAAATCTGTGAAGGCTAAAATATTTCTTGTGTTTTGAAATGACCCTTGAGTATTCGTGATATAAACCTCAACAGCGGTGACATTTATTCTTGACGTAATTCGTGGTGGGGAAGACAAATTCTTCTCATACTCCTCTCGAAATAAATGAGATAAAAAGTAGTGCCGATTGTCTTCGTACTCAGAAGCTGACTTTTCAAATTCTTGAACTTGAGCCCCTCCTGCTATGTCAATTTCCTTCTTCTCTCCCTTTTCCTGAGAAAACAAAGTAGTAACTCTCAACCTTCCAAATTGGAGTTCCGTTTTTAATCCGAATAGCGTTTGACTGCCAGTTATTAGTGAACTTTGCAAAGGAAAAGAAACGTTACCTGCCTCAATTTTTTTTATAATTTCATCCTCATACCCTGTGTAGTCTAACTTTGTTTGATTTTCAAAATCGAAGGTTGCCTCAGTATTGTAGCTAGTTTGAATTTTTAGTTTCTCCCCAATATTTCCAATAACATTGAGTTGAATTTTTTGGTTAAAATCAAACGTACTTGTTTTTCTTTGTCGCTCGGGTAGAATCGGATTCTCCCTTCTAGAAACGTTGACACCAAAAGATAATTCAGCCGACCCTTGTGGACGGATATCAATCACATTCCCACCAAATATCCTATCAAATAACTCTCCCTTAATGTTAATTTGTGGTCGAAAACCCTCTGTTTCATTTAAGCTTTGAGCATCTTGTTTCTGTCTCCAAAAATCCTTTTGACTCCTAGCCATATCGTATTTCAAGTACTCTTCCAAACTCATACTGTTTGGACTTCTGAAATCACGGTCGCCCATTTTTTGATAATACTTGTATTCTCCAGTCACTGGATCGTACTCAAATTCTTTTTTTATGTTACTAGGATCTTTCATGTACAAAGGGCTACCTTTCTTCTCGTAACCCTCATTACTCCTGTCATCGAAAGGGAAAAGTAGTTTCACTTTGTTGCTATCGTCTTCGGTAGAGTCAGCCGGGGTAAATAAAACACCAAAGCCACCCTGCGAAGGTGGCTCAATTGGCATGGATGCCAAAAGGGAGCTAACAAAGGCCCCAAACAAGGTCATCGGTAAGATAAACCTTTTTATATCGCGTTTTTTACGAATCAAATCTGTGCTACTACTTTTATAAGCCCTTTAATGCTTTTTTGATAACGTCTTCAACGACAGAGGATGAATCTGCTATTAATATTTTTTGAATCATTTTTTCAGCTAAATTCTTGTTAAACCCGAGGTTAACCAAAGCTGATAACGCTTCTTCCTTCACTGTATTGTTTAACCCAAACGAATTATCTAAAGAAATATTTTCTTTTGAAACTTTATCTTTTAAATCAATGATTATCCGCTGAGCCGACTTAGGACCGATACCCTTTACTCCTTTAAACCAGGCTGCGTTTCCACTTAAAATAGCTTGTTGAATCTCTTCGGCATCTGCAGAGGAAAGAACTAATAGTGCCGTAGCGGGACCGACCCCAGAAACTGAAATTAACAATTGAAAAAGTCTCCGTTCTGCAACATCTGTAAATCCATATAACAACTGTGCATCTTCCCTTACGATAAACTCTGTAAAAAGCTTGCAACTTTCCCCTTCTCCTAGCTTCGAATATGTATTCAAAGAAATATTCAACTTATATCCCACTCCATTGCATTCTATAACAACATGTGTTGGACTTTTTTCTACTAATCTACCGTTAATGTGTGCAATCATCTACTTTCTTGTTTGAGCATCTACTGCTGCAATGGTTACCATATTTACTATCTCGCGCACACTACTGCCTAATTGCAAAATGTGCACTGGCTTTTCTAATCCTAATAGTATTGGTCCAATTGCCTCTATTTCGCCCATTTCTTGAACTAATTTGTATGCGATATTCCCTGCTGATAAGTTAGGGAATATCAAAACGTTAACTTTTTTATTTACCAATTTTGAAAAAGGAAATGTTTCTCGCATTGCCTCTTTGTTTAGTGCAAAATTAGCTTGCAATTCTCCGTCAACAACTAATTCGGGATGATCTCTGTGCAAAATCTTAACTGCATCGCTCACTTTTTTTGACTCCTCAAAATCAGTAGACCCAAAGTTTGCGAAAGATAACATTGCAATTCTTGGTTTAATCTTTAATCGTTCTACCGATTTTGCCGCTAACCACGTGATGTCAGCCAAATCTTGAGCATTTGGGTTTACATTTATAGTGGTATCAGCAAAGAAAACAGGCCCACTTTTAGTATTCAAAATATACATTCCTGCAATCTTGTTTATACCCTTTTGCGTTCCAATAACTTGTAAGGCCGGTCGGATGGTATCCGGGAAATTTCTCGTAATCCCACTAATTAATGCATCTGCATCTCCTTGGTCTACCATCATTGCTCCAAAATGATTCCTTTCCCTCATTTTATGACGGGCTTCATATTGGGTTAATCCTCTTCGCTGACGTTTCTTAAAAAACACATCGCCATAGGCATAGCGCTGTTCGTTTCTTCCTTCGTCTTTCGGATTAATAATTTCAACGCCCTCTAGTTCCAAATTATTTTCCTTGATCAGGCGATTTATTCGCTCATGATTTCCCAATAAAATTGGAATAGCAATGCTCTCATCTTTTACGATCTGGGCAGCCCTGAGAACTTTATAATTATCGGCTTCAGCAAACACAATACGCTGTGGTTTTCGCTGAGCTCTCTCCGTCATGTTTTTGATAAGCTTATTGTCTAAGCCCAACCTTCTACTGAGTTCTAATTTGTATTTTCCCCAATCTGTGATAGGTTGCTGTGCAACTCCAGAAGCAATTGCTGCTTTCGCGACCGCCGGAGCAATGGTCATCAACAACCGAGGGTCCATAGGCTTTGGAATAATAAAATCTCTTCCAAAAGAAAGGTTTCGAGACCCATATGCTTCATTTACTTCCTCAGGTACAGGCTCTTTCGCAATCTTTGCAATGGCCTTTACAGCCGCAAGTTTCATTTCTTCGTTAATGGTAGTAGCGCGCACATCTAAGGCTCCGCGAAATATAAATGGAAATCCTAACACATTATTTACTTGGTTAGGGTGGTCAGAGCGACCTGTTGCCATAATTATATCTTCTCTTGCAGCCAATGCCTCTTTATATGGAATCTCAGGATCAGGGTTTGCTAAAGCAAAGACAATCGGATCTTTTGCCATCAACTTTATTGCAGCAGCCGATAATATATTTCCTTTAGAAAGTCCTAAAAAGACATCTGCCCCTTTCATGCAATCCTCTAACGTATTGACATCTTTTGAAGTAGCAAACTCTGCCTTGTATTTATTTAATTCTCCTCTATCTATTCGAATGGCTCCTTTACTATCTAACATTACAATATTCTCTTTCTTTGCTCCAAGAGAAACGTAGAGTTTGATACACGCCATAGCAGCAGCACCTGCTCCGTTTACTACAATATTTACTTCACTAATCTTTTTGTCAGCTAATTCAAGAGCATTAAGCAGAGCAGCACTTGAAATTATCGCAGTACCATGCTGATCATCGTGCATGATTGGAATGTTTAGCTCTTCTTTTAAACGCCGTTCAATTTCAAAACATTCCGGAGCTTTTAAATCTTCTAGATTGATTCCTCCAAAAGTTGGCGCTATTGCCTTGACTGTCTCTACAAAGCGATCAACATCCTTCGCATCAACCTCAATATCAAACACATCAATGTCTGCAAAAATTTTAAATAACAACCCTTTCCCTTCCATTACAGGCTTTGAGGCTTCCGGACCAATGTCTCCAAGGCCAAGAACCGCGGTACCATTCGAGATAACGGCCACCAAATTTCCCTTTGCTGTGTATTTGTACGCTAAGTCTTTGTCTTCCGCAATTTTTTTACAAGGCTCTGCCACCCCAGGAGAATAAGCCAAGGCCAAATCTCTTTGAGTGCTATATGGTTTTGTCGGTCTGACTTCAATCTTTCCCGGTTTTCCATCGGAGTGATAATCTAAAGCTTCTATCTGCTTTCTGGAGTCGGCCATAATTACTAGTTTTAAAGGCTGATAAAAGTACGAATTGTCAATTGCTTCTACGATAAAATAAACCCGTATTTTAATCTCGTTAAAATGGCAACAATGACAAAAATAGTAGTATTTAGCGGTGCGGGAATGAGCGCCGAAAGTGGTCTAAAAACTTTTCGAGATAATGACGGCCTTTGGGAGAATTACAACCTTGAAGAAGTAGCTACACCCCAGGCTTGGAAAGCAAACCCCGAAATGGTGTTGCATTTTTACAATTTAAGGAGAAGACAGTTGTTTAATGCTAAACCCAACGCTGCCCATTATTTAATTTCAAAATTAGAAACCATTTATGATGTGACCGTCATAACCCAAAACATTGATGATTTGCACGAGCGAGCAGGATCAAGTCAAGTATTGCACATACATGGCGAGCTAAAAAAGGTAAGAAGCGAAAAATTCGAAGAGCTGCTTTACGATTGGCCAAAGCCCAATTTAATTCTCGGGGACCTCTGCGAAAAGGGCACTCAATTGCGCCCCCATGTAGTTTGGTTTGGAGAGGATGTTCCAATGATGAGTGCGGCGCTAAAGTTAGCTGAAGAGGCTGAAATTTTAATCGTAATTGGAACTTCTCTTGAGGTGTACCCAGCGGCTAACATTGCCTTCTCGGTTAACTCGAATTGCATTAATTACCTCATTGACCCCAACCCTCAGGAATTAAAAATGGGAGATAATTTTACCATCATAAAAGCTGGAGCAGAGGAGGGGTTGGCCCTGCTGTTTAAAAAAATTATGGCATAAAAAAAGGGGCTAAAAGCCCCTTTCAATTGCGAAACAATACTTTATCTCACAATCATTTTTTTCGAGCTAACTCTCGTACCATTTGTTACCACGTTTACAAAGTAAATTCCTTTGGGAAAACCTTCAACGTTCAATTCATGCATTCTACTTCCTTTTTTCAAAGGCGCGGTATGCACTTGCTCTCCTAAAATGTTAAATAGTTGAATTTCTTGACGTTCAAAGTTTAATTCTTTTTTAAAGTTCAACGTAGCATTGCTTTTCGCAGGATTTGGATAAATTGAAAACTCACTGTTCAATTTATTTTCCTCCAAGGAAGTTACATTTCTAATAATCCAACGGACAAAGAAATTGGCATTATTTGCTCTATTTCGCTTGTCACTAAATTCATATTGGTAAATGGCAACTCCACTTTTAGCTGAATCAAGGTATACCGTATAGGGAGAGTCTCCCGCTGCCATAGCTCCTGGATCCACTCTCACTGTATCTGTAGCTGAAGTTCTAAAAGGCTGATCTCCAGCCTTAACAGGTCCTAAACAAGTTTGGCCGTAACAATAAAAATCATACGAACCCGCAATAATTTGAATTTCAGTTCTACTCAAGGTTAACACCATAGTGTCAGTTGTATTATTTGTTATTGTAACAAACTTCTTATGATCCCAAGCAGTTTGTCCTCCATCTCTGTAATATTCAGTAAAAGTTACAGTATCGCCGTTAACTAAAGCACCTGATGTGTCGTTTATAAGTATAGTTTGAGCGCTAGCCGCAAAACCTAATGACAGTAAAAAAGCAAAAAGTAATATTTTTCCCATAATTTTAATTTTTTACAAATATAAGAGTTTCGAATTACCTCTATCTGAACTTTGGTATCGTATTTGGAATGCAAACGTTAAAAACAACTAACATGAAAATAACAAAATCAATTTTTACGGCAGTATTACTCGGCATATTAAGTGTTGCTTCGGCACAAGAAAGCAAAACAGTTCCAGCAGTGGATGTAAAACAAATGGATGGCACAACCTTCAATACGGGAGAGATCAAGAATGACGGCAAACCAATTATTATTAATTTTTGGGCAACCTGGTGCAGCCCTTGTAAAAGGGAACTAAATAACATTGCAGAAGTTTATGACGATTGGGTAGCAGAAACCGGAGTAAAATTAGTGGCCATTTCAATTGACGATACAAGAAACTTGGCTAAAGTAGCGCCATATGTTAACGGTAAAGGATGGGAATACGATGTATACATTGATCCAAATGGCGATTTCAAAAGATCATTGGGTGTAAATAATGTTCCTCATACCTTTTTAATCGACGGGAATGGCAACATAGTTTGGCAACACAACTCTTACTCAGAAGGCGATGAGGACGAGTTATTCGAATTGGTTGAGAAATTATCTAAGGGAGAAAGTATCGATTAAAACAGGCTAAAAAGCGATTAGTAAAATCTGGGTAAGTGTTACTCAGATTTTTTTTATTTTTAATTTTTAGAATTTCCCCAATCAAGCCAAATATGAATTTACTCAAATATCTTATTTCAAGCAGCTTACTCATTTTTAGCATTCTCACCCTAAAGGCTCAAAGTGTTGACGAGGTCTTAAATCGAGGACAAATCAGGGGAAACTTTCAAATTGAAGCACAAATCTATCAAGAGGATTCATTAATTGGAGCGGAAGAAGTTCCAGAGCGATACCGCACAAACGCATTCTTAAATGTTATCTACACCAATGGTGGATTTTCTGCGGGTATTCGGTACGAAAGTTATTTAAACCAACTGCTGGGTTATCCCGAAGGATATGGAAACAATTCGGGAATCATGTATCGTTACATTTCTTTTACAAAAGATAAATTATCCGTTACCGTAGGAAGCTTTTACGAGCAATTCGGCAGCGGGTTAACGCTTAGAACATATGAGGAGCGGGGTTTAGGTTACGACAACGCTCTGGAAGGTATCCGAGTAAAATACGAACCTATTAAAGGAATAAATTTAACGGGCCTTACAGGAAAACAAAGATTGTTTTTTGACTTTGCTCCAGGAATTGTGAGAGCCTTTGACGCGGATATCAACTTAAATGAGTTAATTCCTTCGTTTGCAGAAAATAAAACCCAAGTTCAAATTGGTGGAAGTTTTGTCAGTAAATTCCAAACTGATGATAATTCATCTTTTGTGCTTCCTGAAAATGTAGCAAACTATGGAGGTCGAATTAACATTCACAGGGGCAAGGTTCACTTTATGACGGAATACGCAAAAAAAATCAATGACCCTTCAGGCGACAATGGATTTATTTATTATGAAGGAGAGGCAATTTTTGTACAAGGCTCCTATTCTCAAAAAGGTTTAGGAATTATTATTTCTGCAAAAAGAAACGATAATATGAGTTTTAGATCCGATCGTAATGAAGGAATACAAAATGCCTTAATCAACTACCTCCCTGCTTTAACAAAGCAACATACGTACAACCTTTTGGCAACGCTATATCCCTATGCTGTTCAATTAAATGGCGAACTTGCTTTTCAAGCTGATGTCATTTATAAGGTAAAAAAAGGAACAGCGCTAGGCGGAAAATACGGAATGGATTTTCAAGTTAATTTTTCTTCGGCAAATGGGTTGGATACAACCAACCTAAATGATGAAACAACCGATAGGATTGGCTATAGTTCGAAGTTCTTAAGCCCTGGAGAAGCCTATTTTAAAGACTTTAACATTACGGCCTCCAAAAAAATAAATAAGAAGTTGAAAGGGAAATTAACCTACGCCAACTTGGTATACAATCAAAATGTAATTGAAGGAAAAAATGGGCAAGCGGATGTATTCGCTGACATTGGGGTAATTGAAGCTACCTATAAAATCAGCAAAAAACATTCTATTCGAACAGAAGTACAAGCGTTGTTTACCAGCCAAGATAAAGGCGATTGGAGAACTCTCTTAATAGAATACTCCATTGCTCCCCATTGGTTTTTTGCAGTTCAAGATCAATACAATGTTGGCAGTGATAAGGCGTTTCAAAGAGGAAGTAACCTATTTGAATCCGTCTCTAAAATTAAATTTAATTCCGCCTATAACTATTATAATGTAAGTGCGGGATATAACAATGGCGGAAATAGAGTTTCATTAACGTATGGCCGCCAAAGAGCAGGAATTTTCTGTGTTGGAGGAGTTTGTAGAGTTGTTCCTGCCTCTAGTGGACTATACCTATCAATTACAAGTAGTTTTTAAGAATAACAACATGAAAAAAATAAGTTACATAGCGGTACTCTTCTTCGGATTAACGTTGGCCTGCGATAAGATTGACGACCCCATTCCTGCTAATTTAGGAACTTCTGTTTCCTTGGATGGAGATGTAGAGTTTATTTCTGAGCCCGAATTCAATTTAAATGATTCGAATGCCTTGAAGGGCTTCATCACCAATAACGTTTGGGATACTGCAAACGGGGCGGACAATTCAAATAGACGATTTATTGTTTTAGAAGAATTTACAGGACAAAAATGCTCGAGTTGCCCCCGAGGTGCCAGAGAAATTTCTCGACTAAAAACAATTTTTGGAGAACAGTTAATCCCTGTTGGAATTCATACGGGATTCTTTGCAACACCAAACCCTCCAGGGTCAACTATGTATACAACAGATTTTAGAGCACCCGGTGGTCACGGTGCTGAATATGTTCGAGTATTCAAGGTTTCTGGCAATCCAAGAGGTATTGTAAACAGAGTTGGTATTGCAAAAGCAGAAACGCAATGGGAAGCAGATATAATCGCTGTAAAAGACGATGCTCCAGACGCTGTGCTTTCCTTGTCAAATTATTATGATTCGATTAATCATGTTGTTCGTTCTCAAGTTGAAATTGATTGGAATACGACGTCTACAAGCAAATATCATCTCCAACTTTATGTAATTGAAGGAAAAATTATCGACTGGCAATTAGACGGCTCTACTGACGTTTCAGATTATGAGCACAAATTTGTACTGCGAAAAGTGGTAAATAGCACCTTTGGAAAGGAACTAAATCCTGCAATGGTTGGAGGCTCAGAAAAATTCCAATACATTTTTCAGATGGACATGGATTGGAAAGCTAAAAATTCTGAAGTTGTTGCGTTTATTTTTAACAATGACGAAAGCGCATATGACGTAATTCAAGCCAATTCTGCTTATGTGAAGAAATAAGGAATGGTACGATCAAGAACCCTTTTCAATTCAAACGGTTTTATTCACATGAGGTGTTTCATTTTAACTCTGTTTCTTTTAATTGGTGTTCGTGTTTCTGCACAGCAATTTCGTGCAGGTGCTTCATTTGGCGTAAATGCTTCTCAAATTGGAGGAGATGGTTACGGTGGCTTTGATAAAGCAGGAATTACCGCAGGGTTATTTTCCAATACCAGAGTGAATGAAAAATTCGACTTCCAATTCGAAATTAATTTTAGCGAGAAAGGAAGCCGTAAAAATGCGCGACCCGACAAAAACGATAATGACTTTTTCTTACTGAGGATGCAGTACATTGAAATCCCTGTTATGCTTCAGTACCATAAAAACAGATTCACCTATGAAGCTGGATTATCGTACAGTCGTCTGCTGTCCTCCTATTTGGAAGATGAGAATGGAACCTTTGAAATTGAACCACAGTTAAATCAATTCAACGATGATGATTTTGCATTCTTATTAGGTGTCAATTTCAGCTTTACGGACAATTTAATTATGAATTGGCGATTTAACACCTCAATAATTCCATTTCGTAAATATGACAGCGGAAGTAACGCTCTACCTTTTGATGATGGAATGTATCATCACTACATTGGCTTTACATTAAAATATCAATTTTTAGGAAACTTATGAAACATAAAATAGTTGTAGCCATCTCGGGCGCTTCAGGTTCAATTTACGCAAAACTACTACTAGACAGACTAGTTGAGCTCACTGACCAAATTGAAGCAGTTGGAGTTATTATGTCGGACAATGCCAAACTGAATTGGGAGTTAGAACTCAAAAATAAAGACTACAAAAGCTATCCCTTTACCTTTTATTCTAAGAATGACTTCATGGCTCCCTTTGCTTCAGGATCGGCGAAATACAATGCTATGGTAATTGTCCCCTGCTCGATGGGTGCCTTAGCAAGAATTGCTACAGGCATTTCCAACGACCTTACAACCAGAGCGGCAGATGTTATTTTAAAGGAGCGCAGAAAATTAATCTTGGTAGCGAGAGACACGCCACTGAGTTTAATTCATCTTCAAAACATGACTACCGTAACGCAGGCAGGAGGAATTATCTGCCCAGCCATCCCCTCTTTCTATAGCCAACCAAATACAATAGACGAGTTAGCCATGACTGTTGTTAACAGAATTATAGATTTAGTCGGGTTGGAAGACAGCAGCTACCGTTGGGGAGAGGAGTAATTAACAACTTTTCAAATGTTAAATGTTTAAAAATGTTAGGGGTCGTTTGGCAATTTTATCTCAATTCATGCGTAAGTTGTACTCAGAAATTAACCACTACCACAATGTACGAGATGAGCAAGAAAGTGCTTACGAGAGTAAGTTTTGATAGGGCACTTTTTAAGAAAGAATTGAATAAAGCCAGAAAATGGCTAAAACCAAAAGAATCACTCATGCTAAAAGCATGGTGCTTGGCCACCTTTGGTCACGTTTATCGAGATGTAATTTTGGAAGTTTTTGAGACGATTTCTTAAAGACCTTGTGAAAAAAGAAAATGTATTAACCGAGCCCTGAATCTTTATTCAGGGCTTTATTTTTTTAAAAAATCGATGTTCCTTTTCAAGCCAGAGAATTTAGTTCGCTTTACAGCAGATTTTTGAAATAATTTAGAAAAATCCTCTTGCCCTAATTCTTCCCAATTCTTCTTGGTCATGTCCAATAAATTTAACTTTGGTTGAAAACGTTCTTCTGTGTTTTGTTTCCCAAACCTATTCCATGGACATACATCTTGGCAGATATCACAGCCAAACATCCAATTTTGCATTTTTCCCTTCAACTCTTTTGGAAGGTTTTCGTCCTTTAGCTCTATTGTAAGGTAGGAGATACATCTGTTCGAGTCTATTTGCCGTTGTGGCAAAATTGCATCCGTTGGGCAGCTGTCTATGCATTTAGTGCAGGTGCCACAGTAGTCTTTTATGGGCCCGTCCGCCTCTAACTCTAGGTCAATTATGAGTTCCGCTAAAAAAAAGTCTGAACCACTTTGTTTGTTAATAAGCATGCTGTTTTTACCGATCCAACCCAATCCACTTTTTCGTGCCCAAGCGCGGTCTAAAACAGGAGCAGAATCCACAAACGATCGGCCTTCTATTGTGCCAATTTGCTCTTCCATTAAATGAAAAAACTCGTTTAACTTTTCACGAATAACAAAATGATAGTCCTCACCATATGCATACTTGGCTAATTGAGGTGCGTTAGGGTCATTTTGCTGAGCCTTTGTGTGGTAATTATACAATAACGAGACAACGGACTTTGATCCTTCTACGAGCTTCGTAGGGTCTACCCTTTTGTCAAAATGATTCGCCATGTACGCCATCTCTCCATTTCCTCCAGCATTCAGCCAATCTTCTAAACGAATCGCATCTTCAGGTAAAAACCCAGCTTTTGCTATTCCAACATAGTCAAACCCGAGCTGATGCGCAATATTTTTTACAATTTGAGTAGTGCTAAGTGGCATTGACTATTCAAAAAGAGTTCCTTCATTTCGAGTATTTTTTCTACCTAAATGCTTGTATGCAGCATCAGTGACCTCTCTACCCCTTGGAGTTCTAGTAATAAAACCCTCCTTTATTAGAAACGGTTCATACACCTCTTCTATGGTTCCAGCTTGCTCTCCAACTGCAGTAGCTATGGTACTCAGCCCGACCGGTCCACCTTTAAACTTATCTATAATAGTGACTAAAATTCTATTGTCCATCTCATCCAACCCGTACTTGTCAACATTAAGTGCTCCTAAGGCCAATAGCGAAATTTCCAAATCAACTATCCCGGTTCCCTTTATTTGTGCAAAATCGCGAACTCTCCTTAACAAAGAATTAACAATTCGAGGGGTTCCCCTACTTCTACCTGCTATTTCGTAAGCTGCATCATTTCGAACTTCAATATTTAAAATTCCCGACGAACGATTAACAATTGTGGCGAGAAGGTCTCTGTCATAATATTCCAATCGAGAATTTATACCAAATCGAGCACGCAGAGGAGCAGTAAGCAATCCGGCTCTCGTCGTTGCTCCAATCAATGTAAATGGGTTAATCTTGATTTGGACACTTCTTGCATTTGGGCCAGAATCTATCATGATGTCTATTTTGTAATCTTCCATTGCCGAATATAAATACTCTTCAACAACAGGGCTCAATCGATGAATCTCATCAATAAACAACACATCGCCTTCTTCAAGATTGGTCAATAAACCTGCAAGGTCTGCCGGTTTTTCAAGAACAGGTCCAGAAGTAACTCGAAAAGAAACTTCCATTTCGTTTGCAATTATATTCGCCAAGGTAGTCTTTCCCAATCCGGGTGGCCCATGCAGCAAAACATGATCCAAGGCTTCGCCTCTTTGGGACGCTGCCGAAACAAATATTTTCAGATTCTCGATAATCGGTCCCTGACCGGTAAAGTCATCAAAACTAAGGGGCCTTAAAACCTTCTCTATTTCCCCCTCACCTGACCTGTCTAAATCTATATTAGAATCTAAATTCTCGTTCATTTTTATCACTTGTGCCTATCAAAACTAATCATTTAATCAATCTTTAAATCTCTAAGTATATCTTGAAAATATATTCTGGTTTTAAAGATATAAACTGGAGAAGTAAATTTTTCTTCCAACTTACCATTCGGAACTATCATAAAGCGGTACCCTATTCCTAACCCAGCCCCGAAATAGCTTAGAAACCTATATTGGAAAGTAATGGCCGGTTCATAGCTCATCACAAACTCCTCTCTTAATTTATCTTTTCCCGATTCAGTTTGGTTGCTGTAATACGAACTCCCAAAACCAATTTGTACAGGAATGGTCAATTCCCATTTTTTATCCTTGTAAAAAACATACTCCACGTATGGACTCAGATTAAAGAATCCCAATTGCACCTCCGTTTCTACCCCATTTTGAACGATTGTACTCGACAGCGGCGACCAAAGCCGGTTATACCCCAAACCAAAGCTCAACTTATCCGCAAATTGAATTCCAACCTTTACCCCCGCCGTCTTTACCCCTCGTTGATTGATGAACGAGTGCCTAGAATCCATTCGGAATTCAAGCTTTGGCTTAGTTTTAACTGCCTCCCTTAATTCCTGTTCAAAGGATTGAGCATGGCTGCAAACACCAGAGGACAGCAACAGAAATACAAATACTACTTTTATAATTTTAGGCATAAAAAAATGTCCTTACGAAGGTAAGGACATTTCAATTATATTCGTTTATCTATTTAATGACTTTCTTCTTCTCCTTCTCGTAAAGGCTCTGTTTGAGGAATAAAATCCTCTTCCATTCCGGGCTTAGAATAATCATAAGGCCACCTGTGAACTACCGGTATTTCACCTGGCCAGTTACCGTGAATATGTTTTACAGGGGTTGTCCATTCTAATGTTGTAGATTCCCATGGATTTTGAGGTGCTTTTGGTCCTTTAAACATGCTGTAAAAGATGTTAAAAATGAAAAACAACTGAGCAAAACCAGCAATCAATGCAAAAACAGTAATCAGCTCGTTAATGTCGTACATTTCGTTGAACATTGGAAACTCCGTATTGGCATAATACCTTCTTGGCACACCTGCAAGTCCTAAGAAATGCATTGGAAAGAAAACCCCATAAGCAGATACAATTGTCCCCCAGAAATGAATGTATCCAAGATTTTTATCTAACATCCTACCAAACATTTTCGGAAACCAATGATAAATTCCACTAATCATACCGAAGGTACCTGATAATCCCATTACAATGTGGAAGTGACCTACAACAAAATAGGTATCATGAACATTGATATCTAGCGCAGAATCTCCTAGTATAATACCGGTTAAACCACCGGTGATAAACGTTGATACCAAACCAATAGCGAATAACATGGCCGGAGTGAACCGAATGTTACCCTTCCAAAGTGTTGTTAAGTAGTTAAATACTTTTACTGCCGAGGGTATAGCTACCAATAGCGTGGTAAATGTAAATACTGCTCCTAAGAATGGATTCATTCCCGTTATAAACATATGGTGACCCCATACTAAGAAAGAAATAAACGCAATTGCTAAAATTGAACCAATCATCGCTCTGTATCCAAAAATTGGCTTTCTAGAGTTAGTTGCTACCACCTCAGATGTTATTCCCAAAGCCGGCAATAAAATAATATACACCTCAGGGTGACCCAAGAACCAGAATAAATGCTCGTATAAAATTGGAGATCCCCCTGCCACTTCTAAGGCACCTCCTGATATATAAATATCAGAAAGGTAGAAACTCGTTCCAAAACTTCTATCAAATAACAACAGTAAAACCGCTGAAAATAAAACAGGGAAGGATAGTACGCCTAAAACAGCAGTAATTAAGAAAGCCCAGATCGTCAATGGCAACCTCGTCATTGTCATCCCCTTGGTTCTTAGATTAAATACCGTGACAATGTAATTTAATGATCCAATTAAGGAGGAAACAACAAACAATGTCATGGATGTTATCCAAAGTGTCATGCCCATTCCCGAACCGGGCATCGCTTGTGGTAGGGCACTCAAAGGGGGATAAATTGTCCAGCCACCTGCTGCAGGACCGCCTTCAACAAATAACGACGCAATCATAATACAGGAAGAAATGAAAAAGAACCAGTACGATAATAGATTCATAAACCCAGATGCCATGTCTCTAGCTCCAATCTGAAGTGGAATTAATAGGTTACTAAACGTACCACTCAATCCTGCTGTAAGAAGGAAAAAAACCATTATGGTACCGTGAATGGTAACTAACGCCAAATACTTGTCAGGAGCTAAAATACCTTCAGGTGCCCAAGTGCCTAATATTGGCTCTAGGAACGCAAAACTTTCTCCAGGATAACCTAACTGTAGTCTAAAAATCATAGACATAATCATCCCTATTAAGCCCATTATAGACCCAGTTAAGAAAAATTGCTTTGCAATCATCTTGTGATCTGTACTGAAAATGTACTTGAATAAAAAATCGTTGTCCTCGTGGTGTGCTGTTGCTCCCATATTCCTATTAATTTATCTTAATTAATTTAACGTTGAAAGTTGCGTACTCTCTCCTACTTTGGCTTGGGTGGAATCCGATTGAACTACCTCTTGTCCAGTTTTGTTCTCCACTTCAACTGCTAAAAACGCTTTTTGTTCACTTAACCATGTATTGTAATCCTCCTCACTCTCCACAATAATCTCCATTTTCATATTGTAATGTGCGGCCCCACATATCTTATTACACATTAACATAAATGTAAATTCCGGGTTACCAGTGATTTCCCTCATCTCTGCCGTCGTTTTATTTGGCTTAAATTGAAACCTAGTGGTCATTCCTGGGACACAGTTCATTTGAGCTCTAAAGTGAGGCATAAACGCCGAATGAATAACATCCTGTGCTCTAAAATAAAACTGAACGTTTTTGTTTACCGGTAAGTGAAACTCGGCTTTTACATATTTGTCATCTGCTGCATTTGCATCAGTTGAATCGAGGCCTAACATATTAATACCTTCAATCAAACGAACGTTCGCCTTTCCAAACTTTCCGTCTTCGCCAGGATAACGAGCAGTCCAGTCAAATTGACGAGCATACAATTCAATCTCAATCTTATCGTCCTCCGCTGTAAGAGGGGTAGTTATATCATTCCAGATACTTAATCCGTATAGAATCAAAATTAACAGCACAGTTGCAGGAATTGCAGTCCATAAAATCTCCAGCTTATTACTGTGAGAGAAATAGGTAGCCTTTCTGTTTTTATCGTACGCATATTTCCATGCAAAATAAAACAACAAAATGTGTGTAATCACAAAACCCGGGGTAATCACGATCCACGTTATGTTCATCAAGTTATCTACAATTTCACCATGCTCAGATGCAGCAACAGGCAACATTCTGTCGCCCCAAGCGACAATTTGCCAAATAATAAAGCCAAAATATGCGATTAAGAATACAGGCATTAACCTCGCCTGGAATCTATTTTCTCTTGCGTTTGGCATGTATGAATTCTCTCCTTTCGCGGTAGAAACCATATTTAGTACGCTTACCACTTTACTAATGGCAATTATTCCAAGCACTACTCCTAATAAAATTAACAAATTCGTCATTCTCTTCTATTTTATCTTTTAGATATGTAAGTGATTACTTTCCTCCAAAAATGGATGGTTCACTACCGATATCGGTGCCTTAGAAAATGCTCTAAATACAACGAATAAGAACAGTCCTAAAAATCCAATTGCCATTCCAATTTCCATTAAACCAATGTGCGCATGGCTGCCTAAACTACCTGGCATAATCAGCATGTATACATCTAACCAGTGTCCAACAAAAATAATACATCCCACAGTAATCATGTATCCAATTTGTCTTTTTGCATCTCTTGAAATCAAAATAACCATTGGAAACAAAAAGTTCACAAAGAAGATTCCAAAGAACAATCCTTTGTAATGATCAATTCTAGTTACATAATACGTTACCTCCTCCGGTATGTTAGAATACCATATCAACATAAATTGTGAGAACCATAAATACGTCCAAAGGAAACTAATTGCAAACATCCATTTTGCAGCATCGTGAATGTGACTCTTATTTACATTTGGTAAATACCCCTTGTGTTTCAGCCATATTGACATCAATACAAATACAATTAAGAAACTCACCCACATTCCTGAGAATACGTACCAACCAAAGAGTGTGCTGAACCAGTGTGTATCAATTGACATAATCCAATCCCATGAGGCGGTTGAAGATGTAAATGCAAAGAATACTAAGAATATAGCTGCGTAGGTTATGTTCTTAAAGTGAATTTTTGTTCCACCCAAGGCATCTTCCATTAAAGAACGCTTTCTGAATAAGTCGGCAAAGTAACACCAGACACCCAAGTAAACTAAGGTTCTAATCCAAAAGAAAGGTTGGTTCAAGTACGCTGACTTTCCTGCAATAATTTTATCGTAATGAGAATTTTTAACAGCCCCATCTACCATTTCGTGAATGTACTCGGGATGAGGAGTGCCCATCGTGGCCTCCATGACAAACTCGTACATCACCGAAACATCCATCCAATGGTATATGTGATGAAAGTGAAACGTTCCTGCAGCAAAGAATACAATCAAAATACCGGAGCCCACAAAAATGTACTGCGAGATTCCTTCGATAACTCTTTTCAATGCAATCATGTAACTCGCCTCTGTGGCATATTGCAGCGCTAAAAAGAACAATGCTCCCAAGCTAATTGCAAAATAAAAGAAGCCATTCACAAAAATGTTAGCCCAAAATCGATTGTGGTGATCCGAGGTGTCAGTTGCATAACCAACGACCATAGCAACAACTCCTATCAGCATCAATACTGAGAATATAAGTTTTGCCCGTTTTGTAAAAATAAAATCCATGCTTTCGTTTTTTCGTCTTTTCTGGTTTGAATTCTTATTCAGCAATTTCCGCTTTCAGTTCTGCAGCCTTATTTGCTAAAGGATCTTTACCTTGTATCGTTTGCACGTATGCAACAATCTTCCATCTGTCGCTTTCGCGAATTAAGCTAGAATGCGGGCCCATTGCATTTAAACCAAACATAATAGCATGGTAGATATGACCTTCTGATAATTCACTCATCGATCTATTGCCTCGTCTATTCGGAGTTTTGTCAGCATAAGATGGTACTGCTCCATAAATTGCATTTTGAATAGAACCTTTTCCCAGTCCTTTCTTTCCGTGACAGTGAGCACAAAAGGAAGTATACAACTTTTGACCTTCCTTAATTGTTTTTTCAGTCAAGGCTAAGGGGTTAGACAATTGTTGTCCTGCCATTTCATACCCATCATTGGTATTTGGATAAGCATAAGGCCTGTAGCCCCTTGGAATTGATCCAATTGGAGCTTTCCTGGCAGTTGATGAATCCGGAAATTCATAATCTACGTAAATCTCAATGGCCGGTGAACGATACATGTCAGGCATGTATTCTAATCCAGGACTTTGAGGGTCGTCGCAGGCAACAAAGAACATTGTTCCGATGGTTGCCATAAATATTGTATTGATAATTCGTTTCATTCTGTTTCTATTCAAAATAATAGTTCCGCTTATCTCTCTTCGATTAAAATTGTTCCTGTCTTCTGCAATTCCGCAGTCAACTCTTCCACTGACATTCCAAAATCCGATGGGTGAATTTCCATCACAAATCTATCATTTGTCGTTTCAGGGTAAGGATTTCTGGCCGTTACACCAGGCAATGTCCAATTTCTAATAAAGTAAGTCAATGCCATTCCGTGAGCCGCAAGTAATACGGTAAACTCAAAAGAGATTGGTACAAAAGCCGGTAAATTTTGGTAGAAAAAATTATTTGGCTTTCCACCGATGTTCATTGGCCAATCCACAATCATAAAATAATACATTCCTGCAAGCGCTAAACTTAAACCAACAAGGCCATAGATAAATGCACATACAGCAAGTCTCGTTTGTTTAATTCCAATTACCGGATCAATTCCGTGAATTGGGAATGGTGAGAAAACATCTCTAATGTAAACCCCTTTTGCAACTAACTCCTTGGCTCCTGCTAACAGAGTCATGTCGTCGTCGTACATAGCATATATTGTTTTGTCCTTCATCTTAAATCTTTATTAATGCTCTTCAGTCGTTGGTTGATTCTTATACTGTTCTCCTGAAGATTTCAAGATTGTTTTCAATTCATTTAATGGCAATACTGGAAAGAATCTTGCGAATAATAAAAACAACACAAAGAAAATTCCAATGGTTCCAATGAAACAACCAATATCTACAAATGTAGGGTGGAACATGGTCCAACTTGATGGCAAGTAATCCCTATGTAAAGACGTTACAATTATTACAAAACGCTCAAACCACATACCGATGTTCACTACAATTGACATAAAAAATGTAAACCCAATGCTTGTTCTCAATTTCTTGAACCAAAATACTTGGGGCGACAGTACGTTACAGGTCATCATTGCCCAATACGCCCACCAGTATGGCCCGGTAGCTCTGTTAATAAAAGCATACGCTTCATATTCAACCCCAGAGTACCACGATATAAATAACTCAGTTAAGTACGCAACCCCTACTATAGAGCCGGTAACAATAATTACAATATTCATGTATTCAATGTGCTTAATGGTAATGTAACTCTCAAGGTTCATTACCTTTCTCATGATGATCAACAGTGTTTGCACCATGGCAAATCCTGAAAATACCGCACCTGATACAAAGTATGGAGGGAAGATGGTTGTATGCCAGCCCGGAATTACGGAAGTAGCAAAATCCATCGATACAATAGAGTGAACTGAAAATACAAGAGGAGTTGCTAAACCGGCAAGTACCAAAGAAATTTCTTCAAATCTATTCCAAGCCTTTGCGTTACCAGTCCATCCAAAAGCAAGTAGACTGTATACTTTTTTAGGAACAACTTGTGTTACCTTATCTCGAATTGTAGCAAAATCAGGAATTAAACCGATGTACCAAAAAACCAATGATACAGAGAAGTAGGTACTTATTGCAAATACGTCCCATAACAAGGGCGAGTTAAAGTTTACCCACAATGAACCAAATTGATTGGGTAGTGGAAATACAAAATAGGCTAACCAAATTCTTCCCATGTGAATCCCCGGCCACACTGCAGCCATCATTACCGCAAAGATTGTCATTGCTTCTGCAGAACGGTTAATTGCCATTCTCCATTTCTGTCTAAAAAGCAGCAGTACTGCTGAAATTAAAGTTCCTGCATGACCAATACCAACCCACCAAACGAAGTTCGTAATGTCCCAAGCCCAACCTACGGTTTTATTCAAACCCCAAGTTCCTATTCCTGTTCCTATTAGGTATAAGATACACCCAATACCCCAGGCTGCCATAACGGCGGCAATCCCTATGGCTATCCACCATGAACGGTTGGCTTTTCCAATTACGGACGCCATCACATCGTCCGTAATCTGACCATATAATTTCTCCCCTAATATTAACGGTTGTCTTATCGCTGCTTCTTGATGCATTCTATCTTGTTTTAAGCAATATTTGATTCTACATTTCTCACCTTCGTCTGGTAATAAACGTTTGATTGTGTTCCAACTTCTTCGATAACTCTGTATGCTCTGTTACTTTGAGAAGCAGCTAATACTCTACTTGATTTATCATTGTAATCCCCAAAAGTGATTGCATTGGTAGGACAAGCTGACGAACATGCTGTTTCAATGTCTCCATCCATTACTGGTCTAGATTCTTTCTTTGCATCTAATTTCCCAGTTTGAATACGCTGCACGCAAAGGCTACACTTCTCCATTACCCCTCTTGCTCTAACTGTAACATCTGGATTTAATACCATTCTGCCTAAGTCATCCTGAGATGGATTTAAATCTGCGAATTTATCGTAGCCCATATAGTTGAACCAGTTGAAACGTCTTACCTTGTAAGGACAGTTGTTTGCACAATACCGTGTACCAATACATCTGTTATACGTCATTTGGTTTAACCCTTCATTACTGTGCGTAGTTGCCGCAACTGGACAAACTGTTTCACATGGTGCGTGGTTACAATGCTGACACATCATTGGCTGATGAACTACTTGAGGGTTATCCTCCGGCTGCTCCATCTCGCCATAATTTCTTTCTACTAATGAATCAGGTGTTGAACTAAAATATCTATCGATACGCAACCAGTGCATTTCTCTAGATCGGCGAACTTCGTCTTTTCCAACTACCGGTACGTTGTTTTCGGAGTTACAAGAAGTAACACAAGAACCACAACCGATACATGAATTTAAGTCAATACTCATTCCCCAATGGTGACCTGCTGTAGCAACTGGATGAGCTGCCCATAAATCAACATCATTAATATTCATTGGCCCTTCATGAGTCGCCAACATATGAGCCGGATTAAAATTGTCTTTCACTCCTGTTTGGAAAACATCTAATGTTGTTTCACGAATAACAGATGTTCTACCCATCACCGTTTGGTGTGTTTGGGTGGTTGCAATCTGATATTTCTGACCTGCGGCCTCCAGAGAAACATCAGTAGCGTAATTTTTCATGCCTTTCATTGCTGAATAAGCATTAAATCCAATTACTTCATTGCTCTTGCCAATTACTTGACCATACCCTACTGCTACCGATAACGTTCCGGGAGCTTGTCCTGGTTGAGCAACAACTGGTACATTTTCATACGTTACACCGTTAACGGTAATGTTAATGGTATCTGCATCTTTTTGCTCACCGTATTCAGTAGCAAAACCTTTTGCCCTAGCCTCTACAGGATTCATGGCAATGTAGTTGTCCCAAGTAATCTTCGAGACTGGATCCGGTAATTCTTGCAACCAAGGGTTGTGAGATTGATTCCCATTTCCGATACCTACCTTAGAATAAAATTCAATTTCTAGATCCGAAGATGTTATTTTTGAAATAGCTGATATCGCAGAAGAACTGTTATCCGTAAAGCTCACAGTTGAAGCTTCAGTATTTCCAACAAAGTAACCCGCTTCCAATGTTGTATTCCAAAAATCTTCAAACAATAAAGATTTTGATTGCATTGGGAAAGCAACAGCACTCCAAGTAGCTTTAATATAATCGTAATACGTGCCATCTAATCCCATCCAAGAGATCAAACAATCTTGCAATTGCTTTGTATCGAAAAGTGGACTAATTGATGGTTGAGTGATAGAATAATGTCCTGCTACAGCATTGGAATCGTTCCATGATTCTAAATAATGTGCAGCTGCACCAACCATTTTCCCTTCAGCTGAAGTCTCATTTGGTCTGCTGGCAAAAACAATAGATGTCTTCGCTTTGCTCATGGCTCCTTTAAAGTCCATGTCAGCCGGCATATTGTATACAGGATTTGCACCGTCGATGATTAATACATCTACCGAACCTCCATTTAATTCTTTTACTAAACCTGCAACATCAGCATCCATTCCTTGTCGTTGGAAAGATGGCTTATCAATATTTATAGTTGTACCATAGTTACCTAACACTTGGTTAATAGCAACTACAACATTCTGAATGTTTTTATCATTTGAACCACACAAAACAATCGAAGCTCCTTTGTTTGCCATCAAATGCTCTGCTGCCATTTTCACTTTTGGAGCAGCTCCCGATTCATTCCCATTGAGGTAATTGTAGATCGCGACAACTGTCTTTCCATATTCAGAAGGCTTCATTGGCATTCTAACGTCTGCGTTAGTTCCACTCAACGAAAGTGAAGCTTCAAATTGGAAATGCTTCGACATCCAACCATTTTCAGGTTTTCTGCCCTTAGCGTATTGCGAAGTCAATTCAAGAGAAGAAGGGAAACTGTTCATGAAATCAGCACCGATACTTACAATTGATTTTGCTTTTGATAAATCGTACGTTGGAAGAATAGCAACACCAAAACTTTCTTTGTTTGCTTCTAACATTCCACTTGCAGAAATCGCGTCGTACGAAACGTGCTTAATATCTGCTGAAGGATTTGCCGCTACAAATTCGCTTACTAACTTTTTAGTCGAAAGACTTGTTATGGTATTGGTTAAAATTCTAACCTTTCCACCATTGGCTACAACTTCATCAAGCTGATTTTTAACAGTTCGGTTAAATTTAGACCAAGAAGTTGGCTCGCCTGCAATTTGCGGTGCCCTGTATCTTTTTTCATCGTACAAGGACAAAACAGAAGAGTTAACTCTTGAGTTAATCGCCCCATTTGTAAGTGGAGACTTTTTATTGCCTTCAATTTTAATTGGACGACCTTCTCTCGTTTTAACTACAATGTCGCAATAATCGAAACCATCAGAATAATTTGTTGCAAAATAATTCGCAACTCCTGGGTTTGTCTTATCTCCCTTAATTACATGAGGTATAACCTTGTTTACCGGAGCTTCACAAGCTGCTAAAGAGGCGGCTGTTACTCCAAAACCAAGATACTTCAAGAAGTCTCTTCTTGAAGTATTTGAATTCTCCAACAAACCTTCATCGCCTAAAAAATCCTCTGCAGGCAAATATTCGTTGAACTCTTGCGATTGTACCTTTTGAAAAGTTGGCGAGTCATTTAACTCCTCAACTCCTTTCCAATATTTTTTATTATTTGACATAAGCTTTATAATGCTTCTTGTTAAATCTTAATAATGACACTTTGAACACTCGATACCTCCCAATTCAGAAACGGTAATTGTACCATCTTCTAAATATTGTTTTTTTAACTCTTCTGGAAGTCTTTTGTGAATTTCATCGTAATAACCGTTATCGGCCATTTGAACCTTTGTTTCCCTGTGACAATTGATACACCATCCCATTGTTAACTCTGCATACTGCTTCCCAACAGTGTAGGTTTCAACAGGGCCATGACATTTCTCACAAGCAATTTTACCAATCGAAACGTGCTGAGAGTGATTGAAATAAACGTGATCCGGTAAATTGTGAACTTTAACCCACTTGATTGGTTTTTGATTTGGCCCGTAAGTTTTAGTAACAGGATCAAAATCCAATGCCGCATATATTTTACCAATTTCTTCTTTTCCATATTCAGGGCCTTCCTGAATGTAAGTATGACAGTTCATACACAAGTTCGGAGAAGGTATTCCTGCCGATTTAGAATAAGAAGCACTGTTGTGGCAATAATTACAATCGATTCCGTTTGTTCCTGCATGCAATTTATGAGAAAACTGAATTGGTTGCTCTGGCTCATATCCTTGGAACACCCCAACGCCAAATGCCGAGTCCCAGCCGCCTTTTGCAAAAAGTGCTAGACAAACAATCCCCATCAATGCAAATATTGTTTTGTTTTGAGAAATCGTTATTCCCAATGCTTGGGTTAGCGTAGTTTCCTCTGGCATATCCTCACCAGCATCTCTAGCTTTCGCAGCATTAAAGATGTATTGAACCTTTCTAAGAAGAATAATTAAAATTAAAAATAACACCAGAATACCTGAAATTGCATACCCTGACAACCCCTCATCCTCAGCAGCTACTTCTTCCGTAGAACCCGCATCACCTAAATTGGCAATCACGGGAGCAGCTTCAGCATAAGCTTTAAGATAATCAAGTATTGCATCAACCTGAACGTTAGTGACAGGTTGGGCAGGCATAATTACTTTATTGTACTGCTCGTAAACAGCAACAGCTTGCGCATCTCCAGTAGCGATTAATGCGCTAGAATTTTTGATCCACTTGTACAGCCATTCACGCTCGTACTTGTCGTAGACACCAGCTAGTCCTGGGCCTACCAATTGATTGGCTCCTGGACTGTGACATGATGCACAGTAGCTTTTGAATAATTTTTCTCCGTCTTCCTGAGCTTGAAGAGATGTTGTTGAAACATTAAATGCCAACAAAAAAGAAAATAGACCGAGAAAATAACTGGTTGGTTTTTTCAATGATATTCCGTTCATATTTAACTTATTGGGTTTTATCTTTTAAACCGTTTTTTCGGCAAAATCATTTTTTACCGATTGCAAATTTAACCACAAGTCTTATTGTTGCCCTATCATTCGGCTAAAATAAAAGATTCATTCGCTAATTTAGAATGCTTCTAAATTACTCCTAAGAAATGTTAAATTGCATAACCGCCCATTTGGCATGAACTTGGTTATCTTTGTTGTAAATTTGATTCAATGAGGCTTCTTCTTTTACTTACATTCATTTCTAGCTGTACCATCATCCTCGCTCAAGACACACTGAGCAATTCGTTACCACAAATTAAACTGACTCCTACCTTATTGGACTCGTCGATTCAGCATATAAAAATAGATTCGATAAAGAGCGTATATGGATTCGTCGAAAAAAAGAATGAAAAGATTGACCTATTGATAGAAGACTATGTCGCGAATAAGAAATACAATGGCTATCGTATTCAAATCTTTTCTATTGCAAATAATCGACTAGAAGCAGTTAAAGCTAAATCTGAGTTCCTGAAAAATTTCCCTGACATCCAAAGCTATTTAGTGTACCAAGCTCCAAACTATAAGGTTAGAGTTGGAGATTTTCTAGACCGACTAGGCGCCAACCAACAACTTGAATTAATTCAAGAAAGTTTTCCAACTGCCTTTTTAGTAAGAGGCGAGATTGAGCCAAAGGTGAAGTAACAATAAGAAAAACTATTCCTTCAACGTCCACTTATTCCCGCAATGACCCGACTACCCTCGCTTCTCCTGAAAAAACAACTGCAACAAGTCCTTACAATCTTCCGCCATCATACCGCCTACGATTTCGGTTTTGGGGTGAAACAACGCAATCTTATCAATGGCTTGCTGGCGAGGCCTTTCGTCTTTTGCTCCAAAAACAACTCTTTTTAGCTGAGACCAATACGAAGCCCCAGTGCACATTACACAGGGCTCAAGCGTAACATAAAGCGTACACTCTTTCAAATACTTTCCTCCTAAGAAATCAGCGGCGGCAGTTAAAGCTTGCATTTCCGCGTGCGCAGTTACATCATTTAAAGTTTCGGTTAAGTTGTGCGCTCGGGCAATGATTTTAAAATCATGCACAATGACAGCTCCAATAGGAATCTCATCTTTATCAAAGGCAACATTTGCCTCATTTAAAGCTTGTGTCATGAAATATTGATCGTCGAAAGGCTGAATCATAGCTGGAGTGAAGAGTGTTAAATGCAGAATACCCTATGTTAAGTTAGGAATGTGAAATTAGAAAACGAAGAAGAACTAATGATGAAAAAGAAAAGATTTATTTCATACTACTATTTGTTTTTTAGACGGTCCTCTATCCTTCTTTTTCCTCCTGATTCACTAAGATGAAACCTCTTACATTCGATCATCCTATCCTCCCCGCTAGTTTACATGGACTTTGTTAATTTCGCACTAAATTTAGAGCATGCTTAGAACACACAACTGCGGAGAATTACGCATTGATAATCTTGACAATACGGTAAAACTTTCGGGCTGGGTACAAAAATCGAGAGATCTTGGCGGATTAACTTTTGTTGATGTAAGAGATAGATATGGTATTACTCAGTTGACGTTCAACATGGAGGAGAACGCCGACATTTGCAAGCAGGCTAGAGCATTGGGTAGAGAATATGTTATTCAGGCTGAAGGAACTGTCGTAGAACGAAGCAGTAAAAATGATAAAATTCCAACTGGAAACATTGAAATCAATGTTTCTAAACTAATCGTTTTAAATGCCTCTAAAACGCCTCCCTTTACGATTGAAAATGAAACTGATGGCGGAGAAGAATTACGCATGAAGTACCGCTATTTAGACTTGAGAAGAACTCCCGTTCAACAGAAACTTTTCTTGAGAAGTAAGTTAGCAAAAGAAGTTAGACATTACCTCGACAGTGCTGATTTCATCGAAGTTGAAACGCCTGTTTTAATTAAATCTACCCCGGAGGGAGCTCGTGACTTTGTAGTACCTTCAAGAATGAATGAAGGACAGTTTTACGCATTGCCTCAATCGCCTCAAACGTTCAAGCAATTGCTCATGGTTTCTGGTTTTGATCGTTACTTTCAAATTGTTAAATGTTTTAGAGACGAAGACTTAAGAGCCGATCGCCAGCCGGAGTTTACTCAGATTGATTGCGAAATGACTTTTGTAGAACAAGAAGACATTCTGAGCACTTTTGAACACATGATGCGTCACCTTTTTAAATCAGTTAAAGGGGTTGAATTAAAAGATTTTCCGAGAATGGACTATGCAGATGCCATGCGCTTGTATGGTTCTGACAAGCCCGATATTCGATTTGGCATGGAGTTTCATGAATTAAACGATGTGACTCAAAACTTAGGGTTTAAAGTATTTGATGAAGCTGAACTGGTGGTAGGTATTTGTGCCAAAGGGTGTGCAAGCTACACTCGAAAACAATTAGATGCTTTAACGGACTTTGTCAGACGTCCGCAAGTTGGCGCTAAGGGATTGGTATATGCCAAAATGAATGAAGATGGCAGCATCAAATCATCGGTAGATAAGTTTTACAACGAAGAACAAAAGCAAGCTTGGGCTGAAAAAGTAGGCGCTGAGAAAGGAGACTTGATCTTGATTATTTCCGGAAATGTAGCACAAAGTCGCTCTGCCATGAGTGAATTGAGATTGCATGTAGGAGCTGAATTAGGCTTGAGAGATAAAAGCACTTTTGCTCCGCTATGGGTTACAGACTTTCCGTTGTTAGAGTGGGACGAAGATACAAAGCGATTCCATGCCATGCACCATCCATTTACTTCGCCTAAAATAGAAGATTTTGATAAACTAGAATCAGCGCCAGGAGAAGTTCGTGCAAACGCTTACGACATGGTCATTAACGGTGTTGAAATTGGCGGAGGTTCCATTCGAATTCACAACAGGGCAACCCAGGAAAAAATGCTCAGTTTGTTAGGTTTTACAGCTGAAGAAGCAAAAGCTCAATTTGGATTTTTAATGGATGCCTTTGAATACGGGGCCCCTCCTCACGGTGGAATTGCGCTCGGCTTTGATCGATTGTGTGCCCTTTTTGGCGGCTCGGACTCCATTCGAGATTACATTGCTTTTCCAAAGAACAACAGCGGTCGTGATGTAATGATAGACGCTCCTGCGCCGGTGAGCAAGGAGCAACTTGACGAACTCTTTCTCCAAGTAAAACCAGCGAAATAGCCTTCTATATAATAAATTACCTTTGGTAACTAAATATACTACATGATACATTCGATGACAGGCTACGGAAAAGCCGAAGGAATAATTGGGAATAAGAAAATTACAATTCAACTTAAATCTCTAAATAGCAAGCAAGCAGACGTTAGTGTTAAAGTTCCTTCGTTATTTAAAAACCAAGAGTTGGTCTTTAGAAAAGAAATAGCCAAAGACCTTCAACGTGGTAAAATTGAAATGTACTTGTCTTTCGAGGCAAATGAAAAAGAGAATAGCTATGAAATAGATGAGGCAGTTTTTCAGCGTTATTACAACCAATTAAGCCTATTAAATGGTAAATACAAATTGGACAATTCGAATTTGACGGCTACCATCTTAAAGATGCCTGAGATTTTAAAAGCTAGAGAGGAATCGGCAAACGAGAACGACAATGGCGCATTGCTGGGTGTACTGCAGGAGGCGCTGTGCGAAATCAATACGTTTAGAGCAGACGAAGGAAAGACGCTGGAGGACGACTTAACGGGGCATATCCATGAAATTGAAGCGTTATTGACGGAAGCGCTGGAATACGAGGACGAACGAACAGAAACGGTTCGAACGAGAATTTTGTCCAACCTTGAAGACTATCAACAAAAGGACAAAATAGACATGGACCGCTTTGAACAAGAGATGATTTTCTACATGGAAAAATATGACATTTCAGAAGAAAAAGTACGTTTAAAAGCACATTGCGACTATTTCAAAAAAACAATGTCAGAGGAACAAGGACAGGGAAAAAAACTTGGATTTATTTCTCAAGAAATTGGGAGAGAGGTAAATACACTAGGGTCTAAATCGAACCATGCACAAATGCAGAAATTAGTTGTTCAAATGAAAGATCAACTTGAAAAAATTAAAGAGCAAGTATTAAACGTATTGTAATGAACAAATGCATCATTTTCTCGGCACCATCTGGAGCAGGTAAAACGACTATTGTTAAGCGACTGTTAGCAGAAGGTTTTCCACTAGAATTCTCCATCTCGGCTGCAACAAGGGAAAAAAGAGGAACAGAAAAAAATGGAAAAGACTATTATTTTCTATCGGTAGAAGACTTCAAGAATAAGATTGAAAAAGACGAATTCATTGAATGGGAGGAAGTCTATGAAGATCATTTTTACGGTACCCTAAAAAACGAGATTGAACGTATTTGGAAGAGTGGAAAGGCTGTTATTTTTGATGTGGATGTAATTGGTGGAATTAATCTTAAAACCCATTTTGGTGAAAATGCACTATCTGTATTTGTAATGCCGCCAAGCATTAAGGCCTTAGAAGAGAGATTGATAGAGAGAGGAACAGACAGTCCCGAGCGTATTGAAACGCGGTTGGCAAAAGCGAAGCAAGAACTCATTACTGCAGATCAATTCGATTTTGTAGTACTGAATGACGAACTTGAAAAAGCAGTTGGAGCTGCTAATTTAATTGTGAAAAAATTTCTAGCGCAATGAAAAAGATAGGTTTATTCTTTGGCACTTATAATCCTGTCCATGTAGGACATATGGTGATTGCTAACTACATGGTGGAATTTACCGACATGGATGAAGTTTGGTTAGTGGTGACTCCTCAAAATCCTTTCAAACAGAAAGATTCTATTTTGAAAGATTATGATCGTTTGCATCTAATGCAATTGGCCATTGGGGACGATACTAGATTAAGGGCGTCAAACATTGAATTTGATTTACCACAACCAAATTACACCGTCGACACCTTAGCTTATTTAAGAGAGAAGTTCCCAAAAAATGAATTTTCATTAATTATGGGTGCGGACAATTTAAATCATTTTCACAAGTGGAAAAATCACGATGTTATTTTGGAAAACCATGAATTGTATGTCTATCCTAGAATGGACTCCAACGAAGGTGGCGATTTAAAAAGGCATTATAAAGTGAATTACGCGGAAGCTCCGGTCATGAAAATTTCCTCCTCCTTTATTCGAAAAGCTATAAAAGACGGAAGAAATGTTCGGCATTACATGCCTGCAAAAGTTTCAGAATATGTTGCAGAGATGAATTTGTACAAATAATATCCTTGACCAATATCTCATTTTACTAACTTAAAGTAATTTTAGTGAAAAACTAAACTACAATAGCCTTTTCTTCCTAGTCATTATTTATCAATTATAAACATGGCCGGCTTGGCTTCATTGATTTTAAAATTAATTTGATAGGATTTAAAACCATCTATATCAAAATAGTAAGTTGATTGTTCAGGAATTAAGAAACTAGGGATTTGTTTCGTTAACAATTCAACTTGGTACAACCCCTCAACTTTAGTCAGCTGCCGCCTAAAACTCCCGTCACCCTCTACATTTACTATTGTAATTTCATTTCTTGGGTCGATTACTTTGATCTTTAATAGAGAGTAATCAAAATTATTAACTCTACTATATTTCGCCTTTTTCAGAAAAACCCTACCGTCTAAAACGTACTTTTCAGTTAGTGGCACCCCGATTTCGCTGTTATCTTTGAGGGTAAAGAAAAAGTCTGTCCCTCCTATCCCTGCATTCATATTTCCAATAGGGTCGATTGTTATTTTATAATTCCCCGCAGGAACATTCTGAAAGAAGGTTGTTCCGTCAGTGTTTGTAAGTAGACTTGAACTTGCACGTTGCAGGTTGTTTTTGTCTCCATCTATCTTAACTAGCACATCCGAGATCACGTTTTCATTACTGTCTCTCCTGCTATTCCCGTTTTGATCAAAATAAACACTTACAACAATATCTCTATAGGATAAAACTGGCTGGTCAAAGTCAAATGCCTTTCTTATTGTGAAACCTGCATTTGTAAATATTGATTTCGAGACACGTTCTTGGCTAGCATTAGCGTATGAAGATAAAGTAAAGAAGGCAGAAAGCACTATCCCTTGATTTAAAGACAATTCAGAATTAATAAAGCAGTTCAACATTGACACCTTAGCATCAACGTAATTAGTATAAGTTGCACTTAAATTAACACTCATCTTATCGTGAAGCATTTTTTTATTGAACCTATACCCCGAATAAAAATTAGAAGAGTTATTTAAACTTATCGCATTTAACCCTACAATTGAGGGCGAAAAAATACCGTCACTAAACCTAACAGAGAAGGTCGAGTGTTCGTCTCCCACGTGCACACCAATTTGAGTGAGAGTGCCCTCAATCATTCCCTGGTCTGCCATTTGTGTTACAAAATAAGTAGGACCAGTTTGCACAAAAGCGGACAACTTGATGTTATCAATTTTTCCACTAGCTCTGGTAATTAATCTTGGAGAAGCATAAAAGTTGATTTTCCTGGGTGCAGCTGTAACCGGATCAAACTCATTTGTCAATTCTGAATAATGGTAATGAATGCCTGTTGTGAATAAAGTGTTAAAGATTCTGTAATTATAATTAAGATAGGTTCGACTGAGATCAGAAAAATTAAAATTGACTAGCCGCCCTCTAAAAGATTCGGAAGGGGTGTTTTCTCGTCTATCGAATGAGAGCAAAGCGCTATTCTTTTCTCCAATTTTTCTGGATACCGACACGTGTTGATTTTGCACCCCCCCTTGCGCACCAGCATGATACTTAGATTTAGACATAGATCTCGCGCTAAACCTCCATCGATTAACGCGAACAGAGTATCCAAAGCTGATCCCAAAACCCGGCAGGGTAGTGTCAGCTAAGTAGGTATTGGCTCCACTTTGAAAATTTGTTGAATCATATAGGTTTGTTCTTACCGATTGTGAAAGCCCAACAGATAAGTTGTGATTCTTAATGTTAGTCGATCCAGAAATACTTCCTTCAACCTTATTAACTAAGTTGGTTTTATCCACAGAATATATAAAATTAGGTCGAAAGTGTATGTTTTGAAAATTAAAATCACCTGAAGAATTGTAGCTAGCCCTGTCGATAAAAAGGTTCTTCACATAACCAACTCCTAAAGAAAAATCTTTTCCAGTGAATAGGTCCGAATTAACCTGCATCCCTCTACCAAATTCCCTATAAAAATCACCTCCAAGGCTCTCATCTCCCAATTTAATGCTAGAGTTACCGTCTGAGTACGATATGTTACCTCTACTAAACCGCCAAATATCCCCCGTCTCGATTTCTTTGTTTAGGTTAAAAAGCAACACAGAATAACTTAATTTTTGATCTTCAGAAAAATTAATATCACCCCACGTTTTAAACGAAAAACCGAGTGATCCCCGACCACCAAAATTAAACGCACCAAGCGAAACATTCAGTGGCGTGGTCGTGTAATCATTTCGAGATTCGAAGCTGTTCTCGTAAAAATTTGTATAAATCCTGCACTGCTTTACTTGATTATCATTATTAACCTCAATCAAATAACGATTCTCTTCCATTAAATCTTCAGAAGGTCTCGAAATTGAAATTTCTATAACCGTATCCTTAAATTTCGCTAGTTCTATATACTTCTCATATCTAAAATCTGATATGCCCGTCCTTTTTAGATTGATTTTGAATCGTTTTGAACTATTACTTTTATTGCTAATTTCCAGTTTGACATACTTTTCCATTTCAAAACTCAACCAAGTGGGGTTCTCTAATTTTGCTCTAATTAACCAATCTCCGCTCTTTTTCAATTTTACAAAAGAAACGGTTTGTAATCGATTTTCGCTGTTGACAAAAGAATTCAGTGGTGTAAAAACCGCTTGAATCGAAGTTGTTTTGCCTCCATCCGCATTGTTTTTATCGACTATGAAAGGAATAATTATGGTAGTATCACTATTCGAACTAAGATTGATTGATAAATAGTTCGGCCCTAAAGGCTTTAAAAAACCCGCTGAGAATACTTTGAGTTCCCCATTTAGAGATTCGTTACCATCATTTTTGATGACTAAACTTTTCCACAAAATATTTTCGTTGTCAATTATATCTTTTCTATTTTTAAAATAGAAATTAGAGGAAATGGTATCTATGCCTAAATTAGTTGAATCTGGTAACCAACCCCCGCTGAGGTTTTCAAAAAACTCCTCACCATTTACTGTATATGGCGAGGAGTTTGTTTTTTGTGCAGAAAGGCTTAGGCTACATATTAGTAACCAAAAGAAGAAATTAAAATGTAGGTTCAAGCGTGTATTCAATCTCTACTGTATAATAATCTGATACCTTATCGTATAGCTTTCCAGTACAGTTTAAGGTGCCAAATTCATATTGAACATTAACTTGATGAGTTGTCCAATCGCATGGTGCAACTGTACTTGTCATTAATGTTTGATTCGCTTGGCTTAATTCTAGTGGGCCAAAAAATACAGAAGAGGCAGCAAACCCGACCCTATTTGATGGAGTTAGCGCAACAGTATTCAAGTCCAATAGATTTCCCCCAAACCCTTCCATATCCGAAGCAATTCCGTTAGCAGTTCTAAAAGTAATTTCAAACCCTGTCATAGGACCAGGAGCGGCGGCATCGCTAAGATCAGTAATGGTTACTCCAAGTATAGTGGCATTAATTAGTGTAACTCCGTTAGTGATTTCATCGAAAGAGTTTACGACTATCTCCACATTTGATACTGACAAAACTGATATTCTTGCGGTATTAAACTGGGCCTTTAATAAAGTAAAACACCCAAATTGCAGTGTAATTAGCAACAGTGTTTTTAGCAAAACTTAAGGTGCAATTGAAATATCAAGTAACACATTTGTTACATAACGGTCAGGCGTCTGGCTTACGTCAATCAGGGGCACTATTCCTGCTAAAGCATTTACTGCAACTGTATTAGCGTCCCAGTTTATAGTTATTATGTTGTCTAGAACGTCGCCAGCATTTGTAGCACCTGCGGCTCCTGCAGCAGCGCTTGAAATAACAGTTACAGGATATGCAGCTAGAGGGATTGCAGCGGCAGCAGCAGTTGCAGGATCGGTTAATTCAACACCGAAAGTATGAACCCCTTGTGCTGTTAACTGAAAGCCTACATAAGCTAAAGGAAGAGCGTTTGCTGGGTTATCAACGCCAATTAAAGTAGCATCTTCAGCTCCCATTTGCAAAAGCCACCTTGTTGATGAAGCAACTGTGAGTCTTGTATCGTAAAAGCCTGAAGCACCGTTCGGAATACCAGTTTCATAATCGTCTATTCTATTAAAGACAAACTCTATATTGCCACCATCTTCTACATTCAGTCTAAGGATTTGATTCAACGTTAAAGCCACAGGAATAACTGCCCTGTCTGAAACAGGCTGGCTAAAAGAGCTAAGGGAAACTAAAACCGCTGTAATAGTTAGAGAAATTGTTTTTACTATTGATAATTTCATGTTTAAAAAAGTTTAAATTTGCTAAGTTGCATTTCTATCCTCAAACATACTAAATTTTCCTTATGAGATTAACTTTACTTAACATAATTTTTTTAGTGATTTTTCATTCAGTATCCGCTCAAGATTTTGAAGTAGCCCCGGTGGTTTTAAATTTTAATGCCACCACAGAAAAGTCTCAGTCAATCGTTTTGTATATCACAAACCACGATGAAACTCCAAACACCTACAAACTTAGTTTTTCGGATGAATATTTTAACCAAGATGGCAAAAGAAAATATACAATTGCAGGGTCAACAGTAAATAGTTGTTACAAATGGATGTCTCTAGACAAAGAAGAAGTTTTAATTGGCCCAGAACAAACGGGTTCAATCACCATAACCTTGGCCCCGAATAACCCTGGCGCAAGTAATACAAAATGGTTGACAGCTTTTGTAGGTATCCAAGAAGAGACCATTGAGGGAATCTTTGGAAAAAAAGCTACTCAAACAGGTGTAAAAATAGTTCCCAGAATTGCAATTAAAATAATTCAAAATTTTAACGATAAGACGAAAGTTTCATTCGACATTCTTGACAGCACGCTATCCTACAACAACAAAAACAAAATGGTTTCTTTTCAAATAAGAAACACGACACAAGGTGAAGTAACACAGTTTAAATATCTATTTTCTTGGTTCTCTGAGACAACGAACGAAGAATTCCAATCAAAATCTAATATAACTACACTTTATCCCAATCAAATAAAAGAGATTTCGTACAACTTAAGCCAATTGGGCAATGGGGCCCATGAATGTTTGTTTCTAATTGACCCGGGGGTAATGGGAACAGTAGGTGCCATCCGAAAACGTATAATTGTAGAATGAAATTAGGACCCATCTTTTTGCTACTCTTTTGCGTTTCATTGGCGGGGTTAGCCCAAGGGCAAACAGACACCGTCGCAACCTTCTACGATAATAAATCACCAAAGGAAATTTACCTTACTGATAACGGTATTAAGGATGGCCTTTACCAAATTTTTTACGAATCTGGCAAACTATGGCAGTTTGGCGACTATAGCAATGGGCAAATGACAAATGAATGGAGCGTAAATAATAGCGATGGAGTTCTAATACAAAACTCGTTTTACATAAAAAACATTCTACAAGGACAACAAAAATATTATTACGCGAATGGTAATTTAAAACAATTACTCTATTTTAAAGATGGCGTTTTAAATGGAATTGCACAACTATATTCTAATCAAGGCTATCTCACCAAGGGTTCTCTTTCGGAAACAATAAGTTTTAAGGATGGCCTAAAAGAGGGCAGATACGTAAAGTTTAATGAAGAAGGAGATTCCGTAATAATTGGCAACTTCAAATCAGACTTAAGTTCAGGAGTTTGGAGACATTACGATGAGAATGGCAGCTTGGTGAAAGAAGATAAGTACATAAATGACATTTCACAAAATTCACTCTATTATTATGATTCTGGAGAATTAAGAAAGCAGACATTTACCTTGAATGATTCAACAAGTATTCAATTTACTTACTACCAAACGGGGGAATTAAAATCAAAATTAGATTTGTTGAATTCTAGTGCACACGGCGATTATGTTCAGTGGTATCAGTCAGGCCTGGAAAAGATAACTGGAAAATTTATTGAGAACCAAAAAACGGGAAATTGGGAGTATCTTCTTGAAAATGGAACAAAAAAAGAAGTTAACTACAATTAATTAAGCTAATTTGCCCTTTTCTAGTTTTGCTACTGTTTTACGTTATTTTAATTTAGCTTAAATCGATGCGCATCGGCCAATTGATCTAATTAGTCCTTATTCTTCAAAAATATTTAAAGCTACGAATTCATAATTGTCTGATATAAAACGAAATAAATAAAACTAGATCCTTCCTACAAGTTCAACATACAGCAAGGTCAAATTCTTCTCTGACCTCCCTGCAATTTCTAAAATGTCTGCTATAGAAACTGGGTGTAAATCATCAGGATCACATTCATCGGTTAATACAGAAATCGCAACACAAGGCATGCTCATGTGGTTGGCAACAATAACTTCTGGGACGGTAGACATTCCAACAGCATCGGTTCCAATGGTTCTTAAATAGCGATACTCTGCCCTGGTTTCCAAGTTAGGTCCTGCTACAGGCGTATACACTCCTTCGTGCAGTGTAATTCCTTTTTCTTTTGCAATAACTTTCAATAAGTCATTCATTTCCTTATCATAAGGCTGACTCATATCAGGAAATCTTGGGCCAAAATCGTCGAAATTTTTCCCTCGAAGTGGATTATCAGGTAACATATTAATGTGGTCATCAATTAACATTAGGTCTCCCTTCTTGAAATTGGGATTTACGGTGCCAGCTGCATTTGAAATTAGTAGTTTTTCAATTCCAAGTAATTTCATAACCCGAATTGGGAACGTAATTTCTTGTCCAGAATAGCCTTCATAGTAATGAAACCGGCCTTGCATAGCGAGCACCTTCTTACCGTTTAAATTCCCGTAAATCAGTTTTCCTGAGTGAGACTCAACCGTTGAAACCGGGAAGTTGGGAATATCAGCATAATCGATCGTCTGTTCTGCATCAATTTGAAGTGCTAAGTTGCCTAAACCTGTTCCTAAAACGATTCCAATTTTGGCCCGATCAACTCCTCTAGATTTAATGTAATCTGCTGCTGCTCTGATATTTTCCATGATTTTACTATTTTAATGTATACCCCGATTGCTCCAAATCTTCAAGGGTGTCCAAATCTATTAATTCTTTCAGTAAACTCACTGACAAATTTTTAGATTTTACACCCCGAATAGTTTCTCCTAAAACCAACTCTGTGCTCCACGTTATGTTATGAAATATTTCTGGGTGAAAGTTATTTGTTCCCAATAGGTAATACCCTCCATCGTTCGCAGGTCCAATGACAACATCCGAATCATCTAATTTTTCAAAAGCCTCTTCAATCGTTGCTGCATCCAAGTCATAACAGTCACTACCGATAATAATTACTTTCCCAGTTTGCATACATATTGATTGAAATGCAGCTGTAATCTTATCTCCTAAATCCCCTTCAACTTGAATGTATTTCGAAAAGGCTCCCCCACTCCAAGCATCGTCAGAAATTTGTTTGGAGTAAAAAAGATGCCTTTTTGCATCAACCGCCAAGCATTCATTTCGGCATTTTTTAACCAAATCTTTGTACACCTCGAGTGCCTTTACGTCACCGATAGAACTGGCCAAACGGGTTTTAACAGTTCCCAAGACTGGGTTTTTTACGAAAACAATCAAATGCTTTTGCATACTAAGCTACCGTTCCTTGACAACTTGATCCAGCTCCTGCAGTGCAACCGTAACAGTGCTGATTGATTAAAATTGTGCGAGCTGCCAATTTCTCTAAGTCAAAATCATTGATGTGTTGCGTGCTCTCCGCCGCCACTTTCATATCTAACTGCTGATTAAAATCGCAATCGTACATGTAACCATCCCAATCTACAGAAATGGTGTTTTTACACATTACTCCGTCAACAGCGGCAGGATTAAAGGCCATCACAAGCTTTTCCATGTACTCCTCGTAGTTGTCGCTGGCGACCAAATAGTCTAAAAACCTACTAATTGGAATATTTGTTATGGCAAAGAGGTTGTGAAAGTGAATGTCAAAATCCTTCATCAAGTTTTTTTTGAATTCAGCCTCTAATTCACCTTGGTCACTCGGTAAAAATGCCCCATTCGGATTATACACCAAGTCCATTTTCAAATCACCTCCTTCCAAACCATATCCAACAGCATTTAATTCTTGCAATGCCTTAATCGACTTTGAAAAAACACCGTCGCCTCTTTGCGCATCAGTTTTACCCGCCTTGTAGTAAGGCAAAGAAGAAATTACATGCACGTTATTTTTTTTAAAAAAAGCAGGTAAATCGTAGTACTTTTTATTCGCTCGAATAATGGTAAGATTTGATCGCACAATAATTTCCTGAACACCAATCCTAGTTAGTTCTTCCACAAACCATCTAAAAAGAGGATTCATTTCAGGCGCCCCACCAGTTAAATCAACTGTTGGAATTTTATTCACTTTTAAAATTTCTATGCAACGTTCCAAATGATCTTTTGTCATGATTTCCTTTCGGTCAGGACCTGCGTCTACATGACAATGCTTGCAAACCTGATTACACATGTACCCTAAATTAATTTGGAAAACTTCCAACTTATTTGGCTTTAGCGGAAATTGGTTGATTGGCTTCAATTTGTCGACAAAAGTTGGCAATTCCGTTTTAAACGGCTCCCCAGCTAACACCTTCAATTGGTTTTCAATTATCGCCAGTTTATTTCCACTGGCTTTTAGAGATTTAATCATGTCCTTTTATTCTATTACATTGATTGTTTCTTCACTTTATTCATCATTTGAACACTGTGAACTAAGGTTGCTCCTCCCTTAATTGCTGCGGCAACATGAACGGCTTCCATCATCTGAGCTTCGCTAATTCCCCTTTTCAAGGCATCCTCTGTATATGCATCAATACAATAGGGGCATTGCTCGGAATGCGAAACAGCCAAAGCAATTAGCGTTTTTTCTCGGGCAGTTAATGCCCCTTCTTTGAAAACTTCTCCATAATAATCAAAGAAATTCTCTGCCAACTTGGGCTCAAACTCGGCTATTTCTCCGAATTTTTTTAAATCTTTTGGGTTGTAATATGATTTTTCCATACTCCGAAAATACTGTCTTTTATTTATTTGTTAATGTTCCAATTGTATTCTTTGAAAGTAATTTTACCGGTTGTCAGTTTCGTGTTTGAATACCTGTTCAGGTAGTCTACAACCGTCCCGCGGTTTGTAAAATCTCCTTTATACCAATCAAATAATTTTGAGATGTGAGCCATGTCAGCCGAAACTTCGTTTTTCGATGGGTTATTTATAAATTCTTTCGCCGCTCTCTCCAGCTTTTCGTCTAATCCCTCAGCGAAAAAAGCCGTATTAAACAATTTTGGACAAGAAACTGAAGCACAGTTTACAGCAAAATGAATTCTTGGGTCAGCATATTTTTTTCGAAGTATGTCGTGTTCAATGTTATTTAGAGAATACTTTTCTCCTTTTATAACAATAAATTGTAGATCCCACGCCTTTCCCCCATTCACATCTATGATGGATTTCAAAGGATAGTTATCTACCATTAATTTAATGGTAAAGGCATTGTACGCATTGATCCAATATGCCATTGCTTCATTTCTCGAACAGCTTGCCTCTGGTTTCATTTTCGAAAGCGAGGTCAAGTAACCATCTAGAGCTGTTTGATCTTTTATAAAGCCTTCATAATTCACATTGCCCTGCATGGAAACATGTTTTTGAAGTAATTTATCCCAAGGTGAGTGATCGAAATTAGCTTCACCAATACCTGTAAATGAAACAAATGCAAGCAAAACCAACATCATCGTCCCTGTAAATATTTTCATGTTACATGATTTAGAATGTAAAGCTAATAAAACCTATAAGCTGCGAATGTCGATTGTTTGACAAAGTCAGAAAGAGAAGTATTAAGTAACAATTTTTAACAGCTAGACCGAAATAATTTCAATTAAGCTAGTATAAGTATTTGAAAGTTGTTCTGACAAATCGTGTTGGTTCACCCAAACGGCCTTTTCAATTGATTCCTCAGTTTGAGGAACCAACTGCCCGTTACCAGAATAGTTCATTCTAAACCAATAGGTTGTTTTCAGAATCCGCTCACCCTTTTGAACATACACGTGATAAGTATTCGGTAATTTGTCTCCTAGCGTCAAATTGACAATACCACATTCCTCTTCTACCTCCCGTACAGCGCATTGCTCGGGAGTCTCTCCTGCCTCCATTTTCCCTTTTGGCAAGTCCCACTTGCCTAATCTGTGAATAAAAAGAAGTTCTCCCTTAGTATTTTGAACCCTACCCCCAGCAGCTGTTATTAACTCAAACTGCTGTTTAAAAAGCAACCAAAGACCCGCTACATTACTGGTCACTAAAAAGATATGTTGAACTGATTGTTTTTCTTTCAGCAACCAGTCGATAACAAACTTCACGCCATCAACATCAGGTTCATTCAATTCGAAAATAGAATCAAATTGTTGAATACTTTCTAATTTTTCTTCGATAAAAACCGAATGCTTGTCAATAAAAACTTGATATCTTTGCACGTATGCAAATTAACAAAGAAACGGCAAATAATGTAGCGGAATGTTTACTTCAGATAAAAGCAATCGAACTAAATAATTTTCAGCCATTTACGTGGGCTTCAGGGTGGAAATCGCCAATTTATTGTGACAACAGAAAAACCCTTTCTTTCCCAAAAGTTAGAACTTTTATCCGCCAGAAGTTTGTTGAAACGATACAAGAAGAATTTGGACAAGTAGATGTCATTGCCGGTGTGGCGACTGGAGGAATTGCTCAAGCGGCGTTAATTGCTCAAGAAATGGAGTTACCTCTAATTTACGTGCGCTCCTCTTCAAAAGGCCATGGACTGCAAAACATGATTGAAGGTACTGTTGAATCAGGTCAGAGAGTTGTCGTGATTGAAGATCTAATTTCTACGGGAATGAGCAGTTTAAAGGCTGTTGCTGCGCTTAGAGAGAAAGGGTGTCAGGTTGTTGGAATGGGGGCTATCTTTACTTACGGATTTGAAACAGCAAAGGAAAACTTCAAACAATATAACTGTCCTTTATTGACACTGAGTGATTATGACTCTATGATTGAAGTTGCTGTGGAAAAGGGATATATTAATCCAGAAGATATTAATTCATTAAAAAGTTGGAGAGCAGATCCAGCAAATTGGAACATACTCGTATGACAACAATAGAAACAGAAAAGAAAATTTCTCCTAATAGTCCTGAGCAAATTTTTGCTTTCCTTAATGACATGAACAACTTTGAAAAGTTGATGCCTGAGGGTAAAATTGAAAAATGGGAATCAACAGAAGAGCAATGTGAATTCACCATTAAGGGTATGGCTCGAATTGGATTAAAAAAAGAGAAAACCTCCCCTCCAACCTACCTGAAAGTATCTTCATTTGGAAAGGTTCCTTTTACATTTGATTTAGACATCAACCTGAAAGAAGAAGCTGATAACCAAACAGAGGTGAGCATGGTATTTAATGGAGATATTAATCCATTTATGAAGATGATGGTTGAAAAGCCATTGAGAAACTTCTTCAACTTTTTGGTAACAAAAGCCGCTGAAACAAAGTTTTAATCCAAAAACTTCAAGTCTTTCAAATCGTAGTTTTTTAGCTTTCCTTTTTTATTTATTTGTAATTTACCAGAGGGCAATACTCCCAAAATTACACCTGTGAATTCCCCTTCGCAATCTTTGTAGCGTTGCGGTGTTCCAAAACCATATAGCGTTCCCAAGTACCGTTGTTGTAGGTTAATTTGCCCCAGTTTGAATTTCAAGTAATTTGTTTTAAATACGCGCAAAAATTGGTTTAGTAATTTTTTGCAATCAAACAAACCATCAAGTTCAATGGAAAGAGAGGTAGCGGGTCTGCTAAATGTGCTAAACACATTTTGATTTACATTGAGACCAATGCCTATTACTGAGTGGCTTATTTCGTTGCCTTGGATACTGTTTTCAATTAACACCCCTGCAATTTTTCTTCCCCGTACCAAAATATCATTCGGCCATTTAATTTGCACACCTTCAACTGCCAATGTGTCCAACCACTCGTTCAAACTTACTGCCACTAATTGAGTGAGTGAAAATTGATTTCCAACAGACACCTCCGGTGCTATTAAAACACTGAACTGTAAATTTTTACCTCGGTCCGACTCCCATAATTCCCCCCTCTGCCCTTTCCCTATTTCTTGAAAATCAGTAGATACCACTGTGCCTTCTTTACTCTTTTTTTGGCGCAACAACTCAAGGGCATAGATATTGGTTGAATCAATTGAATTAAGATGAATAAATTGAAATTGGAATTTGCTCGAATCCATTTATTTTAACGGCGTTTAGCCTGCAAAGGAACAAAAAATTGAGGGTTTAATTTCTTACTTTTACTATCAGACACGTACCAAATCATATGGCGAAAGCAAAAAAGCAGTTAAATGCAGACGAATTGACAGAATTAGTTGTCAAAGGAATTCAAGAAAAAAAAGGCGAAAACATTGTAACACTTGACCTCAGAGGGTTAGACGGTGCTGTCACGGATTTTTATGTAGTGTGTGAAGCAACCTCTACAACACAAGTTGGAGCAATTGCCGATTCAATAGAAAAAGAAGTGAGAGAGGCATGTGGAGAAAAACCTTGGCATGTAGAGGGAACAGAAAACCTTGAATGGGTGTTATTAGATTATGTTAATGTAGTAGCGCATATTTTTCAGCCTGATAAAAGAGAGTTCTTCAACATAGAAGAATTATGGGCTGATGCTAAAATAAAAGAAATACGAGCGGAGTATTAAGATACGACAATGGAGAATAAGAAGAAAACCGGTGCGCCATCACCAAAAAATGGAAGCTCCAAAAAAGAGCCTAAAAAACAATTCAATTTCTACTGGATCTACGGTATAATAGGCGCATTGCTTTTAGGCTTGCAGTTATTCCAAATGGGTGGGGGAGAGAAACGTACAACTTGGAACAAGTTTGCAAACGAGATGCTAAAAACCAATGATGTGGATCGACTTTTAGTCGTTTCTACAAATGGGGAATCTCGAGTTGAAATCTTTATCAAACCCGATGCCTTAAAATCAGAAAAGTACCAAGCTGTTCGAGAAAAAAGTGACAGTAGGTTAGGCGGAAGAACCGCACAGTACTACATGGAAATTGGGACAATCGAGCAATTTAACTTAGACTTAAACCGAGTTCAAGAGGGTGTGTCGGAATCAGACAGGGTGCAGGTGGATTACGACAAACGAACCAACTGGGCAGGAGACTTAATAGGTTGGCTTCTTCCGATTGCTATTTTAATCGGTTTTTGGTTTTTTATTATGAAAAGAATGTCTGGTGGAGCAGGCGGAGCCGGTGGACAGCTTTTTAACATTGGGAAATCAAAGGCTACCTTATTCGACAAGGCAAAAGATGTTCAAGTATCATTTAAAGATGTTGCCGGATTGGCAGAAGCAAAAGTTGAAATTGAAGAAATCGTAGAATTTTTAAAGAATCCTAAGCGATATACTGAGTTGGGGGCAAAAATTCCAAAAGGAGCCCTTCTAATAGGACCTCCGGGAACTGGTAAAACCCTCTTAGCAAAAGCAGTAGCTGGTGAAGCTCAAGTTCCTTTTTTCAGCCTTTCAGGCTCTGATTTTGTAGAAATGTTTGTAGGCGTTGGTGCCTCTCGAGTAAGAGATTTATTCAAGCAAGCAAAAGAGAAGTCTCCAGCCATTGTTTTTATTGACGAAATTGATGCCATTGGTAGAGCCAGAGGTAAAAATATGGCTCAAGGTGGAAACGATGAAAGAGAAAACACGTTGAACCAATTGCTAACAGAAATGGATGGATTTGGAACCAACAGTGGTGTCATTCTTTTAGGAGCGACTAACCGCGCAGAAGTCCTTGACAAAGCATTACTGCGACCCGGTCGTTTTGACCGTCAAATTAGTGTTGAGTTACCTGATTTAAACGAGAGAATTGAAATCTTTAAGGTGCACGAAAAACCCTTAAAAACGGACGATACGGTAGACCTTACATTCCTTGGAAAACAAACGCCGGGATTCTCTGGAGCAGACATTGCAAACATCTGTAATGAGGCCGCTTTAATTGCAGCTAGAAAAAAGAAAAAAAGAATTGGACATCAAGATTTTTTAGATGCGATTGACCGTGTCATTGGTGGGTTAGAGAAGAAAAATAAAATTATCACCTCAGAAGAGAAAGAGGTAATTGCCTACCACGAAGCTGGACACGCTGCAGTAAGTTGGTTAATCAAGTATGCGAACCCTCTAGTAAAAGTTACCATTGTTCCAAGAGGAAGGTCTTTGGGAGCTGCATGGTATTTGCCAGAAGAAAGGCAGATTACGACGAAGGAGCAGATGTTAGACGAAATGTGCGCTGCTTTGGGCGGAAGAGCTGCAGAGGAAATAGTTTTTGGAAAAGTATCTACAGGTGCACTAAGTGATTTGGAAAAAATAACAAAGCAAGCGTATGCCATGGTTTCCGTTTATGGATTGAACGATAAAATTGGAAACATTAGCTACTACGATTCTTCGGGGCAAAGTGAATACAGCTTTAGTAAGCCATATAGCGAAAAAACCGGTCAAATTATTGACGAGGAAGTAAGTAAAATGGTAGAAGAGGCTTACCTAAGAACAAAAGGCATTTTATCGGAAAACAAGGATAAGTTGGCGCTTCTTGCTAAGAAGTTGTTGGAGAAAGAAGTGATTTACAAAGATGATTTAGAAGCTATTTTTGGTGAACGTTCTTTTGGACAAAAAAGTAGAGTAGATACTTTGATGGAAGAAAACGAAAAAGCTCAAGCCATTGAAAAGGAAAATGAGGCAAAAGCTCAGGCTATTGTAGAGGATGAAAAATCTGAAGTTGATTCTGAGGAGAAGAGCGAAACGGAAGAAAAAAAAGTGCCCGATGAAAAAAACAATTCTGAGGAAAAAACGGCTCCAGAAGAAAAAAAAGCTGAATAATTTTCTACTTTTAGAGAATGTCGGTAAACTGGATTAAAATATATTCTACCTCACAACTACACAAAGCGGAAATTGTGAGAGCAGTCTTAGAAGATCATGATATACCAACCACTGAGATGAACAAAATGGACTCCATGCATATTCATCTTACGGTTGGGGAAATTGAAATTTTTGTAGCTCAAGAAAATGTAATTCGCGCTTCTCATCTCATCACTAAACATGACCTGTGAGCAATTTTAACGAACGTTTACTTACCGGAATCCTATTTGTAATCGTTCTACTAGGTTCTATATATCAAAGTGAATTAGCTTCCTCTATTCTATTTTTTGTAATTATTCTGCTTTGCCAGCGTGAGTTTTATAGCTTTTTTAAAGCAAGTGATATTAAACCTCAAAGTTTGGTGGGAGCTCTTGCAGGCCTAGGGTTCTTTTTAGCCTCGGTAGTCGCTTTTCAAGCGAACCTCACGTTCAATACTTTATTCTTAATTGTTCCCCTCGTCTTTATCGTTTTTGTTTTTGAACTCTTCCGGAATAAAAAAGAGCCCATTGCCAATATCGGCTATACCATTTTAGGAATTATTTATGTCTCGGTCCCGTTTACCCTATTGCATCAAATTTCTTATTACGACAATTACCAATTTGGAAAGACTTATAATTACGAAATTCTAATCGGTTACTTTTTTATCCTTTGGGCCAATGATACCGGAGCCTACTTGGTAGGCCGTAAACTGGGAAGAACAAAGTTATTTGAACGTATTTCTCCCAAAAAAACATGGGAAGGATCTTTAGGAGGCTTGTTGTTTGGTCTTCTATTGGGATACGTAAATTCTCAAATTTTTGAAGGATTAGATACCTTAACTTGGATGATACTAGCAGTTATAGTAGTCCTATTTGGCTCCTTAGGAGACTTAGTTGAATCGTTATTTAAAAGGAGCTTAGGCATTAAAGATTCAGGAAAAATATTGCCCGGTCATGGCGGTGTTTTAGATCGTTTTGACGGTATTTTTATTTCAGCACCTATGGTGTACACCTTTTTAAAGGTTCTAAGTATTTGGTAATATGCTAGGCAACCGTACTCCTTTACTATCTTTAATTTGCTTGCTGTTAATTTCTTGTGGAACTGCTGCACCAGAAAAAACAATCACGGAGCCAGCAAAGGTAACATCTGATTCAAGTTCAATAATTCGTGTAAAACCGTTGAGTACTGAAAAAACACACGAAGGAGGAGTGGATCAAACGAAGTTAATATTTAAGTAAACTACTTTGCTACAGACAACAACCAATCAATTGCTTTCTCCTTGTTCCCGCTTTTAAAAAATTTGAATGGAATTTTCGGAACCAATTTATTCTCAAATTCCAGCACATGCTCAAACCATCTTTTATTGCTGACAACCGCATACTTTTCTAATCTCTTTATCTTCGAATTATCGATCTGAATGCCTTGTACAAAATTTTTAACACTTTCGAAATCTTCAAACTCTTCAAAAAGTCCTAACAGTTTTATCTTCTGTGATGCTGGGGTCTCCTTAAAAAATGCTTGAAGCTCTAAAAGTACTTCAGGACCAGTATTTTTAGTGACGTTTACAATATATAAGTTGGTGCTTTTGTAGTTTGTGATATCCATTTTTAGGCATTTAGCTAACGAATGTAGTTGAAATTTTTATCATTAAGAAGAGTTTCAGAACGATTCATTTATTCCTCTTTTCTTCCCTATTTTTGAAATTAAATATTACACCATGACATTTCATAAGGAAGGTTATCCAACGCTTGGATTTATTATCGTTGTTATTGCCATTATTAACGCCCTAACGCACTACTTTTTTGGCGACTATGCAGTGGTAACCAGTTTTGGCTATTTACTCTCTGCGTTCTTATTTATCGTTGTTGTGCAGTTTTTTAGAAAGCCCAACAAGACCATTGAAATCAACGATAAGCAAATTCTTTCCCCCTGTGATGGAAAAGTAGTGGTGATAGAAGAAGTATTGGAAGACGAGGTATTAAACGAAAAAAGACGACAGATTTCAATTTTCATGTCACCCCTCAATGTACACAATAACCTTTATCCTATTGGCGGAAAGTTGTCTTTTTACAAGTACCATGCAGGTAAATTTTTAGTGGCGTGGCATCCAAAATCTTCTACAGAAAATGAGAGAACGACTGCTGTAATTGAAGATGCAAAGGGTAGAAAGGTATTGTTCCGTCAGATTGCCGGAGCACTCGCGCGTAGAATTGTTTTTTACGGTAAAACAGGAGAGAGTTATACCCAAGGCAGCGAATGTGGCTTTATTAAGTTTGGTTCAAGAGTAGATTTATTTTTACCACTCGACGCTAAAATAAAAGTAAACTTAGAGGAAAAAGTAGTTGGTGGGAAAACCGTTATAGCTGAGTTTAGTTAGATCGCTGCGATTGGCTATCGCCTTCTCGCAAAGAGGACTAAAATAATTGATTCCGTTGTTTAAATAGCTGATGTCTATTTACTGTCATTCGCCCTTGATCGATAATGTTTGCACTTTCACCAACCTATCATTTACATCCAATACTTGCAGTGCAGCATTTTAATCTCCTTCCAATTCATAAACTATTGTTGCCATGCCATTACTGGGGTTTTGGAAAATAGAAAATTTGCCTAACGCATTGTTTCCTTCAACCTGTGAATTTTAATACTGGTATTTTCTTCTCTTCTTCACAACAGGTGGTGCTTAAACCCATCGCTTAATAAGGCAAATAATCCTTCTGCTTCATCTCCTCTAGGGCCGTTGTTGTATTGTAACTTTTCAACGGAATGTTGGAATTCTCAACTTTAATTAGTTGTCGAGAAGTTATACCACGAGCTTTTTATGCACCCTCCCCTTATTCCACTACAAGGAAGGGAATTGTTAGATGAGCAAGCGCAGGAATTTATTGACCATGACCTTTCGTCAACAACAGACTTCCGCTGTAGTTCCGCTGCTCCGACAGCGCATAGCACATCGCTTTGCAATGACCTTTCTATTGAACAAGCTCAATTAAATTTACTCCCAATACTCCCGTTCTACTTTCGCAATTCGAACAGAGTAACTCTTATACCACTTTTCTTTAGCTAGCTTTTGTGCTTGAAGGTGCGCAAGGTTCTCTTTCCAAACTTTTATAGAAGCTACATCTCTCCAGTACGAAACGGTTATTCCTTTTTCTTCTCGAGCGCTATCCATTCCCATAAAACCGCCTTGCCGATTGGCCTCTGTACAATTCACCACGCTTAAAGCGCGGCACTCAGAATAAAAAACAATCAAGACATTGCGCGCCAATAACTTAGCTTTTAGTTTTAAATACCGAACAATTTCCAGCTCATTGTCAAGCGAATACTAGTCGTGAAAATAAAAATAAATAATGTGGTCCAAACCTTTGGCAGCTTAACTATTCGTTTGTTTATCAATAGATTCTTCATGAATACTCTGATAAAGAGCAGATATAAACTTCTCGCTCAAGTGCAACGTCTTTCCTGATTTTGTATTTCTATCGAGAATTTCTTGCCATCGCTGCAATTGCAAAATGGTGACTTGATTTTGCTTTTTATAAACCCCTATTTCTTCTGAAATATTCATGCGCTGCGATAACAACTCTACAAGGGAATCATCAATACGGTCAATTTTAGAACGCAGTAATTCCAATTGATTTTGAAACTCTACATTTTTAGATTCTGCACTCTTAAAAATTAAACCCTTCCACAGCTCATTTAATTGGGGAGGAGTTATTTGCTGTTTCGCATCGCTCAATGCCTTTTGCGGATTGCAATGGGTTTCTACCATTAATCCATCCATGTCTAGGTCTATTGCTCGTTGTGCTACGTGTGGAATCAATTCTGGGTTCCCTGTAATGTGACTCACATCGCAAATCAATGGAATTTCTGGATGGTCTGTTTTAAACTGCACGGCCAACTCCCAAGAAGGAGCATTGCGATACGGTTTATTGTCTGCTAGGTGAAATCCACGATGAATTGCGCCCAACTTTGTAATGCCAGCCTTGCCAATTCTTTCCAGTGCACCAGACCACAATGAAACGTCGGGATTCAATGGGTTTTTCACAAAGACAGGAACATCCGCGCCTTTTAACGCCTCTGCAATGGCTTGTACCGAGAAAGGATTCACTGTTGTTCTAGCTCCAATCCACAATACATCAATACCCGCTTTTAAACAAGCTTCTACATGTGCAGGACTTGCCACTTCTGTTGTTACCTTAAATCCAAACTCTTCCTTTATGTCGATTAGCCACTTTAAGCCCTCTTCACCAACGCCTTCAAAGGTATTGGGCCGAGTTCTAGGTTTCCAAATTCCCGCTCTAAAAATTACATTCGAAAAATGTTCTTTTATCCCCGCTGCAGTAGTTCGCAGCTGTTCGGGGCTCTCTGCACTACAAGGACCAAAAAATTGATACGGCCGCTTACCGCTTAGCCAAGGTATGTTGTGAAGAGTTGATTCGCTACCCATTAAAGAATGTTTTTTAATTCCAACAAACTATGAATAACAAAGGTTGCGTCTTCGTCCTTTTGAAGTTCTTTCGTAAAATAGACTTGGTCCATTCCAATTCCTTTTGCACCCAATACATCAGGAACGTAGTCGTCTCCAATCATAATGCTATTTTCCGGAGTTGCCCCGGACTTTTCCAACGCATAATCAAAAATTCGTCGGTCAGGTTTTCGATATCCCAATCCATCAGAAACTACTATTTCTTCAAAATAGTGCGCTAAGCCACAGTTGTCCATTTTTACCTGCTGTGCCTCCACAAATCCATTGGTAATGATGTGCATGCTGTAGTTGGGCGCCAAATAATCTAACGCTTCAATCGAGTGGGGAATTAAATTAGATTTCGACGAACATAAAGCAACGTAATCGTCGTTAAATGAAAGTGCAAAAACGGGGTCATTATAGTTGAATTCTTTAAACGAGTGGTGAAACCGTCGCAAGCGCAATTCATCTTTTGTGACTTGACCCAAGCGGTATGCCGCCCATAAATCGTGGTTAATTCCAAGGTATTCTTGAAAGAATTCATCGAAACTTGCTCCCAGTTTCACCTGTAAGTTGTGCTTTTCATACAAGTCGCGGATGGCTTCTTCGGAGTTTTTATCAAAGTCCCAAAGGGTACGATCTAAATCAAAAAAGAGGTGTTTGTATTTTTTCATGAACCAACAAATAGACTCCAAACGGAAGTTAATATCAAGGACCAAATTACGATACAAGCAAAGAACACAGGCAAGGTTTTCTGCGCTCTTGGGAAATAATAAGAGGCCAACAAAGCGCCAACAGGTACACTTAAAATAAGTGGTGTTAAAACAGCTATTCCAACTAACCCGTATTTACTTTTAATCTTTGTAATGAGTCTGTTTCGTTTATTGAAGAGCTTTTTCTTCTTTGGCTTAAACACCTTATGCCACCAAGAAACAATAAATTTTCCTGCAAAAAAGAAAACCACGAAACCCAAGTATCCTCCTGTAATATGAATGGCGATGGTTTCTAAAAAGCTATATCCGGCCAATAGTGCTCCACTTGGAGCAAAGAAAAACTTTAAGGTGCTAAAGGCTAATAAGCCAAGAATTTTAGTGAATTCAAGCACTACTTACTCCTTCGGTCCAAAGGCAAGATCACCTGCGTCTCCTAATCCCGGTACAATGTATGATTGTGCTGTCATTTCTTGGTCCACCGCCCCTATCCAAATCGTACAATTAGGTGGCATGTTTTTTTTCGTGAACTCTAGACCTTCAGCACTGGAAATTAATGATACGATGTGACAGTGCTTTGGCGTTCCCTTTCCCAAAAGTGCTTTATACGCCAACACCATAGACGAGCCTGTTGCCAGCATCGGGTCAGAAAGTATAATGGTTTTTCCCTCAATAGAAGGGCAGGCTAAATATTCTAGTTCAATGTCAAAAGAACCGTCTTTGTGATGCTTTCTATAGGCAGAGATATATCCATTACCGGCATTGTCTAGGGTATTTAATAACCCTTGGTGCATTGGCAAACCTGCTCTTAGTATGGTAATTAAAATTGGTTGTTCGGCAATTAACATGTCCTCAGAAACTCCTAATGGGGTAGTAACCTCCGTTTTAGTGTATTCCAATTCTTTTGAAATTTCATAGGCAAATATTTCTCCGCAACGTTCTAAATTTCTTCTAAATCTCAAACGATCTTTCTGAATAGTATGATCTCTAATTTCAGATAAGAACTGATTAAACACAGAATTACTCTCATCTGAAAGGATACGGACTTTTGGCATGGTAGATTTATTTGGAGGGATAAAGATAAGTTTTTAAGCCTTTAATTTTCCTTTGAAATAGCATATTCTACAACTTCTTCATATACCTCTCTCCAGCCTTTCCATTCCCCTTCATCGCTTAAACTTTCATTGTGCCAAAGACTTACAAATGTGCCTTCCACTAACTTTACCTCATCAATAATTTTCTTACTTTCAAGTATGGCCACTTTGGGTTCAAGGTTTAAATAATACTTGAGTGTTGCCTCCATCACATGAAAAGGAAAAACAGTGAGTTTACATTCAACTTCACCATCTAAATCATAAAAAGGGTAAGGAGTGCAGGTTCCGGCCCTAAATCCAAGTTGCGAAGCAAATCCCATCGTATAATCTTCCTCAATATCAGCTTCCAGCAAATCGCGATACGTTTCTGGTAGGCTTAATTTTAGAAAGTGTTGCCGGCTTCGTTTTACATCTGTTTTAGTTATGTCACTCAATCGTTTTATTTCAGTTCTCAATTTAGAACGCTGTTTGTTTGACCCAAATGACGGATGAACTCCTATATACGCATAGTCACAAATTGATTTAATTAAACTATTAAAATGCCTATTCTCGTATGATAAATTCTTATCATTCAATCCGTAGTCTCCTATTAATATAAAATATATGGCTTTAAACCTAAACTTACGTTGAAGGGTCAACTGGTATTCATAGGTATCAAAAGGGTCACTTTTTTTACCAAAAATCACTTGTAACTGAATAGCGAATTTGCTAAAATCAAAGGTTATTAAACTCTTACCAAGGCTCCCAACAGTTCTCAGCAAGCCTTTGTGTTTATAGGCGTAAGCGTTATCAATGTCTATCGTTGGCAAGTATTTGAATTTTCGCTCTTGAGCTACTACCTCGGGAAACTTTTGTTGCAACACTTGTTTGAGGAGCAGCACCCATCGGTCTACAACGGCAAGCTGCAAGAAACCTTCTTTAGCAGCTAAGCTATCCTTTGCCATAAACCGATCGTATTGATCTCGCATGTGAGGCAAGTACTCCTCGTATCTGCTTAACATGTAAAAAGTGGCAGCAAACACATCAAATGCCAAGGTATCATTCCGAACGGGAAATATAGTTGGAGTATCGTCGATTATTTTTGTCTGCAAGACCTTTTCAGAAATTCCGTTTTGATCTAGTAGCCCATCGGCAGTGAAATGAAGCTCATCCGCCAGAGGCATTGCTAAATAGGAAAACTTAGCTTCTTGATGGCTTGTAAATCGCTCTAAATCTGATGTTAGCGCATACTCAATCCCCATGTAGTTTTTAAAAATAGTTTTAAAAACGTAGCGGTTTCTTGGGGTTATTTTGGAAACATAAACTAACAACATAATTATATCATACCTTCGTCGGCAAAGCTATAGTATTTATTGTTGGCAACTATAATGTGGTCTACTATTCGAATATCTAATAATTTTCCCGCTTCAACATTCTTCTTTGTCAATTGAATATCTGCCGTACTAGGCGTTAAACTGCCCGATGGGTGATTGTGACATAAAATAATACTAGAGCCTAACTTTTCTAAAGCCGGTTTAAAAATAAGTTTAGAATCCGCCACTGTGCTGGCTACCCCACCACTACTTACTTTTGATTTATGAATTACCTTGTTTGCTTGGTTCAGGATTAGCACCCAAAATTCTTCGTGTTTTAAGTCTGACAATAACGGTGACATGATAGCGTAAACATCTGCACTTGAGGTAATTTTTGGGTTCTTCATGATCTCTGCCAGCATCCGTCTGCGCCCCAACTCTAAGGCCGCTGCAATGGTTATTGCTTTTGCCTCTCCAATACCTTTAAACTTCATCAGTTCTGAAAGTTCTATTTTTCCTAATTCGTTTAAATTATTACGCACAGCATTTAATATTCGCCTCGACAATTCAACGGCTGATTCCTCTGTATTTCCCGACCCAATCAATATCGCAATCAATTCTGCATCGCTAAGAGAGGACTTTCCCTTGAGTGCAAACTTTTCTCGAGGTCGATCTTCTTCAGCCCAAGCTTTGATTGTTAAACTGCTATCGTATACCATGTGGGTTAAAGTTAATAAGAAATTGTAGGTTTGGAGTAATAATTGTGTACAACAAAAATAAAATCAATTGTGTCTTAATTACATGAAATCAAAATCTAACTATCTTTTCCCTTTGTTATTCCTTTTGGCTTGTCACCCTTACAAAACTTATCAGGATAGCTTGCTTGAACCAGAAAAAATAACAGCACTTCGTTTATCGAATGGTAATTTCATTACCACACCTCAGCAAATCGAAGAATTTCAAAACTTAGAAAAGCTCTTTCTTTTTAACAATAAAATAAGAATTGTTGCCCCAGAAATAGGCGAATTAATAAGCTTGAAAAGGTTAGTATTGAGCAACAACGAAATTGACTCCTTGCCCGCAAAAATAGGTCAATTGGAAAACTTAGAATTTCTATCACTAAGTGGCAATAACTTAAAGCACTTGCCACCTGAAATCGGAAATTTAAAAAAACTACGGGTCTTAAAACTTCAATTCAATGACTTTTATCCTTTACCTCCCGAAATTCAGGAACTAGAAAGTTTAGTTGAATTGTATCTAGATTACAACAACTTAACACATTTACCTCCAGAAATTGGAAACATTCCTAATTTAAAAATACTTTCTATTGCTCAGAACAATCTGATTGACATGCCAAAAGAAATTGGCAACCTTGCCACTTTAACAGAACTAAATTTATATAGAAGCGGTGGGGCCCTGCAGTTGCCAAATAGTTTTTGCAAACTAAAGAATCTAGATAATATATACTTAGACGAAACTCAAATAATCCCTATTTGTATGTCATTCATGACCAAACCCACGTTCAGTGTTAGGCGTTCTAGGTATTAGCTTCTCGGTTTGAAAATATAAAATCGATACCCTAATACTAGCGATCGCTCTAAGTACCAAATAGTTTGTTCAGCATGCGTATCTGATTGGTCAGATTTTGGCGTAATGGCAATGTCCCACATAGAAGCAAATCCGGCTTGCAGTGTGGTGCGCACAAAAAATCGACGATAAAAAACAAATTCTGGAGCAATAAACGCATGAGCTCCAACTCCCGAAAAGTGCGGCCGGTCATCGTTATTTCTACCAAATGTTATTGAATTTGTCCAAGGCATATCCACTCCAAAACCAATTCCGGAAACAAGTTTAAGCCCAACTTTACCCTCATAAATAGAATAAACTACGTCGTGTCTTTCTAGGTTAAAATTTAACACATTTAAGCCATCCGAATGCTCCATTTTTAAGGAGTCGTTGTTAATTATTACCTGATCTCCATTTTGCAAAGAGCCATATTGCTCAGAGACACTGCTTTCAACATTCCCATTAAAACTGGCCGTTGAGCCAGCTTTAGTTCTGTACTTCATGTGATCCCATCCTGCTGCAATGGCATACTTGTCATTTAAAAAAAATCCAACTCTAAGATTAAACTGCGGAATGGTAAACAGTAAGGGGTTGTAATAATTTGAAGTAAATTCTCTTTGTGGAAGATCTGTCGCTTCTACATCTGAAAGGGTAAAATTATATCCAGGCCCTTTCCAGCTAATATCACTTTTAGCATAAGAACTTCTGTTGTAACCCCAAAAGAAAAAGAATTTGTGCTTGTTACTTGTCAATGAAAAATCCTTTACGGAAGGAGCTTCTTCTTGCGCTGTCACAACGTTCAACACTAAAATAGCAGTTAAAAATAAAATTAAAGATCTCACTTAATTCGTTTACGTTAAATAGTTTTCCAATGCACTGTCAAACTCCGCTTTAGCTTCTTCCACTGACCCGTAGCTTTCTCCATCAATCTTCATGTACGTTCCTTTTACTGATCCTAAAAGAGTACATCCGTTTTTACGTGCAGCTATTTCAAAAGTCTCCTTGTTAGATGGACGTATTGATATAACCACTCTACTTTGAGCTTCTCCAAATAAGTAAGCATCTTTTCTAAAGTTCGAATCTGTTGAAATCTCAAATCCCAAATTATTTGGCATTGAAGCTTCCATTAAGGTGATGAATAATCCCCCATCTGCACAATCGTGAGCAGATTCAATAATGCTTGATTTAATCATACTTTTTAGCGCATCCTGCAAATTATACTCGGTATCTAAATCGAAGAAAGGGGCGGGAGAGTTTTTCTCGTTATGGAAGGCATATAAATACTCAGATGAGCTAATGTCATTTTTTGCTTCACCCAACAAGTAGATTAAATCTCCCTCGTTTTGGAAAGCCAAAGTGGTTACGTTTTTTTTCGAAGGAAGAATTCCCATCATCCCAATGGTAGGCGTAGGAAAAACAGGAACATCTACCCCGTTTTGTGCACTTTGGTTGTAGAAACTTACATTACCCCCGGTTACAGGCGTTTTAAATTTTAAACAGGCAGCACCCATCCCCTTTATTGCTCCAACAAACTGCCAGTATACTTCTGGGTTGTATGGGTTTCCAAAATTCAAGCAATTTGTAATTGCTGAAGGCTCTCCTCCTGAACAAACAATATTTCTTGCTGCCTCGGCTACTGCTATTGCACAACCCTTTTCCGGGTCTGCATGCACGTATCGCGAATTACAATCAACAGTAAAAGCAAGTGCCTTGTCCGTGCCTTTTATGCTCACAACACCGGCATCTGTTGGTTTATTGGTGCTCATATTAATTGTGCCCACCATGCTATCGTACTGCTCCATCACCCATTTTTTAGAGGCAATGTTTGGATGATTCCACAAAAACTTAGCAACCTTTTTCAAGTCCTTAGGCTCTTCAATTGAGTCAATTGAAAAGTTTTTATTTTTTTGATAATAGGCCGGCTCCTTATATTCTCTGTCATAAACAGGTGCCCCTCCACCTAAAATTAAAGATTCTGCAGGTACATCTGCAACTTTAATTCCCTTGGCAAAATATTCTAATCTCCCACCTTTCACTACTTCTCCAATTTCTACGCAGTTCAAATCCCACTTATCAAAAATGGCCTGAACCTCAGACTCTCGACCTTTTTTAACTACCACCAACATTCGCTCTTGAGACTCGGAAAGTAAAATTTCGAAAGGCAACATTCCTTCTTGTCTGCATGGCACTTTATCTAAATCGATAATCATCCCGAAACCTTCTTTCCCTGACATTTCAGAAGTTGAACAAGTAATTCCCGCAGCTCCCATGTCTTGCATTCCAATGATTGCATCGGTTTCAGCTAATTCCAGCGAGGCCTCTAATAATAGTTTTTCTTGAAAAGGATCTCCTACTTGAACCGCTGGTAAATCCTCCATTGAATCTTCAGTAATATCTTTCGAAGCAAAAGCAGCTCCATGTATTCCATCTTTTCCCGTTGATGAACCCACAATAAAAACTGGATTACCAACTCCGTAACTTGTCGCAGAAATCATTGTGCCGGTTTTCATAATGCCCGCCGACATTGCATTCACCAATGGATTGGTATTGTAGCACTCATCGAAGAATAATTCTCCTCCTACAACAGGTATTCCGAATGAATTGCCGTAGTCCCCAATTCCTTTAACTACCCCTTTAACGAGCCACTTTGTTCTATCTAAGTCAATGTTTCCAAAACGCAACGAGTTCAATTGGGCTATCGGTCGAGCACCCATGGTAAATATATCTCTATTAATGCCTCCCACTCCAGTTGCAGCTCCCTGATACGGCTCTAATGCCGAAGGATGATTGTGCGATTCAATTTTAAATGCACAAGCTAAGCCATCCCCAATATCAACCAACCCTGCATTCTCTTCCCCAGCTTCTGCCAACATATGCGGCCCTTTCTTAGGCAGCGTTTTTAGCCACTTAATAGAGTTTTTGTACGAACAGTGTTCTGACCACATTACCGAATAAATACTTACTTCAGTAAAATTGGGAGTTCTTCCTAAAATCTCTTTAATCTGTTCGAACTCTTCCTTTAGCAATCCTAGCTCTATTGCGGTTTCCAGACTTGCTTCAGCTAAATGGTTTTCGGTAGTTTCCATGGTATTTATAGGGCAATTTTATATCCTGCAAAAGTAACTTTTTTTATACGGCTTCAAACTGCAAATTCAACTTTTATTGCACGTTGTTTTACAGAATAAACTACCTTTGAACTCTATGGTTTTGGGATACATCTCTCTATTCTTCATGATTGTTTTATTTGTCTTTTGGATGAATAAAAGTGCATTTTTTCAGTTCGGAAGTTTGCCTAAAACCTATAGTTATGTGGCGTTAATGTTAAAAGTCAGCGCGGGAATTGCATTGTGGTTGGTCTATTCCTATTTCTATTCGGAAAGGATGAACGCCGATATTTATAAGTACTTTGACGATGCAGCTCACTTATTTAAATCCACTCAAAATGATTGGAGTTTACGGTTTAAAGTCCTAACAGGTTTTCAAAACGACTTGGAAATGAAGAGCCTTTTAGCTGACACCAACTTTTGGGACAGTAATTCAGAACTTTTTTTCAACGATAACAGAACCTTAATACGAATTCATTTAGCCTTACTTCACTTTTCAGGAGGACTTTATATTTTCCATGTGCTTTTTTTCGCTTTCCTTTCATTTATTGGCTCTACTGCCCTTTTTCATTTTTTCCACCGCAATTCAACCGTTCCAAACTGGGTCTTATTTATCTGCTGCTATTGCATTCCGTCTGTTCTATTTTGGACCTCTGCTCCTTTGAAAGAAAGTTTAATCATTTTTGGCTTGGGTATTTTTCTTTTCGGAGTTCAACAGACAAAAGACAGGGTGAGCAGGAGCTCATTTCTTTGGTTAACCCTTGGTTTGCTCTCGCTAATTAGCGTAAAATTTTACATCCTCCTTTCCCTACTTCCAGGACTTTGGTTTTGGTCAACAACAATTGACAAGAAAAACCGAACCATTCAATTTAAGTTTATTTGGATTCACATGCTATTAGCAACGTTTTTACTTTCCGACAAAGTAATAAACGCGATGGCTCAAAAGCAATCCCAATTTAAAACGCTAATTGAAAAAAGTGGCGCTAACAGTGCCATCGATATTGGCTCATTTGATTCATTTCCGAGCCTAATTTACGCTTTACCACAAGCCCTTTTCAATGTTCTAATTCGTCCTATTTACCCAGCAAATTGTAGCCCCTTTTCACTTTTTGCCTCAGCAGAACATTTCCTTTTTATTGCACTTCTTTTCCTTCCGTTCTTCTTCAGAAAAACAAGTAACACCGCCGAACAAAGGCTAGCTTTATTCTGTATCTCTTTTGTATTCATTGGAAGTTGTATCATCGGCTTAACCGTGCCTATTTTAGGAGGAATTGTCCGGTATAAAGCCCCTCTGATTCCCTTTTATTTAATAGGCATACTTACTTTTGTCAACTTTTCTAAAATAGCGCCCAAACTCAAATGAAAATTATTTACTTTTCTCTTTTTAGCTTTTTTTTACTGCTTATGAACTCTTGTTATTACACAGAAACTGCCGACATTTTAATTCATAATGCAAGGATTTATTCGGTAAATGATAACTTTGACGTGTTCGAAGCAATGGCCATTAAAGATGGTAAAATCATTGACTTAGGCCCTAACAACGAGTTAAAAAACAGGTACGAATCAAAGGAAATAATTGATGCACAGCTAAAAACAATTTACCCAGGTTTTATAGATGCTCATTGTCATTTTTTATGGTACGGAAATACGTTCAACGAAGTTGATTTAGTGGGCTCAAAAAGCTGGGAAGAAGTTCTCGAAAGGATAGAAAAATTCTCTAAAAATAATACCGGCGAATGGATTGTAGGAAGAGGTTGGGATCAGAACGATTGGACTGAAAAAGAATTTCCCAACAACAGAGCATTAAACGAACGATTTCCAACTACTCCTATTTTTTTAACTCGAATCGATTTTCATGCGGCCTTAGCAAATGAAAGAGCACTGGAAATTGCGGGAGTTACCAGCAAAACAGTAGTCGAAGGTGGAGTAATCGGTTTAACAGAGGGAAAACCCTCAGGAGTTTTAATTGACAAAGCCATTCCTCTTGTCTCGGATAAAATTCCAAAAATGAGCAAAGAACAAATGGTTCTTGCTCTAACCAAAGCGCAAGAAATGTGTTTTGCAAAAGGCTTAACTTCTGTGGCAGACGCTTATTTAGAAAATGAAATGGTGCACGTAATTGACAGCATGCAGAGAAACGGCCAGCTAAAAATGAACATATACGGCATGTTAGTTCCTTCAGAAGAAAACAAAAAAGAATTTCTGAATAATGGCCCCTACATTACAGAAAAACTAAACATTCATGCCTTTAAATATTTTGCTGACGGGGCTTTAGGATCTAGAGGCGCTAAACTACTTGAACCCTATCATGACGATGCCTTAAATAGAGGGTTGTCGACTTTAGACTCTGCCGAATTTTTAGCTGACTTAGAGTTAATGTACAAAAACGGCTTTCAAGTAAACACACATTGCATTGGAGACGAGTCAAATAGGCAAGTTTTAGATGCTTATGGAAAAATTTTAAAAGGCACCAATGATAAACGTTGGAGAATTGAGCATGCGCAGATTTTAACTCCTTCGGATTTTGAAAAGTTTAGAAAATACACCATTATTCCTTCCGTGCAACCCACCCATGCTACCTCAGACATGCATTGGGCTCCTGATCGATTAGGCAAAGAGCGAATGCAATACGCTTATGCCTATAAAAAATTACTTTCCATGAATGGAATTATTGCGTTGGGCACAGACTTCCCTATAGAGGACATTGACCCTTTGAAAACATTTTATGCAGCAACAGTTCGAAAAAATTCTTCGGGAGAGCCTGTTAACGGATTTCAACCTGAGAATGCATTAAGCAGACAAGAAGCTCTTCGCGGAATGACCATATGGGCGGCCATGGCAAATTTTGAAGATACCTTAAGAGGAAGCTTAGAAAAAGGCAAAGTAGCAGACTTTATAATGTTAAACAAAGACCTGATGAAAGTAAAAGAAACCAGAATTTTAGAGACAGCAGTATTGGCAACTTACGTAGACGGTAAGGTGGTTTTTATGAAATAAAGAGGTCAAATTAAAATTGTACTTCTTGATATTCAAATGGAATCTCCAATTCGTGTTCTACTAATTCTCCAACAGAAAGAATATCGTCGTCTCCTTCTTCATATTTCCACTTCACAACAAACTTTTTCCCACTATCAAATAGCGGTTTAAATACCAAAATCAATTCTACTAATTGCTTTTGGGAAGCAGAGTTTAAGTATTCAATTTCAAAAATCAAAGTAGTTTTATCAGCGGGATTCTGACAGTACTCTTTGCTCCAATCAATAATTGGCTTGTAAAATTCTATCGCATCTGCAGGATAGGATTTGCCACACAAATACAGAATACCAGTTTCATGATTGAAATTGATTTCCGGAGTTTGCAAAAACGGTTCTATATTAAGTATTTCCATAATTAATTTTTAATTCAATGCCCAACCAAGTCTCTCCTTCTTGATTTTCTGATAACGAGTATTCTAGGTTTGCATTTTTGACTTTTCTGAGTTTCATTAGCCCCAAATGCCCTCCCGTAAGTAATAGTTTTTTGTATTCTGTTTGAAGCTGGTCTTTCGGAATTGAAAAAGCATTCTGAAAAATAGTTTGTACAGTTGCTTTATCTTCTGCTTCAATCCGATTAATGGTAGTAATTAAGAAATGTTTGCCACCATCTTCCAATAACATATAAGATTTAGGTTCGTTGTTTTCAAAATGATTTTCATTGTAGTCAGATAGATTTTGCATCATTTCCACAAAAGATGAAAAAATAGTCTTTAAAAACGTTGGGTCAAGATGATTAAAGTATTGATAAATAAATGTGCGTCCCATAGTTAAAAATGAGTCAGCAAAATCATTGTCCACAGGGCCCCAATATTCTAGCTGATCCTTTTGAAAAGGCAACTTAAAAATCTCTTTCTTGTGCTGTATGCTACTAATAACATCCATATATTCAAATCTAACACTTTAGCTCTAAAAAAACAAATTCATTATCTCGTTCAGAACCACAGCACTTGTTTTATGCAACAAACCTATTTGCAGGTACAAAAAGGTTATCTAATTATATTGGACAATATACGAAATAGTCGTTTCAAATTTTCACCTAGTTTTTCCCATTAAATAAAAGAAATAAGACCAATGCCTTACTCCATTTCGCCAGTAGCACTTGAACTAAAATCCTATCTAATTAGGCGACTTAAGACTTTTTTGTGCTCTGGAAATATATTTACCAAGGATTTGTCAGCCATTTCAAAATCATTAAAATCAAATCCAAAAGAAACAGTGCAACCAACTAAAGCGTAATCTCTGCCACTTTTTACTTCAGAGGCGAACCAAGTGCTTGCGGGAACTAAATACTGCAGAACTTGCCCACTCTCTAGTTCGCTTCCAACATCTTGCGAGGAATAATTCCCCTCCCTATCAATCATGTGAATGGTAATCGGGTCTCCTCCATAAAAATGCCATAATTCATCTGACTTAATTCGATGAAAAGCAGAAAAATTCTCTTGCTCTAGTAAAAAATAAATACCGGTGCACAAGCTTCTTTCTCCTTTCCAATTAGGATGTACCTGCTCCAAGCTAACATTCAATGCTGATCGATAGGTCTCCTTATAGTAACCACCTTCGGGATGAGGTAATAATTTCAAATTTTCAATCCAATATTCTTTACTTCTCATGGTGCTAAATTATCCCCTCATAAAGCAAAAAAACATTTTTTGCTTTATATTTACTGTAAATCTTTAAAACTATGTTAACAAGAATTTTCGACTTACACTACCACCAACTAGCTAATTACCCTAAAAATGATGCTCTTACAGACAAAATTGATGGAAAATGGGTTCCGATAAGCACCCAATCAATAATTGAGCAAGCTGAGCAATTTGCTTCAGGCTTAATTGAATTAGGTTTACAACCTGGGGATAAAGTGGGATTAATTGCAAACAATCGCTCAGAATGGTTAATTTCTGATTTAGGAATTTTAATCGCGGGGATGATCAATGTTCCAATTTATCCTACCATCACCGTAGAGGATTATGAATACATTTTAAACAATGCTGAAGTAAAAGTTTGTTTTGTTTCCGATGAGGATTTATTCCAAAAAGTAGATTCTGTAAAATCAAAAATCCCCAGTTTAGAGCGCATATATTCCTTTGATACTGTTGCTAATTGTGAACATTGGACAGCTGTAAAAGATCTAGGAAAAGACAAAAACGTTGAAAAAATAAAAGAGATAAGAAGTTCTGTAAAAGAAGAGGACTTAGCTACACTGATTTACACTTCAGGAACAACCGGAAGACCAAAAGGAGTTATGTTGACGCATAAAAACCTAGTGAGCAACTCTTTAGCTTCTAGAAAACGGCTGCCATTAGGAAGTGATTCAAAATCATTGAGTTTTTTACCCCTGTGTCATGTGTACGAGAGAATGATCAGTTACTTGTACTTTTACACTGGAACCTCTATTTATTATGCAGAATCTTTAGAAACCATTGGGGATAATTTACGCGAGGTAAAACCAGATGTATTTACTGCCGTACCTCGTTTACTTGAAAAAGTATACGACAAAATTGTTGCAAAAGGGGCCGAATTAACCGGCATTAAAAAAGCGTTGTTCTTTTGGGCGTTAGGTTTAGGTCAGAAGTATGAATTGAATGGAGCCAATGGAGCATTTTACGAATTTCAACTCAAACTAGCTAACAAGATTATTTTCAACAAATGGCGAGAAGCTCTTGGTGGAAATGCAAAAGCTGTTGCCTCAGGAGCGGCGGCGTTGCAGCCAAGGTTGGCAAGGGTGTTCTTGGCAGCCCAAATTCCGGTAATGGAAGGTTATGGTTTAACAGAAACTTCTCCAGTTCTTGCTGTAAACGAGGAAGCCAATGATGGAGTTCGCATTGGAACGTGTGGAAGACCTTTGGATAATGTTCAAATTAAGATTGCCGATGACGGAGAAATTTTAGCAAAAGGTCCTAGTGTTATGATGGGCTACTACAAAAATGAAAAAGCCACCAAAGATGTTTTCACGGAAGACGGTTGGTTTAAAACCGGTGATTTAGGAACTTTGGTAGAGGGACAGTATTTAAAAATTACAGGACGAAAAAAGGAAACATTTAAAACGTCTGGAGGTAAATATATTGCTCCTCAACTTCTCGAAAACAAGATGAAAGAATCTAGTTTTATTGAACAAATTATGGTAATCGGAGAGTCAGAAAAACATCCTGCCGCAATTATTCAGCCTTCATTTGACTTTTTAAAAGAATGGTGTAAACGAAAAGCAATTCCGTACACAACAGATGCTGAAATGATTAAGATGGAACGAATTCATAACAGAATTATGAAAGAAGTCGATGCACACAATGACAGTTTTGCCAAGTTTGAGCAGGTGAAAAGAATAATTTTAGCTCCTTCAGTTTGGGGTATTGATTCTGGGGAAATGACACCAACCATGAAAATAAAACGAAGAGTATTAATGGACAACTTTAAAAATGAAATAGAAACTTGCTACAGGGGGTAATCCAGTAATAAGTTCAAAACAAAAAGTCCCGCCTCTTTCGAAGCGGGACTTTTTGTTGCGTTTTAAATGCAGCCTTTACTAGAACTTATGGCTAACCCCTACACTTATTGTCGTTCCTGGATTTAAACTACTGAACACTTGGTCTGTTGCATCGTAAGAACGGTAAAAACTTTCTCTCTTGTCATTCAACAAGTTCGAAATCTTTAAGTCAACCACCGTGTTTTGCTCCTCTCCTAGTTGCTTATTGATTCCTAAGTTCACACTGTGAAATGGTTCTTGGTAGATATCCGGGAATCTACCTGACCCAACTATTTCTAATGCTGGACCCTTTACATTGTAAAAAACACCGGCAGTCAATCCTCTTTCATTGTTTTTGTAACTTAATCCAAGGTTTACTACATATGGAGCTTGTCCTGCCATTTGTCTTGTTCTCTCAATTGTTTCTCCATCTTTCTCAAAAATCTTTCGTGCATCGTATTCTCTGTCTGTCATATCAACTCTTGACTTCACTAAGGTTACATTTCCACTAACACTCCAATTTTTAATTTTTTCAGAAATAAAATCTAATCCATGAGTTGCTTCAAGCTCAATCCCTAATATTCGTCCATTTCCAACATTACGAGGTTGAAATTCACTCGTAGTTAACTGTTGTGGAATTCGAACTAGTTCAATTGGGTTCTCAAAATTCTTAAAAAATGCACTCGCAGATAAAATTTGTCCCCTCTCCATAAACTTCTCCCATCTTAAATCGAGGTTATCAATGTTGGTTTGAACTAATTTACCGTCCCAATCATCGTATTGAAATAAACTTCCGTTAAAAATTCTGTTCGTTAATGGATCAATAATTTGGGCAAAAGACAACTCCTTAAAGGAAGGCCTTGCAATTGTTCGAGCGTATGCAAAACGTAAATTTTGCTGTTCTTTTACAGTGTAAATCAAATTTAATGAAGGAAAGATATCTAATGACTCCAATACCTTTTCATTCTCTAGCACATTCCCATTTGGATCTCCTGCTGCTCCGGCAATATCCCTACCTGTATGCCATTGCGTGTATTGTTCCGCTCTAACGCCCACTATTGCCTTCCAGTTAGCCGAAACCAAAAACTCATTTGAAATGTACACTCCAACATTCTGTATTGAAGACTCATATGCATTGGAATTTATCTCCCTATTGGCCGGTAAGTAATGAACACCATTTGGCCTTTTTGGGTGAATATTTGAAGACTCTAAAATTTGATTTGCGTCATTCCCATTCCATTGCTGTCTTAGGGTAGAGAACAACTGCATGTCGTATCCCAAAATCTCATAATCTCTAGCCTTTGCAGTATAACTAACTCCAAATTTTAATTTCGCCTTCTCGTTAAACAAGGTATATTTTTTTGTCAAATCTGTTTTTGCAGAAAGGTTCACTTCTACTAAATTTCTCCAAATCCGAGAAGGCAACCCACCATCTCCCGGGCTCAATTGAAACCCATTATCGCTTGTTGTAAATGCAGTTTTTCGAATATCTGGGTCTTCTGATGTGGACAAAGTTGGAGAAACTCTCCAATCTAGTTCCCAATCTTGGTTGCTAAGCACATGTGTTCCATTAATAATTACATTCGTTAATGAACGTTCGTTATACTCCAAGTTGTCTGAAGTTGCCGAAAAACCTGACTGTCCCACCCCTAACGGATTATTTTCAATGTTAAACTTGCCAGCTTTACTTGTCCCGTTTTGCAATCTCAGTATGGACAACCTATACTTTGAAGAATTGGTTTTATATGCCAACCCGCCCATAATTCCTACCAATACATTCTTCTCGCCAAGCTCTCCTGTTTGTGTGTTGGCATTAACCATCTCATACACATTAGATTCTGTAGCCTTTTGGTATTCACTATATTCCACTTCATCAAAATAAGTATAGTCTGTTTTATACGATAATGAGAAAACATATCCTAACTTTTTACCTGTATAATTAGACGTGTCTTTCCTATCCTTTAAATCAATTTGATTCCCATAAGAAAACCCAAGACTGTAGTCTAACAAACTAAAGTTCCTGGAAGCCGCTAGGGTTGGATCAAATGATCCAACAAATGAATTGACTTCACTATCCGTTGCTCCGTTGTTCGGAGTTGGGGTATAGCCTTTAAAACCCGAACTAGGTATTTCTCTTTGTCCATTATCGAAACCAAGGGCATCTGTGCTACTGCCATCGTAACTCAAATAGTTAGAGTTAAAGTGCATGCTAGGATTGTACCCAAGTCCAATAGAAGCCTTCATGGTTTCTTCTTCTGGGAAAGCTTTTGTCTCTACATTTAAGACACCTCCTGCAAAATCTGCTGGCATATCGGCAGTGAAATTTTTTGAAACTAAAATATTATCAATCAAATTACTCGGAAAAATATCCATTTGAAGACTGTTTTTATCAGGGTCTAATCCCGGAATATCCATCCCATTCAGTGTAACTTTTGAATACCTATCTCCCAAACCTCTTACGTAAATGTATTTCCCTCCTTCAATAGAAACTCCTGTAACTCTTTTTGCTGCCTCTGCCGCGTTACCATCTCCAGTTAACGCAAGCTTTTCAGAAGAAATCCCATCCATCATGCTTACTGAATTGCTTTTAATTCTGTTCATAGCTTGTTCATTCTTTCGAGATGCCGACGCCTGAACGACAACCTCCCCTACATCAATTGCTGCAGACTTTAATCGAATGGTTCCCATATTGGTTACTTCCCCTTCCTTCACCACTACACCTTTTACAGTCATCGATTGATATGAAATATAACTTACCTCAACATCATAGGTTCCTGCCGCAATTGGAATAGAAAAATTTCCATCCAAATCTGTTGAACTTCCTGCACTTATACTTTGAATAATGGCATTGGCTCCAATAATGGTTTCATTATTATCATCGTCTACAATTACTCCTCTTATGGTTCCGCTTTGTGCAAACGTAGAAAAGGTAAGACAACTAATGATAGTGAATAAAATAGATTTCATTTCGATTTTTTTATGATGCTGTAAAACTATAAAAACAGACCCGATCAAAGTCGAGTCTGTTTCATAACATTTTATTTTTATTGTGTTCTATAATCCCGAGGTCTTTCCTGCATTTGCAGCCCAAGTCCAAGTAAATACAGAAACATTTGCCTTTCCTGTTGCCGCTGCTGTTGTTGCAGCAGTGATGCCAGTTTTTGACGATGCATCTGCAATGTAGTTTCCTAAGTTAGCAGCATCTACGTTCAAGGTAACATTTAAAAAAGACACCAATGGGTTGTCAGCAGTTCTGTTAATTTGCTGAGACGCTCCAATTCCCGTAATGTGTATGTTCTCTAATCTAACTTGTGAATTAGCGTCAGTGTTGATTAAATCTTTTGAGAAAATCATGTTGGCAGCATCAGAAGCCACAACAGTTCCATTTTTAATTGTGTGCGATCCATTTGCAGAACCTTCTGGTCCGTCGAGTTCAAATGAATGGCCTGCAACTGTAATCACTATAAAGTTATCTAAAGTTCCTTTCCAAGCTTGATCTGTATCAATACCGTCATCTCCTACGTTCCAAACCAATGCATTGGTAACATTTACATTTCCACCAAACCATTCAATTCCATCGTCTTGATTTCCTACGATCTCAATGTTACTGATAGAAGTTCCGTTTCCAACGCCACCTAAGGTAAGTCCATTGATTTCATTTCCTGAACCAATGTTTGTTCCTCCATGACGGATAGAAACATAATTTAAAACACCTGAATTGTCAGCAGTGTCTGTTCCTCCATACAAGCCATTTGCATCAGAAGTTGGAATTCCCTCAATTTGAGCTTCTGGTGTTGAAGCAGAAATAGGAGCTTTTCCTAAAATGATTACTCCTCCCCACTTGCCATTCTGGTCAGCGGCTAAGTTCGGAGATACTATTGTACCTGAAGTAATTTGATCATCAGCAGAGGTAAAAATAATTGGTTCGGAAGCTGTTCCGTTTGCCATAATCCTAGCTCCTCTTGCAACTATCAATGCTGTAGCGTTTGCCCCTGTTCCTGCTTCTCCTTTTATCACTGTTCCTGCGTTGATAGTTAACGATGCTCCGCTTTCAACAGAAATCCTACCGGTTAGTAAATACACATTGTCTTTTGTCCAAGTTACATCGGCAGTTATGTTTGTAGCTACTGCTACTTTATTTGCTCCAATTTGCTCAATTGGCTTTACTGGCTCATCATCGTCATCACCGCATGAGGTTAGTGATACAGACAATGCACAAGCAAAGGCCGCACCCATCATTAGTTTTCTTGTAGTCGTAAATTTTTTCATTTTGTTAGTTTTTAGTTTCAGTAAAAATTCGATGCAAAAGAACTACTGTTTCTTGACTGCAACATATCCTCGCGGTTATTAAAAACTTAAACCTGCTTTAAGTTAATGTTAAGCCAAAAATGGCATAAAACCGATGATGAAAGCTAAGTTTCATTACCTTTAATGGCACGAGAGGTACCTGTTAAAAATATTAATCTTGAATTAACATGAAAGCGGGTACTATCATCTAATTTAGCCCTATCAGTGAAAGGATAATAACCGCTATGAAAAACGAAAAAATACTTATTGTAGACGATGAGGCCGACATTTTAGAAATTGTTGGTTATAACCTTAGAAAAGAAGGTTTCGAAGTATTAACTGCCGAAAATGGCAAACAAGCCATTGAAATTGCCATTGAAGAAAAACCAAGTTTGATTATACTTGATGTCATGATGCCGGAAATGGATGGTATGGAAACCTGTTACCAGATGAGAAACATTCCTGCATTGAAAGACACCTTAATTACTTTCCTATCTGCAAGAGGAGAAGATTATTCTCAAATTGCCGGGTTTGACGCTGGTGCGGACGATTACATTACTAAGCCTGTAAAACCTCGCGTATTGGTTAGCAAGGTAAAAGCTATTTTGAGAAGAAAAGGCAGCGGAGAAACAGTTTTAGAAGATATAGAAGCAGGCGGCATTTCAATTGACAGAGAGCGCTACTTAATAACGCAGAACGATCGCGAAATAAACCTACCTAAAAAAGAATTCGAATTACTCTCTTTGCTCATGAGTAAACCTGGAAAAGTATTCACAAGGGAGGCGATTATGAACCAAATTTGGGGTGGTGAAGTTGTTGTGGGTGACCGAACAATTGATGTTCACATTCGAAAACTCCGCGAAAAACTTGGCGAAGAACTTATAAAAACCATTAAAGGAGTTGGGTATAAATTTAGAGCCTAAAACTTCTCGTTGTTCTCGAAATTAATTAGCTTTAAGCATGCGCAATATCAGCCCAAAAGCCCTGTCATTTAGACTCTCCTTTTTAATTTCTTTAGGAGTAACTGTCATTGCTAGTCTGTTTACTTCTTATTCCAGCGAATTTAGTTTAGCCTACTCCTTTTTACTTTTCATTTGCAGTCTTGCTGTTTCTTACGGAATCATTTTTTGGGGCATTTCGCAATTTATTGACAAAAAGTTCCGACTCATCTACAAAACTATACATCACCTTAAGGTGGGACTTAAAAGAGAACCATTGACCCTAGATATGAGTGAAGATATTTTTGGGAAAATTAGGGAAGAGGTAATCGAGTGGGATAAAAACAATCGGATAGAAATAGAACGACTAACTGACCAAGAAGAGTTTAGAAGAGATTTCTTAGGGAATGTCTCTCACGAATTAAAGACTCCCATCTTTAGTATTCAAGGGTATATCTTAACTCTTTTAGAAGGAGGATTGGAAGACAAAACGATTAACCGCAGTTTCCTTGAAAAAGCAGAAAAGAGCCTCAATAGAATGATTGAGATGGTTGACGATTTGGACGAAATTTCAAAGTTAGAATCCAACAGAATGGAATTAAATCTTCAAACATTCAATTTGGCAAACTTAGCCAACGAAGTGATTGAAGCCGTTGAATACAAGGCGAAGAAAAAAGACATAAAGCTGAGTATTTCAAACGAATCAAATAGTGTGATGGTGAAAGCAGATGCTGCTAAAATGACTCAAGTTTTGACAAATTTGCTGATGAATTCAATAAATTATGGTAAAGAGGGCGGAAAGACTAGTGTTCGACTGTATGATTTAGCTGAAAACATATTAGTTGAAGTGAAGGATAATGGGAAAGGAATTGCCGAAGAACATTTGCCGAGACTTTTTGAACGTTTCTATAGAGTAGACAAAGGCAGGTCAAGAGCAGACGGTGGCTCCGGCTTAGGCTTAGCGATTGTCAAACATATTTTAGAAGCACACCAACACACCATTAACGTTAGGAGTAAGTTAGGCTCAGGCTCAACTTTTACCTTCACGCTAAAAAAAGCTTAATTCCGTTTTTCTAAGTTATTTTTGAATTAATTGCGTCTAACATGCAACTAAACACTGATTATTTACATCTATTACAACGTATAAAACTTTGAATAAAAAGATACTGAAACAAATGAGCGATAATGAAATGCTTAGAGGCTGCCAGGCCAATGAAGAGCAGGCTCAAAAGTTTTTGTTTGACAAGTATTCAAGAATTATGACAGGAGTTTGTCTGCGTTATGCAGACAGCTATGAGGAAGCTCAAGATATAGTACAGGACGGATTCATTAAGGTTTTTAAGAAAATTGGAATGTTCTCGGGAAAAGGTTCTTTAGAAGGTTGGGTGCGTAGGATTATGGTTAACACCTCTTTAGATTATCTCCGAAGCATAAAAAACGAACGTTTTAATGTTGACATTGATGATGTGAGTTATAAACTAAAAGAAGATGAGACTATTACTAGTGAGTTAAATAAAGAAGACTTACTAAAATTAGTGAAGTCTTTACCTACTGGTTACCGAACAGTGTTCAACATGTATGCCATAGAAGGCTACACACACCGAGAAATCGGCGAAGAATTGAGCATTTCGGAGAATACTTCAAAATCTCAATACTCGAGAGCAAGAGGTATTCTTCAAAAGAAAGTTGAAAATTTGATTTAAAAAAACAATGCTTTGAAACAGCAAAATAAAAACATAGAAGAACTGTTTAAGGACAAGCTTCACAATTTGGAAGCCGACCCAGGAGCAAATGCTTGGGCCAATATTCAAACAGGTATTTCATCGAATGGCACAGGAACTTCTGCAACAATAAGTTCTGGCTCATGGGCTTCTACTGCAATTGTTGGATTGATTATCACAACTGTAGCCATTGGTGGTTATTTCTTTTTTAATAATGAAGGAGAAAAAAAGGTAAAGCCAAAAGAGCAAACCACCGAGGTATCGAACACCACCACCACTGAAAAAATACAAAACAGCACAATAAAAGAAACTCCTGAAGTTTTAGTACCTGAAGAAGTAGAAGAAAAAGCTTCTGCACCATCAAGGTCAATTCATGCTCCCACTAGATTGACTAAAAAGATTGAAGTAACAGGAGAAACCCAACTTGACCCTGTTGAACCGATAGCCTATGAAAAATCAATTGACGCGATATTAGCGGAACATCAGCAGTTTCTAGAGTCACAAACAGCCAGTTCTTCGCCAACAGAAATAGACCAGTCGCACGCAGACACAAAGACCGAAGAGCAACCGACACAACCAAAGTTAGCAAAAGAAGTAACTGCTACTTCACCCAGCTCTTCTACTGCCACCGACCAGCAAGCCGATTTAAAGAAAGAACAGAAACGAATAGCGGATCAAGTGGTTTTTCCAAATGTATTCTCCCCAGATTTAGATGGTCATAATGATATGTTCAAAATAATTGTTGAAAAATCGATACCAATAGATAACATTCAAGTGAGTGTTCTAGACGTTCACGGAAAAGTAATTGGAGCTTTTACCGGCGTATATGATGGATGGGATGGAAACTTAGCTAATGGATCAATTGCTCCTGTAGCTTGGTACACCTATGAGGCAATAATCTATGTTGAGGGGAAGCAAATTCCAAAAGTTGGAGGATTTTATCTGTCGCGATAAGCAAAAAAAACTTGAATTAAAAAATGCCATCCTGATGAATCAGGATGGCATTTTTAGTTGCTGCTCTTTCTGTTTATACCTGCTCGGTCTGCCGAGGGAAGCATTTTATTTTACTGCTTGCGGTTAATAATTCAAATTTGGACGAAGCCACTTCTCGCAATCTTCAATGGCTTTGCCTTTCCGTTGTGCGTAATCTTCCATTTGATCTTTTTGAACCTTACCCAGTCCGAAATATTTCGAGTTCTCATTCGCAAAATACAACCCACTGACTGCAGCGGTTGGTAACATGGCATAGCTTTCAGTCAAGGTAATACCTAGTTTTTCTGCGTCCAATAATCTAAAGATTACTTCCTTTTCAGAATGATCAGGGCAGGCAGGATACCCCGCTGCAGGCCGAATACCTCTGTACTTCTCCTTGATTAAAGACTCATTATCTAAGCCTTCATCTTCAGCGTAACCCCAATGATTAATTCTCACCTCTTTGTGTAAACGTTCCGCAAAAGCTTCTGCCAAACGATCTGCCAGTGCTTTTAGCATAATACTGTTATAATCGTCGTGGTCTTTTTCGAAACGAACAATGTGCTTATCAATTCCTATGCCAGCCGTTACGGCGAACGCTCCAATGTAATCTTGTCTCCCACTATCTGCCGGAGCAATAAAGTCAGCTAAGGCCAAATTTGGCACCTTAGACGCTTTTTTACCTTGTTGCCGCAGCGTATGCAGAATTTCAAAAGCTTCCCCATTTTCTGCCAACAGCTGAATATCATCTCCCACTGAGTTGGCTTTCCAAAAACCAACGACCCCCTTTGCTTGAAGCCAATTCTCGTCAACAATTTTTTCAAGCATTGCTTTTGCGTCAATGAACAATTTTTGTGCTTCAACGCCTACTACTTCATCCTTCAAAATATTCGGATATCGACCAGCAAGTTCCCAGGTTTGAAAAAACGGTGTCCAATCAATAAATGCAATCAAGTCCCTTATTGCATAATTGGCAAACACTTTTGTACCCGTAAAAGTAGGTGTTTCAATATCTGTTGATTTCCAATCGATTTGAAATGCATTTTTCCGAGATTCCTCAATTGAAATCATTTTTTTCTGATTTCTCTTCGCTTCAAATTGTTCTCTAATTTTAGAATACTCCTCTTGCAGATCTGAGAAAAATTTATCTTTTACTACTTTATCTTTCGTTAATAAACTCCCTGCAACCGGGACAGAACGAGAGGCATCTAAAACATGAACAACTGGTAAATCATATTCTGGAGAAATTTTAACCGCAGTGTGTGCTTTTGACGTTGTAGCCCCTCCAATTAACAAAGGGACCACAAACCCTTGTCGTTTCATTTCACTTGCAACGTGAACCATTTCATCTAGCGATGGCGTAATTAAACCACTCAAGCCTATCATGTCGACATCTCTCTCTATGGCTTCTTTCAGAATTTTATCAGCCGAAACCATCACCCCCATGTCAATTACCTCGTAATTATTACAGGCCAATACCACTCCAACGATATTTTTCCCGATATCATGAACATCTCCCTTAACGGTTGCCAAAAGAATTTTTCCCGCATTTTTTGCTACATCACCAGAGCGCAATTTTTCTTCTTCTATGTATGGTAGTAAATGAGCCACTGCCTTTTTCATTACTCTGGCACTCTTCACTACTTGTGGTAAAAACATTTTACCCGCTCCAAATAAATCGCCAACAACGTTCATTCCGTCCATTAGAGGGCCTTCAATTACATGAAGTGGCTTATCGTATTGCAATCGAGCTTCCTCTGTGTCTGCAACTATATTTTCTACAATACCACGTACCAACGAATGACTTAAACGCTCTTGCACCGTTCCTTTGCGCCACTCTTCGTTTTTAACGATTACTTTCCCTCCCTCTTTTACGCTTTCAGCAAATTCCGTTAATCGTTCTGTGGCATCATCTCTTCTGTTTAATAAAACATCTTCTACATGTTCTAACAATTCTTTTGGAATATCGTCGTACACCTCAATCATTCCGGCATTTACTATTCCCATATCCAAGCCATTTTTAATAGCATGGTAAAGGAACGCTGAGTTTATTGCTTCTCGCACAACGTTGTTTCCTCTAAATGAGAATGAAACATTGGAAACCCCGCCACTAACTAAAGCTCCAGGCAAATTCTCTTTTATCCATTTGGTAGATTTTATAAAATCGACAGCGTAATTATTATGTTCCTCTAAACCTGTCCCAACTGTTAAGATATTTGGATCAAAAATGATGTCCTCGGCTGGAAAATGAACCTTTTCAGTTAATATTTTATATGCCCGTGCACAAATCTCCTTTCTTCTCTCGAAGTTGTCTGCTTGTCCTTTCTCGTCGAAGGCCATAATGATAACCGCAGCACCGTATTTCCGTACCGTTTTCGCTTGTTTAATGAAGTTTTCTTCCCCCTCCTTTAAGCTAATAGAGTTGACAATGCATTTTCCTTGAACACATTTCAACCCAGCTTCAATCACTGAAAACTTAGAGGAATCTATCATTACGGGAACTCTGGAAATATCCGGATCTGAGGCAATCATATTTAAGAACGTTTTCATGGCCTCTTCAGAGTCCAACATTCCTTCATCCATGTTTACATCGATGATTTGCGCACCACCTTCTACTTGTTGCAAGGCAACACTCAGGGCTTCTTCGTAATTATCTTCTTTAATTAATCGCTTAAACTTAAGAGAGCCTGTAACATTTGTTCGTTCGCCAATGTTAACAAAGTTACTTCCTTTGAATATCGTTAGCGGTTCTAAGCCAGAGTACCTTGGCAGCTTTTCAATGGTTGGTTTTTGCCGTGGTTTATAGTTTTGCGCAATTCTAGCAATTTCAGCAATGTGTTCCGGAGTTGTTCCACAACAGCCTCCAATAATATTTACAAAACCACTAGCGATAAAATCTTCAATAAACCCACCCATTTGTTCCGCGGTTTGATCGTATTCACCAAAAGCATTAGGTAGGCCGGCATTGGGATGCGCTGAAGTCAGAAACTCTGTTTTGTTCGCTACTGTCTCCAAGTAAGGTCTTAGTTCCTCGGCACCAAGAGCACAATTAAACCCGACAGAAAGAAGTGGTAAGTGACTAATAGATATCAAAAATGCTTCGGCAGTTTGACCTGACAGTGTTCTTCCAGAAGCATCGGTAATTGTGCCTGAAACCATAATTGGAAGTTCCTTGCCGGTATCTTCAAAATAGTCTGAACAGGCAAAAAGCGCAGCCTTACAGTTCAGCGTATCAAAAACAGTTTCAATTAACAATACATCTGAACCACCGTCCACCAGCCCTTTTATTTGCAAATAGTACGCCTCCTTCAATTCATCAAAAGAAGTGTTCCGAAACTCCGGCCGGTTCACGTCAGGCGAAAGCGAAGCCGTTCTGTTGGTTGGACCGATTGATCCAACAACATATCTTGGTTTATGTGGCTCCTTTGCAGTAAACTCATCTGCGACCTCTTTTGCAATTTTTGCCGATTCGTAGTTCAGTTGATACACTGCCTCTTCTAAGCCATAATCTGCTTGAGCGATAGTTGTTCCAGAAAAAGTATTGGTTTCTACAAGGTCTGCACCTGCTTCGAAATACAACGCATGTATTTCTTTGATAATTTGAGGTTGCGTGATGGATAACAAATCGTTATTCCCTTTCAACGACATGGTATGGTCCTTGAATTGCTCGCCTCGAAAATCCTCTTCACTTAATTTGTGGCGTTGTATCATGGTACCCATAGCACCGTCTAATACCAAAATTCTGCTTTTTAATACCTCTCTTATGTCTTGTTTCATTGTACAACTAAAAAAGCCCTAATCATTCAGTTCTGAATGACTAGGGCCAATGTCGTTTCGAACTTATCTTAATCCAGAATATCTCTGGAACAGGAATTGGCACTGGGGTTTAACCGTTTGCCAAGGCTTCAAAGGGCCTGTCCCTCCACCTTTCTTGATAAATAATAAAAGAACGTTTAAGCTTGCGCTTGGTTTGTTTTTTTAATGTGCTTAAATGTAAAATAACCTGCAACTGCCATAATTAAGTATGGCACAAACATGATGTAGATTATTCCATTATTAATTCCCTTTCCCTTAGCGTCTTCGCCACTTTGCATGTTCGATTCCAACACTGCTTTACACATGGCACATTGCGCATCTACCTCAGTAGAAAAGACAACCAATAACAGTACTAAAATGGATAAATAAAAGAATTTTTTTTTCATTAATGTAAAGGTAAGCACAGACTCATTAAGAAAAAACAAAACACCACTTAATGCCGCTATATTTCAACTTAATTTGCTGTAAATCGTCGGAATACTTCAAGATACAAGTTGTTTTTTAGGAAATAAGACTGCGGAATATACGCTTAATACCTGCACACATCAGGTACATTTCTCTTCGGAGATAATCGTTTAACCCGAATGGGTTTTATACTGCTAAGTAATAAGGTGAAATCATCAAATAAACAATAACTCCGGTAACGGTAACATACAGCCAAAGCGGTAATGTGATGCGCGCAATTTTTTTGTGCTTATCGAATTTTTCGCCTAAAGCTCGGCTGAAACTAATTAACACAAGAGGAACGATTGCAATAGCCAGAGCAATGTGAGTTAACAGAATAACCAAATACACCACCTTTATAACTCCTTCGCCACCAAAAGGTGTAGATTCTGTTAACGCATGGTAGGTTACATAGCTTAGTAAAAATAGGACGGACAGCACCAAAGCTGAAAGCATAATTCCCTTATGTATTTCCTTTTTGCCATTTTTAATTGCAATAAAACCGGCCACTAGTAAAATTGAAGTAGTTCCGTTTAAAAATGCATTCAATAGGGGCAAATAGTATACTTCTTCTCCAACCTCGAAATTTTTGGGAAGCATATATAGAATAGCAACTAACACAGGTACAACAATAGAAAGCGCAATTATTAACTTTTTTACCTTCGGAGAATTCAAATCCATTCTTATTATTTTTTCTTTAGAGGGGCATGTCCCTCACGATAGAGAATTTCAATTGCGTCCATACAATCTTCTACATCTCGGGTACTGGTTCCATCAAAAATTCCACGAATCCTACCCAACCTGTCAATTAAAAAGAAATTTGTAGAATGTAAGAACCCACCTTCAGCGTCAAGATCTTTCATTGCATTTGCAAAATATCCATAGCGAGCAACATGAGCAATATCCTCTTTCGGTCCGGTAACAAATTCCCAAACAGAGTCTATTGAATGCACTTTTTGAGCATATTCGAACAATACCTCTACCTTATCATTTTCAGGGTTAATGGTATGAGACAGCAAACCAAAATCACTGCGGTCGTAAAAATGCTTTTGCAACTCCAGCATGTGAACCGCCATTTTTGGACAAATCGTCGGACAAGTCGCGAAAAAGAAATCTGCCACGTAAATCTTACCCTCGTAATCTTTTCTGGTTACTTTTTTACCTAAATGATTGGTAAACTCAAAATAAGGTATGGTATGGTAGACGGTATCTACGCCATTTTCAGCTAAAATTCTAGGACCAAAAACCTGTGGGGACTTAAAGTTATGAGACCCTGAATGAAGTACAAAGAAGGAAATAGTTGGTACCAAAAGAATGGCGAACAATAGCACACCTTTCTGTATCTTCTTAAAGTTCATAGAAATTAGTTAGATCAGTCCATGAATGTCATGAACATAAATTGCCTCTGTCAGCATCATAATAATTAAATACACTGCAAGGACTATATACGGTAACGCTACCATATAAATAAAGTTCTTGTATTCGTGTTTTAAGTGCATGTAATAGGCAACGATATAGTACGCTTTTATCAGCGTAAGTACAATAAACGTCCATTTAACAAACGTCCATGCCAAACCCATTTCATTCCAAACCAAGCCAAGGCTTACTTCGACTCCCGTAATTCCTAACAGCACCCAAAAAATCACCCAGATTGTTTTTCTCATCGCCTTTCCTTCGGCCTCCGAATGATGCTTTACGTATTCTCTTGTTCTGTCAAAATCCATATCTTGAAAAATCTAAATCGTTATCAATAATTATATTAAATAGAAGAAAGTAAAGACAAATACCCAAACTAAATCAACAAAATGCCAATATAGTCCGACCTTCTCTACCATGTCATAGTACCCTCTCTTCTCATACGTGCCTTTTAACACGTTCACAAAGATGATAAAGTTTAAGACAACTCCACTAAAAACGTGAGTTCCATGAAACCCGGTAATGAAGAAGAAAAAGTCTCCAAATAATGGCAACCCATATTCGTTAACTGTTAAATTCGCACCATACACTTCAACGCCATTTTTTAACATTCCAACTGCCTCGGCTCCCGAGACCATTACCTGCTCTTTCCCAGGCAAATAAAAGGACTCCTTCGCTGCATCAACCCACTGAACGATAGTTCCATCTACTAATTGAAATGCTCCTAGTTCAGTTCCATGGATAAAATGATACCATTCCCAAGCTTGGGAACCTACAAAGATTAACCCACCAACAATTGTCCAAGCCATCCATTTAATGACATTCTTCTTGTCCATTCTATGGCCCGCCTCTACTGCTAGTACCATGGTAACAGAACTCATAATCAATATGAACGTCATTAACGCCACATACAACAATGGATGATCTCCATGCATGAAAGGAAAGTGCGTAAACACTCTCTCCGCAACTGGCCAAGATTCTGCAAAACTATGACGCATAAACCCGTACGAAACAAGAAGCCCTGAAAAAGTAAATGCATCAGATACTAAGAAAAACCACATCATGATTTTTCCATAACTAACATTAAAAGGTGAGCTTCCGCCACCCCATAGTGTTTTTGAATCAATAGAAGGAGAGTGTCCTGCCATAGTGCTATTATTAAATTATCATTCTAAAAAATACATACAAATAAATCCACATTGCACCCATGAAATGCCAGTACGTGGAACATACCTGCAAACCTAATAAATTTTCTGAGTTATATCTACCTTTCATTGCATTAAAAATGACGATTAACAAGGCAATAATACCACCCGTTAAATGCAATAAATGCAATCCTGAAATAATGTATAAAAATGAACCTGAAGGATTGGATGATGGTCCTGTTAAGAAAATTTCGCTTTCTATCAATTGACTATAACCCGCAAATTGCGTGTACACAAAAGCAGCTCCGGCGGCTAATGTTAGCCACAAAAATGTTTTTAGCATTTGCTGGTTATTCTTCTTTCCAAACACCAGCGCCAGTACCATGAATAAACTGCTAATTACAGCAATGATGGAACTAACCAAAAACATGTTTGGTATGTCGTATTGTAGCCATATCCCGTCCCCTTTTCTAACGATAACAGCACTTGTAAATCCAGCAAATAGCATGACAATACTCGCCATACCGAACCACAGAAGTGGCTTCATTACTTTTTTCCTTTTCTCTTCTTGAAAATCATTTTCGCTCAAGTTAAATTGATCTTCCATAAGTTATATTTTATCGAGGTACCATGCCAATAAAACAACTGGCACATATATAAAGGAAGCAAACATGACTTTTGTTGCAGCTTTATCAGATTTATTTTTAAACAATTGAATAGCAGGGTAAATCATCATCCCTCCTGCAAGGATAATAAAGACAAGTGCAACATTCCCTGTGAACCCAAATAAAACAGGGAGAACGCTAACGAGCAAAAGAAACAAAGAGTAGAGTAGAATTAAAAAAGCGGACGTAAAATCTTTTCCACCTTTAGATGGCAAAAGATAAAATCCAGCCTTTGCATAATCCTCACTTGCTTTCCAAGCAATTGCCCAAAAATGAGGAAATTGCCACATGAACTGAAGGGCAAACAATAGGCCTGCTTCTAAACCAAAGTGACCCTTTGCGGCAACCCACCCCAACATCGGAGGGATAGCACCGGGGAAGGCCCCTACAAACACCGCCCAAGGTGTTTTTTGCTTCAAAGGGGTATACACTGCAACGTACAAAATTAGCGAGATTAGAGCCAAAATTCCGGACAGTTGATTTAACAGAAACCAAAGAATTAAAATTCCAGCAGCACCGGCAACTCCCGCTACCAACAATGCTTCATTTTTGGACATCCTTCCAGTTACTAATGGACGCACTTTTGTCCTATCCATTAACCTATCTAGCTCCATTTCAATTATTTGATTGTAACCATTTGAGGATCCTGTTACTAAAAACCCGCCAATGCATAACCAAATAAAATCAACCCAATGTATGGTATCTACTGCGATTAAATAACCCAAAATAGCAGAAAAAACAACTAACGAAGCCAACCGAAGCTTAAAAAAAGCTGCGTAATCAGCTACTTTGCTCGAAAAGGTCGTTGGAATAGAAAGCTCTTTTTCTGTTGTCAAATCCATAAAAGATTTATGCTTTTTTGCAGGTTGCAAAAATACACAACCTTGCTTTAATAAAATTAGATCCGCAGCATTTAACTTTGCAATTATCCTACCCCTTAAAAAGCGTTGCATCAGACTAAGGCATGGTCATCTATTTTCTAAAAGTCGAAGTACTTGTTGAAAAGATTTGAATGCAAACGAAGCATAAAAAAATTAGTTGAGGACGATGCTGCTCCTCCATTCTCCGCTCTTGAAACATGCGAAACAGACAGAGTCGTGTTTGTTTTTTTATACAATAAGTAGGAAACAGAAGCCTCTAGGTACTTGACAATAACTTGCTGCCCTTGGGTTACTTCATTTTCGTACTCCGCTTCTCTTGAGGTATTAGAAAACTGCAAATTTTCACCAAAATTTTCACCAAAATTTGACTGTCCCTGTTTGTTTTGATGGTAGTTCAATGCAAAATTCCACCGGTCGACTTCGTAATTAACTCTCGAAACGAACTCATAAAAATTAGCCCCCAGCGGATGTGCTAATGACAGGTTATCATGAGAGTATGCTTGGGTCGTGTTACCATGTGCATAGGTGAAAGGTCGTACTATATTAAATTCTACCCTCGTCTGCAAGCCTCTTATTTTAAATAAATCAAAGGAGGTCCAACCCATTTGAATTCCGTATTTATTAGCCCACCAACCCGAACGAATTGAATCGTTTGGATTTCTCCATTGACCTACATCTGCCCGAAGTTCGGCCAATAGAAATTCATCAAATAGCAACTGCGAATACAATACGTGATTTTTCCCAATCGTTAATTTCAGGTTGGCACCAACTAACACATTATCTGAAGAGCCAACGGAGAACTCTACCGGTCGATAGAAAATAAACGGATTTGCATAGTTTGGGTCAAACCCCCTTGTATACCCGCCTTCTTCAGCACCCCATATGATCGTTTCAAAGAGACCAATGCTCAACCATTTTGTTGCTCTCCAGTCCAAGTAATGTGTCGCTGTGTATTTTTTTTGGTATAGGTTATTCTTGCCTTCTACTTGAAAAATATTCCGGTGACTAGAAAATAGATTGGTGTATTGAATTTTCCAAAACTTGGTTTGAATTTTCAGGTAAGGAGATGCACTTGCAGCGTCTGCGAGTAATAAGGAACGATATCCATCTCCGATAAAGTTTCTACCATAGCCTGCCTCGAAATTGAAGAATTTATTTGCTTTAAAATTCAAAAAGCCAGAGGTATAGTTATTCCGAACGTAACTCTTGTTAATCCCGGAGGACACCCCCATTCCGGGCACAACTTTATTTTTTACTATAAACCGACTTTGATACCCTACATACTGCTGATTGTTTCGCAAAAAGCTAATCCCTGCATTCCACTTTTTACGTTTGAATTTCAACTCAGCTCCTATCCCAGCTCCTTTTGGCTGATCATTGTTTAATTCTTGAGAAATTACAGAGAGGTCAACAAGTGGGCGAATGAACAATTGCGTTTCCTTTTTATTCTTAAAAAACAGGGAGTAGCCAATAATCGAATCAGAATAACTTTTTTTAAACGCCGAATGCTGCTCACTGTCTTTTAGATAAGATCCCTTTACTTCTTCGTATCTAAATAAATTACGCTCATTTACCTGCTGTGAAAAAACCGTTGCTGAGAAAATAATAGGTAGAAATAGAATCAGAAAACGCATAGTCAACTAACTTTTCGCCTTGGTTGGCATTAAGAAAAGGGTACCAAGAAAGCTCAAGACAATACCAGCCATAATTAAGAAGGTCACACTGGTATTCATTAACGGAATTGCTACAGAATATGCAATTAACGCTGCATTGAATAAGTAAATAACCCCCACTGTTTGAGCTTGATTTAAACCCAAATTTAGCAACCGATGGTGCAAATGATTTCTGTCGGCAGAAAATGGCGAGACGCCTTTTGCAATCCGAATGGTAAAAATTCTCAATGTATCTATCAAAGGGTACGAGAGCACTGCCATTGCAAAAATGGGTTTAGAGATGTCTTTCATTTCATCTGGCAAAGCAGAAAAGTCAAACTCAATCACCCGAATTGCGAGCACACAAATTATCAAGCCAACAGTGAGAGAGCCGGAGTCACCCATAAAAATATTTGCAGGATAAAAATTAAACCGCAGAAAACCCAATAGCGCTCCAGCTAATGAAAAGGAAATAATAGCATCGACCATAGAGTCAGCCACTAGAAACCAAATCCCAAACGCAACAGCAGCAATACAACCTACTCCGCCCGCTAAGCCATCTACTCCGTCAATTAGATTGAAGGCATTAATAACCACTACATAGGTAAATATGCTAAGCGCTATGCTTGCCCACTCTGGAATTTCTCTAATTTCAAAAATGCCGTAAAGGCTTGTAATTCTGATGTCTGCCATTAACGTCATGATAAATGCTACCAATAAATGACCGATTAACTTCTTGATGGCGGCAGTTCCAATAATATCATCTTTTATTCCAATAAAAAACATCACTAAAACGCTTGGAATAAGATATTTGACATATCCAATATCTTCAACGGGATAACAAATCATGAAGGAAAAAAGAGTCCCAGCAAAAATCATAATGCCTCCCATGGAAGGAATGCTCTTTTTATGCAATTTTCGGCTTTCATTTGGGTCGTCAAACAGATGTTTTATTTCGGCTACCTTTATAAAAGAAGGAGTTGACAGTAAAACAATGAAAAAAGAAATCATGATTGCCAAGGCTATCTCCATGGTGTGAAATTATGATAATTTGATTTAGTAGTTAGTGTAAATATTTTGCAAATTAGTACTTAATCCGAAATAGATAAAATTAGAATTAAACTCAATACCACCGCCTGCAATTAAAGCGGGTGTTTGCGGAATCGAATTAACGTTTTCTGCCCTTCTGAATTGAGCCCCCAATTGCAAAGTAAAGTTATACGATGAATTTACTATAAAGCTCTGGCGCACATCGACTACCATTACATCTATGTTATCATTCCAAACAACATTTGCCGCGGCTCTTGTTAACCAGCGGTTTTTTTGGAATTGAGCAATCCCTATGACTTCTGACGCTCCATAAACAATAGGGTGAGCAAGGGACTCGTTATAATGCGTAAATAAATCACTCCCTGTTTGGCCTGAAATTTTATTAAATTCAGCCTGCAGCATAAGGTTTTTGTAAGGAAATACTTTAGCCCCAATTTGATAATTCATGTTCCCTGATTGCAACGCCAATTGTCCATAAAGCTGAATGGTTTTGATTAATTTGTAATTTATATTCAAACCCAATTTATTATTGCCCTTACTTTTTTCAGCCTCCATTAACGTATTTAGAAAAATTATTGGTACCCAATAATTTATTCCAACCGGAATATTTCCCGAAGTATCCAAACTAGGAAATAGGGTGCTTTCAAAAAGGGCAATGTTTACTTTATAATTTGGGGAAAACTCTAAAAAGTGAGTAACTGCTTGTTTTCGCTCGAATAAGCCTTCAGAATTTGTTGAAGAGTTGATTCGATTCAGGTCCTGATGTAAGGTGTACAAATTTTGATATTGCAATTTACCGTTGAACCAATTGGTATTAACTTTTAAGAATGGAGAGTTAAATGCCACATCTGAAAGCAATAACGATCGGTGACCGTCGCCTACAAAGTGCTTTCCTGTTCCAACTTGAACGTTAACTCGTTTATTTGGAGAAATGCTAAGATAGGCAGATGCCATGGCAAAATCAAAGCCAACCTCCTTAAAATTTTTGGTTCTTCCTTGACCATAAGCGACTCCACTAAATTTGGTTCTTTGGTATAAGTAATAAGGCAATACTGCTTGATTTTCGCGAAAAGTAGACTCCAAGGCCACTTTACTTCCCAATTGAAGTCGGGCTACAAATCCTCGAGTGTTCTTGTATAAATTCTTTACTGCTCTTGCATCAAATTCATTATCCATCCCAAATTCAAAATTTATTATTGGATCAATAGTTAGTTTAAAGTCTCCAGAATCAAGCACAATAAAATGTTCATCAAAAAGTCTTTTCCCAACCCAAGATGCTCCACTTTTTTCAATTCTTAACGCGGCAACTTGATCTCCATTTTTTGAATCTCTCAATAAGACAGGCTTAAAACTGGAGTGAATAATTTCTTCTGAAGCGGTGATAGTTCGCTCTAACACCACGTTAAAAGATTGATTAAGTGGAATGTTTAAGTTTTGAGAAAACGCAAAAAAGGGAATTAAAAAATTAACCCCCATTATTATTGCTCGTTTATTTATCAACTTAAACGAACTCAAACTTCATGTTTTTAACTTCTTTGTATACCGATTCAATGCCTTCTTTAAGTTCTATTTTATGTTTCCAACCTATTGAATGCAATTTACTGACGTCCATTAATTTTCTTGGTGTTCCGTCGGGCTTAGTTGCATCAAATCTTAATTCACCTTCAAATCCCACCACTTCTTTTATGGTCTGCGCTAGGTTTTTAATTGAGATGTCTTCTCCTGTTCCAACGTTAAACCATTCCTCGCCATTATACTCCTGCATCAAAACAAAACAGGCTTCCGCCAGATCATCTACATGTAGAAATTCTCTTTTGGGACTACCGCTTCCCCATATCTCAACAGAATCGGATTGGTTTACCTTCGCCACATGGAATTTTCGCAACAATGCGGGCAATACATGAGAGTTGTTTAAATCGTAATTGTCGTTTGGTCCATATAGGTTTGTAGGCATGGCAGAAATAAAATTACATCCGTACTGCTTCCGGTAATTCTCGCACATTTTGATGCCTGCAATCTTTGCAATGGCATATGGCTCATTTGTATATTCCAAGGTGTTTGTCAATAAATATTCTTCCTTCAACGGCTGTGGTGCCATTTTAGGATAAATACAAGAAGAGCCTAAAAATAGAAGTTTATCTACCTGATTCACAAAAGAAGCATGAATTATATTTGCTTCAATCATCAAGTTATCGTACAAAAAATCAGCCCGATAAACATTATTCGCCTGAATACCTCCTACTTTTGCCGCCGCTAAAAAAACACAGTTGGGTTTTTCTATTGCAAAGAAGTTATTTACTGCATTTTGGTTTCTCAGGTCAAGCTCCGCAGAAGTTTTAAAAATAAAGTTCTCGTATCCTTCTTGCTTTAGCTTTCGGACAATCGCAGAACCAACCATACCCCGATGACCAGCAACATATATCTTATCTGATTTATTCATGAAAATCAAAGACTTTATGACCACCTTCCATCAAGTACTTGTCGCGCTTGAAGAGTGCTAAATCAGCCTGAACCATGTCTTTTACCAAGCCATCAATTGTATAAGTTGGTGTCCAACCCAACTCCCTTTTAGCTTTTGAAGCATCTCCTATCAATAATTCAACTTCGGTTGGTCTAAAATATTTCGGGTCGACCTTTACAACAATTTTTCCGTTTGCTTTATTTATTCCGGTTTCATTTACTCCCTCTCCCTTCCATTTCACTTCGATGTCCAATTCTTTAAATGCACGAGTAACAAACTCCCTTACCGTAATCATTACCCCGGTTGCCAAAACATAATCATCTGCTTTGTCAACCTGCAACATTCGCCACATGCCTTCAACGTAGTCTTTAGCGTGTCCCCAATCTCTTTGCGAATCCAGGTTGCCAAGGTATACTGTTTCTTGCATTTTGAGACTTATTCTCGCCGCTGCTCTGGTAATTTTTCTGGTAACAAATGTTTCTCCCCTCAAAGGACTTTCATGGTTAAAAAGAATACCGTTACACGCAAACATGTCGTATGCTTCTCGATAATTTTTTACAATCCAGAACCCATAAAGCTTGGCTACACCGTATGGACTTCTTGGATAAAAAGGAGTCGTTTCAGTTTGAGGAACTTCTTGAACCTTACCAAACAACTCAGAAGTTGACGCTTGATAAAAACGGGTTTTCTTTTCTAACTTTAAAATTCTGATGGCTTCAAGAATTCTTAACGTTCCCATAGCATCCGAATTTGCGGTATACTCTGGCGTTTCAAAAGAAACCATAACATGCGATTGCGCTGCAAGGTTGTAAATTTCGTCTGGTTGAACTTCTTGAATAATTCTTGTTAGGTTGGAAGAATCTGTTAAATCTCCAAAATGCAGTTTAAATTTCACGTCCTTCTCGTGAGGGTCTTGATAAAGATGGTCAATTCTCGCCGTATTAAACATAGAACTTCTCCTTTTAACTCCATGAACTTCGTACCCCTTACCTAAGAGTAATTCCGCCAAATAAGCTCCATCTTGTCCTGTTACTCCTGTAATTAATGCTACTTTGCTCATGTTCAAATTTTATACTTACAATATTACTGTTTTCAAAAAACTAATCCTTAGTAACAAGAAACCAATTGTTTAATAGATTCTCTCGATTGTATTTCATACTTAGCTTGGTGTTCCAATCTATCACTTTTCCACCCATCGCTTCAACAATTGCCTGCCCTGCAGCAGTATCCCACTCCATTGTCGGAGCAAATCTAGGATAGTCATCTGCCTTGCCTTCAGCAACCATGCACAGCTTTAAGGAGCTCCCTACTGAGATCATGTCAATTTCACCCTGCTCTTGGCGTTTTAACTCAATGAATTTCTCTGTTTCAGACGACATGTGAGAGCGACTTCCTACAATCGTATATTTTCTGTCCATCCGCTGAGGCAACTTATTTTCGCTACCCATAAAGTTCTCCATTGCCTGACCAAGCTTCTCTGAAAAATCGTTGACTTTAAATGAGCCAATTCCTTGAGCTCCAAAATACAACTCATCCTTAACTGGAACGTAAATAACTCCCATAATGGATTGCTGTTGGTGAATAAGCGCGATATTCACAGTAAATTCTCCGTTCCGTTTTACAAACTCTTTTGTTCCATCTAAAGGGTCAACCATCCAGAAGTATTCCCAATTTTTTCTTTCTTCGTAAGGAATGTCTCGGCCCTCCTCGCTTAAAACCGGAAAGTCGGTTGTGCTTAAAATATCAGCAATAGCCAAATGTGCTTGCTTATCAGCTTCCGTCAAAGGCGATTTATCCTCCTTCTGCTCTACCGCGAAATCTGAATTGTATATTTCTAAAATTGCTTTGCCTGCGAATAGAGCTGCGCGGTTACAAAGTTCTAATAACTCTTTCTTTTTCTGTAAGTCCATTTTACCCTCTTCTAGAAATATCTCAACTATTAACCTCTTATGCGTTTATTAGCCCCATCATCGATTCAAAAATCTTCATTCCGTCAGTGTTACCCAATGTTGAATCTGCAGCTCTTTCTGGATGAGGCATCATTCCAAAAACATTTCTTCCCTCGTTGCAAACCCCTGCAATATTCTCTAAAGAACCATTTGGATTAGCTTCGTCGGTTATGTTTCCATCTGCATCGCAATACCTATAAATCACCTGATTGTTATGAATGATTTTACTCAACGTATCTTCAGGTGCAAAATACCTTCCCTCTGCATGTGCAATTGGAATTTTCAAAACTTGATCTGTTGAAACACTCTGATTTATAATTGAAGCGTTATTATCTGCCTTTAAATAAACGTTCTTACAGGTAAATTTTTGATGATTGTTATGCAATAAAATTCCGGGCAATAATTTTGACTCACATAATATTTGAAATCCATTACAAATCCCTAAGACATAGCCTCCTTTTGCGGCGTGCTTTTGAACTTCGTTCATAATTGGAGAATAATTAGCTATCGCTCCTGAACGCAAATAATCTCCAAAAGAAAACCCACCTGGAAGTATAACAAAATCTACCCCTTTCAAGTCAGCATCTTTGTGCCAAAGGCGTTCAACCTTATAACCCATTGTGTTCTCCAACACATAAATCATATCTTGATCGCAATTGGATCCTGGAAAAGTTATTACTCCGAATTTCATACTATTTATTTTATACAAAAGTAAAAAAATCAAACCATAGGCTTGCCGTTTACTCTTTTAAAATTTCAACCAAATAAGCGCAATTATAAAGAGCAACGTCACTGCGTCAAGCAGCCACTTCCGAGCACTCGTTTTATAGTAGTACACAAGGAAGATTGAAAAAACAGGGACAATACTTATCCAAATAACGGTAACGCCAAGCATTAAAGACAATAGGGTTTGAATTAAAATATAACTAGATATCACAACGAGTTGATTTCTTTGACGCACAATAAATTTTGCGCGGTCAGAAAACATTTTTAACGCTCCTATTAGTGAAAATATGGAAAAAGTAATTAACGGAATCGAACTACTTTCAAAAGAAGCGATGTTTTCAAAACTGGTAAATTCCACCTTTAATAACTGAAGGTCCCAATCCAATAAAAAGGAAACAGTAAACAAGTAGAAACTTGTTAGCAACAGACCAACTAAGATTACAAGGTAATTTCGAATCTCAAGGGGTCTAAAGAAAGCTAGGGTTAAAAGAGCTGTTAAAAAGAGGATAAAACTAGGGTAAAAGAGAATTGTGGCTCCACCGAGTAAAAGTGAAGATAAGAGCAACAGACCTAAAACAGAATTTTGATTATGGATTCGAAGAATTAAAGACAAACTGACAAGAGACATCATTACTGCGAAGGTATCAACAATAGAAATATTCGAGATTAAACAGGTGCTAAATCCAATGGAAGTGAAAAGAATAAATGGGATTGAACTCCCTTCAACAAGGCGATTCATTTTGTTTATTTGCAGCACAACAAAAGCGCAGATTCCCGAAAGAGTTATGACGAGTAATTTCAGCCAATTTGCACTTTTTATAGCAGCAGTATCGAGTAAAGAGTGACTCCCTTCGAAACGAATTGAGACATCTTCAAAAATTGAAAACCAAACCAATCCAAATCCAAGTGTAAAAAAACTTAGACTAATAATTATATTTTGAGGGATTTTAAAGAGCAAAGCTTAAAGGATAGAGTTAAAAAATGATTTGAATTACAATTGTTTATTATTTTTGCATTCTTATTAAAACAAGCAATCATGAGCTGGAATGAAATAGTATACGGATTAGGTGATTTATTAACTGCAACTTTCAAAGTTCTACCAACCTTAGGAAATCTGCCCAATATCTTATTTTCTGCAGTAATTTTTTCTGGTCTTGTTTATTGGATTCTTGAATTAAAGAAATACAAGGCAATCGCTAAGAAAAATGGGACGATAGAGTAACACTCTAATATTTCATTAAATCAAACCCAATGTCTTTTCTATAAGACTTCCCTTCATATTGAATGCGGTTTACATTTTTGTATGTTTTTCCCAAGGCATCTTTAACGTTTTCCCCAAGCGCTGATATTGCTAGTATTCGTCCTCCGTTAGTTAATACTTTCCCATTTTCCATTTTTGTTCCTGCATGAAAAGCCATACAATCATTTAAACGCTCAAACCCCGTCATTTCCCTCCCTTTTTCATACGCTTCTGGGTATCCCCCAGCAACCAACATCACAGTTGTAGCTGCATTTTGCTCAAACTCCACTACAGAAGTATTTAGTGTTCCGTCAGCGCAAGCCACTAAATGGTCCACCATATCAGACTTTATTCTAGGCATTACTACTTCGGTCTCAGGATCACCCATTCTAACATTGTATTCAATCACAAAAGGCTCGTTATCAACTATCATTAAGCCAATAAAAAGAAATCCTTTGTAGTCTATTTTTTCTATGCTCAAGCCTCTAACACTCGGTTCTACGATTCGGTCTTTAATCTTTTCCTTTAGCTGGTCGTTCATAAATGGCACAGGCGAAACAGCACCCATTCCTCCGGTATTCAACCCTGTATCGCCTTCTCCTATTCGTTTATAATCTTTGGCCTCCGGCAAAAGTTGATAGTTTATGCCGTCTGTAAGCACAAAAACTGACATTTCAATTCCATCCAAATACTCCTCTATCACAACACTGGAACTTGCGGCGCCAAATTTTGCGTCCACTAACATTGTCTTTAATTCCAGCTTAGCTTCCTCAAGGTCATTTAAAATCAACACGCCTTTCCCTCCGGCTAAGCCATCAGCTTTTAACACGTATGGGGGCTTCAAGCTCTCTAAGAATAAATGCCCTTCTGATAAGGTTGGTGCAGTAAACGACTTGAAACGGGCGGTAGGAACTTGATTTCGAATCATAAATTCCTTTGCAAACTCTTTACTGCCCTCTAATTGTGCTCCGTACTTAGCTGGACCAATAATTTTTACGTCAGAAAACTCGGATTTAGCTCTAAAATAATCTACAATTCCACCCACCAGAGGAGCCTCTGGTCCAACTAAAATCATACCGATATGATTTGCCCTTACAAAATTTGCTATGCTATCAAAATCATTCAATAAAAGGGACACATTTTCCCCTAATGAAGCAGTACCTGCGTTACCTGGCGCAATAAATAGTTGATTTGCTTTAGGGCTTTGATTTAATTTCCAAGCAAATGCATGCTCTCTCCCTCCAGAACCTAAAATTAGGATGTTCATTTCTTTTTTTACAAAGAAACGAATTCAAATAGCAACATTGAAGTTATTACTCTTTCTCTTCGTTGTATTCTTCCGCTGCCCATTTTACATACTTTTTATCATATACAAAGCCGGTATTCTGGTCTTTAATATACAGTTTCGCCAAAGGCGGCAAGACCGTTTCGTCAACTTCCCCATCTTCCTCTTTAAAAAGTTCAATGTCCAACTGAAAGAAATACCTCCCGCTTATCGAGGTAGTAGAATCAGTTTTGGCGACAACCGACACTGATTTTTCTATGTAACTATCTTTTGAGAAAGCAATACTATAAACGGAGCCAAGTTTTAAATCCAGCTTAAAGCTACCGTTTATTAAATTCTTCATTTCTTTTTGTAACTCATTGTCTTTATAGACTTCTATTTTAAGTTCGCTCATCATACTTTTCTTGTATTTGACTTTACCATATATGTTAAGCGCGCCTGTTTCCTGAGCGCTACTAGCCAAAAAAAACAAGGACAACAATATAAAAATAACGTGCTTCATAAGATAGAAACCTTTATCCTCTTTTTAACAAAGACAAAGGTTTTGAATTAATTCAATTATTTACAAGCCCAATAATACTTCATCGGGGTTTTTTCCTCCAAAAATTATTTTTGAAGGATTTTCAATCATTTCTTTGACTTTCACCAAAAACCCAACAGATTCTTTTCCGTCGATAATTCGATGGTCATAAGATAAGGCTAAATACATCATCGGCCTAATTTTCACTTCTCCATTAATCGCCATAGGACGATCAACAATATTATGCATTCCTAAAATTGCCGACTGAGGGGGGTTAATAATTGGTGTACTCATCATACTTCCAAAAACTCCACCATTGGTAATCGTAAACGTTCCTCCAGTCATTTCATCCATAGACAACTTCCCGTCTCTTGCTTTTAGCGCTAAGCGCTTAATGTCTGCCTCAATTTCCGCTAAACTCATTTGCTCAGCATTTCGCACTACAGGTACCATTAATCCTTTTGGAGAGCTTACAGCAATTCCAATATCTGCATAATCATGGAAAATCATTTCGTTTCCATCTATCATTCCATTTACTTTCGGAAAGTGATTTAATGCTTCGGTAACTGCTTTTGTAAAGAATGACATAAAGCCTAAGTTCACATTGTGATGCTCTCTAAAACGTTCTTTCATTCTACTTCTCAAAGCCATAACCTCTGTCATATCTACCTCGTTAAAGGTAGTTAACATTGCCGTTTCATTTTTCACTGCAACCAGTCGTTCAGCTACTTTTCTTCTAAGTGAGGACATTTTTTCTCGAGACTTTTCTCTCGAACCACCCCATCCTTGAGTTGACTCAGCAGGAATTCCGGCGGCCATCGCTTCAACCACATCTTGCTTTGTAATTCTCCCACCTTTGCCAGTTCCCTTGACTTGATTTGCTGAAAGATTATTTTCAGCCATTGCTTTTTTGGCTGAAGGTGAAGGGTGACCTGCTGCATGAGAGGTTCCGGTTGCTGAGTCATTCGAAGCCGTCTCTGGTTTTGGTGCACTTTCAGTTGCTTTGGTTTCTGCTTTTGGGGCTACCGTTTTAGGCGCAGCAACAACCGGTGCTTCTGCAGAGGTATCAATTTCTGCAACAATTTGACCCACTTCAACAGTGTCGCCTTCGTCCGCTTTCAGCGAAATAATACCACTTGCAGTAGCTGTTAACTCTAACGTTGCTTTGTCTGAGTCAATTTCAGCAATTACATCATCAATTGTTACATAGTCGCCATCAGCAACGGTCCATGACGCAATATCAACTTCTGAAATTGATTCTCCCGGACTTGGAACTTTTACTTCTTCCATTTTATATTATTTTATTGTTGAATAACCCAACGTTTTTTCTATTACTGCGGCTTGTCGCCTTTCAAATACTTTAGACGACCCAGATGCAGGGCTTGCACTAGAATGACGGCTAACTAAATTCCAATCATCAGCTTGTTCAGTCGTAGTTTTTAGGTACCTCCAAGCGCCCATATTTTCAGGCTCCTCTTGCGACCAGACTAAGTTTCTCATGTTGGAATAACCCCCTAACAGATCGTTTAGTTGCTTTTGTGGAAAAGGATACAACTGCTCTATTCGGACAATTGTTACATCGTCTATCCCTCGCTCATCTCTCGCTTTTCTCAATTCATAAAAAAGCTTTCCCGAACAACAAACCACTGTCTTTATTTTTTTTCTATCTCCTGCTTCCGAAATAATTTCTTGAAAAGACCCCGTTGCAAGCTCTTCTACTTTTGAAACCGCTTCAGGGTGTCGCAATAGACTTTTAGGAGTCATTACTACAAGTGGCGTTCTAAATTCTCTTTTCAACTGTCTTCTCAAAATGTGGAAGAAGTTTGCAGGAGTGGTACAATTTGCAATTTGCATGTTATTGTCTCCACAAAGCGTTAAATACCGCTCTAAGCGAGCACTTGAATGCTCAGAACCTTGACCTTCGTAACCATGAGGCAATAACATCACCAGACCACTTTTCGATCGCCACTTATCTTCGGCAGCACTTAAAAACTGATCAATAATAATTTGTGCTCCGTTGTTAAAATCGCCAAATTGTGCTTCCCAAATAGTTAAAGTATTTGGCATAGCCATGGCGTAACCGTATTCAAAGCCAAGAACTCCGTACTCCGAAAGCAGTGAATTGTAAATATCAAATCTACCTTGTTTTTTACTCACGTTTGCCAAAGGGGCATATTCTTCTTCAGAATCTTCCACCTTAATTACGGCATGTCTGTGTGAGAATGTTCCTCTTTCGACATCTTGTCCTGAAATACGAACTGCATGACCTTCTTCTAACAAAGAACCGTATGCCATAGTTTCGGCCATTCCCCAATCCAATTGATTGGTTTCTTCCAACATTCTACGACGATCTTCCATCAACTTCCTCGATTTTTTGAAGAAAGCTTTATCTTCAGGGAGGGTGACTAACTTCTTTCCCATTTCCATCAACTTGTCTTTCGCAACACCTGTCTCGATAGACCTCTCAAAGTCTTCATCGATCGATGGTCTAATTCCCTCCCAGGTGGCTTCTAAAAAATTGGTAATCTTTGCCTTATGTATTTCTTTCGATTCCGTTAACCGCTCTTGTAACAGTGCATTAAATTCAGATGCATTCGATTTTGCTTCCTCTTTTGTGATGATGCCTTTCTTAGCAAGTTCGTTCAAATAAATGTCTCGAGGATTGCTATGTTTGGAAATTGCTTTGTATAATATCGGCTGTGTAAAACGTGGCTCATCCCCTTCATTATGGCCGTACTTGCGGTAACATAACAAATCTACAAACACATCTCTTTTATATTTATTTCTGTACTCTAAAGCCAATTTAATTGTATGAACAACAGCTTCAACATCGTCTCCGTTTACATGGAACACTGGGCAAAGCGTAACTTTAGCAACATCAGTACAATAGGTGCTTGAGCGACCATCAAGATAGTTTGTTGTAAACCCTATTTGATTGTTGATGACAATATGAATGGTCCCTCCAGTTTTGTATCCATCTAGGTTTGCCATTTGAACTACTTCATATGCAATTCCCTGCCCCGCTAAGGCAGCATCTCCATGAATTAAGATCGGTGCAATTTTATCATCAGTACCTAAGTAATCGTCTACCTTTGCTCTGGCAATTCCTTCTACTACAGGGGCAACCGCTTCTAAATGAGATGGATTAGGCGAAAGTGTCAACTTTACGTTTTTGCCATTATCCGTTTTTATGTCACACGTGTAGCCCAAGTGATATTTTACATCACCATCAAACAAATTATCTTCGTATTCCTTCCCTTCAAACTCACTGAATATTGCATCATAGGTCTTGTGGAAAATATTAGCTAACACATTCAATCTCCCTCGATGTGCCATTCCAACAACAAACTCCTCAATACCCATGCCGGCTCCCATTTCAATTACTGCGTCTAACGCAGGAATTAGAGCTTCGCCACCTTCCAAAGAAAACCTTTTCTGACCAACAAATTTTTTGTGCAAAAACTGCTCAAACATTACAGCTTGGCTTAGCTTTTTCAACATGTGCTTTCGCTCGTCGTTTGTAAACTCAGGTTGATTTCTGTTTGATTCTAATTTCCCTTGCAACCATTGAACTTTCTCCGGTTTACGAATGTATCGATACTCAATTCCAATAGAATTGCAATAGGTATCTTCTAAGTGGTCAATAATTTGCTCCAAAGTGGCCTCTTTTAACCCAATTTCTGCTCCCGCCTGAAACTTATCTTTTAAATCGCTTTTTGATAATCCAAAATTTTCTATAGCTAGCGTAGGCGTATACTTTCTTCTGTCCCTTACTGGATTTGTTTTTGTAAACAAATGCCCCCTTGTTCGATAGCCGTTAATTAAGTTTAACACCTTAAACTCTTTATCAGTAGCAATCCCAGCTGTAAAAGCCCCGCTTGCATTTAAACGAGGTTCTTCAAAGTTTTTTCTTGCAAATTCAAAGCCTTCAAAGAATTTTGCCCATCCTTCGTCAACTGACTGAGGATCGTTTAGGTAATTTTGATAGAGCCCTTCCACAACTGAAACGTCAGCATTGCTCAAATAAGAAAACTTATCCATAAATAATTGTAAGGTGAATAATCACGGCGCAAATTTAAATAATTCTGCACGACCTCAATGTAAAACTAATTAGATATTACTTTGTGTAGAAAAAAGCTGACGGGTAACAACTTTAAGCAGTTCCCTCTCCAAAATCAGATGAGTCAATTCTGATGCCACATCTATGTGCTCCTTTCCAAAAAGCAAGGCTTTTACTTTCTTTTCTTCCACATCAATCGAATATAAAAGCGAAAAAAATCGAATAGAATCCAACTCTAACATTCTAATAATAAAAGGTTTAATTTGCTGAAACAACTCATCAAATGCTGTTTCTTGCTTTCCGCTGAACTCTATTCTTTCATCGTAGAGTTGAAAGTCCTTTTGAATTTGCAACACAACTTTATCAATAACAAGTTGATTGTTTTTGTATTGCACTAAATCAGAAGAAGCAATAATAGCCATCTATAAAAAGTATTAACAAGTATCAAATTTACGATTTTAGGAACTATTTTTACCTTAGAAGGTTTCATACTTAAGAACAAAATTACATGCAAAAAAAAGTTTTATTAGGTGGAGGAAGTGGGTTGGTTGGCACACGATTAAACGAACTATTGACCGAAAAAGGCTATGCTGTTTGGATTCTTAGCCGAAATTCAAAGGGAAAGAAAAATACGATTGAATGGGATGTTAAGAAGCAACTACTCGATGCTCATCTCCTGGAAGACTTTAACCACGTTATTAATCTAACCGGAGCAGGCATTGTTGACAAACCGTGGACCGATAAACGAAAAAAAGAAATTATTGATAGCCGTGTAAATAGCACAGCGCTTTTAGCTAAAGCCATTTCGCAAAACCCCAAGCACCCTGAATCATTTGTTTCCGCCTCAGCAGTTGGGTTTTATGGTTTTGTAACAGGGGAGCACATTTTTAAAGAAACGGATGCCGCAGGCACAGACTTTTTAGCAGAAACGTGCGAATCGTGGGAACAAAGCACAGATTCAATAAAAAAACTAGGCATTCCAACAGCGTTGATTAGAATTGGAATTGTGTTGGATAAAAATGGTGGTGCTTTGAAAGAAATGGCAAAACCCGTCAAATTATTTGCTGCTGCAGCTCTGGGAACCGGCAAGCAATACTTGCCTTGGATTCACATTGATGATTTGTGCAAGCTATTCATTCATGCTATGGAAAATAAATTGGAAGGGGCTTTTAACGCAGGTGCACCGAATCAAGTGAACAATAAAACCTTCACGAAGGTATTGGCCAAGGTTTTAAAACGACCTTTCTTTTTACCCAACGTTCCGCCTTTTATGATGAAGTTAATTTTAGGTACTCGTGCTCTTTTGGTTTTAGAAGGCAGTCGGGTTTCTTCAAAAAAAATTCAACAAACAGATTTTGAATTTGAGTTTAAAGAATTGGAGGGAGCGCTGAGGGAGATTTATAGTTAATGACTCTCTATCCTACTTCTTCCGCATCATCAGCATTTCTGCCAATTCAATAAGGGGTTGTTTTAAGTCAGCTGCTGCTTCAATTTGATGTAAAGCAGCCAAGCTCTCGTCAAAATAATTTTGCATGGCAGCTTTCGATAGGCTTGGAACGTCAAGCTCGTTGTAAATCTCCAACACTCCGCTAACCTTCTCATTGTCAGAAACACCTGTCGACATCAATTGCTCTAATCGATCCAATTGGCCTTTATCTGCTTTCTCCGTGGCCGTAAGCATGAGAAAGGTTTTCTTATTTGAAATAATATCACCCCCTACTCGCTTTCCAAAGTCTTCTTGCCTTGCATAGCAATCTAAAAAGTCATCTTGAATTTGGAAGGCGATTCCAATTTTTTCTCCGAATGCATAAATCAATTCAGCCTCTTTTTCAGCTGCTCCAGATTCAAATGCTCCTAATTGCAAACTGCACGCCAATAAAACTCCCGTTTTCAATCGAATCATTTCAATGTAATTTTCAACCGTTACATCGTCTCTTGTTTCAAAATTCATATCGAACTGCTGCCCTTCGCAGACTTCAATTGCCGTTTGATTAAAAACAGCTAGCATTTGACTCAACTTTTCTGGGTTTCCTTTTGCTAATAATTGATAGGCTTGCACAAACATTACATCACCAGAAAGAATGGCAACATCTCTGTTCCATTTGGCATGCACAGCAGGTTTCCCTCGTCGAATGGGGGCTTCGTCCATGATATCGTCGTGTACCAAAGTGAAATTGTGAAACACTTCGACAGCCATGGCTACATTCATAGCTTTTTTCAAATCTCCGCCAAACAACTGAGCCGCCAACAAACACAAAGTCGGTCGAATTCGTTTACCGCCTAAAGTCATGGTATAACCAATAGGATCGTATAATTCGTTCGGTTTGCCCGAAAAATCAAATCTATTTATTTCAGCCTCAACTTGCTGACTTAATTCTTGCCAAGAATAGACCATGCTATAAAAAGTAGGAAGGATTATCAATTACCTTTTTAAGCCCATCTTCTAAAGATAGTGGCTCTTTACCAAGCAACTGCAACATCTTGCCAGTATCCGGCTGCCTTCTCGTCATATCCCCTTCTTCCAAAGGTGGTAGGTGGACAATTTTAGACATGGAAGCTGAAACCTTGACAATTAACTCTGCAAGCTCCAAAACGGTATAGATTTTATCTGAACCAATATTCACGACATCGTCCATCACTTCATCTTTCAGGAAGGCATTGACACACGCTTCAATGTTATCGTCTACAAAACAGAAAGTTCTGGTTTGAGACCCATCTCCATAAATAGTAATATCTTCATTTTTAAGTGCTGCAGCTATAAATTTAGACACAACAAAATCTTTACTTTGAAGGGGTCCGTAGGTATTAAAGAACCGGAATATGGTATAGTCTAAATCGTATTCTTGTTTATATGACTTCAGAAATGCTTCTCCCACGTTTTTCACAATGGCGTATGGCAATCGAGAGTTTAATGGCGTGGTATATTCATGCTGTGGCAACTCTACCGGTTCTCCGTATACTTCGGATGAAGAAGAAAAGAAAATTCTTTTAACGGAGGTGTTCTTGCATAAATCCAAGATATTTCTCATTCCTTTCAAATCATCCAGCACCATAATTGGATTTTCAATGGTACGCTTTACCCCTACAACAGCAGCATAGTGAAAGACATAATCAAAACTGTTTCCGTAAAAAATACTGGAAATTACTTGAGTGTCATTCACATCGCCCTTTATGAACTTAACGTTATCCAACTTTGGGATACGGTTCACATCTCCTGTCAACAAATTGTCAACTATGGTGATCATATTTCCTTTATCTTCGGCCAACCTAATTGCTAATGAACTACCTATAAATCCGGCTCCTCCTGTTATTAAAATTTTTCTTTTACCCACCTTACACTAAATTCATTAAATATGTACCGTAACCACTTTTCAAAAGGGGTTCAGCTAATTTTTTCAATTGGCCTTTATCGATAAAGCCTTGTCTAAATGCAATTTCTTCTAGACAGCCAATTTTTAATCCTTGTCGCTCCTCAATCACCTCAACAAATTGACCTGCTTGCATGAGGGAGGTAAACGTTCCGGTATCCAACCAAGCCGTTCCGCGGTCCAAAATGGCAACTTGTAATTTCCCTCTTTCCAAGTATACTTTATTTACATCGGTAATTTCATACTCTCCTCGCGAACTTGGTTCTAGTTCTTTTGCAATTTTAATAACATCGTTATCGTAGAAATACAATCCAGGTACCGCAAAGTTTGATTTTGGTTTCTCTGGTTTTTCTTCAATAGAAATTGCCACTTGATTTTCATCAAATTCCACCACTCCATATCGTTCAGGATCAGAAACATGATACGCATACACAATTCCTCCATCAGGATTATTGTTCGCCTCCAATAGTTTCCCCATTCCACTTCCGTAGAAAATATTATCGCCTAAAATTAAAGCTACTTTATCGCTGCCAATAAAATCTTCTCCAATTACAAATGCCTGAGCTAAACCATTTGGAATCTGCTGAATGGCATATTCAAATGTACACCCAAATTGAGATCCATCACCTAATAGTTTTTTAAAACTAGCGTTGTCATGCGGCGTTGTAATGATTAATATTTCACTAATCCCTGCATTCATTAAAACTGATAAGGGGTAATAAATCATTGGTTTATCGTAAACAGGCATTAGTTGCTTGCTTACCGCCAATGTTAATGGGTGAAGTCTAGTACCCGAACCTCCTGCTAATACTATTCCTTTCATTTCTAAAATTTAAAACCAATGTGTTTTGGGATTGCCAAAATTAAGAATTCCCTCTTCCTTTTATTTCCAACTCATCTAAATCAATGTCTTCTTCCTCGTCAATTAACACAACAATGGACTCCGATTTAAATGCCTTTGTTGTCACCCAATGGTCAAAAAACAACAGTAACGAAGGTAACAAAATCAAGTTCGAGGCCATGGCAATTAATAACGTCAGAGAAACTAAAAGCCCTAACGCAATTGTTCCGCCAAACTGAGAAGCGGTGAATACTCCAAAGCCAAAAAACAGCACAATTGAAGTATAAATCATACTTACTCCCGTCTCTTTCAACGCGCTAATGGCTGCCTCTCTCAAATTCAGTGAATGTTTGCTCAACTCTTGGCGGTATTTTGCCAAAAAGTGAATCGTATCGTCGACAGAAATACCAAAGGCAATACTAAATATTAGAATGGTAGATGGCTTTATGGATATTCCAAAATAGCCCATAATGGAAGCGGTTAACAGGAGTGGCAATAGATTCGGAACTAAACTTACCAAGACCATTCTCGCTGAAGAAAATAAAAGCGCCATTATAATTGCAATCAGTACAATTGCAATTCCCAGGCTTAAAAATAAGTTCTTCACCAAGTAGTTAGTTCCTGCTAACCACACCACAGACTTTCCCGTGAAGTTAACGGTATATCTTTCTGGCGGGAAAATAGAATCTACTTTAGGTTTTAACTCTGAAAGGATGGTTTCCATTCGATTGGAACCTACATCCGCCATTTGCGCAGTAATCCTTGTTATTTGCCTGTTACTGTCTAAATAAGAATTTAACAAGCCCTCGTTCTCTCCATTACTAGAGGTCAGGTATGGCCCTAAAAAACTCTTTTCTTGATTATTAAACAAGGAGTATTTATTAGGATTCCCACCATAATAACCTTGTTTGGCAAATTTCAACCCCTCCACAATGGATAGTGGTTTAGAAAACTCTGGATATTCGCCCAGTAATTCTTGCAATTTATCAATTCGTTTTAACGTTGATAAAGTCGTGGCCCCACCTTTCTTGTGTGTTTGAACAGTCACCTCAAAGGGTAAAACCCCCTGAAAGTTTTCTTCAAAGAATTTTAAATCTAAATAAACAGGATCCTTCCGAGGTAAATCATCTGCAATATTACCTGTCGTTTTCATGAGTGTAACTCCATAGCCAGCAACCGCTATAATAATTGCTGTAGTGACAAAAACAATTTTTCTGTGTCTCGTTACAATGTGTACCAAATGATTCACAACTACATGCACCCACTGTCGTTCAAGATGCTTTGTATGCCTTTCTTTCAATGGCTTTTGAAAACTTAATATAATTGGCAAAAGCGTAATAGAGACCGCAAAAACAGAAAGAATTCCAAAAGTTGCAACAATTCCAAATTCAATCAAAATGGTACTGTCTGTAAATATGAACGTCCCAAAACCCAACGAAGTTGTCGTATTGGTTAAAAAAATTGCATTCCCAATTTTGTTAATTGATGTTTTCAACGCCTTCACTTTGTTTCCGTGCCACTTGTATTCTTGATGGTATTTATTAATAATGAAAATACAATTCGGAATACCAATTACAATAATCAGCGGTGGCATTAATCCTGTTAAAATGGTAATGTCAAATCCCAAAAGTGCCTGAATACCGACCGACCAAACTACGCCAACCAGAACAATAACCATAGAGAAAGCCATTGCCCTAAATGACCTAAAAAATAGCAACAGAATCAGTGAGGTAATAAGAACCGCTAGCAGAATAAAGAGCTTTATTTCAGCACTTACTTTTGTGGTATTGTTAGCCCGAATAAAGGGTAACCCAGAATAACGGACATGGAGGTTGGTGTTCGCCTTGAAAATGTCAATCTCAGCATGTAAATCATCCATTAACAGCTTACGATCTTTGGAGTCCAACAACTGACGATCTAAGGTAAGGGCCATTAAGGTGGTCTTTTTATCCTTACTGTAGATGAACCCTTCATAAAAAGGCAACCCATAAACTTCTTTTAAAGCGCTATCTAACTCCGTTTGAGTTTGCGGAATGTTGGCCATAACTGGATAAGGAACTAGACGTTTATTCGCTTTATCTTTTTCCAACCCAAAAACATTGGCCATGGACACTACTTTGTCAATTCCCTCTACCTCTTTTAATCGTTTTGAAAGCTTGTACCATTCTTGAAAGTTTCGAAGCTCATACAACTGGTCATCTTTAACCCCAATAACCATGATGCTTCCATCTTGACCAAATTGCGCTTTAAATTCATTAAAAACCTGAAGAGTGGAGTCAGACTCAGGCAACATTTGCGCCATTTCATAACTCATTCTTACCGACCTACTGTGATAACCAAAAAAAGCAGTCAGTGCTACAAGCACAAAAATGATTAGGACTCGCTGCCTTAAAATAAAACTTGAAAAGGGTTCCCACATAAGTAAAAGCAAAAATATTTCCTGCCAAAATTGTTATTTCAGCGAGCTGCAAATATCGAAATTTAATAGCAGCTGTAAAAATTAGGCAAGTTGATTAAGAAAATGCAATTTTATTGCACCAAAAACACCCACACTTATGCCTATAGAATTCCCAAAAGACGCCAATGAAATGCTATATATTTTGGATTTAATTGGGACGTTAGTATTTGCAATTAGCGGCTCTATGGCGGCATCTTCCAAGAAGTTAGACTTATTCGGTGCCGCATTTATCGCATTTGTGACAGCGGTAGGTGGGGGAACGGTTAGAGATCTATTGTTGGGAACAACTCCAGTCGGTTGGATGCAAGACACCATGTACATTTACGTTATTCTGAGTGGTGTTGGCATTATGTTTCTCTTTAAAGAGTGGGTTAGAAAGCTAAGAAAAACCCTGTTTTTATTTGATACCATCGGAATTGGAGTGTTCACAATACTAGGACTGAGTAAAGCGCTCATGTTAGAAGTTCCTGCACCAATTGCTGTAATGATGGGAATGTTCTCAGCAGTTTTAGGGGGTGTAATTCGAGACATGCTCATCAACGAAATTCCATTGATTTTTCGAAAAGAAATTTATGCCATGGCATGTGTTGCCGGAGGAACAGCCTTTGTCTTTCTGCAGGATGTCTTAAGTTTTGAATGGAACGTTGTTGCGACAATTTCTCTCATCATTGCAATAAGAATAGTAGTTATTAAGTTTAAGCTAGGTCTTTCGGGAATAGACGACTCGAAACGAAGAATTTTTACCAAAATGGAATAAGCAAAATTGGTGTCTAATTTGATTAACGGAACCGGATTGAAACCTACCAACATGAATTGGAAAAGAGTAACCCTGAATTTATTGATTGTATTTGTGGGCTTTTCAGCTTGCAACAAAACAACTCAACCCAAGCAAAAAGAGGCACGAATTAAAAACTACAGCACGTATGAAGCCGATTGGAGCGCCATTGAAAAAATGGAACAAAAAGATCTTGGAAATAGAGTTATAATTAAGGTAGACTCAATTTTATTAGAAGCACTTGCGGAAGAAAACACAGCTCAAGTTTTTAAAGCACTGGCCTATCGGTCAAAGTATAGCAATCAAATTGAAGAAGAATCGAACTTAAAAATTTTTAATCAGTACGAAGAGCAAATTAAAAACTCCTTCTTTCCATTAAAACAACTTTTACATTCTGCGGCTGCCGAATTATACCATCAGTATTATACAAATAACAAATGGGAGTTTCAAAATAGGACAACTGCGCAAAACTTTGACAAAAAAGACATACGAACTTGGAGTTTACAGGACATTCTACATAGGGTCGACCAGCATTACCAGCAGTCGTTAACGGAAAAAGAAGATTTGCTGAGCTACCCCACGGATAACGTAAAGGATATTTTGCATTTGCCAGATGCAAAGCAATCCCTAAATCAATTTGATGGAAAAAGTTTACACCCAACCTTATTTGACTTTCTAGGGAATCGTGCCTTGCAATATTATCAGCAGAACGAAGGCAGGGTCAGCACGCCACAAGAAGCGTTTCAAGTTGACAATTACCCAATTTTTGGCTCGACGGAGCAATTCGAAAAGATCGATTTTAAAAGCACAGATACCAGCTCGAATTCGCTAAAAACAGCACTGCTTTTTCAAGAAATCCTTCGAGCACACAAAAAGGACACAAAGAAGGAAGCTTTATTGAATGCGGAACTCATGCGATTGAGACATTATTTCTCTACCTCTCTAAAAAGAAACAAAGACAGTTTGTACCTAGACGCGTTGACCGTTTTGAAACAACATTTTATAGGAACGGACAACACCGCAGAAATTCAATACGCTATAGCTCAGTTTTATTATGATCAGGACTACAATGCTTCTTTACTGTTGGATGACAGCACGAGGTGGAACCTTAAGAAGGCCCATAAAATATGCTCAACGCCATTTGAAGAGCAATCATACGGAGCAATTCAATGTCACAATTTAAAGAATCAAATTGAGTTAAAGACCTTGAAATTGCAAACAGAAAGGGTGTATTTACCTCAAGTAAGTATTGAATATGTAATTGAAGCAAAGAATATTGATAGTCTATATTTTAAACTCGTTAGAGTTGCAAATACCATTGAGGGGCACAAAAAGCAACACGAAACAACAGCGCAATACCTAAAAAGACTTGCAAAAATGGAAAGCTCTCATTTATGGACGAAGCTATTGGCCAATCCGGGAGATTTCCGTGAACATAGCTATGGCTTTGATTTGAAACCATTGGCAAAAGGCAAGTATCTATTGATAGCTTCAACAGCTATTAATTTTACAAATCAGTCTGCAACCACAAACTACATAGAATTTCAAGTTAGCGAATTGAGTTTTATTAGTAAAAACGATAACAAAGGAGTGGTTGATTTCTATGCGTTGAACCGAGGTACAGGAAAACCAATTGCGAAGGTAAAACTCACAAAGTACCATTTCGACTACAGCAGTAGAAAAACCCAGTTAAAAACGGTAGGATCTTACAATACCGATAAAAATGGTTTCGCTAAAATTTCTTCAACCGAAAAGGAAAGAAACTTTAATGTGCTTTTAACGTCAAGCAATGACACGTTGAACAATGGGGGTTCTTTCTATTCTGCGAATTACTTCCAAGCGAGTCAAAGGAAAATTGAAACCTTTTTGTTTAGTGACAGGGCCATTTATCGGCCTGGGCAAACCTTTTTCTTCAAAGGAATTGTAGTTGATCGAGGACGGAATTCAACCGAGATTAAAGCCAACTACTCAAGTGAAGTTAGCTTGAAAAACGTGAATGGGGAATTGGTTTCAAAACTAAAATTAAAGACCAATGATTATGGCTCTTATCAAGGCAGTTTTACCTTGCCGAACTCTGGTCTGAATGGAAAATACAGCATTCAAACAGAAGGAGGAATACACTATTTCTCGGTGGAAGAATACAAGCGACCGACTTTTGAAGTGAGCCTAGATACGAGCAAGGATTCCCAAAAAATTAATCAATATGTTACCGTTAGCGGAAGCGTTATAGCCTTTTCAGGAGCGAAGGTTTCTGAAGCAAAAGTAACCTACAGAATTCAACGCAGAACAAGTTTTCCTTCATGGGGATCTTGGTGGCGACCCATGCCAAGAACGGCAGATAAAGAGATTGCCAATGGGGAAGTTGTTGCAGATGCTGACGGAAAGTTTACCCTAGAGTTTTTTGCTGCCGCTGATGAACAGGTAGCCAGTAAATGGGACCCAAACTTCAATTTCGACATTACCATAGACGCAACCAGCCCAAGTGGAGAAACGCAAAGCTTAAGTGAGAACATTACGCTCGGGACAAAAGAAGTGTACCTCAGCAGCAATTTAAGCAATAGCGTGCAATTGTATGAATTGAAAAACTTTGTTGTTCATGCAAAGAACATTCAAGGGGTTGAATTAAATCAACCTGTGAACTATACGTTATACAGCCTTATCACACCTAAAACATTTCAAAGAAAACCCTACTGGGAAGATGCTGAATATTCTGACACTAAACTTCAAGTAAAAACCGGTAGTGAATTGCACGAATTGGAACGAGGTTCAGAACTGCTAAGAGGAATTGTTCAAAGCAATAAAAAAAGTGACATTATTGGTGATTTACCTACTGGGGCGTATGAACTAATTGCAACAAGCCTTGGCGGCGATAAATCTGAATTTCAACATCGATTTGAACTGTATGACGAAAATTCAAGGCAACTTGCAATTCCAAGTTCATTTGATTTTACCCCTTTACATATGGAAGGCGAACCAGGTGAAGAAGCTAGCTTTTTAATTGGTTCAAGCTTGGCTAATCTGCAAGTTCTGTATGAAATTCATGTGGATGGAAAACAAATTTCTCAACAATGGATTTCCTTGAACAAGGAGCAACAAAAAATTAAAGTTCCCATCAAGGAAAGTTATCGAGGAGGAATTCAAGTGAGTTTTATTGGCATTCATAACAACAGGAAAATAAGTGAGAATAGAACTATTTCAGTGCCCTATACCAATAAAAAGCTACAGCTGACTTTAGGAACCTATCGCAACAAAGTGCACCCTGGGAGTAAAGAAAAATGGACCATAACCATCAGCGGCATAAAGGGTGAAAAACTGGCTGCCGAATTATTGGCTGGCATGTACGATCAATCCTTAGACCAATTTAAAACCCAAAATTGGAATATTAATTTGTACCCGAATAATAGAGGAGCGAATACATGGCGGTCTGATGGAACGTTTAGTTTCGCAGGAGCAAGTCAATACGGCGGTGAACGAAAGTACGGCGCAACCCCTCAGCGAGTATTTCCAGGTTTAAATTGGTTTGGATTTGCTATGAATAGGGCTAACGGTCTTCGATTTATTGATGGACCGCCCCTGAAAATGGAGAGAAATACAACATATCAAGAAGAGCCAATGATGGCCGTTGAGAGCGATAGAATGAAGGTAAGTGACTCAGAAATGGAAACTGATATGTCAAGCAAAACAAAGAGAGGCAAATCCAACCAATTCGCTATTAATGAACAATCTGAAGGCAAGGACAAAACAGAAGGCAACAACCCTACCCGAACCAACTTCAGGGAAACAGCCTTTTTCTATCCGCAATTGCGAACAGACGCAACTGGTCATGTTTCTTTTGAATTTGAACTGCCAGATGCTTTAACCAAATGGAAATTTAGAGCCTTGGCCCACACCAAAAATTTAGAGGTTGGAACAACTGAGACTTCTATTAAAACACAAAAAGAGTTGATGGTTTCACCAAGCGTTCCGCGATTTTTCCGAGAAGGAGATCAACTTAACCTTAAAGTATTGGTCACTAATTTGAGCGAAAAAACTCAAAATGGGATTGCTAAAATTCGATTCTTCGATGCCGTCAGTAATAAAGCAATCAACATAGCTAACGGTTCAGCGGCAGATCAAAAATTCAATCTATTTTCAGGCAATAACATTGCATTAGAGTGGTCTATTAGAATTCCCAATGGCATTCAAGCGATAAAATATCAGGTGACAGCCAATTCCGAACGTTTTAATGATGGAGAAGAAAAAGTAATTCCCGTTCTACCCAACAGAAAATTGGTGACTGAGTCTTTACCATTGGCGGTAAGAGGCAATCAACAAAAGCAATTTGTTTTTGACAAGCTCATCAACACTAACTCTAAAACCTTAAAACACGAATCATTCACCGTAGAGTTTTCCACAAACCCTGCATGGTATGCGGTGCAAGCATTGCCGTATGTGACGGAACCAAATTCGGAGTGCTCAGAACAGGTTTTTGCTCGGTTATATGCAACTCTATTGGCTCAAAAAATTGCAACAAGCAACCCAAGAATAAAAGAAGTATTTGAACTTTGGAAAGGATTGGATTCGAAAGAATTGACTTCTAAGCTCATGCAAAACCAAGAACTAAAAAGCATCTTAATTGAAGAGACGCCTTGGTTGCAGCAAGCAAGATCAGAGATAGAGCAGAAAAAGAGAATTGCCTTACTCTTCGATTTTAATACCATGGCATTAGAGAAGCAAGCCGCCCTTAAAAAATTGCAAGAGTTGCAACTCCCTAAAGGTGGCTGGGCTTGGTACAAAGGCATGCAAGACAATCGCTACATCTCCCAATATATCCTTGAAGGTTTTGGACACTTAAAACAATTAGGTGTGGACCTTTCGGTTGAGCCGGGGATGGATAAATTATTGAAGAAAGGTCTAACCTACCTTGACGAGCGAATTATTGAAGATTACGAATGGTTGAAAAAACACAGCAAAGACCTTTCAAAAAATCATTTAAATCCCACACAAATACACTACTTGTACACCAGAAGTTTCTTTCTTGAAACTGGCGCACCAGAAGGTTCCATAGCGTTTGATTATTACTTAGAACAAGCAGAGCAGTATTGGCAGGAACGCAACCTTTACCTTACCGGGATGCAAGCCTTGGCGCTAAGCAGACTGAACCCTTCTTCAAAGGCTCCAAAAGAAATTGTTGCTTCATTGCGAGATAATTCATTACAAACAGAACAAAGTGGAATGTATTGGAAGGAAAACCAAGCTGGGTATTATTGGCACAACGCCCCGATTGAAACACAAGCCATGATGGTGGAAGTATTTCATGAAGTTGCGAAAGACAGAAATGCCGTGGAGGAACTACGTATTTGGTTATTGAAAGAAAAGCAAACCCAGATGTGGTCGAATTCGAAAGCCACATTGTTAGCATGTTACGCCCTTTTAATTGACAATGTACAAGTATTAGCTAACGTATCAGAGGTTTTAATAAAAGTAGGCCAGCACGAGCTGAATCAGTCAGACAAAGAGGCAGGAACGGGCTATTTTAAGCAGGTTTGGACTAAAAATGAAGTTACACCAGAATTAGGCTTAATAGAGGTTCATAAAGCCTCCAATGGCATCGCATGGGGAGCAGCTTACTGGCAGTATTACGAAGACTTGGATAAAATATCCCCCGCAGATGTGGAGGAGTTCTCCGTTTCGAAAACCATTTTCAAAGTACTTGTTGATGCCCATGGAGAAAAAATGATCCCGATTGAAACTTCAGGAATTGAAATAGGGGATAAAATTAGAGTTCGATTGCAAATTGAATCCAACCGAAATTTAGAATTTATTCATGTAAAGGATATGCGTACTTCAGGTTTTGAGCCGATTACGGCAATTTCAAGATATAAGTACCAGAATGGCTTAGGGTATTATGAAAGCACAAAAGATGCTTCTACAAACTTTTTTATGGAAAAGTTAAACAAAGGTGTATTTGTTTTTGAATATGATTTAAGAGCGACAGTAAGTGGAGAGTTCTCCAATGGAATATGTACCCTTCAATGCCAGTATGCCCCCGAGTTTTCCACACACAGCAGAGGTAAAAAGCTGAGCATTAAAAATTAGTGAATCAGCTTTCTTACATTTGAAAAAACTACAATTCAATTAACATGAAAAAATTAAAGTTTATAGGATTATTTGCCTTATCAATGAGCGTATTTGCCTGTGGAGGTGGAGAATCGCCAGAAGCAGGCTCTGAGGCAGTAGAGACGGCTAGCGCAGAAGTAGACTATAAAGGAATGGAATGGACTGACTTGACAGAATTCGGTGTAAACGCCAGTTTGCAAATTCCAAACGGTGATAAAGGACCTCAAAGAATTCAAAATTCAGCCACTGAAAGTGTTGAAATTATAGTTGGAACCAGTTACGGAATAGAAGTAATCCCTTTTGGTTTAACAGTTGAAGAGAAGAAAGCTGGATTAGATGGAGACTTGGTGTATACCATAGAATACCTGGAGGATACTCCTGATAAAGTCGTTTACAAAAAAACCATTAAGGACACTGATGTCGAGCCTGAATTTCACTTTTTATTAATGAAAGAAATAGATGGGGAATCCTATTCAATTCAAAGCTTAAACAAGGCTTACAAGCAAAGATGGATCGAAAAAATGGTTATTTCTGCAGAAAGTTTGACGGCAAATAAGCCTTTATAAAGGAACAATAAGAGCATAACAGAGCCCAAAGTACAGCTCGACATCCAGTGCTGTACTTTGGGCTTTTTATGTTTAACTAATCCTCCTATCCGAAATGCTCAGGAACAAATACCTGAGAAGGATTCATTACAATTACTGGAATGTGGAACTTATTATTTAATACTTCAATTTCTCCACTTCCTTTAAATAAATCAGGCAAAAATCCTCCATCGCCAGAAGCATTAACAATTGCAATCATATCTGCATCGATGTCGCTGGAGTAATCTAGAAGCTGTGGAATGAAATTTCCGTGCTCCGGAGCAATCTCTACTTCGTACTTCACTTTGCGTTCCGTAAAGTATTGTTTGGCAAAAGTTAATTCTCTTTTAACCTTCGTTTTGATAAACTCCTCTTTCTCGTTTGAGATAAAAATGTGAATTGTCGCATCAAAATGCTTTGCAATACTCGCTGTAATTGAAAGTTTCGATTTTGTCTCTTGAGAAAACTTAATGGGCAACACTAGATCTTTAATGCTTCCTTTCGACTTTTTACCTTGGTTTACAACAAATGGTAATTTCGAATGACCAATCACCTTTAATGCATAGCTACCTGTTAAGTGCTGAATACCTTTAATTCCGTGCGTACCCATTACTACTAGCATCGCTCCAATTTCTTCCCCTACTTCAGGAATCCTATCAAAAATACTACCCTTTCGAATTTCGAATGAAACAGGAACACTATACGTATTCGACGCATTTTTCGTTAGCTCTACTAGTTTTTCTTCTGATTCACTTCTAGCCTTTTCACTAGAAATAACATGTAGCAGTACAACTTCTCCATTAAAACTTTTTGCAATCGTTGCTGCATGAGAGATAGCGTTATCTGCTACTTCTGAGAAGTCGTGCGGTACAAGTACTTTATAAGTGTTCGCCATGTTTAGTTTAATTTTATTACCGATTTCAAATATAGCTATTCTATTAAAATATGCAAAGATTCAGCTTGAAACTTCAACCTGATTTATTTTTTCTGCGGGACTTACACAGTTTTATTAAAATCGGCGGTAGTATTAATCATTGGTTGGTAGTCTTTAAAATCAGCTTAGAGGTAGCCTATTTGAGTGTAATGCTCATCATTTGTTATCGTTACCAGCCTTCTCTAAATTTTATATTCTGTTGTAAAATATAAATTTCCTTCCCCTTCTTCTCTAAAACAGAAGTCAATTTTTTGAACGGCCAAGTTTTTAATAGCATCGCCTTCCGGAATATTAAACGTAATTGCCCTTCCGTAATCTCTGTAATTTTCTGATTCAACGCGGGGTTTTCTGTTTTTTGTCAACTTTTAACTCATTCAGTTGCTTTGAAAATTTTAAATCTAAGTACAGCGTATCTCCTAACTTTTAAATAATTGCCAATTTAAAAATCATACCTCACACTAACCAACTCATCAGGCAGGGGCAATTCCGTATATTCATCAGATTACTTTTTACAGCCTTCTTTTGGCACCTTCTCTTCTTTACTACTAATGCTGTCTCATTTAAAATTCGTAGTGCTCTCAATGCTCTATAAGAATCAATAAGAAAGAACAGACTGAGCTCCATAACTGCCTCTAAAAAACAACCTTCCTGTTACGCAAGTACTCCTAAGGTAAAATAAGCGCGTCCTACAAGTGGAAAGAGGCTTACCCTATCTATCTCTTGATGGTCTTTGTAAACCCGATCGTATTACTTGTTGATTAAATGCAAGGCCACGATATTATTTACAACGGTTTTTAGAAAGGAAAGTCGTGGAGCAACTTCTGGTACGCTTTGATTGCAGCTTCTTTTTTAACCAATTCATTTAGGGCACACCCTCCACTTAGCCTAATAGCCAGAGTTGAAGTACTTCTTCATAACGTTCTAACCTCAATAAGATTAAATACCTTTCAGCTTGAATTCCGATATAGGAAGAGTCCCCTATATCCCTTTCTCCAGTGCTTTTAATGCTTTCTCTTTATTTTATACTTGAAGGGCAGTGGTTTACTCTTCGATTATTTGAGCCGCGTACTGGTTCGGGTAGTTAAGCTTATACATCACAAATGCTACTAAAAAGAGATGTGCTCTTCATAGTAAGAGATTAGGTCTACTAATTATTGAAAACTTTAGACTTAAAGAGATGAAATTGATGGTTAGCAACCACTGAATGATTTAAGGTTTGAGGTGATAATTTCAAAAAAAAGATACTAAAAAACCACTCCAAATAATCGGAGTGGTTTAATAATTTAGAAATATATTTTATGCTATCTTATTTTTAGTGTGATACTTACAGGGTGTTCTCCACGTAAATATCAAATTGAACTAAATCCACAAACCGTTGAATTCTATCTTCAACTTCTTGCTCGGTTAATCCAATCATTCTTTCCGTACCAAATTTTTCAACCGTAAAGGAAGCTAAGGCACTCCCGTGAATCAATGCCCGTTTCATGTTGTCAAAAGAAATATCATCTGTAGCTGCTAAATATCCAATAAATCCGCCTGCAAAGGTATCTCCTGCTCCAGTTGGATCAAACACCTCTTCTAAGGGCAATGCTGGTGCATAGAAAACTTCATTTTCATGAAACAACAACGCTCCGTGCTCACCCTTTTTGATGATTACAAATTTTGGACCCATTGCCATGATTTTCTTAGCCGCCTTCACCAAAGAGTATTCCTCTGAAAGTTGACGAGCTTCTTCATCGTTAATTGAAATTACATCTACCAACTTCAACGTCTCCTTTAATTGTGGCATCATAATGTCCATCCAGAAATTCATCGTATCCATAACGATAAGCTTCGGACGATTTTTCATTCTCTCAATTACCGTTTTTTGAACCATTGGTGCCAAGTTTCCAAGCATTAAGTACTTACAATCTTGATACTCCTCAGGAATAATAGGGTCGAAATTTTCTAACACATTTAACTGAGTGTCTAATGTGTCGCGGGTATTCATATCGTTGTGATATTTCCCTGACCAGAAGAATGTTTTTTCACCCTTCTTTACTTGGAGACCTTTAGTATCTATCCCATGGTCTTCTAACATTGTAATGTATTCTTGTGGAAAATCGTCACCAACAACTGATACAATATTTACTTTATTTACAAAGTTGCTAGCAGACAGACCAATATAAGTAGCTGCTCCACCTAAAATCTTATCTGTTTTCCCGAACGGAGTTTCAATAGCATCGAAGGCTACGGTTCCAATAGTTAATAAACTCATCTGAATATTTATATTTAATTTTCTGCAAAGATATTGTTTAATTCAAAACTTTCGGGTAATATTGCATCCCCAATCTTGAAAAAGATTGTGACTAATAAAATTCCTCTTTAGCTCAGTTGGTTAGAGCATCTGACTGTTAATCAGAGGGTCCTTGGTTCGAGCCCAAGAAGAGGAGCAAAAGCGTTCAACTAAGGTTGGACGCTTTTTTTATGTCACAGTCAGAGGTCGTTTATTAATAACCCCCTGATACGACCACGAAAAAGTTATTGTTTTACAAACAATAACTTTCCTTAATGCTCTACTCTTTAACTTCGCGGAAATAAGATTATAATATAAGGAACGAATTATACAGCTTTAAAAATACTAAATATCTGCTTTTGAGCAACTTCTAAACAGTTGTGAGACAGTTAAATTTATTAGACCATTCTAAAGTTTATATTTTTTAATCTCAATTTATCAAGCCTAAGTTATCCCCCTTTTTTTTCTAAAAAAAGGTCTTTTCAGACAGTGGTATAACCACGGTCCCTTTTCCTACCCCTCTAAACGAATCATCCCTCTCTACCATTGTCGAGGCCTTACTACTATTGATTGTGTGAGACTTATATATTGACTTGAGAGTTTTATCTCAGGTGTTTGTAGACTGGCTGTCTTCGAATTTATCATTTCAGATTACACAAAATCTACTATCTTCTTGGTAATTAAATAGTTTTTCTTTATTTTTAGAAAATAATTTATCAACGAATTTAAAAAAAATGGAAGAAAAAGATATTTGGAATGGGACTCCGTCTCAATGGACTAACTTCAGTAGTTATTTATTCTGATTATTACCATTGGGTTGGTTAGGTTTAGGTGTTTTAATTTCCTTGTGGAAGTATTTAACTGTCAAAACTTGGAACTTTAAGATAACTAACCAAAGAATTACTGATGAGAAAGGAGTCTTATCAAAGGTAACCAATGAATTAGAATTGTTTAGAGTAAAAGATATAACATTAGTACAACCATTTTGGTTAAGATTAGTTGGTTTGTCAAATATTGTTTTGGTAACATCCGACAAGTCAAACCCATTGTTTGTTATTCCTGGAGTAAAGAACGGAAAGGAATTAAGGGAAGAACTAAGGACAGTTGTAGACAAGAGAAGAACAGAGAAGGGAGTTGTAGAAAGAGATTATGATTGATATAGTTCTCCAGTGTTGATAGACATTATTTAACACCTGAAAAAATATCCATTTTTAATATCTTTTCACAATAAGGCTATATGCCGTAAACGAAAGTCTAGAGTCCTACTTGGTAGGACTTTTTGTTTTAAAAAGGACTAATCATCATCAGATATCCTGATAACCGGTGTTATAACTATACTATACAGCACCCCTTGAAAAAGAAAACCATTTCCTTTTAAACCACCCCCTGTTGATTCTAATATTATAGCTGAAAGGTTTCAGCCTTTATTGTGAGTCTGGCTGGGGTTTTTTGTTGTTTGAAAAAAATGTAGTTTTATTAATATAATATAACGTATGAAAACACTCAAATATTCTCTATTAACTTTGGCTACGGTTGTGCTATTCTCTTGTGGAAAGGATGACGATGCTTCTTCTCCGGCAACTCCAACAAACACCGCATTAATCTATCTCGATATTAATGGAGTAACTATAAAGGCAAGCGCAACTGCCATAATAGGAGATACAGGAACTGTAAATGGTCTTTTATACACTGTAGTGAACTCTACTCAACTTAAAAATAGAATTGATAGCAACCAGGATGTTACCAATGTTTGTGTAACACAAATAACTAATATGACCTCTATGCTAGATTCTGCGATAGGTTTCAATCAAGATATAGGCTCGTGGGATGTGTCCAATGTCACTAATATGGACTATATGTTTTCGAGTGCTAAAGCTTTCAATCAAGATATTAGTTCTTGGAACGTTTCCAAAGTACGCAGAATGGGACTAATGTTCTATAATGCCTTGTTATTTAACCAAGACATTAGCTCCTGGAATTTGGCAAATGTAGTTGATGCTTCGGGAATGTTCTTCTTAGCCATTAACTTTAACCAAGACATAAGTTCTTGGAATGTTTCTAACCTTAGCAGCGCTTATGGAATGTTCACCTATGCATCTTCCTTTAACCAAGACATTAGTTCGTGGGATATGTCTAATGTAACTGATATGAATAGTATGTTTGAATCTGCAACTAATTTTAATCAAGATATAGGTTTGTGGGATGTGGCTAATGCGACTGATATGAATAGTATGTTTGCAGGAGCAACAAATTTTAATCAAGATATTAGCTCCTGGGATGTGGCTAATGCGACTGATATGGGTTTTATGTTTGCAGATGCAATAAATTTTAATCAGGATATTAGCGATTGGAATGTTGCTAATGTTACTGATATGTGGAGGATGTTTTCAAACTCAACGAATTTCAATCAAAATCTTGGCTCTTGGAATGTTGCTAATGTAACTGATTGCAGGAGCTTTAGTGATAATACAACTGCTTGGACACTACCAAAACCAAACTTCACTGCTTGTACTCCATAAATTTTTACACTCCTATAGTTAAACGTCCTGCTTCGGTAGGACTTTTTTGTTTTAAAAAAGACTAATCATCGGCATATCCTCTTCTTGTAGTTCAGCTACCTCAAGCCCTCTTAAGTAGGTTAACGATACGTTTAAACTAGAGTGACCCATAACCTTCTGTAGCTCGGTTAAAGAGCCTGTCCTTTTAAATATATCTATCGCTCCTGAGTGTCTGAAGGAGTATAGTGTCTAATACTCTTCTAGCAACTTAGATTGTGCCTTATACTTACTCCAAAGACTTTTAAAGTAGTCGATGTTGTATGGCTCTGTCTCTCCACTAAAGATGTTCTTACTATCCTCCCCTTTGACTAAGTTCTCTCGTATATAAGCAGGAACGATTCTGTTCCTTCCAGATTTATTCCGATGCCCAGATAAATGGATTTGACATAAGTCAAAGGAGAAGTCTGCCCAGCATAGTTCTCTTATCTCTCTGTGTGGCCTTAAAAGGCATCCATAAGTGATCAAACAACAAAGGAAAAGTTTATCGTTAAGCTCCCTTATTTCATCTAATACAAGCCTTCTCTCGCGAAAGGATTTGTTTAGCTTAGCCTTGTTCTTTCTGCTCTTGTTAGTGAGTAAATATCTCGGCTCTACCCTTTACTTAAATCCTAATTAATAATCACTTACGGGCGTATTCAAAGGGTGTTATAACTTGTTGCTGAGGCATATCTATTCAGGATAGTTGTAATGCTTTCTAAGGTTATATTATCTCCATTAGAGGCATCGATAATGTACCTGTAACCCTGCTGTAATGTCGTCTTGTATTTATCCGAGTAATCTCCATTTAATTTACCATCTGAAGCTATATTTAAAAACTCTAGGTCTGATAGTTTGCCTATCACAGCGCTTTGTTTTCGAAAGGTTTTTAGAAAAACCCTCCCTTGGATATGTATTTATAAACCTCAGCAGCTAGAACATTAGCAACAGGTATTCTTTGCTCTACTGGGTAATCATTTGGATTACTTTTTATTCTCTTCCCATTAAACAAGCGTATTTTCTTGTTCTTAATGTAAAATGAAATGAAGACTTTGTGGTCACCTGTTTGACCAATTTTGGGGGTAGCATGTTAAACTCATAGACAGTTATTAGACAATTAAACTTATTTAGACTGTCTAATTAATTGATTTCTTTTAAATTACAGCGCAACACCCTCTGACTGCTAATCAGAGGGTCCTTGGTTGGAGCCCAAGAGGAGGAGGAAAAAAAGAGCGTACAAAAGTATAGTCTTTTTTATACACAAGGTTTTAGGCGAGAGGTTTATGCTGAGCGAGGAACGAGTCGAAGTGAGCCCAAGAGGAGGAGCAAAAGCGTTCAACGATAGTTAGACGCTTTTTTATGTACAAAATTTTTCGGCGAGAAGTTTTTGCCCATCTGAGTTTGCATTAAACTTGAATTTATGCTGGGTATTTGTCGAGGAAAAATAAAGTGAGCCCTAGCAAGCCTCAAGACATTGCAAAGAAGCAGCACAGGGCGTTAAAGTAAGACCAAACGCTTTTTGATTTAATACCAACCTATCCAATTTATAATTCGCTTAAAAAGGGAAAAAGAACCGTAATATAGCCCTGAAATAGTAGCACTTATGCAGCTTAGTTCATGAAAGGTAAGTTTGACTTTGAAGCCATTGAATCAATTGCTGACAATAACACGGCGTTCAACCTATTGGATGCAGTAGCAGATAGTTTAGCGTTGAATTCGTATGCCGTTATTGACAATTTTTTGTCCAAAAAAGAGTCCTTAAATTGTTTGGCAGTTTTAAAGAAAAATCAAGAACAGGGTAAATTTAAGAAAGCAGGGATTGGAACTGCAAATCAGTTTCAAATTAACACTGACATTCGCGGAGATGAAATAAAGTGGATTGACGAAACTAACCTATCGCCTGCAAATCAGATTTACATTACACAAATTCAAGCGATGATGCGCTTTTTTAATCGCACGCTGTTTTTGAGCTTGAAAGATTTTGAATGTCATTTTGCACATTATCCTTCCGGAACATTCTACAAACGACACCTCGATTTGTTGAAGCTTTCTGATCATCGGATTTTAAGTTTTGTGCTCTACCTGAACCCCAACTGGAAAAACACTGACGGAGGCGAGTTATTGCTATACTCCAATGAGAATGGAACTGAAAAAACAATGACGGTAGACCCTGTTCTAGGTCGATTAGTGGTGTTTCGCTCTGAAATTGTAGAACATGAAGTTGCCTTGGCTCACAAAAGTAGACATAGCATAACCGGCTGGATGCTGGACCAATACAAAGGAGTGACATTTTTATAACGCTCTGCACACACTACCAAACCCGACAACGAACAACCAATAATTGGTGTGATCATCAACATTGAAACCTCTTAACAAATCACTCCTCCTTCAAACGAATGACTCCAGTATCATTGAAAGGTCCACTTACCAAGTCTCCTTCAACACCTAATAATTGAAGTCGAACAGGTTGTTTGCCTTGCAGCAAATAGGTTGTGTTTGAGCGAAGCAAGTATCCTACATTGTCGATTTGCAGCACAGTCGTGAAACCTTCCTGTCCATTCATAATTCGATAATCAACTACCAGACCTTTCTCATTTTCGGTAATGTGTTGAAACAAGTGCGGACCAGTTCTATCAAAACTACCTTGACCCTTTCCAACAAAATAATTTTTCACCCAAAAGGTAGAGCCTATTCCTGTAGCAGCAGAAAGACAAACAAAAACCACATTATTCCCTTCTAACAATTGCAGTTCGAACCTATTATTTTCAGAATGAAACACCTCTCCATTGTTAATGGTGTAGTGCAATTCTTCCTCCGCTTCAAGTTTTACGTCAAATTCCAGCTTCAACGTATTGTCCTTTTGCATTTCGCCCTTCAGCTTTAGGTTCTTTGCCGCAAGCTTGTTGAGGATCGGAAGTAGAGAAATTCCATTTCCCCTGATGGCATGCTTGCTGTCTAACTCCAAAATAATTCGGGCTTCTTCGTTTTTATTTGTTGTAGATTCTCCGCACGAAAAAAGAGATACACTTAGCATAGCAAGAACTAGGAAACGTTTCATGTCGTTTAAATTAGTCATAAAAAAACCACGCAGTATCTGACATTTTATCAGCTGAACTGCGTGGTATAAAATTAATAATTTTGATTCTTACTCCACCACTACAGTAATGGTAGCACTCATTTGCTCTCCATAACTTTGGTGATATCCATCTGCAAATTGCATCGTTAACGTATGCTTCCCTGCCGGTAAATCTAATTCCGTTTCCAATTGACCTTTTCCAAAGTGGATGTTTGCTGAATCAGCAGGAACGACAGTTCCTCTTGCCATAGCGGCACCGTTAATAATAATGTGGTGGTGTCCTTTTCCTTCGTTCAAAGCACCTGCTGCCTCAACTTCCATTCCTTCCACACCAAACTCAATTTTCAAAGGAGAGGTAAGCGTTTGCCCGTCTTCTAAATTGGCAAAAAATACTTTTGCTCCCTCTGGAATGGCAGCAGGCTCAGATTCTACCGCTTTTTCAACCATCGCATCGTGGTCATGGTCTTCATGGTCTACTCCAGCCTCATGCATTTCGTCATGATTCATTTCTAGTTCTTCTGTCTTTTTTGGAGCTTCTCCGCAAGAAGCTAAAAATACGCCAAGAGCGATTGCTAAACTATTTATCTTTTTCATGTTTGTTGATTTTTAAGATTCAAATTCAATTAATACTTCATTCTTTTCAACGGCATTTCCTTCGGTAACGCCTATTGACTTTATAACAACATCTGTCGGAGACTTTAAAACATTCTCCATTTTCATCGCTTCTAAAACAATCAAAGTATCGCCTTCTTTTATGGTTTGTCCTACTTCTACTTCAATTTTTAAAACTAACCCTGGCATAGGCGCTTTCAATTCTTTCACCGCCACATTTACCAAGTTATCCATACCCAATTGGTGCAATAACAAATCAAAACGATCTTCTACTTTCGCTTTATACATGTTATTATTTACCTTTAAATTTAATGTTTTTGTTGCCTCGTCGACTCCTATTACCTCAACAGAGTACGATTTTAGATCTCTGATAATATGAAATTTCCCTGGTTTCACCTCCACTTGATCCCAAGTGATTACCGAACCATTTAGATCAGCAGAGTTTCCTGTTAGTTGATTAATAGAAAAACTATTGCCATTCTCAATTTCTACCTTCAATTTTCCCATAATGCTACAAATATACATTTTATGCATTTACCCTTTATCATATTCAACTTGTTAATCCTAAGTTAAAAATGCACTTTTGCACAGCAAATTTAACTACCATGAGAAAGTTTCTTATTCCGCTATCAATCCTATCTTTAATAACTATCGTTCAAGCGTGCAAAAGCATTGAACCCTCGGTAGTTCCGACCGAATATATTACGCTTGACACCATTAACATAGAAGCGGATGGCCCAAGAGAAATTTACAGGGCTTCTGAGAAGAGGGTTACGGATTTATTGCACACCAAGTTAGAGGTAAGTTTTAATTGGGATAGTGCCTATTTATATGGGAAAGCTAACTTGAGCTTAAGACCGCATTTCTATGCAACAGACAGCCTAATTTTAGATGCAAAAGGCTTTCAAATTCACGAAGTAGCAATGGTTGATAAAATTGGGAAAAGGTCGCCATTGAAGTATATGTATGACGATGCATTTTTAAAGATTCATTTAGGAAAGACGTTCACGAAATTAGATACTTACTCCATTTTTGTTGATTATACTGCGATGCCTAATAAGTTAGAGGCTGGCGGTAGCTCTGCCATTACAAGTGATAAAGGCTTGTACTTTATAAATAATGACGGTGCTATTCCAGACAAGCCGAAACAAATTTGGACACAAGGAGAGACAGAGTCAAGTTCCTGTTGGTTTCCAACCATTGATTCTCCAAATGAAAAAACAACCCAAGAAATTTACATTACAGTAGATTCAAATTACGTCACACTTTCAAATGGGGAGTTAGTGTTTCAATCGGAAAACCAAGATGGAACTAGAACTGACTATTGGAAGCAGAAGTTGCCCCATGCTCCCTATTTGTTTATGATGGCCGTCGGTGAATTTGAAATTGTAAAAGAGGAATGGAGAGGCAAGCCAGTTCACTATTACGTGGAGAAAAGGTATGCCGACGTGGCAAAAGACATCTACCCAAACACCGTTGAAATGTTGGAGTTTTTCTCAAACAAATTGGGCTATGAATATCCGTGGGACAAGTATCATCAAGTGGTTGTTAGAGATTACGTATCAGGAGCAATGGAAAATACCGGAGCTGTAATTTTTGGGGACTTCATTCAGGGAAACAAACGTTTTTTAATAGATAATGCAGCCGAGGATATTGTAGCACATGAAATGTTTCATCATTGGTTTGGAGATTTAGTAACCTGTGAATCGTGGTCGAACTTGCCTTTAAATGAATCATTTGCTACCTATGGCGAGTACCTATGGAACGAACACAAGTATGGCAAAGATGAGGCAGACTTGCACCTTGATGGCAACTTACAAGTGTACTTAAGTCAATCTAGAGTGAACAAAGAAACACTTATTCGATTCAATTATGACAATAGAATGGAGATGTTCGATGCTCATTCTTATCAAAAAGGAGGGCGAGTGCTGCACATGTTGAGAAATTATGTAGGAGACGATGCCTTTTTTGAAGGGTTGAAGCTTTACCTCCATGACAATGAGTACCAAACTGTTGAAATCCATAACCTGCGTTTGGCTTTTGAGGAGGTAACAGGGGAAGATTTAAATTGGTTTTTTAACCAATGGTTTTTAAGTGCAGGCCACCCTATAATTGATGTTGAGAAGAGTTATGCCGATAGTAACCTTAGTGTTACAATCAAGCAAACACAAGGTGGCCCAAGTGTTCCTGAAGTGTTTGAGATCCCTACAAGCCTCTATATTCTTCAAGCAAACGGTGTCGTGCTAGAGAAAGACATACGCATTACAAAAAGAACCCAAACCTTCAAATTTACGCTGAATGAAGCCCCGCTGCTCGTAAATTTTGACACTGACAAAGTGCTATTGGGTCAGATTGACCAAAACTATGAAAAGAGCGATGCAGTTGTATTGTATACAAATACAACTCACTTTTTAGACAAATTAGAAGCTATTCAATTGATTAAGAATAAGAAGGATTCAGCATCGTTAGATTTGATTGAGAAAGCCCTTACGGATGGTTTCTGGTCCGTTCGAAAATCAGCCATTCAAGCCGTAAAAAAGCTGAGTGATGAGCGGCCTGAAAAAACGTTGGAGACATTAAAAAATCTTGCAGAAGCTGATGAAAAATCAGCCAATAGAGCTGCAGCAATCACTGCAATTTCTAAATACTTTATTGATCAAGTTGACATGAGCTTCTTAGAAAACAGAAAAGAAGACCTTTCTTACAACGTACTTTCTGCGACCTTAGATGCCGTGTACAAAAAAGATACGACAAAAGGCATGGAGCTAGCTGAGCAACTAGAAGCGGAAGACAACGCGAGAATAAAATCTACTATTGCCAGCATATATGCCGCCAATGGGAATCCAGAAAAGCAAGCATTTTTTGAAAAAGCACTTAAAAATGCAAGTGGGTTTGGCAAGTATGGTTTAATGAACAGTTATGGAGACTTTTTAGAAAAGCAAGACGATGCAGTGATTGTAAAAGGCCTTCCAACCTTAATTGAAAATAGCAAAGGCACAGGACTGTGGTTTGTTCGAATGGCGGGGCTTAATTCGTTAATTAAAATGAAAACTAAAAACAAGACCACCATTGAGCACCTTAATGCGGAAATAGCAAAAACAGAAGATAACGCGGCAAAAGAAAAGTTAACTGTTTTGTTGGTAAAAACAAAAGCAATGAATGTTAAAATTATTACTGCTTTGAAGGAACTTCAAAAAGAAGAACAAAATGGCAACATGAAAAGAATGATTGAGGGGGCCTTAGAATAAACCGCCTTCCTTTTGTTGATCATCAAAGCCTTTGTCGGGTTTTAAGTTTTTTCCTGTAGCTGCAGCAACCGCTAACTGATCACACCGTTCGTTCAGTTCATTCCCTGCATGCCCTTTTACCCATTGGAAAGTAACATGGTGTCGTCTATAAGATGGCAAGAAACGTTTCCACAGATCGATGTTTTTTTTCTTGGCAAACCCCTTCTTTTCCCAACCAAATACCCAGCGTTTTTCTACTGAGTCAACCACATATTTTGAATCAGAATAAACGGTAACGCTTGCTCCGTCTTCCTTAATCTGCTCCAAGGCTACAATTACACTCAAGAGCTCCATTCTGTTGTTGGTCGTCTTTATAAATCCCTCTGACAACTCTTTTCGGTATTTTCCGGAAAGCATAACAGCTCCATACCCTCCATTCCCAGGATTCCCTTTAGCCGCTCCGTCTGTGTAAATTATAATTTCTGGCATAGTTCGCTTTCAGATTTCGAAAATAAGCAGAAGTTTATTATTTCCCAGTTCAATTCTAACCTTACCACCGTTTATCTCACGCTTTCAATTGATGGTTAAAATAACCTTTTTATCCACCGGCCGTATAAAGGCATTATTCTTAAATTCGTTGCATGAGTTTTACTACTATTATCTTAGAGCCGACCAACTACATGGATGCCTTGATGTTTCAAGAGAACTTTTTCAATGCTCAATTAGAAAAAAAGTCAAAAGGAGAAAAAACAGTCAACACTCTAATTCTTCTGCAACATACCCCAGTTTATACCTTAGGGAAATCAGGAGATGTTAGTAATTTAAAAGTCCCAATTGAAGAGACAGGGGCTGAATTTTACAAGACAAAGAGGGGTGGAGACATTACATTTCACGGTCCCGGTCAGTTAGTCGTTTATCCCGTTTTTGATACTGAAACATTTAACATTAGTGTTCGAGAATATGTGGCAAAACTAGAGCAATGTGTCATTGATAGTATTGCAGAGTTTGGTTTGACAGGAGAACGAATTACGGAAGCGAGTGGCGTTTGGCTCGACGCAGGCAATGAGAAAGTGAGAAAAATTTGTGCTGTTGGCTTAAAAGTGAGTCGCGGGATAAGCATGCACGGTTTGGCATTCAATGTCAATACAGATTTGAGCTATTTTGAACACATAGTGCCTTGTGGATTAGATGACAAAGCTGTCACCTCTTTGGAAAAAGAAATGGGCAGAAAGATGGATTTCTTTGAGGTACAGCGCAAATTAATTGTTCAGTTCGAAAAGCATTTCAACTAATATGAAATTTTTTTACCTTGTTCACGCTAATTATAGGCACCCTCAGCTATGGCCAATAATTTCAACGAATTGGCTAAACATCTACTAAAGAGTATTACTGGAAGTATCAAGGGAATAAACATACAAGTAAATTTCAAATTTATTGCACAACATAATTTAGGAGTAAGCTCAACCATTAAATTAACTAAAATTGGCATTAAGGAAAAAATTAACTAAACGCAGGTGAAAAGCTTTGTAATAGGAAGAAATAGTTTTACACTCCTTCCAAACTTTAGTGTTTCAAATGTGACGAACTACTCTTAAGATTTTATCAGAGTGATTAATACCGGAGCCATTCGTCCTTTTTGTGCACATAAGACGAGTTATCCATAGCATACCGAGCTATTACAGCAATGGCGTTGGAATGGGGACAACTACCATTATAGGGGGAATTACGTCGTCACCAAGCGAGAAAGTCACTCCTATGGCGTCTCTAATAAATGTCCTTTCAAACGACTTTAAAAGAGCATTCTTAAAGGTGCTTTTCGGCATGGTAGGAAGAACGAACCAACGGTCCACTTTCCACATGTGTAAAACCTCGCTTCATTCCTTCTTCTTTATAAAAAGCAAAAACGTCTGGATGTACAAATTCCGAAATTGGAAGGTGTTTTTTTGAAGGTTGCATATATTGACCAATGGTCATAATGCTCACCCCAACCGATCTCAAATCATCCATCGTTGCCAACACTTCTTCTTTGAATTCGCCCAAGCCAACCATAATACCTGATTTGGTTTTCTTGATTCCTCCTTCGTTCAACCGTCTCAAAACCTCTAAACTTCTATCGTATTTGGCTTGAATTCTGACCTTTGCTGTAATTCTTCTAACCGTTTCCATGTTGTGAGAAACAATCTCGGGAGCGACCTCAATAATAGGCTCTAAATTTTCCCATTCTCCTTTAAAGTCAGGAATTAAAGTTTCAAGGGTAATTTCAGGATTGTGTTTTCTGATAAGCTCAACCGTTTTTTTCCAGGCTTGAGCTCCTCCGTCTTTCAAGTCATCTCTGTCTACGGATGTTATAACTACATGCTTTAAGTTCATCAATTTAATTGACTTCGCAACCCTCAGCGCTTCAAATGGATCTACATCCTCTGGCTTTCCAGTTTCTACATTGCAAAATTGACATGACCGAGTGCAAGTATTTCCTAAAATCATGAAAGTAGCTGTACCTGCACCCCAGCACTCTGCTTGATTGGGACATTTCCCTGACTCGCAAATGGTGTTTAACTTGTGATCTTTAACAACCTTCTTGGTATCTCGGTACTCTTTCCCTGAAGAAATCTTTGTTTTTAGCCAATCTGGCTTCCCGATTTTTACCTCTTGATCCTCTTTGTTCTTAAATAAATTTGCCACAGTTCAGTTCCTTTTTAGGATAACAAAGATATTAAAGGAAAAGTTCCAAAACAGTTTTGTAATGGATATTAATCTCCTCCTATTTTGTCGACTGAATGGCCTAAAACCCAACGTTGGTTCTAAACAACTTAACGGCAATCGCCAACAATATAATTCCAAATACCTTCCGAAGAACTGCAATTCCTCCTGCTCCGAGCACTTTTTCAATTTTAACAGATAGCTTCAATACAGCATACACTACAATTATGTTGGCAATTATTGCAACGATAATGTTGTTGACCGCAAATTCCGCTCTAAGCGAAAGCAGGGAGGTCATGGTTCCAGCACCTGCAATCAAAGGGAAAGCGATGGGCACAATAGATGCCGTTTCGGGGATATCATCTTTGTATAGCTTAATTCCTAAAATCATTTCTAAGGCTAAAAAGAACAGCACAAACGAACCTGCTATTGCAAAAGAGCTTACATCGATACCAATAATATCTAAAATTGATTCGCCTAGAAACAAAAAAGCAATCATTAGCAGCATCGCAACAATGCTAGCTTTTTCCGACTTAATATGACCCACTTTTTGTCTCAAATCTATTATAATAGGCACTGACCCTATGATATCGATTACTGCAAAGAGAATCATACCGACTGTAAATATTTCTTTTATATTGAACTGCACGTTATTTTGTTTTAAAATTTGGGCCGGCAAAATTACGAAATGCATCAATGCAAAAAGCTTATTGTTGGAGTTGAAAAGTATCTAACAAAACACTAAAAACATACGATGATTTCTCTGCGCTAAGGACTAATTTGTCCTCCTAGACATCCCGCAATAAGAAATACCTCCATAGCCGCAATTGACCCTAATAAATGAGGGCAAGTCACTCCATTCTAATGAAACGTTCCCTCCCTGAATTTCTCAACAATAGAACAACGACCTAGAAAAATGCACCAGTTGAAAGTGGCTTCAAGAAGATGTGGTTGATTGAAGAGGAATGGTGAACCTTTCTATTGACTCTTCTTTTAAAGCCTGCTTTGCGCAAGGTAATAATTTTGTTTTCCGAGGTTTTAATCGCACGAATAAAGCCCCTTCTTTCAGCAAGACAATGTCCCTTTTTGCCATCACTTTCCTCTGGTATCGTTAGCTTTTAACTTTTTCTATTTTTGCATAAAAGCGATACTTTAAGCCAAGTTGAAATGACGAAGAATTGATGGATCGAGAAGGAATAATTCCATTTAGATGCATCGAAAATTTTGGGCTAAAATAAAACTCAGTTGCGACCACAAAATTTAATTGAGTCAGCGGATTTTCGATAGAAGAGGTCAAGTTAATAGGACTCTACAATTTCGATCATAAAGCTGGTGCTGTTCTATATTCCAAACTAATGCCAACATAAATTTAACATCCTCGATTTTTATTGACGGTCCAATTAACAGTTGGCTGACTTGCTGCGTCACTCGGATAAAAGACGTTAACCGATATTTTTAATTGAATGCAAAAAAGAGCCCCCTAAGTGCAGCTTCTTTTTAAGTTGAGTTCCGTATTTATTCCAACCGGGCTCATTGAAAATACTGCTTGTTGGCGTTTTCCGTCAAAGTAAATTTGCGAGAAACTGCCCCTGCCATTATTCCGCTAATTTGAGTTGGAATTTTATAATTTCTCTGTCCCCATGAGAAACATATAAAGCGAAAGACTACTTCGCTAAGTACAATACTCTTTCTCAAAAAATCGTTTAAAAATCACTCAGCAATTCAAAATCCAACTGCTTTTTAGAAAGGTCAGCTTTTAACACTTTCACGGTTACTGCATCCCCAATTCTAAATAACCTCCCACTTCGCTTACCCTCAACTGCATAGTTGTCGGGGTTGAAGTTATAGAAATCATCCTTCATACTGCGCAATCGAACCATCCCTTCACATTTGTTGCCTTCTAGTTCTACAAAAATTCCCCATTCACTCACACCGGAAACAACTCCGCCAAATACCTCGCCTTCTTTATCTTGCATAAACTTTACCTGCATAAACTTTATGCTAGCACGCTCTGCCTCGGTTGCTAATTTCTCCCGCTCAGAGGAGTGCTTGCATTTTTCTTCTAACGCAACAGCATCAACCGCTTTTCCCCCATCTAGGTAGTGTTGCAACAAGCGGTGAACCATTACATCGGGGTATCGCCGAATAGGTGAAGTAAAGTGCGAGTATAATTTGAATCCTAAACCATAATGCCCCACATTCTCGGTGGAGTATACTGCCTTTGCCATGGTTCTAATGGCCAATTGCGAAATTAAGGCCTCTTCGGATTTTCCCTGAACATCGGCCATCAATCGATTTAAGGTATCTGAAATCCCTCTGGGCGATGTAGTATCTATTCGGTAACCAAACTTTTTAATGAACTCACTAAAGGTTTGTAATTTCTCGGGATCTGGGCTATCGTGAATTCTGTAAACAAAAGGCTTTGGTGTTTTCATTTCCCCAACCCGCTGCACTTGGGTTTCCTCTGCCATTGCTCCAACAAACTCAGCAACTTTTTTATTGGCCATCAGCATAAACTCTTCAATTAGCTTGTTGGCATCTTTCTGTTCTTTTAAAAACACCCCTAAAGGTTCTCCTTTTTCGTCTAACTTAAACTTAACCTCTAAGGTATTAAAATTGATAGACCCTTTCTTGAATCGATCTTGTCGAAGCTGCTTTGCCAACTTGTCTAAGGTTAATATTTCCTCTTGATAATCGCCCTCTCCTGTTTCAATTACCTGCTGTGCTTCTTCATACGTGAACCTTCGGTCGGAATGAATCACCGTTCTGCCAAACCACTGTTTGTGAATCTTAGTATCCTCACTCATTTCAAATATGGCTGAAAAGCAATATTTGTCTTCATTTGGTCGCAATGAACAAGCAAAATTTGAGAGTACTTCAGGTAACATGGGCACTACTCGATCCACCAAATAAACAGAAGTTGCTCTTTCGTAAGCTTCTTTATCTAAAGCACTTCCCTCTTTTAAGTAATGACTAACATCGGCAATGTGCACCCCAATTTCCCAATTCCCATTCTTTAGTTTTTGTAAAGAAAGCGCATCGTCAAAATCTTTTGCATCCGCAGGATCAATAGTAAAAGTGGTTACTTTTCTTAGGTCTTTCCGTTTTTTTATTTCTGATTCTTGAATGCTAACATCTAAGTTTTCAGCGGCCTCTTCAATTCCATCTGGGAATTTAAGTGGCAAACCATACTCTGCCAAAATGGAATGCATTTCGGTTTCGTTCTCTCCTGGTTTTCCTAAAACTTGAATAATTTCCCCAAAAGGACTATCTGTATCGCTCGGCCAATGCGTTAATTTTGCAATTGCCTTTTCTCCATCTTTAGCTCCATTCAGTTTGTCTAACGGAATAAAAAGATCTACTGACATTCGTTTGCTGTCTGGCACCAAGAATGCAAATTTCGCTGATTTTTGCAGTGTTCCAACAAATTCAGTTTTTGCCCTTTCCTTTACCTCAACTACTTTGCCTATCGGTTTGCCATTTCGCTTTACCCGTAAAATTGCTACCTCTACTATATCTCCGTGAAGTGCAATGTTTAAATCTTTTTCCCCAATGTAAATGTCATTTGGCAGGCCTTGTACCTCAACGTAGGCTGTGCCACTTGAGGTCATATCTACCTTTCCAACCAATTTATCTAAGTTCGATTCATGGTCCACTAACTTGAACTTACCTGCCTTTTCTTCGACCAACGCTTCATTTGCCTCCAATTCGAATAACACTTTCGCGATAATCTTCTTTTTCGAAGTTTGAGTAATGTTGAGTTGTCTCGATACTTGTTTGTAATTCATTGCCAATGTAGGGTTGGCACGAAACGCACTTAATACCTTTTCTTGTAGTGAATTAGGTTTTGATTTTTGATTTTTTGGCATGGACGAATGCAGAGTTGATAAATGATGGTAAGAGAATTAAAATTTCCTCTTGATTCGCACAAATTTAAGGATGGTTTTTGATGTGTCTGCAATTTTCAAGTAATTAGCATAATTCACTCACAGGAAACTCCTTAAATACTGAAAAATCGGAATCATTTGATTTATTTAAAAACTACTACTTTTATAAGTTTGTTCTCCCACTTTCAAAAAGTAAAGCCCATTTTTCAACCTACTTACATCTATACTTCCTTTTTCTTTTGTGATGTTGAATTCCAATAATCCCGATCCTGTATTGGAAGTAATTTGAGCTATTTCTCCTATGCTGTTCTTAGTTTCTAGGGTTGGGTTTTCACTTGTAGGGTTGGGGTAAATTGAAAATTGAGCCTTACTTTAACTTCATTTATTCCAGTAGGAAGATTGTTTTAACAAACTCTCGCATGTCCATCATCAACTCCCATCCCATCGTTTTGCGGAGCTCCTGTTACTCTTTGCGGTCCAACTTCATTCATGCTAACGCAATTTCCAAATAGATCAATTGAAGCTTCCCCAGCTAAGTCTATTCCCAATTGCAAACATTGAGCGGTGGAATAGAATGGACCCATGAATAGGATCGTAAAAAGAGTTAGAACTCTTGTCATTCTTCGGGTTTTGTTATTCATTGTAAATGCATTACTCGCTAATAGCTCCTGCTAATAGGAATTATTCAGTCGGGTTAATAAGTCAAAAATGTGCGCTTGATTGGATATCTCTGGAGCATTTTTTTGTAAAATTTCCTTTTTGTTAACCAAAACATAACATTGGGCGTTGATTTTGCCGCAATTTTTAGACGAGTCATGCCGTTATCTTCGAAGAAACTAATTAAAACTGAAACTATGAAAAATCCGAATTACAAAAGAGAACAACGGTTTCCATTCGCTCAGCGATTTTTAACCGGACTCATCATTGCACTAGCTTTTTCACTGAGTGCCCTTGAGTGGACCACCATCAAAACCATTCCGAATCTTCCAGAATTAGAAATCGACTCCGTATATTTTGATGATGAAGTAATCCTCCCTCCCATTCAACTTCAGAAGCAAGAAATTCAAGCACTTAAACCGAAACCAAACTCTCCAGAAATTAAGGTGGTTCCAGATTTCGAGCCAACATTGGAGGTCGAACCAGAAGATGAACTTGAAAATAAAGATGATACTCCAACAAATGATATATCAAATAAAAATGAACTTTTGAATTTAGACAATTATGGCCCTGACCTCAACTACAGCGAAACAGAGCTTGACAAAATTCATGCTCACGTAGAACTATTTGCACATTATGACCACTGCAAAGAGCTCAGAGGTGAAGAACTTGAAATGTGCAGTAAACTGAGCATTATGAACGAAGTCACCAAGTTATTTCGAGTGACAGAGCAAATGAAAGCAATAGGCGGAAGACAAACAGCATTCATGACCTTCGTTATTGATAAAGAAGGCAACATTTCTGCAATTGAAACGGTAGAAGCTCAAAACAAATATATAGCAAAAGCAGCCAAAACTGCCCTTGAAAAACTCCCAAAAATGAATCCTGCTATGCAACAAGGCAGGGCGGTTTCCTTACGAGTAAAAATTCCAATTACTGTAAGAATAGATTAAAGCGCTAGCGTTGTAATACAATTCGCTCAGCATGAAAATCTCTTGAATTTTTGAACTGTGCTCTTAAAAAATACAAGCCATTGGTCAGCGATACCGGTAGTTCAATTTCTACTAGAGGAAGGTCTGAACCAATGGTTTTTTCATACACCAAAGCACCCTGAATAGCATAAACTTGTATAGATTCTAAGGCATTATTTGCAAGCACTGAAAATGCTCCTTGGTTTGGATTTGGATAAATCAATACTTTGTTCTCAATTTTTTTCCGTGCTAAATTCTCAGTAACTCCAACTACACAAGAGGCATACACTCCTTTCGGGCGAATGGAGTCTACCCCTTGTTGAAATCTTGCCGCACGATCTAATTGTTGTAAGAGTACTTCATAATTTCCGTAGCTCCCCTCTCTAGAGGAATCTTGTGCCACACTAACCACGTAGTGAAGCGCTATGCGTTCCCCAGGTTTCCAAGAATCAACTTCCGTAATGCCTAGCGTCCTAACATCCGAACCGTCTTCAATTTGAAAGCCCCCACCGGGGTTTACAAACGACCATTCAGACGCCCTATTTAAGCGACCAGAGTACAAATGCTTTGTCACCTGGTTTACCGGTCTATTGTACCCATTTCCTCCCACCGAAATCGGTAAGCTATCCCCCCACAAAGCATCTAAATAATTTATACTTCTACCGACAGAGCTCTGAGGAGACCCCAACTCAGCGTAAGGCTGAATAAACCCATCTAAACGTTGGTTTGTGTATTTCACCCAAAAAATGGCGCATACTTTCCATATACAGGGCTTCCGTTAAACAGGGTATCTTCTAGGCCGGCATTGTAGGTAAAAAACGAATTAGAACTTAAATCACAGCCAACAGCATCATTACTCCCTGCGCCAACGTCCCCATCCATATAATATCCCAATTTTACATTGCGATACTCTCTTTTAGAACGATTGACGAAGGTAGAGTTTACAAAAATGGACCGATCGATATAATCAACTGAAGGAATATTATAACTATATACCATGGTATGAATTTCCATTTCTAATCGCCGATCAAGTGCACCTGCTCTGTTCCCTGTTTTATCATTTGTAATTATATATAGTGCTTCATCTCCTTAAATGGATGGGTAGTCGCCATTTTCTGGGTCATAGCACCCGTTATTATTCGCGTCTACAAATGGAGCCTGATCCGGAAATTCCCCATAATCCACTCTCCCAATGGCTGGCCAATTTTTTACTGAACGTGGCATTTGATATCCTGTAGTACTGTAATTCTGTAGGTGAAAAGTAATATCTGCTTTAGATATTTTGTGCAAATTGGGTCGAAAAGCTGAGTAGTTGTTATTGATTGTACCCTCGGTATAATTTCCTTCATAATCCCTACTTGAAAGATATAGCTGGTTGTTCAATCCGTCTGCTTTCATCCAATAGCTCGAATAATAAGACACGCCTTTGCCAGAGTTTTTAGGATACTCTAGTCCATTTGTAAATTGGTTTCTCCCATTTAAGCGTTCATTATCGATTGTAAACAAGTCTCCCTTAGAGTTAAAAGATGCGCGCAGCGAGCTTGTTTCCAATGTTTCAGTTTCAGGGTATTCTTGAATGTCATTGGAAGTTATTGATAGTCCATTTCTTGTACCAACATAAATTTTGTCGTTTGAACAAACAACCACTTCTGCAGCAATATTCGAAAGCCCTATTCTGTGGGTGATGAACGATTTATTTTTGTACTGGTAAACAAGACCAAGCTCTGCACCTAGTGTCGATGCTCCACTTAATGTAAACCAGATGGAAGAATCAGAAGAGATATCCATAGATTGAAGAAGCCCAGCACTTACTGACCGAAATGAAGCTGTAAATACCTGATCAGGAATATTAAATGTACTTAGCCCGTTTTTAGCATTTATTTGAAAAGCTTTCTTAGAAGAAGAGGTAATTCCTACCGTACCGTTAGATAAGGTAATAAACTTTGCATTCAAAACAGAAGTACTAAAGGCTGTATCACTCCATGTTTCCCAAACACCATTAAAATACAACTCCGAAAATACTCTGTTGGGAACGTTAACAATTACTGAATTGGTAACATTTACATAAACAGAGTCTCCGGAATTTATTCCCAAATCAAAAATTACTCGAGACGAATCATTGATGAATGTGTTTCCTCTCTTTATGCTCAGCCCTGCTTTAGTTCCGATATACACATCTCCATTCGAAGCAATTTCAATGTCTTCTATTGCATTGCTTATTAAATTGCTGTTATCAGAAGTGTAGTGCGTCATGTTGCCATTTGAAAACCGGGTTAATCCACTATCTGCTACGAGATAGAGAACATCGTTTAAAACTCTAATTTTTTGAATATTTTGGCTAGGTAAACTAGAATTAGATGTATCGTAATTCGAGAAGACTCCATTATTTAAAATTGAGAACCCACGAGGGGTTGCGATATAAACCTTCTCGCCTTCAGCAGCCAAATCAACAATAACACTGTCAACTAAACCATCTGCCTTGCGGTAATTCTTCCAATAATCTTGACTGTAGGAGTTTATTGAAAGTAAAGCAGATAATAGAACAACTAATATTTTTCTCATGAGATTGTTTTTAGAACATTAACTTTAGCTAAATTTATTGGAGCATGAAAGCAACTATAGACATCAATAATAAGACATTTACTGTGAATTTATCTCAGCCTATTGATATTTCAATGCCCTTGCATGTTGGAAGAGACAACCCCAGCGCTTGGTACGTTGCCCCACCAACAATTGAACCCGTGCGAACAGAACAATTCACAGGTGCTGTAGCCGAAGGTGGCAGTGTAAATTTTAGGAATATATTCTTTAATCCACACGGTCACGGCACCCACACAGAGTGTGTCGGTCATATTTCGGAAGAAATACACTCCATCAATAAAACCCTAACGCAATTTTTCTTCTCAGCGGAATTAATATCCGTTTCACCTGAAACACAAGAAAATGGAGACAAAGTAATTACATGGCAACAGATAAGTGCTGCTCTTCAAAACAAAAATATTCAAGCGATTGTCATTCGAACCTTGCCAAATTCATCTGACAAACTGAGCAGACAATATTCTGACACAAACCCGGGTTTTGTTGAAGCCAAAGCAATGACCGAGTTAATCGCGTTAGGAATTGAGCATTTTTTAATCGATCTCCCTTCTGTTGACAAAGAAATAGACGGCGGTAAACTTGCAGCACATCATGCTTTTTGGGAACATCCAGAAAAAACTAACCTCCAGAGAACGATCACCGAATTAATATATGTTCCAGAAGATATTGGTGACGGACACTACTTATTGAACCTTCAAATAGCTCCGTTTGAAAATGATGCTACCCCCAGCAAACCTATTCTTTACACCATTTCTTAAATGAAGAACCTTTTACTACTCCATGCAGTGGTGCTCATTTTTGGGTTTACAGCAATTTTAGGAAAACTGATTACGATTCCCTCAGACCAATTGGTATGGTACCGGATGTTTTTTGCCACTACTTCATTAGCATTGTATAGCTTGTTCATGAAAAAGAGCTTTAAAATGAAACGCATTGGTATCCTTCAAACCATCGGGGTCGGTTTTATTATTGCTGCACATTGGGTTTTCTTTTTTGAAGCCATTAAACAATCAAATGTCTCCATTGCTTTAGCAGCTACTGCCACTGGTTCGTTGTTCACCGCCCTTTTAGAACCTATTTTTTTCAAACGTAAACTGCATTTCTATGAATTGCTTTTAGGGGGCATTGTCCTTCTAGGATTGTATTTTATTTTTCAGTTCGAAACAGATAACTCCATTGGAATTTGGCTTGGTGTTTTAGCCGCTTTATTGGCTTCGCTCTTTACCGTTTTGAATGGTCAACTCATCAAGAAATATGACTCCACAAGAATTTCATTGTATGAACTCGGCGGAGGGGTCATCGCCATTAGCTTGTATTTTTTAATTTTCTCTCCCTCGAGTCTTCCGAATTTCCAACTTTCTACTTCCGACTGGATTTGGATGCTAATTTTAGCCATCGTTTGTACTGCCTTTGCATTTGTTGCAAGTGTGAAAGTAATGGAAGAGTTAACCCCTTTTACTGTATCCTTGAGTATTAACCTGGAACCAGTTTATGGTATTTTGCTTGCTCTACTCATTTTTGGAGCGTCCGAAAAAATGTCGAGCGGCTTCTACATTGGCACTTCTTTGATCTTATGCTCTCTTTTTCTGAACGTTTGGATAAAAAGAAGGCTAAAAAAGAAAGGCTATCTTATTAACTTTCCATCCTTGAAAGACGTTAGAAATTAAGCACAACTCGCTGTTTTAACTGCTTATATTTGCCCGAACATGTAGAAAGATGGAGAAGAAAGTGGCGAAAAAACACCTCATTACGGCAGCTTTGCCTTATGCAAACGGACCAATACACATTGGTCATTTAGCTGGCGCATATTTACCAGCCGATATTTATGCTCGCTTTTTAAGAATGAAAGGGGACGATGTTGCTTTTATTTGTGGTTCAGATGAACATGGAGCCGCCATTACTTTGCGCGCCAAAAAAGAAGGAACAACACCGCAAGCCATCGTCGATAAATACCATGAATTAAACGCTACAGCTTTTGCAGACTTTGGTATCAGTTTCGACATTTTCTATCGAACTTCATCAGAACTTCACCACCAAACTGCTCAAGAGTTCTTTTTAGAGCTAGAAAAAAAAGGAGCCTTTACAAAAGAAACAAGAGCGCAATTCTATGACGATGAGTACAATCAATTTTTAGCCGATCGTTATGTAACGGGAGTTTGTCCAAAATGTGCAAGCGAAAGAGCGTATGGCGACCAGTGCGAAAAATGTGGCTCCAGCCTAAATCCAACAGATTTAATAAACCCGATTTCTACCTTAAGTGGAAAAACTCCCATATTGAAGGATACGTCACACTGGTATCTACCCATGGATCGTCACGAAAAGTGGTTAAAAGAATGGATTGAGGAGGGCACATTAGACGGCAAGGCACACCATAATCCAAAAGAATGGCGAAATCAGGTTATTGGCCAATGTAAATCGTGGATTGACGGCGGCTTGCATTCTAGAGCCATGACAAGAGATTTGAATTGGGGTGTTAAGGTGCCAACTGAAGACGGTGAAGGGAAAGTGCTTTATGTTTGGCTAGACGCACCAATTGGATATATTTCGGCAACAAAAGAGTGGGCCTCGCAAAACAATAAAGATTGGAAAGACTATTGGCAAAATGAAGCAACTGATTTAGTGCACTTCATCGGAAAAGACAACATCGTTTTTCATTGTATTATATTCCCAATTCTGTTAAAAACACACGAGGGGTATAACCTCCCTGTTCATGTCCCTGCCAATGAGTTTTTAAACTTAGAGGGTGATAAAATTTCAACCTCTAGAGATTGGGCCGTGTGGCTGCATGAATTCAACGAAGAGTTTCCTGGCATGCAAGATGTGTTGCGTTATGTGTTATGCTCTATCGCACCGGAATCGAAAGACAGCGAATTTACATGGGACGATTTTCAAGCAAGAAACAATAGCGAGTTGGTCGCGATTTATGGAAATTTTGTAAATAGAGCGGCGGTGTTGGTTAACAAGTATTACGAAGGAACAGTGCCTGAGCTTTCTCACAATAACTATCCTGAAATTACTGAACAGTTGCAAAAATCTGCAAAAGCCATTAATGACAAGCTAAACAACAAGCAATTCAGAGACGCACAAAATGAAGCAATAAACATAGCTCGTTTGGGAAATAAATTTTTAGCGGAAACGGAGCCGTGGAAATTGATAAAAACAGACCCAGGGGAGGTGAAAAATATTCTCCATTTAAGTTTACAAATTACGGCCAATTGTGCCATCGCTTTAGCTCCATTTCTACCGAATAGTTCCGTTAAGCTTTCTGCCATGTTAGGGTTAGAAAAATTAAATTGGGATGAACTTGGAAACGTTCAAATTATTCAAGCAAACACCCAACTCGGAAAAGTGGAACACTTGTTCCAAAAGATAGAGAGCGACCTTATCGAAAAACAAAAAGAAAAATTGAAAAGAAAAACAGAATCAAATACTTTCGAAGGTTCGATCGAAGCTTTTAAAGACGACATTGTCTTCGATGACTTTCTAAAATTAGACCTACGGGTTGGGACAATTTTAAGCGCTGAGCCTGTTCCAAAAAGCAACAAATTACTAAAATTCTTGGTAGACTTGGGCACGGAGAAAAGAACCATTCTATCTGGCATTGCTAAGCACTATTCTCCAACTGAAATGCTTGGCAAACAAGTTCAAGTAATTGCCAATTTGCCTGCAAGAAAAATGATGGGCATTGAATCGCAAGGAATGATATTAATGGCCGAAAATGAGACTGGAGAGTTAAGCTTAATGCAACCAGATAAGACCATGATTAATGGCTCGACAATAAATTAATAGTTGCACATCAAACAGAAAGTGATTAACCTTACCCCGCCAATGAAAGCTGCTACAATACTCTTCCTTTTGTTTTACACAACTATTTCTTCTCTTTCCGCCCAAGCTTGCGCGGGTATTGAAATAAACACTACTCCACTAATCATTCTTCCAGAATGTAACGATACAAGTGGTTCTGTCTTGTTTTCTAATACTCGCGGAGGAAGTCCTCCTTACACGTTCACGTTCAATGGAAGCTCTAATCAACTTGGTTCTTTCGGTAGTTTGTCTGTTGGGAAATATGAATTAATTATTGAAGATACCAGAGGCTGTGTCGACACCTTTAGTATCGATATGACTTACAGGGAAGTAGAAAGAATTATCAAGCCCAACAATGCTTTTACTCCCAATGGAGATGGGTTTAACGACACTTGGTACATTCCTGGAATTAAAAGCTTTGTTGGAACAGAGGTGATTGTATTTAATAGATGGGGTCAAAAAGTACATAACAACAGCCAGTATGCAAACGATAATGGTTGGGACGGCAGGCAGAATGGGTTAGATCTCCCTTCAGGCACTTATTTCTATGTGATTGAAATTACGAACAATTGCATTGACGAACAGGTTCATGGAACAGTAACCATAATAAGATGAAAAAGACACTTTTTAGCATTTTTGGGTTATTCATTAGTAGTTTGATTTTCGGTCAACAACACCCCTCGTATACGCAATACACTATAAATCAATTTGCACTAAACCCTGCCGTTGCAGGCCTGCAACAATGCACCCAAACAACTATGGGTAACAGAAGGCAGTGGACAGGATTCGATGGAGCTCCTAATCACTTCTTTGCAAGTATCAATACGCGGATCAATAAAGCAGATCAATTCCCGAAAAACTTCCATGGAATTGGAGCCTATTTCAGCAACGATCAAATGGGCTTTACCAATTATTCCATCTTCAAAATATCGTATGCATTTCATCTAAAAATGACTAGAAATTACCATTTTAGTGCAGGAATATTTGCGGGAGTTCATCAACAAAAAACAAGTTTTAATAACATCCGAATTCGCGATAAAGCAAACGACCCCGCCGTAAACGACCAAGATGGAAAGGCTCTTATCTTCCCTGAAGTAAGTCCAGGGATATTCATCCACAACACTAAGTTTTTTGCAGGATTATCTATGTACCAGCAATACCCTACTAGAATTAATGAAGTTGGGACAAAAGAAAATAAGCTCGCGGCTCACTATTTTTTAATGGCCGGCTATAAGTTTAAAAGAGATGTCATAAACTATACTCCTTCGATGCTAATTAGTTTTGCTGCTTTTGCTGCGCCAACGGTAGATCTAACGCTAACAGCGGATTACAAAAACAGAGTGTCGTTAGCATTGGGTAGTAAATACTTGAATTCTGGGTATGTAACAGCACAGTTTAACATTGGTGGAGGAATAAAAATTGGCTACTCCTATGAATATGCTTTAACCGAATTAGTTCAAGTTGCTCCAAGTAGTCATGAAATTGTTCTGCAGTTTAATGCATGTCATATCGACAAAAATAAAATTAAAGTAGCATGCCCAGCTTATCAATAAAAAATACAACCTTAACGACGTTTATGACGTCTTTATTTGTGTAACAATTGCTATTGTGAATTAATTATATTTGACAGTAAGAGAAATATTAAAACCACTTAACATAATCAGCCAGTTGGCTAACCATAAATATCCCCCTCTTATGAAAAAGTTCTTTAAGCTTTTTTTTCTTCCCTTATTCATTTTATCTCAACACTCCTCCTTTGCAGCAATAGACTCTGTCAATGTGAAAACCAAAGCAGTCAGTTGCAATGGGTCCAGTGATGGGTATATCACTATTGATTCTATTTCGTCCACAGCTCCATCGGGCCCTTATACAATAACCATAACAACAACACCTGTGCAAACCTTCTCGGTTGGAGACACTATTTTCAACCTAGGACAAGGAACATATACAATTCGGGTAACAGATTTAGGAGATCCGTTACAAATATTTCCATTTAATAGAAATGCTACTGTGGGTGGCCCCCTGCCTCTAATATCAAACATTGCCTCTAATCCTGCTTCTTGCTTTGGCTCTTGTGATGGCCAAGCCTTTGTGCAAGCCCTTCAAGGGACCGCCCCTTACACTTTTCAATGGGACGATCCTGCTAATTCAACCAGCGCTTCCATAGGGTCTCTTTGCGCAAGAACATATAACGTAACGGTTACTGATAAAAACGGCTGTGCTACATTCAACAGTATTCCAGTTAGTCAGAACCCTCAGATTCTACCAAACGCTTCTTCTACTCAAATCGATTGCAACGGTGCAAATAATGGAACAATCTTAGCAGCAGCAACTGGAGGGTCTGGAGCAGGCTACATCTACCAATGGAATGATCCATCAAGCTCTACTTCCCCTGGCGTAAACTCATTGCCTCCAAATTCATATACGGTAACCGTAACAGATGGTTCAGGTTGCACAGCTATCCAAACTGTTGCAATAGGAGAGCCTACTGCAATAACATTAACACTTACTCCAGATACAATAGATTGTTTTGGAGCAGCCACCGGAACAGCTATGGCAACAGTCAATGGCGGATCTGGCCCTTTTACCTACAATTGGCCAGGAAATCTGGGAAGCAACTCGAATACCGAATCAGGTTTTACCGCCGGGACCTACCCATTAAGAGTAATCGATTCGAAAGGCTGCTCTAAAGATACCACCTTCCCAATCGAAGAAAGACCTGAACTTGACCTTGGACTAGACTCCGTTGATGTTGTCTGCAATGCGGATGGTAATGGAGTGGTAAATGGAACGATAACCGGTGGTGTTGAGCCATACTCTTGGACCGCTAATGACCCTGCAGGAACAACCGGGAATACTGCCGTTATAAGTGTCCCCAATTTAAATGGAGGTAAATTAATCGTTACAGTAATTGATTTTTTAGGCTGTCGAAGACTCGATTCAATTGTAGTTAATGAGCCTTTACTACTGGTTGCAAGCTTCTTAAATACTACAAAACCCCCAAAATGTATCAACGGAACAGACGGTCAAATTGACATCACATTCTCAGGAGGAAATGGAGGCGAAAATTTCTCATGGACTGGACCAGGCGTTATTCCAAACAATCAAAATCAAGTAAATTTAGGGCGTGGAAATTACAGAGTTACCGTTACAGACTCGAAAGGCTGTTCTGTAATTATAGATACCACTTTAGTGGACCCGGATTCTATTTTAGGAAATTTGACATTTGCCCCCCCACAATGTTTTGGAGGCAATGATGGAAGAGTGATCGCCACCCCTTCGGGAGGGTCGGGAGTTTACACAAATTATAGTTTTACAAACCCAGCTAAAAATGGCTCGGACTCTATTTTAACAGGAGTTTCTTCCGGTAGAATAGACGTTATAATTACAGACAGTGACGGTTGTACCAGTCCTAGCTTTATTATTGTTACCGAACCAACCAATCCCTTTGAACTTGACATGGTTGCAGATTCAGTCAATTGCAATGGCGAGTCTACCGGTGGAGTAACAGCAACACCCAGCTCGCCATTAACGGCGGGCCCATACACCTGGAGTTGGACAAATGCAATTGGAACTGCAATTGGAACAAACGACAGTATTATTACCAACTTACCGATTGGGAGATATTTTGTTACAGCAGTAGATGGAAATGGATGTCAAATTCTTGATTCAGTGCTTATCGAAGAACCAAACCCAATTAATACTGCCATTGTTGGAACAAATTTAAACTGTAATGCAGATGGATCTGGAACAGCAACCGCAACAATTTCAAGTGGGAATACCCCTTATTCGTGGTCTTGGTCAACAACTCCTGCACAAACGGGAACAGGTTCTGTTGCAGCTGCAACAAACCTTGCTGCAGATATCGAGTACTTTTTAACCGTTACCGACAGTAAAGGCTGTGTTAAAATGGACTCTATTGGCTTAACCGAACCAAGTAACTTCGATTTATTTTTAGATAGTTTCAAATTAGTAAAGTGTTTTAGAGAAAATAATGGCGCCATTTTCGTTAGCGATTCCGGTGGGACTGCAGGTGCAGGATTTCCTACTTATGTTTGGAATGATGGTCCAATAACTTCTCAAGATCGAGCGGATTTACTTGCATCAGCTACTCCTTATAAAATTGTAGCTACTGATGCAAATGGTTGTAAAGATTCGGTTATTCAACTCATCACAGAGCCTACAGCACTTGCTGTGAGTGTAATTGACACAGATTCTGCGAGTTGTAACGGCGCAAACGATGGCAGAGCAACTGCTTTAGCCACAGGAGGAACGGAAGGAAACGGCTACCTTTATACTTGGAACACGGTTCCAGTCCAAAATGGAGCTACTGCTACAGGACTTTCTCCCAACTCATATATCGTTCAAGTTACCGACTCGAATGGATGTACTGCTCCTTCTTCAGCTGTCACAATTTTTGAACCTGCTGCAATTGCAACAACAATGACAAGTGATTCTGCGTCCTGTTCCGGATTTAACAACGGAAGTGCAACGGTTGCTGCCAGCAGCGGCACGCCAAATTATACATACCTGTGGGATGTTAATGCCGGCAGTCAAACTACAGCAACGGCAACAAATCTTTTAGCCAATGCCCCAAGTTTTTATGTTGTTACAGTAACGGATAAAAATGGCTGTGAAAAAAAAGATTCTGTCCAAGTTGGTCAACCAAATACACTTAGCCTTTCTATTGTAAATCAACAAAACGTCGATTGTGCCGGTAATTTAACTGGGGCAGCCACAGTTGACGTAGTTGGAGGAAGTTTGCCTTACACCTTTGCTTGGGAGAATACTGGAAACCTAGGAACTATCATTGGCTCAAATGCCACTCAATCCGGTTTGGCAGCTGATACCTTTAGAGTAACGGTAACTGACGGAGGTGGTTGTAATGATAACCTTCAAGTAATTATTACACAACCAGACTCTCTTAAAGGTTCTATCACTTCTTCCATTAGCCCAAGTTGCTTGGGAAGTAACGACGGGTCTGCAACAGTCACAGCGACTGGTGGTAGCTTATTAGGAGGATCCAATTATTCTTACTCTTGGTCTACCATTCCATTGCAAACCACAGCAACTGCAACTGGGCTGGAAGCAGACCAATTGTATACGGTAACTATTACAGACGATAGCTTATGTACTGCATCGGTAGATATAACGCTTACTGCTCCAAATGTATTTGTAACAGCAGATTCTAATGTGCAGAACGTTAGCTGTTTTGGTGGAAATGATGGTTTTATTCGTTTAACTCCAACAGGTGGAACGCCCTTCATTGCCCCTGCAAATGCTTACAACATAACTTGGACCTCTCCAAGCACCCCATTTACAGCAAATGGTGATTCTATTTTCAACCTAACCTCAGGTCAATACATCGCTCTCATTGAAGATTCAAGAGGCTGTGCCGCACGCGATACCTTTGATCTTAATCAACCAGGAAGCGGCCTCTCACTGACATTTGATACAACCGATGTAAGTTGTGTTGGTGCAGACAATGGCACTGCAAAAGTGAATGTGATAGGTGGGACACCAGGGTATACATACGATTGGATAGGAACAACTTTTGGGAATGTGGACAGTATTTTTGGACTTGCAACGGGAACGTATAGAGTTGCCGTAACAGATACAAACGGTTGTGTCGGTTTAGATTCGACTATTATCAACCCAGCAGTTCAAATCTCGCTTGTTGTAGATCCAAACAATCCAGTGCAAGACGTAACTTGTGCAGGCGGTCAAAACGGATCTATCGATGTAGTTGCCAGCGGAGGGTCTGGCACTTTAGGACTTGAGTGGTACTTGTTACCAAATAGAACAACCCAAATTGCAACAAATACCAATTCAGTTGCAACTCTTTCGGGAGGAACGTACAGAATTATAGTTATTGACGGACCCTGCTCTGATAGTATAGACCTTGTTGTGAATGAACCTGACACTTTAAAAGCCGAGTTGAACAAATACGACATAAGTTGTGACGGTACTGTTTTAGGTAGAGCAGCAGTAAACAATATAACAGGGGGAAATATAGGAGGACAATCTTTTGTTTGGGCACCAGATCCGGGAGCAGCAAACGGCCAAGGTACAGACTCCATCTTCAACTTAAATACAGGGAATTACTCGGTACGTGTCTTTGATGCACAAGGTTGCGATACTACCATCGCGTTCTTTATATCTGCAACAAAGGTAACCTTTACCTTTACTGATTCTGTAAGAAACGACTCTTGCATTGGAGCGGGAAAAGGGTATGTAGGGATAGAAGGTATCTCGGGCGGTCTTGCACCATATACGTATGAGTGGTCAACTAACCCAGGTGTTAGAGCTACAGACCCCTTCATTGATAATTTAACAGCAGGCACATATTCGGTTCAAATAAGAGATGCTGCGGGATGTGATTCAACTTACACTTTTAGGTTTTTATCGGAACCAATTCCGTTTACAATTCGCTTTGACACCACTGATGTAAGTTGTGTTGGTGCGGACAATGGCACTGCAAAAGTTACTGTTACAGGTGGAACACCAGGGTATTCATACAACTGGATTGGAACCACTTTTGGAGATGTAGACAGTATTTTTGGACTTGCAACAGGAACGTATAGAGTTGCCGTTACAGATCTAAACGGTTGTTTCGATTTAGATTCGACCATTATAAACCCAGCTATTCCAATCTCACTTGTTGTAGATCCAAACAATCCGGTGCAAGACGTAACTTGTGCAGGCGCTCAAAACGGATCTATCGATGTGGTTTCCAGCGGAGGGTCTGGTACTTTAGGACTTGAGTGGTACTTGTTACCAAATAGAACAACCCAAATTGCAACAAACACTAATTCAGTTACCAATCTTTCGGGAGGAACGTACCGAATTATAGTAATTGACGGACCTTGTTCAGATAGCTTAGACGTTGTTGTGAATGAACCAGACACCTTAAAAGCGGAGTTGAATGCCTATGAAATTAATTGCAGTGGAACCCTATTGGGTCGTGCAGCAGTTAGAAACATTACAGGGGGAAATACAGGAGGACAATCTTTTGTTTGGGCACCAGATCCGGGGGCTGCAAATGGACAAGGAACAGACTCGGTTTTTAATTTAACTACCGGTAATTATTCGGTTCGAGTATTTGACCTAGTTGGTTGCGATACTACAATAAATTTTACAATTTCTCAAACCATATCGAACTTTACCTTCGCTGACTCGGTTAGAAACGATTCATGTGTTGGTGCAGGCAAAGGCTATGTAGGAATTCAAAACCTAAGCGGAGGAGTGCTGCCTTATTCATTTGAATGGTCGACAAACCCTGGGGCAATTGTGCCCAATGCTTTTATAGACAATTTAACTACCGGCAATTATTCTGTTACCATTTCAGATCGAGCAGGTTGTGATTCTATTTTCACATTTAGAACATTAACAGAACCAGATACCTTTAGAGTCTCCATCATTGCAAATGAAGACACCTGTTTAAAATCTCTTGGTAGTGCTTCAATAGATCCAACTACTTTATCCGGAGGGACGCCTCCTTATAGCTTTATTTGGCCTGGAAACATTTCAGGGCAAGCGGTAAGTAACTTATTGGGGAACGCTACTTATCAGTTAACCATAACAGATGCTAATAAATGTCAGTATGTTAAAGAGTTCACAATTGGAAATGTTGCTCCTTTTACCATCACCTTCGACACGGATAGTGTAAGCTGTAAAAACTTTACCAACGGTGCGATAAGAGTGACAACTGTAGGCCAAGCAAGCGGTGTAACTACCTATACTTGGACACCTAGTATACAAGGTGGAGCAACACCATCGGGATTATCTGCCGGAACATACAGCCTTAACGTAACAGACGCTAACGGCTGTGTTGCCACTGGGTCTGTAGATGTAGGAGAGCCAGACGTGTTGGTTATTGACTCTGTAAATACCATTGCTGAAACCTGTGTTCCCGGTTCTGACGGATCAGCCGTAGCTTTTTCTACCGGAGGAAATCCTCCATACAGGTATAATTGGGCCGATGGAAATGGATTTACTTCTTCAAATACTATCTCTAATCTAACAAGCGGAAACTATCGTGTTACGATTCAGGATAGGAAATTTTGTTCAGATGTTTTTAATTTTACAATAGGCAACACTGCTCCTTTTCAGATTGATTCAACAACTGTTGTCGATGCTTCATGTCCAGGAGAAAAAGACGGAAGTATCCTCGTTCATCTTTCAGGTACCATTCCCGTTGTAACGTATACTTGGGGCATACCAACTTTAACCGGAGCGAATCCATCCGGACTAGGAAGAGGTTCTTATGCCTTAACAGTTACCGATGGTACTAATTGTTCTGTCAACACTGTCATTACTGTTCGTCAAGTCTCCAATTTAATTAGTATCATCTCTCGAAAAGAAGATGAAACGTGTTCTCCTGGCGCAGATGGATGGGCTGTTGTAGGCGCTACGAATGGCGTTGAACCTTATACTTATCAGTGGGACCCTAAAGTAACTTTTGGGTCAACAGCTGATTCAGCGTTTAATTTAATTGCAGATGGATACGAAGTGACAGTAACGGATGGAAATCTGTGTACATCGAAGTCACTTGTAACAATTGATCCAGGTGCTAACATAGATTATACCATTTTGGCTCAATCGGGCCCACTGTGTTTTGGAGATAATAACGTCAGTATTACAATCGAAGGGACTGGTGGCTTAGCCCCATACAGCTATACGTGGTTTGATGGTAGCACAGGGCCTTCGAAGAATGGCTTACGCTCGGGAATATTTGCTGTCACCATAACGGATAGCGCCAACCCTCCATGTGTTAAAACAGAAAACATTACTATTGCTCCTGCCTCACCAATTTCATTAACCGTTACGACATCTATTGAAACTTGTTCGCCAGGAGTTGATGGAAGCGCTACGGTAGGAGTTGATGGAGGAGCAATCCCTTTCACTTACGTTTATTCTGGAAGTGGAACCGTTGGAACAAACCCTAACGAATATGAAAATTTAGTTGCAGGATCATATACCGTCAATGTTACTGACGGTAACGGTTGTCCTGCTTCAAGTGCCTTTTCTATTACTAGTGCGAGCTCTTTCCCATTTAATACCAGCCTCACTAAGAAAGACCCAACATGCGCAAATGGCACAGATGGGGAATTCAGTGTTCAAGTTACTGGAGGATCCAACCCTTTCACTTATTCGTGGACCGGAGGAAATGGAAACGCAGCTGCTGCGGATCCTGACAACTTGGTAGCAGGAATATATACCCTTACTGTTAGCGATTTTTATGGCTGTGAAATTATCAAGACTGATACATTATTTGACAAAGCCCCAATAATAGCAACCTTTGCAAAGACAAAAGATGACTGTGCCCCTGCTAATACTGGAAGTGCAACTGCTACCGCGGCAAATGGCCTTTCTCCTTATACATACAGATGGCCAACAGCAACCATCTCCGGTTCTGTTGTTTCTGGAGCCTCAGGAGAAACGTTCTCAAATTTACCTTCAGGAACATATACTGTAACCGTTTCAGATGCGACTGTTTGCAGTGCTATCCTTCCTTTTACAATTGAGAAATCTGCCCCCTTTACCCTAACCACTGCAAAAGATAACGTTAGTTGTAATGGATTAACAGATGGAAGTATTACATTAAGTGTGACAGGAGTAACAACCCCTAACACAGAAACATACTCTTGGAGTATCAATGTAGGAGCAGCTAATATTAACAATCAAAGTCAAACGAATTTAACAGCAGGGACCTATTTAGTTACTGTAACTGATCCAGCAAATAGTTGTGAAGAAACTGAAACATTCATCGTAGAAGAGCCTGATACCATAGCTGCCACTGCAGCCCTTATCAATGTTAGTTGCAATGGCGGAGGAAGTGACGGTGCTATTACCCTTACGGTACTTGGTGGAACAGCGCCATATACCTACAATTGGGGTGGAGGTGTTAATTCAAAGAACCGTTCCGGGCTTGTAATTGGCGACTATACAGTTAGTATCTCCGACGCCAGAAATTGTGGCCCTTTTACAGCTACTTATTCCATTACAAATCAACCTCAATTTACAGTTAGTTTGGATTCGACTGACCTTTCTTGCCCAGGAGCAAGAGATGGATTCATTACAGCAACGACAACTGCCACTAACCCGACCTATTTATGGTCAGATGGCAACTCAGGCAGACTAAGAGGTGGTTTATTTGCAGGAAAATATATTGTAACTGTAACAGACGGCAATACGGGCTGCCAGGTAGTTGATTCAACCTTCATTAATGAAGAGGATAGTATCAAAATGTTCTTTTCGGTTAGCGATGAAAATTGTTCCCCCGGAATGGATGGTATCGCAAAGGTAGATTCAACCAAAGGTGGAACACCCGGTTATTCCTACTCCTTTTCTGCAGGAACTCCTTTCGGCAGTGATGCTGTAAATCAATTATCTGCGGGAATGGTACAAGTAACAGCGACTGATTTTAAAGGTTGTACTGCTATCGACTCATTTGAAGTTAAAAAAGCGGCACCTTTTGACGCTAACTTTATATTTACAGATGCAATTTGTCAAGGAGACTCAAGTGGAACAGCCAGTATTATTACAACAAATTCATCTGGGTCTCTCTCATTCTCATGGCCTTTAGGTTCTGTGCTTGACCCTTCGGACTCTACTCAAAATAAATTAATAGCAGGAACTTACATCGTCAATATTTTTGATCCTGCAAATGGTTGCGACGAAGATTTGACCATTGTTATAAATGAGCCAGACACAATTAAACCTCGGGCAATCATTATCGACGAAAACTGTAATCCTGGAGGTGACGGATCAATTAGCTTAGCACCAAATGGTGGAGATGGCGGACCTTATGCCTTTAATTGGAGTGGGACTGGAGTAATTCCTGCGGATCAAAACCAATCTAATCTATCTGCAGGAACTTATTTTGTGACCATAACAGACGGAATCGGTTGTGCCATTGAAGATTCTATAGCAGTCGAGTTTATTATCAGTACTGTTCCGAATTTAACCACGACTGACGATGGTTGTCAGTTAACAGGTTTATGCACTGGTTCAGCGAAAGCTAATCCCACAAACGGAGTCCTACCGTATACCTTTGAATGGAAGTCTTCAACTGGTGTCATTCCGGTATCTCCAACTACAGATTCAATTGGCGCTCTTTGCGCAGGAGATTACACTTTAAAAATTATTGACGGATCAGGTTGCGACACATTAATTCTATTCACAATTGGTGGGAACAGAACAATTTTGCCAAACGCCATTGTAACAGATGAGTCCTGTGGAGCAACCGATAACGGTTCAATTTCTGTAACACCTAGTGGCGGAGATGCTCCATACACCTATACCTGGTCAAATAGCACCGCCATTGATTCCAATAGAACAAATTTAGCACCTGGCAATTACGGCGTTACGGTAACCGATGCAACAGGTTGTATCGGCATGTTAAATACAGTAGTTGGAACGGATAATTTTGATTATACCATCTCTTCTACAGATTTATCTTGTAGCGGCGGAAATGATGGAACTGCAGACATTACCATAGTTGGAGGCACTGCGGGATTTACGTTTATTTGGACCCCTACTCCGGCAAACGGACAGAATACTCCAAACGTTTCGAATCTATCGGTAGGAACTTATTCAGTATTAATCACAAATACAACTAATAATTGCAGTACAACTGAAACAGTTGATATACGACCCACTTCTCCAATTGCACCAAATGAGCTTGTTTCCGATGAAAGTTGCTTTGGACAGAATGATGGCAGCATCGTTTTAAGTGTTGTTGGTGGCGCAGGAAATTACACCTATAATTGGTCAGCCAACGTACCAGCAGGAACTATCGGAAATAGCGCAATAGGATTGACATCGGGAAACTATACTGTTCAAATAACAGATGCCGCTGGATGCGATACTACTATATCAGTTGTTATTAATGCGGCAAGTGACATTATTGCATCGATTACCGAAAATAATGCGACCTGCACCAATTCGGGAGTCTGCGATGGAAGTGCTGTTCTGACAGTTACAAGTGTTGGAACATTTAGTTATGTTTGGTCTCCTGGGATTACTGTTGTAGGTAACGATTCAGCAGCAATAAATCTCTGCCCAGGCACTTATTTCGTGGACATTACGAATTCGATAGGCTGCAGTAAAAGGGTGCCGTTTACCATTGGAGGACCAAACCTAATTGATCCTAACATTACAAGTACAAGTGCTACCTGTAATATCTCAAATGGAGTACTTACTGCTGCACCAACTGGAGGAACAGGAGCGTTAACAGTTGAATGGCTAGACAACTCATTTGTATCTATTGGAACTGGAACTACTGTTAACTCACTTGCTGCAGGAGCATATTTTGCTGTTGTCTTAGATGCTACTGGTTGTAGAGATACATTTCCAACAAATTTGAACGACATAGGAGCTGAAGCGATTTCTATCTCCGCTTCAAACGATGTTTCTTGTTTTGGTGGAAGCGACGGAGGAGCTACTGTAGATTTTGTTTGTAATGATCCTTCATGTGCCACAGAATGGTTCGCCGCAGGAGGTGCAAGCGTGGGGTTTGGCAGAACAATTACAGGACTGACGGCAGGCGATTATTATGTAGAGGTACGCAACAATAGCAATTGTCTGGCGGTAGAGCCAATTACTATTGCGCAACCTACCCCATTCTCTATTTCAGAAACAATCGTTTCAAATGACTGTTCGGGTGGAATTAATGGAACAATTACGCTGAGTGTCTCTGGAGGAGCAGGAAACTTTAGTTACCTGTGGAGCCCCTCCCCAGCGAGTGGTCAGGGTACCAATTCAATTTCAGGATTAGCTGTAGGAACCTACACAGTGAACATTACAGATGGCAATAGTTGTGACTCTACTTTAAGTTTTGACATACTAGAGCCTACTGTCATAGTAGCGACCTTTAGTACTACTTCATCCAATTGTAATCAATCAGATGGTCAAATTGTGGCAACCGTAGCAGGTGGAACAGTTGCTTTTCCTATAACATACGATTATCAATGGTTTGATGCGAACAATTTAATTCTCGTTGGCGAGACAACAGACACTTTAAAAAATATTGCTGCAGGAACTTATCGCCTAAGAGTTAGAGATGATAACGCTTGTCAGCAGGTTTTCAGTGTTAATGTTTCTGATTTAAATGGCCCAACGGTTGTAATTGACTCTGTATTGAATGTAGGATGTTTTGGAGAGAGCAATGGTGGAGTTTTTATATCGCCAAGTGGCAATAACCCTCCCTTTACTTTCAACTGGCTGCCAAATGGCAATGTTAGCGAAGACATCACCAATCTTACCGCTGGAGTCTATTCTGTGCAAGTTACAGACGCCTCAGGGTGTATAACCAATGCCGAAGATACAGTTAGAGAAGCAACGGAATTAATGGCTGTTATCACTGCAGCAGATGCTACCTGTGGAGTATGTAATGGAACTGCCTCAGTTTCTATTACAGGAGGCTCCGCTCCCTACACTTATTTGTGGAGTAATGGTGAAACGGCTGATAACGCTGATAGTTTATGCGGAGGTAATTACTCGTTAGTGTTAACAGATGCAAGTGGTTGCAATAAATCGTTTGACTTTGGTGTGAATACCATAGGCGGACCTACAGGAGAAACAGTGCTAGTTTCACCTGCCAGCTGTGCAAATTCAAATGACGGATCTGCAACAGTTACCCCAATTGGAGGAACACCGCCTTATTCCTATTTATGGCAGCATAATGGTATTACAACCAATAGTTTAAGCAACCTCGCAGCAGGCACTTACTTTTTACAAATCTCTGATGTTAGAAGTTGTTCTAGAACCGTACAGATTGATATACTGAGCCCCACGCCTGTTGTATTAAACCAACAAGTTGTGAGTTCTACTTGTAATCAATCGGATGGATCCATATTGCTTAACGTAACTGGAGGTCAATCACCATATAGATACAATTGGTTTACGGCAACAACTGCCGATACCAACTTTATTAATAATAGAGCTGCAGGTTTATACCCAATTAGTGTTACTGATGCAAATGGGTGTATTGTGTCAACTACTATTGCTATTAATAATTCAGGCTCAACATTTACTCCGAACCCGACAGGAACAGACATAAGTTGCTTCGGACAATGTGATGGCTCATTAATTAGTAACATTACAGGCGTGCCTGTTGACTTCAGATGGTTGGATGCACAAAGAAATTCATTGGCGCCACTTAACGCGGATTTAACCAATACTGTTTGTGCAGGAGTTTACTTCTTAGAAATAACCACTAACCCACTCGGTTGTAGATCTTATGTTCCAGTAACAATTACAGAGCCAGACTCAATTACCTTATCGTCAAATATCATAAAGGATATTTCTTGCAACGGTGCTTGTGATGGACAAGTATTTATTAATACCGTAGGTGGTAATATTCTATACACCTACTCTTGGAGTGATCCAAATAATCAGAATCAAATCCCGGCAAATGGGCTATGTGCAGGAACCTACACTGTAACTGCAACAGATGCAAATGGTTGTTCGGCTACAACGTCGGTAACCTTTACAGATCCTCCCGTATTAACCGGAAGCATTACTACAAATACCAATTTAATTTGCAGTTCAGATTGTGATGCAACTGCAACTTCAGTTGCCAATGGTGGTAACCCTCCATACACCTTTGCTTGGAGTGGTGGTCAGTCTGTTGCCAACCCAACGGACTTGTGTTTCGGCATGAATGTATTAACGGTGACGGATGCGAGAAATTGTAGTGTAACGGATACAATACTTGTTTCGGCAATTGATACTGTCATTGCAGAATCATTTGGCCAACCTTTGATCTGTGATGGTGAATTTGTGACCCTCTCCGGAGTTATAACTGGCACATCAATTACTTCCTTCGGCTGGTATTTAGCAGATACAACAACACTGCTAAGCAAAACGCTGGATACTTCTTTTGTTAGGCCAGTTGGCAGTTACACTTATTTCTTAATTGCAACAAGCGGAAGCTGTTCAGATACCGCTAAGTTTGAGGTTAAGGTGGCAGCAAATCCTCTGGTTAATTTAGAATCTGACATTAGAAGATTTGGCGATGAAGTAACGGTTATTGCATTGGGGAACGATGATCCTTCTTATTCGTACTTGTGGACTCCCGGCAAAGGTTTAGATGACTCCACCAAAGCAGAACCTACTACACAGACCGAAGTTGACATAACATATACCTTATTGGTAACAGATACCAATGGGTGTAAGTACAGTGATTCTGTATTCGTGTCATTTTCTCCAAACATTGAAGTGCCATCAGGGTTTACTCCAAATAACGATGGAGCGAATGATGTATGGAACATTCGACTCTTAGAAAAATTCCCAAATGCCTCTGTTCAAATTTATAACAGATGGGGACAATTGCTATTTGAGCAACAAAACGGTTATACAATTCCTTGGAATGGGAAATACAAAGGGAAGGAGTTACCAATAGGAACCTACTATTATATTATTGATTTGAAAGACCCTAAAGTGAAACCATTGACAGGGCCAATCACAATTATTAAGTAACATGAAAAAGATACTGTTAATCATAAGTATGTGGGGGTTGGGCTTGTTGAGTTTAACAGCTCAACAACTCCCGCAATACAGTCAATACATATTAAATAAATATGTAATTAATCCTGCTAGTGCCGGAACTGAAAATTATTTTACGGGCCAAACGAATTATCGCTCCCAATGGGAAGGGATTAAGGATGCCCCAAGAACATATATTTTAAGTGTGAACGGACCCATCTCAAATCAAAACATGGGAATTGGAGGCTACATGTTTACAGATATTACAGGACCAACAAGAAGAAGTGGATTTAGTCTTTCTTATTCGTATCATATCAAATTAAATCCTAGTATTAAATTATCCCTCTCTTTGAATGCTGGGATTTTACAATACGGTGTTGACGGGTCAGAGATTACTTTTGATAGGCCCGACAATGTTGGAAGTGCGTTTATCGAAAATAATTTACTCCCAGATGCAGGTTTTAGCTTTTACTTGTATCATGATAGGTTTTTCTTTGGTGGTTCTGCTCCGCAATTAATACGCAATGAAATTAACTTTGAGAAGAGTGTTGGAACACAGCAAGGAACACTAGAAAACCACTTTTTCCTATTAGGGGGGTATCAAGCAAAAGTTGGAGAGAATTTTAATGTAGAACCCTCCTTTTTGTTGAAGTATATCAATCCTGTTCCCTTGCAATATGAGGTAACTCTGAGGGGGCTGTATAAGGATAATTATTGGTTAGGCGTTTCATACCGTCAAGATGATGCTGTGTCATTACTGATTGGTTTGACCTTACAAGAAAGCCTTAGCTTAGGTTATTCTTACGACTTTATTCAATCTAATATTTCAACGTATAGCACCGGTTCTCATGAGATTATGCTATCTGTGAGATTTAATAAAGGAAAAAATAGAAAAGTAAAATCCGAGAAAAAAGATTAACAATCTATGGCAAGCTTTACTGAAATCATTCAATCTGAAACACCCGTTCTAGTTGATTTTTTGCGGAGTGGTGTGGCCCATGTAAGATGATGTCACCCATTTTAAAGGAGGTGAAAGGTAGTTTGAAAGATGAAGTGAAAATCTTAAAGATTGATGTTGATAAAAATCAAAAGGTGTCTACTGCCTATCAAGCTAAAGGTTTGCCTACGTTGATGATATTTCAAAAAAGTAAAATTATTTGGAGGTAATCAGGAGTTATTCCAGCTCAAAAATTAATTTCTCGGATCAAATCTATCGCTGAATAGCACTGCAAGTCCACCCTTCGGTTTGTGCTTTTTTAAGCACTTCTTCCAGGGCGTAAAACATATTGACTTTGGCCTTAATACTGTCGTGAAAAACAATAATAGATCCATTTTCCCAATTACTGCAAGCTATTTCAGCACACTTCTGAGGTGAAATACTTTCATCATAATCTTGTGAAAGTACCGACCACATTATAATGTTATATCGATTTTTCAGCAACTTTATTTGTGAAGACTTCATTCTGCCATAAGGCGGACGAAATAATTTCGATTGGTATATTTCTTCAAAACTCGCAACATCATGCAGAAACTCAGCAGTTGTATTCTTCCACCCGTTCTTATGGTTATACGTGTGATTTCCGATTGCATGCCCTGCATCAATTACTTGCTGAAATAAGTCTGGATTTTTCTGAATATTTTTCCCCAAACAAAAAAAACTCCCCTTGGCGTTGTACTTATAAAGTAGTTTCAAAACGGACGAAGTCACCTCAGGTGTTGGCCCATCGTCAAAGGTTAAAAAAATCTCCTTGTGTTTTGTATTCACCTTCCAAGTTAGCGAAGGATACACTTTTTTAACGAAGCTAGGCGGATAGGATAGTATCATTATCCGAAAAGTTGTTGAAATACTTGCTCAATCTTACCTACTGGGTTTATTTCAATTTTGAAATTTGACACCACAAGACCTTTCAAGTTGTATTTGGAAATAAAAATACTATCGAATCCCAATTTTTGAGCTTCAGCTATTCGCTGTTCAATTTTATTCACTGGTCTTATTTCTCCCGAGAGACCCACTTCTGCAGAAAAGCATGTTTTGCTTGTAATTGGAATGTCTTCAGAAGAAGATAAAACAGCAGCGACTACCGCCAAATCAATTGCAGGGTCTTCTACTTTTATACCTCCAGCAATGTTTAAAAAAACATCTTTCGCTCCTAACCTAAAACCGCATCGTTTTTCCAAGACTGCCAATAACATGTTTAATCTTCGCAAGTCAAATCCTGTTGCAGAACGCTGCGGGGTGCCGTAAGCGGCAGAACTAACTAAAGATTGAATCTCTATTAACATGGGGCGCAACCCTTCCATACTGGAAGCAATTGCAGCTCCGCTGAGCTGTTCATCTCTGTTAGAAAGGAGAATTTCTGAAGGGTTCTCCACTTCCCTCAAGCCATTTCCTTGCATCTCATAGATACCAATCTCATTGGTTGGTCCAAAGCGGTTTTTTGCTGACCTTAATAAACGATACATGTGGTTGCGGTCGCCTTCAAATTGCAAGACAACATCGACCATGTGTTCTAACACTTTTGGTCCGGCAATGCTACCCTCTTTGTTTATATGTCCAATTAAGAAAATGGGGGTGCCTGATTCTTTTGCAAAACGCATCAGCTGAGCGGAACATTCTCTAATTTGAGAAATACTTCCAGCAGAAGATTCAATGAGGGAAGAGTGTAAGGTTTGTATGCTGTCAATAATTACCACATCGGCTTCTGCTTGCCCCAAGTGTTGTAAAATATTCTGGACGTTTGTTTCGGCAAGCAAATAGCACTTTTGGTTTTCAATCCCAATTCGTTCTGCCCGCATCTTTATTTGCTGCTCACTTTCCTCTCCGGAAATGTAAAGCACTTTGATTCCAGGCCACTTTAGCGCCATTTGAAGCAGTAAAGTCGACTTTCCTATGCCAGGCTCCCCGCCAAACAATTGCAAGGAACCGGGAACTAGCCCACCACCTAGTACGCGATTTAATTCATTATCCGGTGTGCGATAACGAGCATCGTTTGTGGTCACTACATCCTGAACCGCAACAGCCTTCGCTTGTCGTTTAAAAGAAGACCCAGAAGGGGAAGAAGGAGAACTGCTTTCTTTCTGAATAATTTCTTCCACGTAGGTATTCCACTCATTGCAAGAAGTACATTTTCCAATCCACTTACTGGCTTGTGCACCACAATTTTGGCAGAAGTATGCTTTTTTAAGTTTCGCCACTATTTTAAAATACTACGTCAATTTTCTTTCTAGACCTCTTCTCTGAACCGCAAAAAGCTCCCATGTTAGAAGTCCCATTTTCATTTCCTAAATTAGATGCTTTAAGCCAATCATCACATGCTTTCTCTTTATTTTTTAACTCATAATAAGCTTCTCCTCTATAAAAAAATGCCTTTGCCAAATTCTTTCCACGTTTTTCAATAATGCTATCGAAATCTTTTATTGCTTCTTCGAATTGCTCTTGTGCCAATTTAGACAGTGCGATATTGATTCTACCATTTTCCAATTCGGGGTTTTTTGTCAAGGCGAGTTCAAAGTCTTTCGCCCCTTCATCAAAGTTTTTTAATTCAGCATTCGCCGCCCCTCTATTATATATTGCAGCTGCATAATCAGGCCTTAGTGCGATGGCTTTATTGTAGCACTCGACCGAAGCTTTATACCTCGATAATTGATACTTACAATATCCTTTAAAATAATGCGCCTCCGGCTTGCTTTTGTTCAACTCAATTGATGTATTAAAGTCTTTCAAAGCTTTTCTATATTGTTCCAGAAACACCAAGGCTGAACCTCTGTTAAAATACAATTCAGCGTCATTTTTATTTAACTTCTCGGCCACTGAGTATTGCTCCACTGCTTTGCTAAAAAGCTCTTGTTTATGCAATGAATTTGCATAGCCCAGTTGAAGTTTATACTCCCCCGGAGATTGCTTTAAAGCTTCCTTGAAAGCCAGAGCTGCTTCTTTATACTTTGCATCCTTGTAAAGTTGCTCTCCGCTATTCTGTGCAAAAACTGAAAGTCCTGCAAGGAGTAAAAATGAAAAAATAACATATTTCATGCTTGTATTATTTTCGCGCCTTTTCTACAATTTTTGTGGTTGAGAATCCCTCTAAAAAATCGATCGTTGTAACCTCTCCTCCACTCCCAATAACAAACTCATTCCCAACAATTTCATGTATTTTGTAATCACTCCCCTTGACTAAAACTTGGGGTTTCACCTGTTGAATTAATTCCAAAGGAGTGTCTTCATTAAACAGAATTACCAAATCAACAAAATGCAAAGCAGCAATTAGTATAGCTCTCGAATTCTCATCTTGAATAGGCCTATTCTTGTCCTTCCCCAACCGACGAACTGAGTCATCCGAATTTATACCCACCACTAATTTTGTTCCCAGATCAGCCGCTTTTGAAAGGTAATCAACATGCCCTTGGTGCAAAATGTCGAAGCAACCGTTTGTAAATACAACCTTCTCTCCTTTCAACTCCCAACGATTGGTAATTGCAGCAAGTATTTCTTGCTCAACTATTTTATTTTTAATTACTTGTAGCGCCTTCAATTTTCTTATTTCGGTTTACAAATCTCAAGAGGGGTATACTTGCAACCCCTAGTACAATTACCATTAATGTTTGAGAGGTCCAAAGAATCCACCCCAAGGCCAACGCCCCTGATTTCGAAACTCCATATAACAACAACGTATTCATAATAGCCAGCGGAAACACCCCTAAGCCTCCTTGCACAAAAACAATCGCTAAACTTCCCATTACAAAAGAAGCAACAACCCCAGCTAAAGGAACGTTAGATGTTTCTTCTAAACAGAAGAAGCAAACCCAAAACATTCCAATATACATGATCCATATAAAAACGGTGTGTAACAGAAAATATCCTTTATTTTCCATCTTCAAAATAGAAATTAATCCTTCAAATATTCCTCTTAACAATTCTCTAATTTTTTGAAATATTGGATTGTTTGACTTCGATAACATGAAGAAGAAAAACCCCGCTAAACCTATCATCCCAACAAGAGCAATTGTAACAATCTTTCCTATCGAAATATTTCCGGTCCCTTGTTCCATATAACCAAACAATAACTCTTTTAGCATATCAAATTCAACCAGAACTATTCCCGCCATGATCGAAGCTAAAATCAGCAAATCAGCGACTCTTTCTGCCACAATGGTCCCAAAAAGCTTGTTAAAAGGCAACCCTTCATATTTCGCTAATAAGCCTGGTCGGGTAACCTCTCCTAGTCGTGGAAGTGCTAAATTAGCTACATATCCAATCATTACAGTAAAAAAGCTATTCCAAAACCCCGGTGTTTTCCCAAGCGGCTGAATGGTATATTTCCAACGAATAGCACGGCTCATGTGGCTTAAAATGCCAAAAGATACAGACAATACAATCCAAAAATAATTGGCACTTGAAAAAGAAGTATATAGTTCTTGTTTCTCTTGTTCGGTCAAATCTTTAAAAACATACCAAATCAAGAATGCTCCAAATGCCAGAGGCAGAGCGACTTTTAAGAAAGAGAGAATAGGTTTCAAATAATTTGTTTTATACAGCGAATTTAGGGATTTAATGACAGATTATCGATCAACCTTACACCCTCTATATGAACAACTGCAAAAGCTCTAGAGCACTTTGTATCTCTCAAATCTTCTACCCGCTCAAATGTTTCTTCGTCTACTATTTCAAAATATTCAACTTCACAACTTTGCTTCAATTTTGCAAGAGCATGTTCAACCAAAGTCTGAGGATCAAAGATCATCGCATTACTTTTGCAGAATCCCAATGCAGCATAAACTTCAGCCGCATTGAACAGCCCTTTCTCCGAAAGTCTTAAATTCCTTGAACTTAAGGCTAATCCACTGTCCGCTCTTACTGTTTCGCATCCAACAATTTCGATTGGAAATTTCTCAGTTCTCCCCAACCATTTAATTACTGCTAATTGTTGAAAATCTTTGTCACCGAAATAAGCCTTGTGGGGAGCAATGGTCAAAAACAATTCCTTCACAACAGTGGCAACACCTTCAAAGTGGCCAGGTCTATGCTGGGCTTCCATGACCGTTCCTAATAAGCCAAAATCATATTTGCTTATTTCAACCCCCTTATAAAAAGCCTCTGATTTTGGAGCAAAAACCATGTCACACCCTACTTCTCGCAAGAATTCAAGATCTTGTTCAAAAGTATCTGGGTATTTATCCAAATCTTCCTTATTGTTAAATTGTAATGGATTCACAAAAATGGAGCAAACTGTCTTATCATTTTCTATTAACGAACGACGAACCAGCTCAAGATGCCCCTCATGTAATGCCCCCATGGTTGGCACAAGACCAATAGTGTAGCGCTTTCTTTTCCAAGATTGAACAGTAGCCCTTGCTGTGTCTTTAATTTCTAATATTTCCATCAACTTATATTGGTCCAAAAATAGTACTTACTTGCAAATCTCAACATTTTCAGGCTTCATCTAAGGTAGAGTCTTGTATATGTCCTTTATTTTTACGTAATTTTGTAAGGCTTTATTAACTAATCTCTCACCTATGAGTAAGAAAAGAATTCTTTACATCTCCCAAGAAATCACTCCTTATTTGCCACCAAACCATCTTTCTAATGTAGGCAGAAATTTACCACAACACATTCAAGAAAAGGGCAAGGAAATAAGAACCTTTATGCCAAAGTTTGGGTGTATTAACGAAAGAAGAAATCAGCTGCATGAAGTAATCCGTCTTTCTGGTATGAATTTGATTATCGATGACAATGATCATCCTCTCATTATTAAAGTCGCTTCTATTCAGCCAGCAAGAATGCAGGTTTACTTTATTGACAATGAGGATTACTTCCAAAGAAAAGCCATTTTAAAAGATCCTGAAGGAAAATTCTTTGAAGATAATGATGAACGAGCAATTTTCTTTTGTCGAGGCGTTTTGGAAACTGTGAAGAAATTAGGCTGGGCTCCAGATTTAATTCATTGCCATGGTTGGATGACAAGTTTGATTCCTTTATACCTTAAAACATCTTACAAAGACGAGCCGCTTTTTGAGAAATCTAAGGTAGTTACTTCTATTTATAACGATTGTTTTGAAGGAAGCCTAGATGCTAACTTCTCGAAAAAAGCAATGATGGATGGTATTTCTGAAGATGATTTAAAAAACTTTATAACACCAACTCACTCTAGTTTATGCTCAGCAGCAGCATCTTGGTCAGACGGCGTAATTGTTGGGGAAGAAGGGGCAGAAAAAATCATTGAAAATGTTGATAAACCGACATTACAATATCAAGGCACCGATTACGTTGATGCATTTGATGAGTTTTATGACGAAATATTAGCAGAACAAGAAGTATTGGCAGATTAATTGAATGAGAAAAAATAACCCATTTTACAGAATGCGGAAAGTGTTACTCCTTTCCGCATCTTTTTTGTTTACGTTTCAAGCTTGTAAGAAAGACGGAGCCTTGGTTCCAGAGTTTGAAGAAAACACAACCTTTTCTTTGTTTAGTGATACAACAATCATAGAAACAAATACCATCATTGGAGAGCGTGTGCTTGCCGACAAGATAGCCACCGGCTTGGTTGGAGAATATAGAGACTCGGCATTTGGCTATTCAACCTCTAGTATTCACATTCAACCAGTACTTTCTTCCAATGCATTGTTTTTTAGCGACTCATCGGAAATAGTTACGGTAGACTCCGTCATTTTAAGTCTTGAATACGGCGGATTTTTCGGAGATACAAGCATTGCTCAAACGTTTGATGTTTTTCGCATAGACGAAACAATGTATATTGATACAGCTTATTATTCTGACACTAACATAGCCGTACAATCTACCCCTCTCGCGTCTTATAACTTTAGCCCGAGCCCAAGCAAAAAGACAGTGATTTCCCAGCCTAATAATTTCGGGACTGTTGATACAAATGTTGTGCTTAGTTCTCAACTGAGAATTAATTTAGGAAATGCGCTAGGCGATGAAATTATAGCAAAGCAAGGAAGCGATACCTTGGCCAACTCTGAGAACTTTGTGACATTTTTCAAGGGTTTAAAAATCACCCCTTCTCCTAACCCAAATATAACAGATAATGAAGCGGCTATTTTATATTTCAGACTAACGGCTTCTAATACTAAAATGACAATTTACTACACCGCAACAAGTTCGACAGATACCACTCAAAAAGCGGTTGACTTTCCGGTTAATTCAACTAGCGTTCGGTTCAATACTTTTGAACACGACTATACCGTTAGTGCTGCCGAAACGGCCATGCAAACACAAAATCCAAGTTTTGCCTATGTTCAAGCGATGGCAGGGGTAGAAACGACCATTAAATTTCCAAGTTTGAAAGATCAACTTGGAGGAAAAATTCTGGTGAACAAAGCAGAGCTTATTATCCCTGCGGCAAACGGCAGTTATGCGAACAATGTTGGAAAAGCAGAGAAGCTTATTGTTGCCTCAAGGGATGAATTTGGAGTATTAAAATTTATTCCAGATGCCTTAGTCAATGCTGATTTTTTTGGTGGAGAATTTGACGAGGAAAACAACGAATACAAGTTCAATATTTCAAGATATTTACAAAGCTACCTAAACGGTAACGAAACTGACAATGGCTTAACACTTTTGGTCTCTGGGAGTGCAGTAAAAGCGGAAAGAGCTGTTATTTTAACGGAAAATAACAACGCTAAAAAAATTAGACTAAACTTGTACTATACTAATATTCAATAAGAATGTGTGGAATTGTAGCATATATTGGGCATCAGCAAGCCTACCCTATTGTTTTAAAAGGGTTAAAAAGATTAGAATATAGAGGATACGATAGTGCCGGCGTGGCATTACTTGATACTGACCTGAACGTTTACAAAAAAGCAGGAAAAGTCGCTAGCTTAGAAGAGTATGCAGCAGACAGAAACTTAACTGCTACCGTTGGTATTGGCCATACAAGATGGGCGACGCATGGAGCGCCTAACGACGTAAATGCACATCCTCATAAAAGTGGAAATGGGAGATTAGCAATTATACACAATGGAATAATTGAGAATTACGACTCTTTAAAAAAAGAGCTAATTAAAAGAGGGCACATTTTCGAAAGCGATACAGATACAGAAGTACTCATTCATTTAATTGAAGAGATTATTACAAAAGACAATGTTTCATTAGAAGACGCGGTGCGGTATTCTTTAAATGAGGTAATTGGTGCCTATGCAATCGTTATTATTGACAAGGAAAATCCAAATAAACTTATTGCTGCAAGAAATAGCAGCCCACTTGTAATTGGAATTGGCACAGATGAATTCTTTGTGGCTTCAGATGCAACACCTATCATAGAGTTTACTAAAAACGTAATCTACTTAGACGATGAGCAAGTTGCTATTCTTGAAAGAGGCCAAGAAGTTAAGATTGTTGACATCGCAAATAAAGAAATTACTCCCACTATCCAGGAGTTGGAAATGAATTTAGAAGCAATTGAAAAAGGCGGCTACGAGCATTTCATGTTAAAAGAAATATACGAGCAACCTCAATCTATCCGAGCCAGTATGTTGGGTCGACTAAATTCGATTACCGGTCAAATTACACTTGGTGGTGTCGAAGAATTTGAATCGAAATTCATAAATGCTGAAAGGATAATTTTTGTGGCATGTGGAACATCTTGGCATTCTGCCTTGGTGGGAGAATACATGATTGAAGATTTGGCCCGTATTCCTGTTGAGGTGGAATACGCCTCTGAATTTAGGTATCGAAATCCTATTATTTCAGAAAAAGACATCGTTATTGCGATTAGTCAATCAGGAGAAACAGCAGATACTTTAGCTGCGCTAGAGCTAGCAAAAGAAAAAGGAGCTACAATTTATGGAATTTGTAATGTAGTGGGATCCTCTATTGCAAGAGCAACAGATGCGGGATCTTACACTCATGCCGGTCCAGAAATAGGAGTGGCATCAACAAAGGCCTTTACAGCTCAAATTACCATTTTAGCCTTAATGGCGTTAACATTAGCACAGAAGAAAGGAAGTATCACCAAAACTCGTTACCAAGAATTAACTAATCAGTTAAACAACATTCCAAAACTTGTAGAGAAAGTTTTAGAATCTAATGAGCAAATAAAATACATCGCAGAGCAATATAAGGACGCAGCAAACTTCTTATACTTGGGAAGAGGGTATAACTTTCCTGTTGCCTTAGAAGGAGCTTTAAAGTTAAAGGAAATCTCTTACATCCATGCAGAAGGTTATCCGGCCGCAGAGATGAAACATGGCCCTATCGCGTTAATCGATGAGAACATGCCGGTTGTAGCTATTGCTACCAAGGTCGCTAACTATCAAAAGGTAGTAAGCAATATCCAAGAGGTGAAGGCCAGAAATGCAAATATTATCGGAATTGTAACGGAGGGAGACGAAAGTGTTAGAGAAATGTGTGAACATGTAATAGAAATTCCAGAGACCGATGAGTTCTTAGACCCATTAATATCGGTAATTCCATTACAGTTACTGTCTTACCACATTGCAGTTATGAGAGGTTGCGACGTTGATCAACCAAGAAACTTAGCAAAATCTGTTACGGTAGAGTAAGGTTGTGTGTTCAAAGATGTAACCCCAACAACTTAATCGTAAGGTTCACAGTATCAATAACTACCACCAAATTGTGGGAGTCTAATTATAGTGAGTATCAACTGTATTTATTCAACCGAATCTGTGAGTATAAAGAAGGTTTTGTAACCCCTATCGGGTACAGAAAGATATCTCAAATCTTTAACGAGGAGGGTCTAAAAACACCTCGTGGAACTTCATTTACAAATTCAAAAGTACATTCCATCTACAAAAAAGGAAAGATTAGAGAGGAAAGAATCAACAGAGAAGACATAGTTGAAATTGGTGATGTATTTATTGAACCTATGGAGTCCTTCATAAATAGTAAACTCACCTAAACCTCCCACCACCTTACTATTTTACGACTAAATAGAACACCTAATACCCTTCTTCCATTCGATTGAGTCTTCCTCAGAAAATAATTTGAGAAATACTGTGATTTTGTAACGTTTATCGTTTTACTACCATATTTATATATAGAAATAGATAATCAACACCAAGTAGGTTTAAGGTGTACAAACAATCCTACCAAACTTTTACAACCTAATGAAAGATGGAAGGTAATTGGAACAGGTAAATCAAATCTTGGTAAACACCTCCAATGGAATACCTTCTCTTAGTTCGTAAGTACCCCACCGTTGATAAAGGAAACCAAGTGTTTTCAAAATCAATAACTAAGAGGGAGGGGTACATATCCCTAAGAGAAACAACTACTGAATGTTGGTTATCTATTACTATTTCAGAGTATTCAATTAATAAATGATTACTGGAATGTTGAGGTTTCTTCCAAAGGAAGTAAACTCTCAACGATGAGATGATTCTGATAAAATCAGAACCACTCATCATAGGATGTTTAAATACTGATAGATTATATAATAAGGAGAATAACAATATGAAAAAGACAACAGAAGAATTACACGATGAACTAATGAATAAACTGATGAGGTTTACAGATGATATAGGTATTCATTTACCACCAGATAAAATCCCTGACACAACTAAATCTCTCATCGAACTATTCATAACCTATGAAAGATACAGAGACTTAATAATGTTCAATGGGAAGAGAGTCTTAGAGAAGGGGATAGGACAACTCCCTATTGAAAAACAAAAAGAATTTAAAAAAAAGGTAAAGGATTACTATGAACGATAAACTACTAACTAAATACGAAGTGATGAATTATTTAAATATCAGTCGAAGACATTTCGAAAAGTTGGTTACTGAAGATAACCTACCAATCATTAAGATTACTAAAAATAAGAGGTATATGAGGTTATCTGACTTGAATAGGTATCTGAACTCTAAGATGGTAAACAAACCTCAGGAAACACTTCAAGATGTAGAACCTGATAATGATTTCCAATGGAACAACATATGGAGTAAGAAATGATACAATTAAATGAATTTAGATTTGAGAATAATGTAGAAACACAGATTGATGAGTTTGGAATACTATCCGATAAAATTGATAAAGTAAAAATGGAACTATCTGAACTTTCAAAGAGATACAAAGAGATTGAAGGAGAGTTACGACCGACGTTGGAACAACTGAGTATTGAGAGTAAGAAATCGATTCAAACAAAGAAGTATTTAGTTACTCTGAAACGTATCGGATACAATAGAGATAATTTCAAATACAAAGAATCCTTTGAACAATCATTGGAGAAAGTAAATAAACAAACCAAAAAGGTATTAGAGGACATCCTACTTAGTACAAAGACAGTAAGTAGAGTTGTATCCACAATTGGTGTTCAGAGAATGGATGAAATATCCTTAAAATCAATGTTACAGAAGTTGGTATCACCCTTTAAGAAACTATTCAGTAGGTTAAAGTTGAATAATAAAAGTATTGATGGATTAAACATCGTTTTGAGTAGAATGGTAAATAGTTGATTATCAGTATTGAAAATAGGTATAATAGGTAAGACTCCTAAATTACCTATCTCTTTTTGTTGTATATACGGTTTTAGTTTAATATTGACTAATAAATAAAGTTAAAATAAAATATTATGAAAAGATTAAATATAGTACTATCAATTTTTACTCTAATTACTTTAGTCTCTTGTGGTACAAGTTTACCTGAGGATTATGAAGGTGTGTATCTCGGTTCTAGTCCAGCACATGAAATGTCAGTAAATGGAAATTTTATCGGAATGATTCCTAATTGTGACTACACAATTAATATTATGAGTGGAAATAAAATTCGTTTACAAGAAAATTGTGAAGATAATCTTCCAACAAACCAAGAAGGAAGTTTTGAAATTATTTCAAGCACAGAAACAATTTATACATTAGACTATAAATTAGGTGAAATGAATACTGGCACTATAATTTTGTATAATGATGGAACTGGCAAACAAATTACGTATGACCCACAGGTTGAATTAAAAAAACAATAATTCCGACCTAGTCAGTTAGGGATTATTAGTTTAGGAATTAATAATATAATTTATGAATCTTAAAATGTATATCCGTAATTTGTCATAACCCTGTAATGTTTGCAATTACAAGCCTATCAAATAATTTTTCTCCAAAATATCTTCTGTTCAATTTGTAACAGAATTCATCTAAATATAACTGTAAATATTTT